>Ga0209526_10002485_pt1 | contig 12438 bp, 5 predicted proteins | sample JacPinW_OM2H0_M1_FD_188566 | JGI IMG/M metagenome (GOLD analysis project Ga0209526, IMG submission 188566) | Forest soil microbial communities from Algoma, Ontario, Canada - Jack Pine, Ontario site 1_JW_OM2H0_M1 (SPAdes) (version 2) | ecosystem: Environmental > Terrestrial > Soil > Boreal...
GCACCCGATACATTTACAGGAAGGTAAAGCGTATTGCCCACACTGACCTCGGGGGCATCCATATTGCCGCCAAATTCAGCGGGCACAACCGAACTGCGTGCTTCCCCGCCTGCGGGCGCCACTCCACTGCATCCAAAAAACGGATGTAGCGGGATCTTCACCGAAAAGTTTGAGTCCAGTGCTTTGAACGTCGCCGTGTTCGAGCTGTGATCGATAGGATAGAGCCAGATCTTCTCCGGCAATGGCGTATGCAGCATAGGCGTGTACAAAGTCTCGTTTAGCGCGCCGAAGCCGGGAGCGAATGCGCCCACGCCTTGGTCGCCGTCCACCTGAATGTCCAGAACCTTTACTGCCAGCGTGTCGCCGGGCTCGGCACCCTCGATATAGAAAGGTCCGGTTAGGGGATTATCACCCCTTACCAGTTTAAGTGTGTCGCCCGGTTTCTGAATGGCGTTACCGAAGGCGTCCAGGCTGTTGGTTTCAAGGATATCGCCGGACTTCAATCGGGCCACCGGCGCGGCCACACCGTAGACGTACTTCACATCTGAAATAGTGGCGTGGTACTTCACTACACTGCCAGTTTGGGCTAAGGCAGAGGTGGTGAGAACTGATGAAAGTAATGTCATGCCCACGGTGTGCGTTTTCATGCAATTCCTCTCTTGGGGTCGTCACTCTTCATAGACTTTCAAGAAAAGTGCCGCGCGAATCTTCTTCTGCTTAGCTGCCGTGCTGCATCTAGAACGAATACTTCAATGAGAACTGAATCAACCGCGGTGTCCCTACTACCGAGGTGATTCTGGCAAAGGAGCTGCTGCTCTGCACATCGAGCGAAGATGGATTGGCGAAAGAGGGATGGTTGAACAAATTAAAAAAATCGGTCCGGAAGCGCAGGGATTGCCGCTCAGTAAGCAGGAAGGTTTTCCCCAGGGTAAAATCCAAATTTTTTTGAGCAGGTCCGATAATGCAATTGCGCGGAACGTTCCCTAAGCCTGTCGCGTCTCCTGGGGCGTACTGAGGCTCTGACCGACAGGAGGAGTCCATGGCCTCCACAGCCCCGCATCAACAGCGTACTCCGGAGCGCTTCTTCATGCCATCAGCGTCTAGGCCACTGCAGATACTGCCGTGGCCTGCGGCTGTAGAACTAAACACAAAAATAGCAATACGCTGATCATCGGGGCTCCTCAATGATCATGAACTGATCCACCTTCATTCCCCGCAAAATTTGGCAAATTCCGGACGGCCACCGGATCTCCACATCCGCCGTTTCCGCGTTTCTCAAACCGAAGTGTAATCGCTTGTCGTTCGAGGAAAGATAACTACCGGTAGCGGTCGCAAAACGCACTTGGCCATTTACCTGAACCCGCGCACCAAATCCATCACGATTGCTACGATGACCTCTAAGCGTAATAGTTAACCAGTGCAATTCCCCGCCGACGTTTATATATAACTGAGGACGCTCTCCCAAAGACGTGGAAATTACGTCCACCCAGCCATCGTTGTTCAAGTCGCCGAAAGCGGCGCCGCGTCCAGCTACGGCGGTATCATTCCCCGCGTCGCCCCATTCGAAATGACCATAGTGATTTAAAGCCAGCAACGCCCGATCCCGATAACGCAGGGTGCTGTCGTAAATCTCGACATTATCTATTACATGCCCTTGCACAATAAAAGCATCCTTCCAGCCATCATTATTAAAATCTTCGAGGCCCACACCCCAACCCGACGATTTTCCCGACAACGCCCCAAATCCGGTCTCCAGTTCCTGCGCACTGAAGATACCGTAGCCATCATTATGAAAAACACCATACGGCTCATGAGGAAGCTGCGTCACGAGAAGATCTGGACGGCCATCATTGTCATAGTCCTGAAAAGCAACGCCCATTCCAGAAAGTTTCTTCCCGCTATTTGTAAGCGCCGCGCCGGCCGCGATGCCTACCTCTGTAAATGTCCCATCGCCGTTGTTATGAAAGAGAAATTGCTCAACCACATCGTTTGCTACAAAAATGTCGGTATATCCGTCGCCGTCATAGTCGGCGAATGCAACGCCCAGTCCGCGGCCCCGCTTCGCGGCGATACCTGATGCGACGCTCACATCCTCAAAGGTGCCATCTCCGCGGTTGTGATAAAGAATGTTGGAAACTGGCGGAAATTCCGTTGGCGGACAATACGACGGCTCTTTGTCATTACCGCACGTCTTGCTTTTTTCTACGCTCCAATCGAGATAACGCGTGACAAAAAGATCCAGCTTCCCGTCGTTATCGTAATCGAGGAATCCTGCCGAAACCGACCACCCTCCCGCGGCCACCCCAGCCTTAGCGGTGACATCCGTAAAAGTCCCGTCGCCATTGTTGTGGTACAAAATATTTTTTCCAAAATTGGTTACATAAATATCCGCATACCCGTCATTGTCATAGTCACCGACAGCCACGCCCATTCCATAACTTGTGTCGCCCGCCTTTGACAGGCCGGCTGACTTGGTGACATCCGTGAACGACCCATCCTTGTTTTGCCGGTACAGACGATTCCAATAAGCTGGGTCGTGTCGATTAAAGGTGTACGGCGGAAGCATTGGATCGAGGATGCGACCAGCATTCACCAGAAATATATCAAGCAGCCCATCATTGTTGTAGTCGAGCAGAGCCACTCCGCCGGGCATCGTTTCAATGAGATATTTGCGGCTGGTCGGCGAGTTACGGAGTACGAAATCGACGCCCTTCAAAGGCTCGACTTTAAACAACGGTTGACGCACGGGGGTAACCTGTTGCGCGGAGACGTTCAGAGCACAAACCAACAAAATCGCGGCGGCCTTGGCTCTTCGGTTTCCCAATCAAGTTTCCTTTCCTCAAGCTTCACGCGATCCTTCGCTCACATGGAACTGCGAATAATCACAACGTCACCGTGCGTCGAGTCTGGGATGTCGAAAGAAAGAACGTGCCGGATCGAATCGACCGCACCACTAGGGGTGCTAGAGCCACTCTTCAAGCTGACAGTGCCCTGCGCTGAACCCCATCCATATACTTCGACATGAATTCGATCCCACCACGCATGAAACGTTCCCTGATGCTCACCAATCTGCAGCGCGACACTATCCTTGGTCGTCACACAGGAAAATTCAATACGCAAAAACTCGCCCCGCCGATAAGCGAACGTCTTGCCATCATCCATATACAAAGAACCATGGCAGTCGTTCCCAGGATAAACGCGCAAAGTCAGGGGACCTTGGGGCGTTTCCTCCGTACTCTGTATCAGAGGCTGCACTGGCAGTATCGACCCTTCGCGAACATACACAGGCAACGTATCTAGCTGTGGTTGAATTTGCCGGTTGATAGCCTTTCCATCATTCTCTTTAGCAGAGCCGGCCTCAATCTTTCCGCCTGTCCAATAGTCGTACCAGTCGCCCGGCGGGAGCTGTAATGCGTAGCTGTCGGGTTGCTCCGGAAATGGAGGAGGCGCCACAAGTAAATCTGGCCCCAAAAGAAATTCATTACCGGCGTCAATATCCATCGGATGCCTATCTTTAGTGGCATTTGGGAACTCAAGGAAGAGCGGCCTTACCATCGGCATTCCCGTCCGCGAAAGTTCTTCCGCGAGCGTATAGAGATATGGCAACAGGCGATAGCGTTCCTCAATATATCGGCGCCGAATACTCTCCTGCTCCGCCCCATGCACCCAAACTTCCTTATCGCCCGAACCCTTGTTCGCATGATTTCGATCGATCGGTTGAAAGGTGGCGAGCTCCGTCCAGCGCGTTAACAATTCAGGTCCCGGAGTTCCAATAAAACCGCCGACATCGGCTCCGCATAATCCAAAACCGCTAAGCCCCATATTAAGCAGCATCGGTGTGGACAGTCGCAGATGATTCCATGATGCAGTATTGTCACCGGTCCACGTTGCAGCGTAGCGCTGCCCTCCGGCATAAGTAGCGCGCGTCAGCACAAAAGGACGCAGATACGGGTCGAGTTTCAGCAAACCTTCATATGTAGCGCGCGAATTTTCCATGCCAAAAACATTGTGAATCTCGAGGTGACTAGCCTTACGCAGCCGGAAGCCAGGTTCGTCAATGCGATGCTGCGCATCGTCGGGCATCGTCATATTGGTCGTCAAAAAGACCGAAGGTTCGCCCATGTCATTCCAGAAGCCCGCGACCCCTTCAGCCAAGAAAGTCTTGTACAGCGTGCCCCACCACTGCCTTGTTTGTTGTCTCGTAAAATCCGGAAACACTGAGAGGCCGGGCCATACGGACCCGACATAAATGGAGCCGTCGGAATTTTTGACGAAATTGTCACCTTCAACTCCGGTGTCATACGGCGCGTAGTTTGCGCCCGGAAGCTGCGCAATATGCAAGTCCGTAATAGCCACGATATGAAAGTTTTCTCGCCTCAAATCGGACAACATTTTCTCGAAATGCGGAAATCGGTCGGCATCCACAGTGAACGGGCGATGCTCCTTCTGAAAGTCGATGTCCAGATACAAAACATCAGCGGGAATCTTATCCGCGCGCAAGCGATCTGCGATTTCGCGTACACGGGACTCAGTTGCATAGCTGAACCGTGACTGTTGGAAACCCAACGCCCACAGTGGCGGAAGTGGCGGCAAACCCGTTAGCCACGCATAAGTACGAACCACTTGCTTGGGATCAGGTCCATAGAACACGTAGTAATCGATCGGACCGCCTTGCGACCCGAACGAGTATGTGTTTCGCTCGTCCACTCCAAAATCGAAACTACTGGACCAGGTATTGTCCAGTAGAACTCCAGTGGACCGTCCGGCACGCGTCGTCATGAAAAACGGAATGCTTTTGTAAATTGGGTCCGTGGATTCCTGAAACAAAAATGCGTCGGTGTTCCACATGTGGAAAGACTGGCCGCGCCGGTCCAGGTGGCCCACTTTGTCGCCAAGGCCAAAATAATGCTCATCTTCGGCCATCTTTTTGTAGACGCGAAATGTATTTTGGTGAAACTCCGTCGGCCAGCCCGGCGGGTCTTCTTGCAAAATATTTCCGTCTAAATCCTGGATGGACAGCTGTAGCCCCGGATTTTCAATGCGCACGCGCAGCACTTTCGTTCTAAAGCCTACTGCGCCTGCTGTTACTTCAGGCGTTACGCCGACGCTTTGATGCCGGGCGTCTCCTGATACCGCCCACGAAGCGTCCTCGGGCAAATCTCCGTTGGACGCCTCGCGAACGCGCAGGACATCGTCACGCAGTGCGATTACTTGGAGTACTGTTTTTCCGCAACGCACCTCTACGCCGTTACGCAGGGGGGTACTCTTCCTGGAATTTTTCTGACCTGGGCACGATAGCCCCACCCGATCACTGGACATGGCGCGCTCGGGGCTCGCCCAAGCCGTCGTAAGGTGCAAGATTAGCGCTAGAGCTATAAACCCGCTTCGAAACAGGAGAGTTCTTGGAATTTTCATCTTGACGCAGCAAGTTGCAGTTGTAGATATCGTCGATGCCATCCTTTTATCGCAACCTGTTTCTGGAAAGACCGCTAACACGCAACTTGGCAGGCTTAGAATCCTCCTTAGCCAGGATTTCTCCGTCGCCTGCCAAGCGCCTGCACTCCCCGGGGTTAAGGGGGAACTCTTTGTTGACTTGCCCGCCTAGAAGTAAAACTTCGTCGCGAACTGCAGGCTTCTCGCCGGGTAAGCCGAAGTGATTCGACCGAAATTTTTATCGCCCAGATTTGTATCGGGCTCGAAGAAATTCGGATGATTGAACGCGTTGAACATTTCAAACCGGAACTGTAGGCGCATAGTCTCGGTGAAGTTCCACCATTTCTGTAGACCCATGTCCCAGTTAACGTAACGCGGGGCCCGGAGACTTGAGAGGAATCTTGCGGAATCGCCGAAAGTAAAAGGATCGGGCTGTGCGAATGCCGCGGGATTAATCCAGTTGTCGATCGATCGGTTTTGCGGCACGGGATTCACGCCCGTCACTATATTGGGGCGCTGATTGAAACCGAAACCTCCAGCATTGTTTTGCGCTGGATTGATGGAAAGAGGTAATCCGGACTTGGCAGTAAGGATTCCACTGAGTTGCCAGCCACCCAGAATGGAATTGACCACGCCTTTGGAATCCGAACCGAACTGTTTTCCGCGGCCATAGGGCAACTCGTAGTTGTAAAACACGACCAGGCTATGCGGAATATCCGTCACGTCAACGGAGCGCTCTGCGGCAAGGTTGTACGAATTGCGCACGGAGCTTCCGCTTCCGGGAAAGGCCCATCCAGAACTTCCCTGCACATTGTCCAGAAACTTTGAATACGTGTAGGAAACGTTGACATCCAAGCCGGAGTGCCAACGGTGGGTATAAGTTACCTCCAGCGCGTTGAAAGTGGAATTACCGACCGCCGGTTGGGCTTCGGTAACGCTGCAGTATTCCGGATACGGCCGTAATAACTGTCCTTTTTGAATCATCGGTTGATCGAGGCCGCAGCCACTGTTCGTTATATGACCGAAGAAAGGATTCGGCACCGTTTGGATAAGCTGATTTCCTAAAGCCAAATCAGAGACTGGGAGCTCGTTCCACTCCAGATATTGCGCCAACACATGCACACCGTGATTGCCTACATAGCTGATATCCAGCAAATCGTTGTTCGTGAAGCTATATTGAATGCCGGTCATCCATTGCTGCACATACGGAGAATCCCGCTTGGGATTAACTACCGGGTTGAGGCCAAAACCAACGCCCGTCAGCCCTCCGGCGGCGTTGCCGGTAGGCACGACCTCACCATTGGGGAACGCACTCGGCAAGCCCAAGGCTGCATTGCCGCTGAGAGTTGACGAGGGGGTTATACCGCTGTTGAGACTGGTAACCCACGGCGTGGTTTGGGAATAACCCGTGTTAGGTCCGTTGCCATAGTAGTTCGGCACAAAGAAGACGCCGTACCCCCCGCGTAAAACTAACCGGTTTCGCAATTGATACGCAGCCCCAACTCGCGGCGCAAAGTTCTTGTAAGAAGTTTGGTATAGGCTCCCGTTGCTACCAGAGTTGAACACCAGTTCACCCGGAACATTGAAACCGACCGCGGTGCTGATCGGGTTTACTGCGGTGAAATCAAAATACTGCTGCTGGTTGTGTCGTTCCACTGGTGCGGTCTGAATTTCGTAACGTAAACCCAGGTTGAGTGTAAGTTTACGAGTCGCCTTCCAGCTGTCCTGCAGGTACCAGCCAAGAAGATGCTTATCGGTCGCCGGAAACCGGTTCAGGCCGGTCTGATCAGTGCCACTCCCTACTCCCACTAAAAAGGACGCAAACCCATCCCCGGTTCCCGCAGTGGAATTTTGGGGATCAGGGCCGGCCGTAGAGGTGGTTTGGAATTGAAGCGTTGTGTTTGCATAGTGGCCGCCATCGATGCGCGCCCACACATCCATAAACCCAAACGCAAAAGTGTGCGCTCCTTTGAATTTCGTGAAGTCTACAGAACCTGTCCAGAGTGTTTGCGGCACAATGTAGTTATCTAGCCCGGCTTGCGCACCAAGATACGAATAACTTTGTGGCTGTATCTGCGGGAAGGACGGTGCAATCGCATCAATAAAAGAGGGTAGACCAAGCGTCGACGTTTTGAATCCGAGACTTTGTGTAAGTGACTGCTCAACGTGGCGGTTAACCCCGAAATTTATGCTCATGTTGAACGTGGGGCCAAAAACGTGGTTGTAGCCAACGTTGGCGCTGTATCGATTATTCGGAGCCACTACTCCCGGCCCCCCAGGATCCGATGCCCCATAATAGGTTGGAAAATTTATTTTTGACTGATATTTCTGTGACCAGCGTACGTTGAGACGGTCATTGTCGGTAAAATTATGGTCGATTCGGCCCGAGTATTCATTTGAATGCGCTGCGGCAGATGCTGCAGCCAGAAAATTATTTGTGAGATTACCATTGGTGGGGCTAGGCCAATATTTGCCGCTGGCGATGCTCGTGGCAATCGTGTCCAAGTATTGTGAGGGAATCATATTCCCTGCAAATGAATCGCGGATATAACCGGTCTTGGTGGCCACCAAGCCTGTGGTGGGGTCAACTTGTCCCGCGGTAATTTTTCTGGTGCTGAAGGGATTATAAATTGCTCCGGTCAATATCGGCCGCCCCAGGGCGTCAGTAGCCCCTGTCGGCGCTCCAAGCAATGCAGAGAAGTCGCCGGTTCTTTCAGCCGCAGTAGGGACGGTGCCGACGAAGGTCGCTGGTGTCGCCTGCCTGAGGCCTTCGTAATACGCGAAGAAAAATGTCTTATTCTTCCGAATTGGTCCGCCAATGGTTCCGCCGAACTGATTACGAGTGAACGCTGGTTGCGCTCCATTATTAAAAAAGTACCGCGCGTCCGCGGCGCTGTTGCGGTAGAACTCCCAAGCATCGCCGTGCAACCCGTTGGATCCCGACTTGGTCACAATATTGATGACGTTGCCACTGCTCCAGCCGTATTGCGACGTAAACGCGTTCGTTTGAATCTTGAATTCCTGCACGTCGTCCACTGACGGCACATAAACCACACCGCCCCAGTCCAAACGCGTGTCGTAAGTTCCGTCGATTAAGTACGCCGCGGTGTTAAAGAAGGTGCCGCCGAAGTTGAGGAACGATACATCCTGGTCCGCGCTGCCCGATATACCCGGGGACCCGACGATTTGTTCTTCCGCGGTGTTGCTCACCGAAGAATTTAACTCTGCTAGGCTGATCACGTTTCGTAAATTCAAAGGAAGCGCTTCCGCCTGTCTCGCTGAAACATCCGACGAAATATTTGCGTTATCGGCATTCAGAAGTGGTGCTTCCGAACTGACTTCGACCGTTTCCGTCGTTGCCCCAACAGTTAAGCTAATGTCTTGCTCGACATTCTGGCCACCCTCGAGCGCGATACCTTCCTGTTTATATTGCTTAAACCCCGGAGCTTCGATTTGCAGCGTGTAGACCGAAGGCGGCAGGAGTGTAAAACTGTAGTTTCCATTCCCCTCTGTTGAAGACGTTCGAGAAATCCCACGACCGTTACTGTTCAGCGTCACCGTGGCGCCGCTGACAGTTTGGCCTGAGGGATCTACAACAGTCCCGTTCAATGTCGCCGTGATGGCCTGGCTCTGTCCGTAGACCTGCCCGCCGCCCAGCATCAGTAGCCCAAAAACGCATAAGCACAAACGTAGATTCCGGAATTCTTGCTTCGCTGACATGACACACCCCTCTCGGTATCCTGCGTGGTGCCAGGATTCACCCTCGACCTGCTAGGTCCGCTGCGTTTGCCGCCCGATCGTGGTAGCTTCCGCAGCTCGAACATCTGCCCGGAACGGCTCGGCAAATATTAAAATTAGTGCTACCAGCTATAGGGATTTTGCGTCGTTGCTCGCAAGGGTTTGCGAGTTAAGAAGCACCGTTAAGAACGAAAAGAGCTCACTGATCTTCGCATCACGTTATAAGTTAAGGAGTTATGTCTGTGACTCGGAACCGAAAGAAGGTTCTCGGTATGGGCTTTTACGTTGCGCCCAACTCGAAAGCGCTGTACTATCTGCAAAATTGCGATTTTTATCGCCAAAAATTTGACTCCAGTGCTCTGTCTGCGGTGCAGCGACATTTTTTTGCACGGATAATTCGGTAGGGCATATTGCTAACAGAGCCAGTGGCCGATAGTTGGACACCCACCAACGAGACTGAAAGGGCCGCCGTTCAACAGCAATTGGAAAAGCTGCTTGCCACGCCCTTGTTTCACGCCAGCAAGCGCTATCCAAGTTTCCTCAGATTCGTCGTCGGCCGCTTCTTATCCGGGCAGACCGATCAACTCAAAGAACGCGTATTGGGCGTGGAAGTCTTTGACCGGCCGGCCGACTACGACACAAACACCGATCCCATCGTTCGAGTCACTGCGGCAGAAATTCGCAAACGCATCGAATTGTATTACCAGGATCCGAAGCACAGCCAGGAGATCCGCCTATTCTTACCATCGGGTTCGTACGCACCACAATTTTCCTGGCCCGGACGTCCTCCATTGAATGGTCCGGAGACGTTGGAAGCGCACCGAAAGACCGACATCACAAGAACGGTCCCCTCCGAAGTTTTCGCCCCTCGTGCTAACGCGCAACTCTTCACGACGCGCAGTAAATTGTTATTGGGGCTCGGCGCGTTGACCCTTCTGCTCTGCCTGGCTGCCGTTTGGTATACGATGCGGCCCTCGGCACTTCAACAGTTCTGGCAACCATTCGTGAAGTCAACCGAACCCGTGCTCTTCTGTATTGCAGATCAAAGCCAGTATTCCACCATTCGACTGCGCGACGCGGCCGACCCCCAACGCGAAACCACACTAACGGACAGCATGGTCACCATCATCATCGACGACGTCAGTCCCCTCGTTAATGTCGCGGGCATGCTTCGTAGCTACGGCAAAACCTATCGCGTACTAGGAGAAGCCTCGACGAGTTTGACTGATCTTCGTCGTGGCCCAACTGTCTTTATCGGTGCATTCGATAACAGCTGGACTCTAAGGTTGACCGCTCCACTGCGGTTTCATTTCGCGAACGACCATGATATGACGCAGTTCTGGATTGAAGACCGTGCTGCTCCAGGAAGACACACTTGGGTTTTGGATCGTTCCCAGCAGCAAAAAACCGGAACCTATAAGGACTACGCCATCGTCGCTCGCTTGGTCGATCCGAATACGGACCAATTCGTAGTCGTCGCCGCCGGCATCGGGCGAGGCGGCACCGTGGCTGCCGGCGAGTTCTTGGTCGATCAACAACGCATGGGCGAAATGTTGAAGCAGGTTCCGAAGTATTGGATCCACAAGAACCTCGAGATAGTGCTCGAGACGCAGGTGATCGAAGGACGCTCCGGCCCACCACGCATCAGCGCCTTTTACACATGGTGAATGAAGCAAACCAACAATACCCGTTCTCAGCGAGATTCGACGTATGCGAGAGACTTGATTCGTTTAAGGCAAAGCAAAGGAATCGTCTCCCGCCGATTCTTCCTACGGGTCCCACTCCTTCGTAAGGATGACCAACGCCGAATACAATCGCTTGGATCAAGACCGCCCAACACGCACTGCCCGTAAATCGCCTGAAATTGCTTTTGAAGATAGCCGCGAAAAGCGAGCTGCTCACAAAATCCTGCGCACGGCTCTCGAAAGTCCGTCGGGGAAGAAGTCCTTGCAGCCGCAGGGGAGGCAGGTCAGAGCCTCGCTCAGTGCCTAAACGCGGGCAGCTGCCCCCAGCCGTTGCAAGGCTTGGTTGCAACGTGCCAGCTGCCGGGTCACAACGGACTGCGGAATACAATCGAAGCCACCAGGACTTATCAATCCTGGCTCCTTGATCTGAGTCCAGATCTTCAGGCTGCGCTCATACCATAAGCGCGCATGATTCCAATGCTCGATTTGTTTCAGCCGTCCCTGCCGAGTATCAGCGGCCCGAATGGCTTTCAGGTCGCCAAGTCCCGCGTGAGAGTCTGGAGTCGAATAAAGTGCCTCTTCATTCGGATGGCTCGAAGTCAGCTCGGACTTAGCCAGCTCCAGCGCCTTGTTGTACATCTCAATCGCTCCTTTGACGTTGCCCTCGCGAGCCATCATGGCCCTATCTTGTTGGACGTGGCAGCGAGGCGCAGGCGACAGTCGACATTGCTGGGATCTTCGGATTGGATCTGCGAAAGTACAGACAATTGCGACTCGATAGTGCTGTAAAGCTCCGGAGTTATCTCCCGACCTCCTGTAGACGTCACCTGCAGAAGTGTAAGTACTGGCCAGGACGCCGCGGAATTCCGTATTCCTGGGGTTGAGCGTTATGAGCTCGGTCATGATCTTGATTGCGTTGTCTGCTGCAGAGAAAACCTCGCCGTAGTTACCTTCTCTGGAAACGGCGTCCGCCAAATTCCCGTAGTCAATTGCCAGCCCGAGTCTCACCGAAACATCCTGAGAATCGGCGAGGTTCAACTTTTTGGCAATCTCGATGGCGCTGCGATCGGCCTCGGTTGCTTGGGCGGCATCGCCATCGGCCAGTGCCACCTGTTGCAGGCGGGTATAGATGCCTTGAAGATCTTGAAGCACTTTGGCACCCTTTGAATGCGCTGCCAGGTCTTGGAAAGCTTTTTACGCACGGAGATAGGTGACTAAGCCGCTACGCGAAGCAGTGGAAAGCGGAATGGCAGGAAACCGACCCTTGCCGTGACAGCGCTGCGGGATTAGGTTTTGCAACGACTTGTGGATCGCATCGCCTCGCGCAGCCATACATGACGCGGGTCGGTGTTGAGTCTTAGTCTCGGATGCCAAGCCATGAGGAAATGAAACGGATGCAATTCGCGCGGTGCTTTCACAACGCCTAACTCGCGATTTCCTCGAACAACTGAGCTATTTACTTTTGCCCGCGCCGGTAGACGCCTGGCTAAGCGCAGTCATCGCCGTCAGCGAGTCCATGTAGTCCCGCCAATGCACGATCTTGCGATCTTCGATAGTAACCACAGAGATGAACCGGTTGTCG
>Ga0209526_10002487_pt1 | contig 12434 bp, 6 predicted proteins | sample JacPinW_OM2H0_M1_FD_188566 | JGI IMG/M metagenome (GOLD analysis project Ga0209526, IMG submission 188566) | Forest soil microbial communities from Algoma, Ontario, Canada - Jack Pine, Ontario site 1_JW_OM2H0_M1 (SPAdes) (version 2) | ecosystem: Environmental > Terrestrial > Soil > Boreal...
CAGGCTGGGTAAAGCCTCCAACTTCCTGGGTCCTTCCTCTTATCACTGCGGTAGTGCTGGCCTCGGCCTTCTGTCTCTATTATTTCGTGTACGTGGCCGCCCGACGCGAGTACCTCGCCAACCGAAATTTTCGATCTCTTGCCGTGCTCGGTGATCAGGTTCAGGCGATGGTCACCATGCACAGCAGCATTCTCGAGTTCAGTGCACATCTCGCGGACCCTGCCAGAGATGACGACCACGGAAAGAAAGAGGATCTGGAGAAGTTTGTTGTAGTTCGGCCTGAGGACGAGTCGCTGTCGAAGAAAGAGAGGGACGCGGAAGCGCTGAAGGACTATTTGAAGTATCTGGCGCCAGGTTTCGCGTTGACGAACCAAGGACGCGCTGGACAATCGAGATTGGAAGTCCAACGCCGCAACGGCCGCTGGGAGCTAGTGTTGACCGCACACAAGCACAAACGCTCCCAAAGAGATTACGTGGGCTCCCTAGAACTCTTCCGGATGCTAGAGCCCCTGGTCGGATCTCTACCTTTTGATGACATCCTTCTCGTCTCGAAAGATGGAACGATTGTGTATCAGAGCCATAAGGCGGGTCCCCAGTTCACAACGCTAACCGGTCTTCTGCAGGCCCAGCCTGAGGCTGCTGAGGCCAAGCCAGAAGCTGCGGCAAGCGAGCAATCAAAACCTCAAACGAACAAGCATTCAAAAGATGACGCCCAAAAACCCGGCGGGCATGAAGCCGTCGGCCAGAACACGGACAAGACGTGGCAGGTTAGTTCCAAACACCTGACGGACATTCAACTCGCCGGCACGCGCTACAAGCTTTTTCTGCAGCCGGTGGTATTGGATGTTTACAGCGATGAAGATGAAGGCCAAGATGAGCCCGCGCAGGAGTGGGTATTGTGCGGGCTTCGATCCGCCAAGACCCTGGAGTGGGAGGCCTTATCAATCTCGTCCACATTCATGGTCTGGCTCACAGCGCTCTTTCTTGCGATTTTTATGAGCAGTCCCTTGTTGAAGGTCCTTTTTATGAACCATCGCCAGCACTTGAGGCTCCGTGAAATCGGCTCCCTGAGCAGCTCTTTGGTTCTGTTGGCAATCGTGTTCACATTGTCAGGGCTCAACGCCATCGGCTTTCCTTTGAACGACGATACTGAAGAACAGTTAGAAAATCTGGGGCGCAACCTCTCGAACAACATACATTACGAACTGAAATTGATGCGCAAGCAGTTGGTGGATTGGTGCAATTTACCCACTACAACACAAGATAAGTCGCGGATCTCTCTTCAAGAGGATCTGAGGTCCTATGAAGAGACGGAGCACAAGGTTGTCCGCAGTTACGATCCGAACTATCAGCTTCGCAAGCATGAGATTAGCAAGCTTCAGAGTCCTTCAGATGCTGGGTCGTATTCTTATCTTAATAACGTATTCTGGACGGACGACGACGGGCAGCAAATCGTGAAATGGGGCGCGAGCAGGTATTTGACCCCTATGATCGACATCTCCCAGTATCGTCTGTTCACGCATCCCGAATCGATCTACCTTGACCAGAAGGGACCGGCATTTCGCTTCGATTCGGTTATCCCTACCAGTAAAGTCGAATACCTGGCGGCCCTGACCATTAGCACTAAGGATTGCAACAGAGCTCTGCTCAATTACTTCCCGCGCAGGTCGAACCTGACCGGAGGGATTGCAGTTTTGACGGCTCAGCCCCTCTCCCTAATTGACCCGATTCTTCCATACGGTTACGGGTTCGCATTGCTCGACGACAAAGGTGTTGTCTTGTTCCATAGCGACAAGACCAAAAATCTGCATGAGAATTTTCTGCAAGAAACCGATTGGAACAAGCAACTGCACGCGGCGATGTTTGGGCATTCGAACCAACGCTCCCTCCTAATCACGTACATGGGGAAGGATTACCAAGCGCGCGTCATGCCTATTCCCGGTGTGTCTCAAGCACCGTGGTCTCTAGTCGTTTACAGGGACCTCGCCTCTGTTCGGACGCTCAACCTGCAGGCCATAATCATGGCGGCCACTTTGCTTCTACTGATTTGTGTGCTACCTGCCGCCGCCATCGCGATTTGGGCCCTTATCCTCCGACCACGATTTGCACCCGAGTGGTTATGGCCCAATCACGCTCGCATGCTCACGTACGTCTATCAAATTGCCGTTTACGCGTTACTGATTGGCCTGTTTTTGTTCCTGGGATTCACAGGCTCGAGCGAGCAGAACGTAGTTGCCTGCGTCGCTATCCCTTATATAGCTCTTCTGTTGACCGTTTGGAGTATTCGAGCATACGCCCCAGGAAGAGAGAAAGTGCCAGCGCGGGAAGTGCGGAGGTCTTACTTCTGGTTGATAGTGACCTCGATTGTCGGGGCAGCTGGTTTTGCGCTGATTTGGTGGACCCATCTGCCGGCAGCCAGTTATCTGGTGGCCTTTGCGGCGGTCGCGATAGTGCCGCTGCTTGATCCGCTGCGACGGTATTTACTCATCAAGTCGAAGCATTTCTTTCGTCGAAGTACCGCGGCCGAGCAGTCCCTCGATCCGGATCGGAACTTATATGGCTATCGGGGCGGTTACATTTTGAGCGTTGTTATACTCCTGCTTTTGGTCGGCGTCCTAGTGCCAGCAGCACTATTCCGCACCAGCCTAAACATAGAACGGCGGCTGACTGTCAAACAAGCACAACTACATCTGGCATCCGCGTTGGATCAGCGCCTAATCTCAACAGAGCGGCGGTGTGCCAGCGATCAACTAGGATGCTATGCCTGTAAGCAATTTGGGATAGCACCGCCTCAGTGTGATGGAAAAAATGGACCATCCGAAAATGAAAGCACATCGGCAGACCAGAGACACGAAAGAACACCGTGGCGCCAGATCGTCCTTGATCCAATGTTTCCCGACAACGGCAACCTGCCGGTTTCTGCCTGTTCATTGCGTCAACAGGGTAACGAACTTTATAGCGACCGGTTCCAAACCCTGATCTACTGGTTTCACCACGACTATAACCAGATCGCCTCGGAAACACTGGGGATGATTTCGGATCATGTCAATATTGAATCTGGGAGATCCGGCTCCGGAGAAATTGATCACGACGGCACCGAAGAAGGAGAGCCCGTCGCCAAGGTCGCGGAATGGTCTTGGAAAAATGATGGATCCAAATTAACCCTGCGATGGCACGGCACCCATGTCGGGGCACCGCAAGATCCAGAGAAGGATCTGCTAATCGCATCGACCATTCCAAGCTCGTCATGGAGTGATGTCTTCGCAGGTATAACGATCGCGATAGCCGTGATATTAGCGATTGGTCTGATCGCCTGGGCTCTTGCGCGTAGGATTTTCCTTTTTGATATCGCTCCGTGGACGATGACAGGCGAGCTGAGACTTGCAGAAGCTATTCGCGAGGGTCAGAGTGTCCTCATCCTTGTGCCCCATGTTCGGGAGAACTGGCGTTTAGACCTCCAAAAAGAACCCATAGATTTGGAGAAAATTGCAACCGAACGAAATTGGGCCGAGAATTTAGACTTGGACCAGCTGCCAGTGAATACTGTAATCGAGATACTGCATTTCGAATACAGATTGAATGATCCCATACACGACGAGCAAAAGAAGATTCTGATCCAACGACTGTTAAAAAGGGACAACACCCAGCTCGCTGCGGTTATGAAGGTCCCGCCCTCCCCTGACGAGTACGATATGTTCGGCCCTCTTGAAATAATTGATCTCCGCGAAGAGCCTTACCACTGGCAGAAGCTGTACGAGGGTCCAGCGCAAGACCTTATCTGGAGAGAGTGCGGCCCGATGGCGGCTCTGTGGCCCATCGGCGCGCAACTCGCCAAAGACATCAAGACGGAAAACACCCACTCAGAGGAAACAATTGCCTCGGAGATCCTGGAGCGGGCTGACGGGTATTATCGCCTGGTTTGGAAAGAATGTTCGGATGACCAGAAGTTTGCGCTCGCTCAACTTGCAGAGGATGGGCTACTGAATCCCACGAATGGAAGGGCCATTCGGCAACTGGTGCGCAAGGGTCTCATCACGACAAACCCGCAGTTTCGCTTCATGAACGAGAGCTTTCGGCGGTTCGTGCGGTCCGCCACGACGGCAGGCTTGAAACAGGAGTGGTTGCGCGAATCGCGTCGCAGTGGTTGGGGAAAGATGCACGGCGTTTTCTTCACCACGATGATTTTCCTTGGAGCGTTTCTGCTTACCACCCAAAACGCACTGTGGCAATCTTCTGCGGCCTACGTTACGACGGCTTTTGGTGCGCTGGGCACGCTATTCAAATTGTTCAACACGTATCGCGGCGGCACTACGGAGAAGGCTGGTTAACAACCCTCTAGAGCGTGCACGATGAGGCTCCACGACGAGTGCCGACGGAAAACCCTCCAACCATTATTGCAACTCTTACATACTCGCTTACGTTTGTTAGTTTCCTGATCGCGGCCCAGATACCCGGACGAGCCATCTGCGGTCGCCTCGTGCGATGATCTGGCCAACTTTGCGAGCCATAGAGATTTCCTCCTTGGCTCACAAGAGAGGCACACTCCTCGCACAGCTGGGTGGGCCGCAAGGTGGGGATTCATCAGTCGATTGGAGGAAAGACGTGTGATCGGCCGTCAGTTGCCAACTCTAGTCGATCCTTTTTCCCCGTTGCACCACCAATGCGCCGCACGGACATTGTCTGGGTGGTCATCTCTCCACGCCCCTCCCATGCCCTTGGGATCCTTGTGATCTGGCACGACATCGTTGTAGTCCGTGAGCTCTTCGTGGCAGATTGCGCATTTCCTGTCCTGCTCGACAATCTTCCGGTTCAGCAGTTTTCGCATTTCTGCTGGGGACTTGAGTTCCCGATACCCTCTCGGGTGATGCGAATCCTCAATACGCTGAACTCCCAGACGCACTCTACGTTCCTGGCGAGTTTGTTCACGGCCACAGCAGAAGACTGATCGGTTTTCCGATCCAAGCTGAATACCAGATAAGTTCCCCGCACTTTCCATCTCTAAAAACTAATCCGGAGCAACCCTAAATACTTCGGCTCGATGAAAGCAAAATCGGGGAACTCTGGTTCGTTACTGCAGTGTCGAAAGAACTCGTCAATCCGGTGGTAATGAATGAGGTTTCTCACGTCGCGCTGATGGACAAGTAGCAGTGAGCTGGGAAAATCGTAGTAGTATACCCTCCAACTCCGGTGTGCCTCGTTGAGGCGGTCAAATATCGTGTCTTGAGTCTGGTCAAAGTAGGTTGCAAGCTGGGGGTCTTCCCAGCCTTCCGGCATCAGGGCTTGGCCGTGGCACGTACCAGTCAGGGCGAAGAAGCGATTTGGCCAGGTTGGGCCGGGTAAAGACGAGTACCAATGGTCGCAGATGGTGAATTCCCCTGCTAGCGTATGTAGAGCCGGCAGGAATCCGAGCGGATGGTACCCCATGAGCTCCTGTCGTTCAGCTGTTGTGCTGTTCGGATAGTTCCGCTCAAAATCAAACACAAAGCCTGAATTCTCATTCTGAAGCTGTTCTAACGCGAATCGCACCTCGTGCTTCGGGTCGGGATTCACCTGTTTCGTGTTTGTTTTTGCTCGTAAACCATTAGAATCACGGTTGCTGTAGGGCACCTGCCCCGGCCCCTTCACTCCATCCACATCACCTCCCTGTCCAAAACAACCCAGAACACGGTCGAAAGATTGATTCTCAAGAAGGAGAAAAACAATATGCTTTATGTTATCCGCCATAGTGCTCCTGACTGACCGCAGCAAATCCCATCTTGCGTTGGGAGTCTAATTCCGCGAGCAGCCAGTGAGCCGCTCTTTTTTTCCTTTGTTCGTTTTTCGTAACAACTTTCATTTCTTTCTCTGCTTTTAGCATCTGCGGTGCACAATCCCGCCCACTCTTCCCTAGCGGTTCTAGTTTTTGTTCTTTTCTTGACGCGGAGGTCGAATGAGAAACAGCGCATTCATGGCCCTTCTGCTTTTAGTGCATTGCGACGGCTGCTTATGCCCGTGAGACCAAAGTGTTCATGGTCAAGACGCAAGGCGGATCTGCGCGGACTTCAGCGACTTGGCAGTTCGAGTACTTTCGAGCGCGAGTTCACGCGACCGCTTCCTAGTCGCCGCCTCTAGCCGAACAGGCAGCCAATAGTGTCTTCAGCATAGATCCGGGGTTCTGGGGTATAACAACCGGTTTTGACCAACGTCACAGATGGAGGTTCCGAATGAGTCCAACAGCGGTTAAGACGGACACATCATCGCCAGCAATGTTTTCACATCATGGGAAGCCGCTGCGCGGTTTGATGAGTACCCCTGCATCTCCCGTATTTCAAGGTCGTTTCGGACGCATGTTCCGATCGATTCCGGCTGCTCAGTACGGCAAGACTGAGGAGGAAAGCCGCGCGAATCTGATGAAGCTTGGTACGGCGATGACTTCAAGTTTCGACCCTCCAAAAGATGGGAATGACGCAGAAGAGAGTGGCATTCCAGCTCTCTATACCTACTTCGGTCAGTTCGTCGATCATGACATTACATTCGATCCGATGACCACGCTGATTCAACACAGTGATCCAAACGCGCTGACGGACTTCCGCACGCCCGCATTCGACTTGGACAATGTGTATGGACGCGGACCAGCAGACCAACCGTATCTTTACGACAACGGCTCGAAGTTTCTGCTCGGGGACCCACTCGCGAACCGTGCACCGGACTTGCCGCGGAACAAGGCCAATCCGAGTCGCGCCCTCATCGGTGACCCACGGAACGACGAGAATAGTATTGTGTCGCAGCTGCAATGTCTGGTGCTGCGTTTTCACAATCGTTTTGTAGACGACCACAAGACCTTGGATTTCCCGTCAATCCAGAGGCAAGTTCGGTTCCACTATCAATGGGTTGTAGTGCACGACTTCCTGCCTCGGATTGTGAATGCTGCTGTTTTGGATGCATTGAAGACGAGCGGCAAATACGATCCCGAGAAGCTTAAATTCTTCCATTGGAAGAATGAGCCGTTCATGCCTGTCGAGTTCTCGGTCGCGGCATATCGGCTCGGTCATTCAATGATTCGCCCCGGATACCGGCTGAATGACGACGACAAAACGTTACTGCCGATCTTTCCAATTCCTCCGAATACGATTAAGGAAATTCCGGCGGGCCTGCCAGACGGACTTACCGGTTTTCAGCAGATGGCTGAGAATCGTGGTATCGATTGGGGACGGTTTGTTGATATTGATATTCGCTCTTACGGGACAGATAGTCCCAAAGATCCGACGACGAAGAAACGGCTTCAGTTTGCTTACCGGATCGACACATCGGTCGTTACACCACTATCGGTCTTGCCGCCGAGTGTGGCGCCCGACCGTCCGCCTTCACTCCCGCAACGGAATCTCATTCGCAGTTTCGAGCTTGGTTTGCCCAATGGTCAGGATGTAGCCCGGGCGATGCGAGTGAAAGAGCTAGCAGACGACCAAATTATGATCGGTAAGGCAGTGGATAAGCCTGACAATACCGGAGACAACCCAGACGTGAGGGGCAGCATTGCAACGATTCCGGATCTAAAGGTATTTAAGGGCAACTGTCCGCTGTGGACGTATATTTTGGCGGAAGCGTTCCACAATCAGCGATCCGATGTTATTCCCGTTACAGAGAAGAATAAGACGATCACGACCCCGCAGCTTGGTCCCGTAGGAGGCCGGATTGTCGCTGAAGTCTTTCTTGGGCTAATGTTCGGCGACAATGACTCTTATTTGCATCAGCACGCGGAGTGGAGCCCAGCCCTGGGTAGCGGAGGCGAGTTCCGCCTGAAGGATCTTGTGAATTACGCTCTGGGTCAGTAACGCGTGGGATACGGATGAACGTGGCATAGACACGGTTCCCTCGCAGTTGATCACAAGCTGCGTGAGGGGAATACGCATGGGCGTCAGAATCTCGCTCATCGCAACTTTTTGCGCGGTTTGAGCATGGGGCTTCTGTCGGGACAGACAGTTGCCCGGCACATGGGGTTCGGGCCGATTCCGGACGCGGACCTGAAGGTGGGCAAGGCAAAACGCGGACGGAATCAAAGGCAACGCCTCCATCGCGGAGTTCGGCAAAGTGCTTCGAGGACAATGCTCCGATGTGGTTCTACATTCTCGCTGAAGCCCAAGACCAGTGGCTTACGGAAGCCGCAACGAAAAGCAACGATGACGCTAAGAATATGGTTCACACGCGGGTCGGTCCCGTCGGAGAGCGGATTGTCGCAGAGTTGAGAGATCCACACTCGTTCCTCTCGCAGTGGCCGACGTTCGAACCGTGGTTTATGAACAACGGCAAGTTCGGAATGCCAGAACTACTAAATACAATCGTCCTTGGCTAAACATCAACTCGTTCTTTCCCGTTCCGGACAGAATCGGCATCGCGTTCGGTGATTTATGGCTCTCAATTTCTTGCAAGTCCCTGACTGGACGTCGTTCGAGAATCAGGGCGCCAACATCGCGGTCGCCGATCTGGACAATGACGGTTTTCCGGAGTTGATCGTGCTCCGGGTGGACCATCCGACGCCCGGAGTGAACGGAGGATTCTATCGGGTCGGGCGGAGGCTCGATGCGCAGGGAAATGTAACCGGAGGCTGGGGCCCTTGGATCCAAGTCCCGAACTGGACTAGCGTCGAAAACCAAGGGGCGGGCGTAGCCGTCGCAAACTTCGGAGCTGGCGGACTGGGGCTGATTGTGTTTCAGGTCGAACATCGCGTGCCCGGACCGAATCGGGGTCTCTACCGAGTTGGCCGCAAGCTGGACGCGCAGGGCAACGTCACCGGCGGATGGAGCGACTGGCAGCAGGTACCGGACTGGGTGTCGTGGCGCGATCAGGGCGCGGCAATCGCAGTCGCGGACCTGGACGGAGACGGCCGCCCTGAATTGTTCTTCTTTCATGTCGACGATTTTCACACTGACAATCCCACCCGGCCGAACAAGGGCTTCTACCGCGCAGGTATCGGCCTAACGCCCGATGGCAACGTCAGTGGCTGGAGCGACTGGTTTTCGGTGGACTGGTTCTCGTGGTTTAACCAGGGAGCCGGAATCGCGGTTGCAGACATCGACGGCAACGGCCGTCCCGAGATTATTATCTTCCAGATCGATAATCCCCCGCGGGAAAACGCTGGTTGGTTTCGTGTTGGTTGGAATCTCGACAACCAGGGAGCCGTTCAGGACGGCTGGGGTCCCTGGGTCAAGTTCGACGGCTGGGGTTCCTGGGAGGACGAAGGTGGCGGCCTGGCGTTGGCTTTCTTCGGGGCGGGTCGGGCCAAGGCGGTCGTGTTTCATGTGGACAATCCGCCGGGACTGAACTCTGGCCTTTACGCCGTCACCGATCTCATTCTTGATATCGACACAGCCGCCACGAAGGGCGTGTGGCGACTGCTGCCCTATTTTTCTGAAGTGCTGCCGGTACATGCCGCGTTGCTTCACACCGGCAAGGTGCTGTTTTTTGCAGGATCCGGGAACAATGCCTTCCGTTTTGGTTCGCCGGATTTCGGAAACGTAGCCAAGCAAATCTACACGAGCGTAGTGTGGGATCCGAGCAAGAGTGTCTTCGACAACCGTACCTTCAATCATCCTCCAACATTGCGGCGGGCAGGTGGCACGGTGGTTGACTATTTCTGCTGCGGACACACCTTCCTGTCGGACGGCCGCGTGTTGGTTTGCGGCGGCACGATCAAGTATGACGTCGTCATTGTCAACAACGCGATGCAGCCCACAAACAACGGATTCGAGGGGATTCGCGACACTTTGATTTTCGATCCGGATCCACTCAAGGAGAATTGGACCGCCGAGAAGTTGATGGCGCACGGCCGCTGGTATCCGACGGTCGTCATGTTGAGCGACGGCAGCGCTCTGGTCGCTTCCGGGCTGGACGAAACCGGCCGGGGCCAGGGTAACGACACTTTCGAACGCAACTCTGATCCCGGTACCGCCGCATGGGTCAAGACGCGGGCCTTCGCTCTTCCCTTGTATCCGCACCTTTTTCAGCTAGACGATGGGCGGCTGTTCTACACCGCCGGCAAAATGGATACACCCGGGAATTCGGTTCCGCTGGTGTTCGATCCACTTAACCCAACTCCCTCCGTCGTTATCAATGGGTTGACCGATCAAGCCAATTGCAACCAGTGTGCGAGCGTAATTCTGCCGCCGGCGCAGGATCAGAAATTCATGATTGTCGGCGGCGGGCCGGAGGACGCCGGACCGGTCCGGCAGCCCGCCACGCATCGCGTAGCCACCGTCGACTTCAAGTCAGCGAACCCGGCCTACCACGCAAAGAGCGCACTGAACCACGAGCGCATGCACGTCAATGCCGTGCTCTTGCCTGACCGAACCGTGCTTGTCGTGGGTGGTGGAGTTACGCGCGAAGCCAGCGCCCAAACTCACGTGGTCGATCCCCTGGGCGGACGTGAAGTTTTCGAAGGAGAAATCTACGACCTCGGGACGAACATGTGGTCAATTACCGCCCCAGCAACCGTGGCGCGCCTCTACCACTCGGTGGCGCTGTTGTTGCCGGATGGGCGGGTTGTATCAGCAGGGGGGAATCCGGACAAGGGTTCGCAGGTCAACTGGCTGCCTCCTGATCTTCTGGAAGAAATGCGTCTCGAAATTTTCAGCCCGCCTTACCTCTTCAAAAAGAGTACGCGCCCTGTAGTCCAGAATGCGCCCGAGGAGATCAAATACAATTCCGTGATCAAGATCCAGACCCCGCAGGCGAACCAAGTCAAGTGGATCAGCCTGATCCGGCCGGGGCTCACGACTCACTCTTTCAACGGCACGCAACGGCTGGTGGATGTGCCGTTCACACTGGTGCCTCCTGACACACTGAACGCCGACGTCCCCGCGGAGCGGAACATCGCGCCTCCGGGATGGTACATGCTTTTCCTGACCGATCAAGACGGAATCCCTTCGGTCGCGCACTGGGTCCATGTGTCGTAATCCGAACGCACTAGCTCACGAGGTTTGAGTTATGCCACAAGCGAAACCATTTCCGAATGACGTTCAGTGGCCGCTCCAACCTTCGGGCGCGTTTCTCTCTTTCGATCAGGGACACCTTCAGGCCCGTATCTATAAGGACACGAGTCACCTCGAGCTCGCCGGGGCTGATCTGGCTGGTGGAAACGCCGCAAACGTCATTCGCTTTGCGCCCCCCGCGATTCAAACTGCTGCGGGGTCACAGTTATTGGGCCGCGTCCTGACTTCTAAGCAAATTGCGAATGGTCTGGAATTGGCGCAAGCGCTGGGCCCATCGCAGATCACAAGCCGGCTCACGTTTATCCACGATGGGGTGATGCGGTACGAGGTTGTGGATTGGGGGGCAGCGAACCCGGCCGCAACGGCCGTGGCAGCGCCTTCGGACGACCACGAGCACTTCTACGGTTTCGGCGAAAAGTTCAACGCGGTGGACCAGGCAGGCAAATTGGTCCGTACGCTCACCTTCGACGATCCTGGGACGAAAGGAGATCATTCGTACAAAGTCGCGCCTTGGTTCGTGAGCACACGCGGTTACGGCTTTCACCTGGACTCGTCCGCGGAGAGCGTTTTCGATATGCGCGCCGGGACACCGAACCGCTACGTCGTCACTAACAACTTCGGGACCTTGCGCCTTAACATTGTGTACGGCCCCAAACTCACCGACGTTTTGACACGTTACACGAATTATGCGGGGCGTCCGCCGCTTCCGCCGCCGTGGGCCTTCGGCGTGTGGATCTCATCCGACATTTGGCGAAGCGGCGGCGAAGTCCGCTATGCGATCACGCAATTTCGAAATCGTGGCATTCCCGCTTCGGGGTTCGTGTTCGATTCGCCATGGGAGATCGCCTACAACGATTTCCGCTTCAACATGATTCAGTTCGGCAAGGATGCGACGATCGACGGAGTTCATTATCAGGGATTCACATCCGTCGGTGAAATGATGAGTTTCTTGCGCTCGAACGGCTTGAAAGCGATCTGTTGGATGACGCCGTTTGTTAATCTCAATTCGCGCGACGAAAACGTGCCGGGACAACATTTGGGCAAAGCGTCCAACTATGATGCGGCCGCAAGCCAAGGATTCTTTGTGCAGGCGTCCCATGGCGGTCCGCCTCTGGTTGTGCCATGGTGGAAGGGCAGGGGCAGCCCGGTCGATTTCACCAACCCAGCGGCCAGGCAATGGCTCACGGATCAACTCCGGGCACTGCTGGCGCTATCCAATGTAGTGACCCGGTCAGGAACCAACGAGCCCGCCATTGGCGGCTTCAAGACGGACGATGGCGAAAGCGGCAACGGTCCCAACACCTACATACCGAATACGGCGAGCTATGCCGACGGCCGCACCGGTGTCGAAATGCGCAACGGCTACTGCCTTGAATATCACAAGATCATTTCGAGTGTCTTGGCCCAGAACGGAATTCTTTTTGCCCGCAGCGGTTTTGCGGGAACCACGACCAAGAGCGTCGCGGCGGC
>Ga0209526_10002488_pt1 | contig 12425 bp, 14 predicted proteins | sample JacPinW_OM2H0_M1_FD_188566 | JGI IMG/M metagenome (GOLD analysis project Ga0209526, IMG submission 188566) | Forest soil microbial communities from Algoma, Ontario, Canada - Jack Pine, Ontario site 1_JW_OM2H0_M1 (SPAdes) (version 2) | ecosystem: Environmental > Terrestrial > Soil > Boreal...
GCCGCGTACATCGCGAACGCTTACCATAGTCTGCGAGAAACCGCTCAACAGTGGACACAACGCAAGGCAGGGCAGCTCGAAGTGACTCGCGAAATGCTCGATAGTCTCCGGAACCAAATTCGCATGGCAACAAACGCGCTTCGGCTTGCCGGCTAATGGCAGCGCGAACAGCTCGGTGAAGCCACATCAACCTAGGCACCGCCGCGCGACGTAGGGCAGGCTTGCTCTAATTCGGTTACGGTCCGCTCAAGATCGTCGAGCACAATATCAAGGGGAAGTTTTATGCTGTAGCGGCAAAACATCGTTTCCGTCGTCCCGAAGCTCCCGTTTTCATAATATTTGTTCGCCGGCGCGCCGCCACCGCAGTAACCGTAATAGGCACAGGAGTCCTGACAGAGCTTGATACCTAAGCGAATATCTTCAAATACCGATCGAAATTTTGGCGCTTCCACCGCCTCGAAGAACTCATTCTCCAAAATGTTACCGAAGTTGAAAACTCCGTACTTCGGTAAATTCATTCCTAGAAGTTCCGGAGAATAAGTTGAAAAATCTCCATCGCAACTAACGTTGAGAATACCAAATGGGCGAATCTGTTCATTAAAATAAGGAAAATCAAAACTGCGGAGGGATTCCCTGTTCCGGATCTTGGTTAGAGCGTCATCGAACTCTCGAATTCGCATAATGGCGTTCCTGTTCCCATCGCCCGTAATGAAACGTATCTTATTCCCATTCGTGCTCGGATTCATCGTCTCGGTCAGTTTTGTCGCCTCGGCGAACGCTGGGCAGCCCAACATGGAAGCAGCGCTGAGTGACCTCCGTGCCGCTAAAGCAAGTCTTGAGAGGGCAGAGGCAAATAAGGGAGGCCATCGGACTAACGCCATTGGGCTAATCAACCAGGCGATCGCTGAAGTGAAAGCGGGTATGGCAGCAGCCCGCTAGCTTGGCCATCTTTGCGGATTGAACGCTTTTTGCTCTGCGCGTTGATATCCTTGCCGCCTAAATTCAAACCCCACCCGAAGGATTCATAATTATCACCACACCTTTCAGCATAACTAACGGCATGGAGTGAAACCCTGCCAGATCGCTCCAACGGAATGGATCATCTGGACCGTGTGGAAGGTTGGTCGAGTCAGCAAGCTCCGCCCCCATGGAAAAGATTGTGCTTGCTGAACTCGTCGAAGTTCAGCGCCGACTCAAGGGAAAACTCGCTAAGCCAGCCACGACTGACGACGACACCGCTTAGCTCGCGAATGCTTGCTATAATTTGCGAGAAGCCGCTCAGCCGTAGACACAACGCAAGGCAGGGCAGCCCGAAATGCCCATTAGTTTCCGCGACGAAATTCGTATCGCAACGAGCGCGCTCCGGCTGCTGATCTAACGCAGCGCGAAAAGGTTGGTGGGGCCTTGTCGGCTCCATGCAGTCCGATACTTGCGTACCGTGTCGGAGCACTGTGCGACCAAAGAGCTCGTCAACACACACTCGCATTGGTCCGGAGAAACGAACTATTAAGCATTGCGAATCACCAAGCTTAAAGTTGAAAAGTACTGAGGAATTAGAGATGGCTAAATGCGAGATCTGCGGAAATGACTACGACAAGGCTCTCGAAATCACTGTCGCCGGGGAGAGCCATGTTTTTGACAGCTTTGAATGTGCAATACAGGGGCTCGCCCCGACCTGCCCGCACTGTGGCTGCCGTGTTATCGGGCATGGGGTGGAGCAGAAAGGTCAGATCTTCTGTTGCGTCCACTGCGCGCGCGCCGCTGGACCGACCGAGCTGAGAGATCACGCTTGAGCACCGGGAACTACCAACACGCTTCGCAACCGTTATGACGATCGAAGATCTGGAACCCAGTCTTCAGGCGGATGGATGGACAGCAGCGGAACTGAGATTACAGCTCTCCGATGAAACCTGGACTCAACTGGCCAAACAGCTCCGCAAAGACACCGCCCGGCTTGCCGCCGGTGAAGAATTGGTTGTTACCTGCGCTGACATCGAAAAAGATCCGGATTTCTTCATCGGCAAGTCCTATCTCGAACAATTTTTCTCCTCCCATTAACATGCCGCCATCTATAACGCCTTTCGCAAGGTAAGATTTATCCGGAAGTGAAACTCCGGTTCTTGCGGTCGAATTTGAAATGACCAACGAAAAGGCTCGCCTTTTCTGTAAATCATAGGCAGGAACCGACGCGCCAACCCAATCTGGATTGCGCCGCTTAATCGCCTCTCGCCGGAGGACTCGGGCGAAGAAGTCTAAAATTGACTCAGGAAATCGCTGCCGTCGCGTTTCCTATTACCCGACGGCGGTCAGGCATCGACAAGAACTCGGAACCCGCCGTAAGCCATGCGCTTGAAGTCAAAGGGTGGGTTTGCCAAATCACAGATCTGCTTGATTCGGGGGTCGGCCATTACTTTCGCGTTAACCTGATCGCGGTGTTCACGCGACTGAAAAATGATCCAGGTGAATACCACCGTCTCGTCAGATTGCGCGCCGGCCAGTTTAGGGAAAGGCACCAGTTCTTTGACATCGAGATCATCGCCGATGCATTCACGATATTCCAAGGCGCCGTGCTCCTTCCATATCCTGCCCGCCTTCTCCGCAATACTACGGTAAAGATCGATTTTGTCCTTGGGTAAAGGGAGCACGAATCCATCAACGTATTTCATCATAGTCATCATTTTTCCATTTCGGTTCAATGCTACGACGAACGGGCGAGCGTGTTCGGGACAACCAAGAGGTCGTCCGCCAGTGCAGTCGAATTCAAAAGCAAGATTCGGAGTACGAGAGCTGCGATCGATTGGGTTCCTAATCCACGAAATTGGCGCGCTATTCCTTGGATGGCCGAGCGGGAATCGACTCGGCCGTCGTCTCGCTCGATTCGTTTACCGCCGCCTCTCTTGGTTGAGTCGGCAACACCCCGTTCAGAATAAAAGCCGCAATCCCGCCCGTAGTGATGCCGGAGGAAAATACCAGACGCACTGCTTCCGGCAGCGGGTTAAGAAACTCGGGCACCGATTGCACGCCAACCCCCGCTGCCAGCGAAAACGCCAGGATCAGGAGTTCGCGGTGGCCAAGTTGGACCCGTTGCAAAATCCGGATACCGGCGGCGGCCACAAACCCGAACAGGAGAAATGTCACGGCACCGAGCACGGGACCAGGCAATAACGCGATCCAATGCCCAATCCAGGGAACAAGCCCCAAGATACAGAGGATGCCGCCGACCCAGAGTCCAACCGTCCGGGCCGCAACGCCGGTCAGCTGAATTACCCCGTTATTTTGGGCGAAGGTTGTGCTGGGAAAACTGTTGATCAATGCCGCCATCATGCTGTTTAAAGAATCGCCCATTACCGCGCCTCGAACCCGGCGCCAATAGATCGGGCCCTCGATTGGTTCATCTGACAACTGGGAAGTAGCGGTCACGTCGCCGAGCGTTTCCAACGTTGTGAGCACGTAAGGCAACAAGAACGCGAGCAGGAATTCCCAGCGAACATTGAGGCCATACTTTAGTGGTTGGGGCAGAGTCACCCAAGCGAGCCCGGGAGCGCTCGTGTCTGCCGGCAAAACTCCGAGCCCGAAACACAACAAATACCCAATCCCGAGTGCGATTGGGATCGCGCCGATTCGTGCCCAGGGTGAACGGATCGTATTCAGGCCAAAAACTATCGTCACGACCAATCCGGCAACGGCTAACCCGGCCCAGGCTGGACTGTGCCCGCCGAGACCGGCAGCCATTGTCTTGAATCCAATCGGAATCAGTGACAGCCCAATCAGGAGCACCACCGTTCCGGAAACCAGCGGCGTAAACAACCGTTGCAACCGGGTCAGGAATAGGGCCAACACCAATTCGACCGGAGCGCAAAGCAGCGACATCCCGAGCATCAATGCTAATCCGCCGGCTTGCCCGGCTTGAATGAGCGGCACCAAGAACGCGAAACTAGTCCCTTGCACGGCTAACAGGCGGGAACCAAAAAACCCGATACCGCGCACTTGCACCATGGTGCCTAACCCGGAAGCGACCAAGCCCATGCTGATCAGGTAGCCGGTTTCGTCCCGCGGCAGCTTCAGTGAGTGTGCCACTAACAACGGTACCGTGATCACACCGACGAACATCGCCAACACATGCTGAATGGCCACCAGGAACGTGGCGTGCACTGGCAATCGATCCGTCAGTCGATAAAGCAAACTAGACTGCGAAAGACCCTCTGAACCCATGTTGTGCGGGTCGGACGGTAGCTCAACCGGCTGGAAAAGCCTAATGTTTTCGCAGAATTGACCCTAAAAGACGCGCGAGCCAAAGCAATCCTATTGGATCGTGCTCCGACCGGACGTAATGACGACCAAATCGGGAAACGACCAGGGGGTTCGAACCCTATTGCGCAACATCCGCAAGCTCCGCCAGCCAACGGCGTGCGCCTTCGACTTCCCGATTGGTCAACCCGTGACCGGAATCGACAAAACTAGGAGTTACTCTGGCCTGCGCCTTTCGGAGAAGTTCGATTAGACGCCACGTTTCGGATACTGGAATGATCGGATCTTGATTGCCGGCGCCGATCCATACGTCTACAGCGGAAAGGTCCGGCAACTTTTCTGGAACCAGCGGCACCATTGGTCGGAACAAGACGGTTGCGCGGAGCGTTTTAGGCCGAAGCAAAAGTAAGCTAGCCGCGATGTTCGCGCCGTTCGAAAAACCGACGGCAACGATCTTATCGGCCGCGAACGCGTAGTGCTGCACCGATCGCTCGATGAAATCAGCGAGCTCCTGCGTACGGTGGACAAGATCTTCTTCGTCAAAGACACCTTCGGCCAATCGGCGGAAGAACCGCGGCATTCCATTCTCGAGTACCTTCCCCCGCGGACTGAGCAGCGCAGCTTCAGGGTCGAGCGCACGCCCGAGCGGGATAAGATCGGTTTCGTTGCCACCAGTGCCATGCAACAGGAGGAGTGTGCGAGACGACTTGCCCGGTACAAACTGGTGAGCGAAATCGAGCGCAGGTGCACTCATACTGCTCCCTTCCTTAGGACCGTGCCGGGCAGCAACCGACCCTCGATCCGAGCGTACGAGCTTTCCATCCAAGGCGAAAGGAACAGATTCGTCCCGAGTTCATTCGGTGACTTGTCCAGTTTTCTTTGTGGATCGGCCGCGATGGCGATGATGTGATGAAGGCCCGAGGATTCCATCTCGTTCTATCTGATACAGACAAGGCGTAATAAACCATGTATTGTGCCGATAAGAAATCGCCGATAAACCAAAAGGCCGCAGTGGGTTAAGAATGCACGAGCAACGCCGTAGAAAAACAGGTGATTAGAAAACGGTCTATGGAACAAGAAACCTCCTCGGTTCTATCTGAGTCTTCGCTCTACAACAACCGCGAACTAAGCTTGCTGGAGTTCAATCAGCGGGTTTTGGAAGAGGCCCAGGATCTGAGCACTCCGCTCCTGGAGCGCTTGAAATTCCTTTGTATTGTCGCCTCCAATCTCGATGAATTCTTTGAGGTAAGGGTCGCTGGTCTGAAACAGCAACGCCAGAGTAACATCAGCGCCCCGGGTCCCGACGGAATGAGTCCCGGCGAACAGCTCGCAGCTATTTCGTCGCGGGTGCGTCGGATGGTGGATGAGCAGTATCGCATTTGGAAACAGGAACTGGTTCCGGCCTTGGAGGAAAACAGCATTTTTTTCCTAGGTTGCGACGAGCTCACGAACGAAGAAAAGCAATACTACACAAAGTACTTTGAGAAATCGGTTTACCCGGTGCTCACGCCGCTCGCGGTGGACCCAGTCCATCCCTTCCCGCAGTTGCTAAACAAGAGCCTCAACGTAGCCGTAGAGCTTGAAGGCAGCGCGATCGGCACGAACTTAGCCGTGGTCCAGGTACCGCGTATTCTACCCCGCCTGCTTCCGTATCGAGCCGGGGAGAAGGGAATGTATCGTTACATTTTCATCGGGAACCTGATCCAAGCGCACGTCGGTTCTCTCTTCCACGGCGTCAAAGTGAAGGGCGCATATCAGTTTCGGGTTACTCGGAATAGCGATCTGTATCTCGACGAGGAAGAGACCGATAATTTGCTGAAGACCATCGAACTAGAGTTACGGAAACGTAGTCGAGGAGACGCGGTCCGCTTGGAGGTCCAGCAGGACTGTCCGCGCCACATTGCTGATCAATTGCTGCAAACGTTTGACCTGACTGGGGACGATCTCTACCAGGTCGATGGACCAATCAATTTTCTGCGACTAATGCCGGTTATTTCTGAAGTAGATCGGCCAGATCTTAAGTTCCGCCCATTTGTGCCAGCCATCGTGACTGCATCGCATGATGAAGAAGACATCTTCTCGCAAATCCGGCGTAGACCGATCCTGCTACATCATCCTTATGACAGCTTTCAGACGGTGCTCGATTTTATCGAGCAGGCCGCGGAAGATCCGAATGTTTTAGCAATCAAACAGACGCTTTATCGAACCAGTGGTGATTCCCCCATCATGACCTCGTTGGTTGAAGCCGCTCAGAGCGGGAAACAGGTGACGGCGGTGATCGAACTTAAGGCCCGTTTCAATGAAGCAGCAAACATCAAATGGGCTAGAACGCTCCAGGATGCTGGTGTTCACGTGGTCTACGGGATCGCTGGTTTGATGACGCGGGCAAAGGTTGCGCTAGTCGTTCGTCGGGAAGAGGACGGTATCCGTCGATACCTGCATCTCGGGACGGGAAACTATAATCCGTCAACCGCGAGGCTTTACGAAGATTTCGGTTTGCTAACGTGCGATCCGGAAATTACCAACGACAGCGCAGAGCTGTTTAACTGGTTGACGGGTGTTTCGATATTTCCCGAATTAAAAAAAATGAAGGCGGCACCGAAAGCGCTTCATCAGTTTGTCCTGGAGATGATCGAACGCGAAGTGAACAACGCGAAAAGTGGGAGGCCGGCTGCGATTTTCGGCAAGGTTAACGCGCTGGTCGATGAAGAGGTCATCAAAGCTCTCTATTTGGCTTCCCAAGCCGGCGTAAAGATAAATCTCTTGGTCAGGGGAGTCTGCTGCCTGCGTTCAGGGGTTCCTGGAGTGAGCGACAACGTGAGCGTGCGCAGTATCGTTGGCAGATTTTTAGAGCACAGCCGGGTTTATCGTTTCGAAAATGGAGGTAACCCGGAAATCTATCTTGCGAGTGCGGACTGGACGGCAAGAAATTTCTTCCGGCGGGTAGAGATCTGTTTTCCGGTTGAAGATGCGGCACTGCGTGAACGGGTGGATCAATGCCTTGACACTTATTGGCAGGATAATGTAAAGGCCCGGGAACAAGGGACCGAGCTGACCTACGTTCGCCGGACCTTGGAAGCGGATCGAGTGGATGCTCAGGCGTTGTTTCTAGAACAAGCGCGCAAGTGGAAAAAACCCGATGTCAACGTCAGGTCGCTGGTGGTGAAGACAAAAACCAATGGCAGCAAGGCGATGCCGCATGAGCAAAAGGTAGGCCAGCAGGCCTAATCAGCGGATACCGAGTTGCCTTATAATCCAGGCCGGAACTCGCTCTAGCCGCTGGAGAAAACGCGTTGACCATCTCTATCGGACAAGTAAGTCGCGATTGCGAATATCTTCCCCTCACGAAGACCGAAGACGTGATGAACGGATTTCCTGCAGGGAAGCGACGCCCTCGGGTACTGCAGAATGTGACATCGAATACGACTGTCAGTCTCAACTATTTGAGTTACAACTGACGGGCACTGACACTCGCAACTTTATTCCCTAGCTGCCGCTCCTACTTCACTGGCAATATGCGCACTGACGAATCAAGTATGCCGGCTAACCAAAGCGCTGACTCAATGCCGCAGGCGGAGTGGATCCGCCTTTTCCTCTGCGGCGACGTAATGACGGGCCGCGGGGTCGATCAGATCCTGCCTCATCCCAACGATCCCACGTTGCATGAACCCTACATCAAAGACGCCCGCTGCTACGTGAAACTCGCCGAGAGTTTCAACGGTGAGATCCCACGGCCGGTAGAGTCCGATTACATCTGGGGCGATGCGCTGGCAGAACTCGATCGTGCCGGCGTAGATCTGCGCATCATCAATCTCGAGACGAGCATCACTTCCAGCGAGAACTACTGGCGCGACAAGAAGATCCACTACCGCATGAATCCGGGCAACATCGACTGCATCGCCGTGGCTTGCATCGACTGCTGCTGCCTCGCGAACAACCACATCCTCGACTGGGGCTACGACGGTCTGGCCGAGACACTAAACACGCTTGACGCAGCGGGCATCGCCCACACCGGCGCGGGGCACGACGCCAAGGCGGCTGCGGCTCCGGCGGTTCTTAATGTACCGGGAAAAGGCCGCGTGCTCGTCTTTTCGTATGGCTCGCCGACGAGCGGCGTTCCGCGGGAATGGGCCGCGACCGCTCAAAGGCCCGGCGTCAACTTTCTCGAAGACATTTCGGAGAAAACCGCGCGCCGCATCGCTCGCGAGATGCTCGGATTCAACCGCCAGCGCGATGTGATAGTAACATCGATTCATTGGGGCGGAAACTGGGACTACCATATCCGCGACGAGGAGATCCGCTTTGCTCATCAACTGATCGAGCACGGCATCGCTGTCGTGCATGGCCATTCGTCGCATCATGTGAAGACAGCCGAGATTTACAAAGATCGTCTGGTGCTCTACGGCTGCGGCGATTTCCTGAACGACTACGAAGGCATCAGCGGGTATGAGGTGTTTCGGAGCGACCTGACGTTAATGTATCTGCCCGCAATCGATCCGCGACGAGACCAACTCGTGGAGACGCAGCTGGTACCGATGCGCATCGCGCGGTTCCGGCCGAATCGCGGTGCCGAAGCGGATGCGAAGTGGTTTTGCGGTTTACTGAACCAACTCGGTGCGCCGCTCGGCACGCGATGCGAGCTGGCGTCCAACCAAACGCTCACGCTTCACCCTTTCACATAAATCACCAGATCGAGTCGCACGCACACGGGCGTTGAATATCGTCCGACATAAATAAATTTCCGAGAATGAATCGTTTAGCAGAAATCATTGCCCACAAAAGAACCGAAATCGAGCCGCTCATCGAATATACGGCAGAGTGGCAAGAGAGGGCCCGGAAACTCTCCTCATTTCGCGGTTTTAGAAAATCACTTAGCGTTGACTCATTTGGCTTTATCGCAGAGGTCAAAAAAGCATCACCTTCTGCGGGCGTAATTGCAGAGAACTTTCATCCGGTCAAAATCGCGCTTGCTTATGACATGGCAGGTGCCAACTGCATCTCGGTATTAACGGATGAGAAATATTTTCACGGTCACTTGAAGTATCTTACCTTGATTCGAGAACAAGTTCCTAGACCCCTGCTCCGCAAAGATTTTACACTGCACGAAGTGCAAATATATCAGGCCGCTTTAGCCGGAGCCGATGCTGTTTTATTGATTGTCGCAGCTTTGAATGACGGGGAGCTGACTCATTTGATGAAGGCAGCAGACGACTGCGGCATCGACGCTTTGGTAGAGGTTCACGATGAACCGGAGCTAAATCGTGCACTTACTGCCGGGGCTTCATTTATTGGCATCAACAACCGAAATCTGGCTACGTTCCAAGTCGACCTTCGAACAACTGAGACACTTGCGCGGTTGATTCCAGCGGATCGCCTGGTGATCAGTGAGAGTGGCATCCGATCGGTGGAGGATATTCGCCGAGTGGCGGGAGCAGGCGTTCACGGAGCGCTGATCGGAGAATCGCTGATGAGGGCTCAGAATCCGCAAGCTGTTCTGGAAAGTTTCCGGGCGGCTGCATTGGAGAAGAAATCGTAGCAGTCGTCGAGTACCCACCGTCTCGAGAATGTTTGGACGTCACCCTATTCGCATGCCTTCTTTTTCAGAAGCTCACCAACGGTCTTCAATATTTCGCGCGAAAGCGCTCCATCCGATACCGCGCGCGAGAGCCCAATTGCGCCAACCAGTGCGCTAAGGGTTAAAATTGCTGCCGATCTCGCCGATCCCTCGTCCTTGCCAGGGGTCAAAGCGACGATCAACTGAAAGGCGTTTCGGATCTCTTCGGTCGAGAGGGCGCGGGTTCGCTTGCTGCTGCGTCCGATCTCGCCCGCCAACGCGCTGATAGCACAGCCCGAACCGGGATGGTCGCGATGTGCCTCGCTTAGATAGTCGTCGACCAGCTTGGCATAGGTCAGCGGTGGCCGGCCGGACGCGACAGCGGCAGACTGACGCCGCCAGGTTCCAAACGCCGAACGAAGCGCCTCGACGACCAGGTCGTCGCGGGAGGCGAAGTGCTTGTAAAAGCCGCCAACGGTGAGGCCGACCTCCTGCATAAGATCGGCAATACCCACGCCTTCCAGGCCTTTTTCCCGAAACCGCTTCGAGGCGGTCCGGACAATGCGTTCATGGTTTTTTGTTTTTTGTGTCTGTGAATGACCCATTTGAGTTTTCTCTTTTAAAGTCGCTTGACAATATGGATTATTATCGTAATCCATGTGGAGTACTATTATAATCCTTATTCGATTAAATTCAAGAAAACTCGATCATGAGACTTACCAACAAAACGGCGTTGATTACCGGCGGCAATAGCGGCATCGGCTTGGCCACTGCACGACTCTTCGTGGCTGAAGGTGCGCACGTTGCTATAACCGGGCGTAACCAGAAGACCCTGCGCGCGGCAGCAGCGGAACTTGGTGATGGCGCGGTGGCCATTCAGGCTGATGTGACGGACATCGATGCCATCGAGCGCGCCGTTGCGACGGCGGCAGAGAAGTTTGGCAAACTCGACATCGTGTTCGCGAACGCCGGTATCGGTGGCCCTACGCCCGTGGGCCAGACATCTCAAGCCGCTTTCGACGAGATAATCCGAACGAACTTGACAGCAGTGTTCTTCACCGTGAAAGCCGCTGCAACGCATCTCAATGAGGGCGCGTCGATCATTCTTAATGGCTCCGTTCATGCCGTGATGGGCGTGCCGGGATACTCGGCCTATGCGGCCACCAAGGCTGGCGTGCGTGCCATGACCCGAAATCTGGCGTCGGAATTCGCGCCGCGCGGCATCCGAGTCAATCAGGTCACGCCGGGTGGAACCAGAACGCCCATCTGGTCGCCATTTGCGCCCACCGATGAAGCCATGGTCGCCTTAGAGCAGCGGATAGCGCGGACTATTCCGCTCGGTCGCCTTGGCGAAGCCGACGAGGTAGCGAAAGCGGTTCTCTATTTGGCATCGGATGATGCCTCCAACGTTACTGGCACCGAGATCGTGGTGGACGGTGGCGCGACCGGAGCCCCGCAAGGCGCACCCGTTTACAGAACCGAATGATGGGCGCTGGACCGATTGGAACCTCGGAGAGGGTCAACCCGCAAAAACGATTGTTCCATCGAGAAAGGAGACTGATATGGCTAAGACCTGGTTTATCATTGGTACAAGTGGCGGCTTTGGCTGCCAACTTAACGAACTCCCGCTGGAACGCGGCGAGAAAACAACTTCGATTCCTTCCGAAGCGTCAATCTGTAGGTCAGTCTTTAAGTCCAACGCCGTGCCGCCTTGCGGCGCCCCCATCATCTTGGATGAGGGACATCGACTGCGTCGCGCTACTGACAGCTTCATTCGCGCTGTTCGAGTTTTCTTTCGGGTCCGGTTGGTAGTTCCGCCTTCCAAGAGGTCTCTTTAGGTCGAGAAGTTTCGGTCGTTTTCACTTCTAACGGTCCCCTGATTTACCGGTGGGAGGGGAATAACAGCAACAACGGGCAACCGCGGACCGTTAATGCCTATCAAACTTTTTACAATGTAGCTCAGCGCGGAAAACCAGAAAACCGCCTGCCAATCATGGCTACGAACTCGATTCAAAGCGCCGACCGCTGATCCGGTGAAAGAAGACACCCTTATTTAGATAGATAGATTTACCACTTCTGGTGATGAACAAGTGTTCCTTTGGGTAAGAAAAAAAACACCCATACAGCCAATGGTGATCCCAAACGCCCGGCGTTAACCTCGCAAAGGAAATGCGGACGAACCTGGTCGATGCTCATTCGGCGGCGGAGAGACTGCTTAGGATGCAGAAGTGAGGAAAATCAGTTTAATGAAAGTCGGAGTCGTTGGGGTTGGTCACGTCGGTGGGAGCGCGGCGTTAAATATGGCGTTGCGGAATTCGTGTCGAGAGATCGTCCTCATTGACGGGGATCGTCAATTAGCCGTTTCCCAGGCACTAGATATCAGCCAGACCAGCGCGGCGGTATCTGGGCCAAAGGTCCGAGCAGGAGACTACCTGGATCTAGCCGGAGCGGATCTGGTAGTGCTAACGCCCGGAATCAACGAGAAAGCAGGTGGCGCTGATCGGCCTGGGGACAAGGAAGGACGTCTCAGGTTACTTGACACGAATAATCCGATTTTTCTCGATGTCGTTCCCAAGACACTCGCTGCGGCTCCCAATGCCATATTGCTCGTTGCTACGAATCC
>Ga0209526_10002489_pt1 | contig 12421 bp, 9 predicted proteins | sample JacPinW_OM2H0_M1_FD_188566 | JGI IMG/M metagenome (GOLD analysis project Ga0209526, IMG submission 188566) | Forest soil microbial communities from Algoma, Ontario, Canada - Jack Pine, Ontario site 1_JW_OM2H0_M1 (SPAdes) (version 2) | ecosystem: Environmental > Terrestrial > Soil > Boreal...
CTTGCGGTTGGCATCGCCAACAAGGGCCTGCCGCTGGCGCTGACGTTGGCCTATCTGACGTTCTTCAGCGAATTCGTCGCCTCTGCATTCCTCGCCATCGGCCTGTTGACGCGTATTGCGGCGGCGATGATCTTCATCCAGATGCTGGTGATCGTCATTCTCTTCCAAGGGCCGTTCGGCTACTTCTGGACGGACAGGGGCTACGAGTTCGCGCTGCTCTGGGCCACCTTATGCCTTGCGATTTTCTTTCGCGGCGGCGGCCGGTGGTCGGTCGATCACTATATCGGCAAGGAATTTTAGTGCGGAGTGCTTGAGTGCTTTGCAAGATGCACTGACTCAAGCGCCGCGCGTGCGCGGTTTGGAAATTCTTGCCGCAGAGATTCTTTATTACCACCCGGCCGGCAAGTTCTCGCGGGGCCCGGCCTCCGACGGCTCTCGATAAGCCGCCACTTTGGTGTGGGCGACCTTTTTGACGGACCGGGGCTTGAAACTGGCGGGCGCGGGCGAAGGATTTCTCAAGACTTGCTGCGAGGGAGCATCCAATTGGGCAAACGCCTCTCGCGGCCGATCGATGACCGGAGCGCTTGCCAACACCGGCGACGGCGCCGGCACGATGGTCGGCAGGCTGGTATCGATGACGATTCGCTCAGGCCATTTGTGCGCCGATTTGATGCGGATGATTGATTTGTCCACTTGCGCTTCCCGAACGAAGCTTTGAGGGGAGTCGGGAAGATATCGGTCTGCCACGAACAGCATCGCAAGAAGCAGGCTTCCGACAAAAAAGAAGTATCGACCTAGAGGCACCTGGTAGTATCCGCCGCGTTTCTTGCGAGCGTTCGAAATCGCTCGGAGTAGTGTTGCGCGGAGATAATCGGCAACTCGAAAGTCCGTTCCCTTCTTTCGCCAGGGAACTTTAGCGGCGGCAGTTGGTTCTTCCGGTGTGCGTACACATTGGAGGAAACGATGAAGAAGCTTTTGCTTGTTGGCGCGGTTAGCGCATTTGCGGTGACGTCTGTCTTCGCCCAGACCGCAACCGAGTACTACGTCGTGCGTGATGCCAGCACCAAGAAATGTACGATTGTCGATAAGAAACCGACAACCACGACAACCACGGTCGTTGACAACGGAACATTCAAGACCAAGACCGAAGCCGAGACCGGCATGAAGTCCATGAAGGTCTGCACGGAGAACTAGGCTTTTAGGCGTCGAACTGTAGTAACCCTGTCACCATCCCTGCATGGTGGCAGGGTTCTTCTTGCTGTCCGGTCAGGATCGGCCGATGGCTCAGTGATCTCCTGGGAACGTCGTGAGGACGTCAATAGTCTCTGCGAAAGTGCGGAGGCTCGTCATAGCCACGGCGGCTGCTGTAGAACCCAAGGGCCATCAATCCGATGCCGGCTAGCGCGGCAATAAGAGCGCCCAGGGCCAGCGCCACGTATCCCTCAGGCGGCATCGGCTCGCCCGGGCCCGCCAGACCAGACCAGGCAAACCAGCCCACCGCGGCCAATAGCCCCAGCAGAACAGTTATCACCAGGATGGTGCCGCTTCCTCGCATCGCGGTTAAAACAGACTGGAGAAGCGACCGTTTCGGCCACGGTGTCCCAAAGAGAATATACAAGGCCCGGCCCGCCCAACGCCCTTGCCCACGTGCGCGGCGGTCGCTGTAATGGCCCGATGAGCGGACCGAACAGACGGCGGATTTTGGGTGATCGGCCCGGCGCAGCCGTCGCCGACGATCGCGCAATGCCTCAACGGCGGCTATCGCTGGCTCGAGGTCATGTGCAGACGCTGCGAAACGCGAGCCAGTCTGCCGCTGGATGCGATCCGCCGCCCGCGCCACACTCCGATTTGGAAACTCGAGGCGGCGCTGAAATGCCGATCGTGCCGAACGCCGCAATACGCGCCGCCGGTGCACATGATCAAGGCTCACCAAAGAGCGCGAGATCGCGCCTTACGTTTGGGTGCATCCAGACCATGATCGATGAACCTGCCCAGCTTTCGCCTCTAAGTAGAAGTACCTAACAGACACTCACGCCAGGCGACCTTACTGTGCCGTTGTCAACACGAGCCCCGCAAGTCAGATGAAGCATCCGTCGGACATGCCCGTTTCACCACTCAGGAAGCAGGCCGCAGACGCGCTTCGCCGCGCGCGCAAGCTGCCGGTCGGCTCCGATCGAAATGATTTGAGACAGTTGGCTGTCGGCCTGCTCTGGCTTGAAAAACAGAGACTGAGCGCAACCGCGCGAGACCAGACGGCTGCTCCAAAGGCCTCCGAAGGACCCGCAGGGTTAGATTGAGCAGCCTTTTCATCGAGTGCCGCCCAGCTGCAGTTTGCTCGCATCTCATCCGGACGAAACGGTGAGCCAAGCGCGCTGGCGTCGGACAGGCGAAATCCAAACCGTCCAGCGATTGAGGTCACCCATTCTTCGAGAAAGATGTCGTGTGAGCGGGCGCCCGGCCGGCAGCGCCTTTGCGCGAGTTCACTTTTGAACCTTGCCCCGGGAACAAAATCCCAAGTTTCGCGCGAGAGTTTCGCGGCAAAGTGCGGTGAAAGCGAAGCAACGAGGGCAGGGCTTGGAAGATTCGATCGGCCTCTTCGCGTCGATAAAGTCCCGCGGTCGCCTGTTACCAATGGAAGCGGCCCTCAAGCCAACGCCCTCCGAAATTCGTTTCCGGAATAGCGGAACCATAATCCCGGCTGGGATTTTCGATCAGGACAAAGGCGTCCGCGAGGAGCGCGAGATGGGCAAGGTTCTTCTTTTGGTCATGGCGATCAGTGTTGCAGCCCTCATAGGAATAACCGCGTTTATCATTCAACTTTAGGTAATCGCGCGAGGCTCAGCCCCGAGCGCGGGGTATTGATAAGTGGACCGCCAAATCGGAGGCGACGATCTCGCCTTGCCCGTCAATCCGGACGAAGAGCCGTCAAGATTTTTCCTATTGCCGCCCGGATTACGACCGCTTCCACATCAGGCGAAGACGGTTTTTAAACCCCTTGATGGTCTTATAACAAGGCCGCACCGCCGCGCGGCCGAGTAGCCGGGTGCCGCCTCTTCACCTACCCCAGGGTGCGCGCGCTCGGCTACTTCGAATACATTGGCAAGCGCCGCGCGCCGCGGCTTATTGCGCCGTATTGCTGACAACATCCAGCTGCCCGGGGCGCCGCCTTAACACCCGTTAACACGGCCTGCCCGAACTGACTTCAGGAGTTGGGAAGGGCCGCGGAGAACCTAGCCTGGAAACCAGTTTTAAACCATCCTGGGCTATTCTGGCGTCCATGGGGACTCGGCCTCACCATACCCGAAAGACACCGGCGAGAGCGCGTGGACGGCGCTCCCTCCTTGAAGTCTGGCTTGAGCTCATGGACAAGATCGAAGGCCCACGGCGAAGGCGCGCCGCGGAATACCGACGCCGTCGGGACAATCCGGTACGCCGCGCCCCGAATAGGGGCTCTCAGCTCCGAGCTTTTTCTGCACTGCGCTAAGCAGCCCGCCTGGCCGAATGATCCTGCGGCACAAGCTACGTCTTTTTCAGTCGATCGCCCAGAAGTCGCAAAAACCCAGCTGCAGCATCGGGTAGAGAAGAAGGCTAAACCGAAGCAGAAGAAGCCCAGCTAAGTGATCCGGCTATAACTTTATCTTGGAATTTGTAAAATCCTGACTGGTTAGGATATCCCTAGCCAGTTCATGCAATTCCTTGATTAGGGCCGTCGCCTCTGGCGGTGGGGTCCGATTAAGTTCTTTGTACAAACCCTCGATAGCAGTGGCTGACATCTTCAGCGCTTCTGGCAACCTTCGTATGTTGGGGATCATCACATTTCCCTTTAGGTGGCGATATCGGCCAATCCTGACAAAGCAGATACTCGATAGCAGAAAGGCGTTAGCGGTTTACAGGCACAGACCAAGAATTTTTATTCGACAGGTCTGTTCGGCGTGGCGGGACGTCGGCGGCTTTGCCGATGGTGATCGTGACCGGGAACGCTCATAGCCACCCGCAATCACCATTGCCCAGTAGGTTCGCCTGGTCGTTGCGCTCTTTGCGCTGGCGACACCGACCTTTGACGCTCCATGCATCAAGAGGTTTTTGCGGTGCTCCGGCGAATCAATCCATTGATCAAGAGTTTTCGAGAAATCATCGTAGCCAAAAGCGATATTCTCGGCAGCTCGTTCGGACTTCGAGGAGGCGACGCGCGAAGAAAACGGCCCAAGTACGCCATGATCAAGTACGTCCCTCGAGGCCATAGCGGCGGCCTGCTCACGCGCAATTCGGTTGAGAGTGGAGTCCACCGTTACCCGCCCTTCGCCGTGTTGAAGGCGGTAAGTCGAGATCATTTCTGCTGGAGCTGCTGGCGTCGGCTGCGCGAATGCCGAATTGCAGAGGGCAAAAGTGAGCCACAAAGAAATTGGCCAGGCATATTTCACTGATACTCGCTTCCTACGGTTTCAGCTCGAGAGCCCGTAGTTCGTCGTTCGCGGCGGGCCGCTCCGGATGGACTTTTTTGCAGGCCGCATTTCTTAAACAGGCGCTTCAAAATCGCAAGCTGAAAAGTCACGCGGCGCCCCGCAACGGAAACTAATTATGGCAAAGCTGAAAAAGCTACCCAGGGTGCGGCGTGTAGAGCGACGGCGATCGGCTTCGTTTCGGTGCTCAGCCGGTTGCCGGTGCATCCGGCCAACGCGAAAGCCAAAAACAGAGCTATCATCTTCATTTTTGCAATCCCATTCTGCAGGTTTCCAAACAGGACGATGGGCGATTAGGCACGCGACATGCCCATGAGGGCATCACGGGTTTCACCTTTTTTGGTTTTGACAAAAAGTCAGGGAGCTGCCCGTTGCTAAACCGATAGTTGCTTTGGCGAACCGTGCAACAAAACTCGCTGGTTAAGCTTTATGTCCGCGCTGCAGGTTAAATCTGGAACTGCCCAAAGATTGTCGCGGACCTTATCGCTGCTTCAGCTTCGCAGCGCGCGACGGCTCCGGCTCTGGCTTTGCGTAGGTCAGGCCGAGAATACGAGTCCGCTGCCGGCGGCTGTAGTGTCGACCTTCGCTGCATCGACAGGCGGCAAGATCCATTCGGAGGCCGTGAAAATCGAGTTCGCAGCCGAGGGCAACGTGACGAAGGCCGCGTCGCCGCTATCGGACCATTCGATCAAGGCAGCCCGTTATACAAGCAAATATCTCATTGGCCGCCTTTTGGGCGCCTACCTGAGAAAGTTGATATCCATTCCGACAACTTCTAATGCATGCGCGCGCACCATCGCTCCACGCGCCCCTGGTTTGAAATTGCGAGATACATCGATTGTTGCATGCCTTGTCGCCGTCCGGGCATTTTACCAAACACGCCGCAAGCCCATGCCGCTCCGCCTCTGAAGGTGCGGCTTCCTGAGCACTCGCAAGCGGCGCCGATGTCGCCGCCGCAATCGAAAGCACCGACAAAGTCACCGCCATTTTGTGAAAGTTCAACATTACGGCGCTTCCTTGCCGTCGGCAAAATTGCAATAAAACAATAGAACGAACCACCGACTTGCATCAATTCATATTTCTGACTCGCCAGGCGCGGTCGATGCGTCGCGAACCTCGCAAATCAATCATCTCCACGTTATCCGCCGCGCCAGCAGCCACGCGAGACTGTTCTTGCGCAGGTGAAGCGGCAGCTCTCGCAAATCTTCGCCCGCAAGCGCCAGGGCTATTGAACGCGTAAAGCTGCGCCTCGTCGTCCTGCTTTCGGAAGTGCAGGCCGTTAAAATCGGAGATGCCGTCCACCCCAAGCAAGACCGCCTCACCATCGATGACGAACGAGGTTTGCCGGTCGCACAGCGCGGCCTCGACGATCAGCGGATAGCGCGCGGTCCAGTCGTAACCATGGCGGGTGAACAGCCGCACGCGCTTGCCCTCGCGCTGGACGATCAGGCGATAGCCGTCCTGTTTGATTTCGTGAAACCCGTCTGGCCCGGCAGGAAACCTTGGTTCCGCGGGCCGGGATGCACGGTTCGAACGCTACTTTACGGTGCAGTCAGGATACGACTGACGGCCGGAAATTCGCATGCCAAAGAAGTTTTCGGTGTGCCAATTAGGCAACAGATTCCCCCGCCGATGAGTCCTACGCTCGCCTGGTTTTATTTCTTAGTGGGGGAGTTTGAAATGAAACGATTCGCTTTGAGCATGGTCGCTGCGACGGCTGCTGCGCTTTCGAGTTCCGCAGCGTTCGCCGAGCCGGTATTCAACTGGAGTGGCTTTTATATGGGTGCCAACGGCGGCGCCGCATGGTCCGCTGACCGGACTGTATTTGTGGACAAAAGGTTTATGGAGATGCCGATCTTTGAGGGAACATTCGGATCGCGTCATGTTTCGGGCGGATTCGGTGGTGGGCAGATTGGCTACAATTCTCAGTGGGGCAATTGGGTTTTCGGCCTTGAGGCTGACTTCCAAGGCGGAAGTATTCACGGAGGATCATCGGACGAAACCAGGATATCCATCTTCGGTCGCACCGGCTCGATCCGGTTTGACACGAGCGAATGTATGGGATTTTTCAGCACGGTCCGTGGGCGCGTCGGTTATTCCTGGGACAGGGTGTTAATCTATGGAACGGGTGGCGGCGCCTTCGGGGAGATGAACACTCGAATCGGGATGCTAAGTTCGTTTGGCGCGGAAGCGGCCGCGACGAATAGGGAGTGGCGGGGCGGCTATACTGTCGGCGGCGGCTTGGAATACGCATTCAGCTACAGCTGGAGCGCAAAGTTTGAATATCAATACATTGACTTCGGCTCTTCCACCACTTCGGCCCCCGAAATTTTCAGAGGAATCCCGTGGAACACTTTCATCTCAACTAACACTCGTCATGATTTTAACACGTTCCGCGTTGGGTTAAATTACAAATGGGGCCAGCCAATGGTCGCCATCGCGAGGTAACTGATCCGACTTTTTTCTCTACGACAACCCAAGCCCCGGCGTCGTCCGGGGCTTTTTTTGCGCCAATTTTATCCCCCTCTCTCTCTCGCGCGTTCCCGAATCTGCGCGCGATGTACTAGACGCCGCAATTTCTCCATTCGGTCATTGAAAGTGCCTGGATTTGCAATTCCGGCAACAACGAAGAACATAAGCAATACGTCCCGACCTTCGCCGTACGCGCCTTGCTCGATGAACTTTTGAAGTCGTGTCAGTTGCCGTTCGCCTTCAGCCCCGCTTCGTGCGCCAGCCGGGCAGAGTTTGGCGGAGCGGCTTGCTCCAGATTCTTTTTAAGCGGCGCAGCGTTTGGCGAAATGCAAGACCGATAAATCCGAACAGCACCAAACAAGCTCCAGCTATCATCAACCAATGCGGATATTGCATCGCGGACCTCCTTGTCGTGCCTCATCCCCACGGATCTTCATCAAGCGGAATGCCGGTACGGATTGCGATTGTGCCGCTGTGCACGTCACCGTAATAGATGTGCCAGCATTCCTCGCGGATATCGGGAGACCGTCGGCGCGTTAGGTTGGGCATGCGCTATCAAACCGCGAGCTTGGGGGTGAGTCAAAACCGGGGCGGCGCCGAAAAGCCGGTGGCTTCGTTCAGGGTCGGGGAGAAGCTCTCCAGGCAGGCACTATAGGCCCCCAAGGCCGAGGAGCGGTCTGCGCAGGCAGATTGCGCTACCTCGGTATGTCCTTTGGCGAGTTGAGCACGATAGCCGGCCGACGCATAGCAGGTCGCGATGATCAGTGTCGCGATGATCGCGGCGACACGATCGTACATTTGCTGCTTTGGATCGCCCGGATTCTCGTCCATGGCGCATTAGATTAAGACCAAAAACTTAAAAAAATTCTCCCCCTCGATCGGCGGCGGGTGAGTTCTGGCATTCGAATGCAACGCCCACCCTGTTTTGGATAATCCAAATGACCCGGCAATCCCGTGTCACGCGGTCTTTTTCGGTCGTGAGCTTAAATCGGTCCGGGAGAACCGAGGGATTTGGAACATCAATGGCGGCGCCTTCAGGGGAAACGTTTCGCACCCGGCACCTGGTACTCGATCCATCGCCATAAATATAAGCCGCTTCGTCGACCTCCACACGTTGATGTTTTCGTCTTTCTTCCATCGCATGCCGATCTTGATCTAGCGATTTTGCTCGGTGATCGAGAAGCGCTCCAGGACCTGTAGTGAGGTTCTCGTCCATGGCTCTTCGATTAGGCCATAAACAACCAACTTCCTTAAATTTCCGTACACACAAATTTACGGTAATGAGTTTCTGAATATTGACGCACCGCCATGCCTGTGGCCCGTCCAGCGGTCACGATGTGTGAGCGTAAAAAAGCCGTCACCGATCCCAAGGCGGTGACAGGTTTTTCATTGGCGCGCGGCTGGCGGTGGCCCCGATCGATCGGCACATGACAGCCCCGCAACCGAACGCGCGCGCACCGGCGGCCTTCACAGGTTGAGTAGGAGCTGAAATCTCCTGCACGTGACCGCGGATTTCGGACACCCTGGCGGGCATGGCAAAAACAAAAAGGGAAAAGACGGACTTTATGTTCAAATCATTGATATGGGTGGCTTGTTTGGTAGCGGGGGAGGGACTCGAACCCCCGACCCCATGAAAGCGATACGGCTTCGAGATGCCCTGACGAATGTCCGCTGAAAGTGACACTTGAAATCGACTCGCACTGTTGCAAATCTGCTACTGCCACGCGCGCGCTCTTGTGGCTTGATCAACGAGGGTGGGGGCTGGCGACCTCAAAAACAATTTTTGCTGAAATTGCACCTTTTCTGCCAGTGGCCCATGGAGGCCAGAAATGCGGGCGGGGCAGTATTATTCTTGCGACCTAGCGATAGGGTTTAGGCAGGGCGCGACGCACCTAGGCAATAGCCTTGGTCAACTCTTTGCGCTGGTGAGCGGGAAGGCCCCGCTCAAGGGAAAATTTTTCGTCGGTCTAATGGCAGGAGCCGCCCTATTTGCGGTGCTGACCCAGCCGGCGACAGCGCAGCCGCGCGGGCAGGAACCAACTTGCAAAAATGCTGCCGTCAGCGCTCGTATCACAGCTCTTTACTCGCGGATCGCGCGATACGAAAACCGCCTCGAAGAAATGAAGCGGGAACGTGACGCGCTCTACGAAGGAAAGGTAAAAGCTATACTGAGGATAGACACTTATTCCCAGCGGCCCGAGGTGGTGCGGTGGGGCCAACTGTCTGAGTCGATAACCGCTCACGAATCCCGCCTCGAGGAAATGCGCTACGAGTTAGCCCAGCTCGATGCCTTGCCGCCGTGCAACCCACCGCCGTCGCCATACGATGTCGCGTTGGGCACCACCTCTCCGGCGCAATCGCAAACGGTTCTTTATGTGGGCGGCGACATCGCCTTCACCACAACCCACAACGAATACGGCGATGTTCCGGCCTTCTCCAGCGACGGCCCGGGCGCAGGAGGACACGTCGGTCTCCGATATTACTTTCAGCGGAATGTGTTCGTCGGTTTCGAAGCAGGGTGGATCGGCACAAGCATTCGCGGGAGCAATTTGGACGGCGCATTCACAAACTACGATTGGCAGGCATGGCAGATGGGCCAGCTTGGCGTCACCTTCACCCCGCAGGGGCTCGCCACTCCTGTAACTGCTTACGTGGGCCTCGGTGCCACGCAAGGCAGGGTCACTGTTGGCTTTGACTCCGGCAATTTTCATGAGTCGATGAGCGATATCCTCACCGGCACCGTCGTGAGGGCCGGCGTCGAATTCAACATCAAGCCCAATTGGACCATTGGTGCATCCTATCAGCACTCATGGTTTAGCGGCACAATCGGTGGCGACCTAGTCAAAACACAGCTCAATACGGCACTACTGACCGTGAACTACATGATTACCCCACGGTTCTGATCGAGATCATTTCTTCACCGGCTCGACTGTTGTGAGGGAAAACGCTCGCCGCGAGCCCACATGGCATATTGGGGTCCCAGAGCAAACAAACCTTCGTGGCCTTGGGGCAAAAAAGCCTCTAAATGAGCTATTTCTTGGTGAGCGCGGCGGGACTCGAACCCGCGACCCCATGATTAAAAGTCACGTGCTCTACCACCTGAGCTACGCGCTCACTTGCCGCGCTGTGTAGGGGGCGGCTTGGTGCGGGTCAATAGCGCAACCCCTGCAAATGCGAGCCGGCAGAACGCGGATTCCCACGGCCGCACCGGCTGTTAGCGGGGATTATTCACGCGCACGGCACGGCGAAAAGCCGCTTCGGTCAATTGGCTTCCTGGCGGATCTCGGAGCGCACGGGCTGAGAGGTGCCGACCACGGTGGGCGTCGCGACCGGGCGCAAGCCGATCAGCTCCGCGGTCCGGATGCCGGTATGGCGCCAGAACGAAAATTCGTTGACGCGGGAATTTTCCAGAATGGCGATCGCGACCGCGGACAGGAACGGCAGGCTTTCGAGCACCAGGACGGCCGCGAACACATAGATCTCGCGGACCTCCTTGAAATTGTTGGTGACGACCAGCACGGCCGCGCCGACCAGCAGCAGGACGCCGATGACGGCTTCCCAGAACGCCTGGAATTCGACCGACATCAGCGAAAATCCGCCTTTGGAGGTCCGCGCGAAAGCGAGATGTTCGGTGATCAGCCCGTTGGCCACCGCGCGCGACACCGTCCATTGCACCGACATCGCCGCCACCATGGCGCCCAGCATCTGGCCCCACTTCACCGGCACGCGCAGGCGGTACAGCAGCACGAAATGCACCAGGGAAACCACAAACGCGGCGATGATCGGCAGCGTCAGGATCTTGTCGGGAATGGCGATGTCGGCGAAGGCAACGATCGGCACCCAGATCAAATTGAGGATGGCCACCAGCACGCCGAGGCTTTCGGCCCCGAGCCAGTTCAGCCAGCCCAGCGCGAACTCGCGGCGTTGATCGGGCGACAGCCGGCTGGCGCCGGGCAGAAAGCGCCGCCAGTGTTTTTTCACGATCTGGAAGCCGCCATAGGCCCAGCGGTGGCGTTGCTTCTTGAAGGCCTCATAGGTGTCCGGCAGCAGGCCATGGCCGTAGCGGTGGTTGGTGTAGTGGGTCAGCCAGCCATGCTCGATGATCTCGAGGCCAAGATCGGTGTCCTCGCAGATGGTGTCGCCGGCCCAGCCGCCGGCCATGTCCATGGCGGCGCGGCGGATCAGGCACATGGTGCCGTGGACGATGATGGCGTTGGCCTCGTTGCGCTGGACCATGCCGATATCGAAGAACCCGGCATATTCGCCGTTCATGACGTAGTGCATCAGCGAGCGGTCGCCGTCGCGATGGTCCTGCGGCGCCTGTACGAGGCCGACGCGCGGATCGGCGAACACCGGCACCAGATCCTTCAGCCAGTCCGGCTGCACCACATAGTCGGCGTCGATGACGCCGATGATCTCGGCATCCACGGCCGTGCGCTCCATGGCGATGCGCAGCGCGCCGGCCTTGAAACCCTGGACCTTCTCGGCGTTGATAAAGACAAAACGTTCGCCGAGCGCGCGGCAATGATCCTGGATCGGCTGCCAGAACTCCGGATCGGGGGTGTTGTTGATGATCACGACGCATTCGAAATTCGGATAGTCCAGCCGGGAGACCGCATCGAGCGTGTGTTTGAGCATCTCCGGCGGCTCGAAATAGGCCGGCACATGGATCGAGACCTTTGGGAAGGTCACGCTGTCGCCGATGGTGGCGGGCGCCACCGGCGCTCCCTTGACGATCAGCCGGAGCGGGGCTTTGCCGAAGGCAACGGCGGCGATTTCCTCGATCCGCGCCATCGCGATCAGCACCAGCGGAACCAGCAGGGTCAATCCCAGAGTCAGCGCAAACGCTGAACCAAAGACAAAGTAATGGCCGGTCCAGTAGGCGAACACGGTGGCGACCCAGGCGCCGACGCCGTGCGCCGCCGCCGACAACATCAGCGACTGCATCGCGGTGGCTTCCGTGAGCCGCAGGATCGGCAGCGACATCAGGATGCCGACCAGCAGCGCGATGGTCGCGAGTTTCCAGTAGTCCGGGTTTACGACCGGCCCGGTCCAGGCGAATTTCGGCTCGCGTGCCGCATTTAAAACTCCCCAATACGGACCGACGCCGCCCTCGAAGAATTTCCAGGGCTGATCGATCGCCTCGACGATGTTGTATTCCATCCCGATCGCTTCGGCGCGGCTGACGAAATTGCGCAGCGTCACCGCCTGCTCGAACGGGCCGGGCACCGCCTGCTGCAGGTTATAGCCGGCGCTGGGCCAGCCGAATTCGGCGATCACGATGCGCTTGCCCGGGAAGGTGTCGCGCAGTTTCTGGTAGATGATCAGTGCCTGGTCGACCGCCTGCTTGTCGGAAAAACCCTCCCAGTAGGGCAGGATGTGGGCGGCGATGAAATCGACCGAGGAGGCGAGGCTTTGTCGGTTGTTCTGGGCCGCTTCGATTGAATCGTCTTGCCAGATGTTCCAGATTTCGCCTGTCGTGACGGGAA
>Ga0209526_10002490_pt1 | contig 12420 bp, 12 predicted proteins | sample JacPinW_OM2H0_M1_FD_188566 | JGI IMG/M metagenome (GOLD analysis project Ga0209526, IMG submission 188566) | Forest soil microbial communities from Algoma, Ontario, Canada - Jack Pine, Ontario site 1_JW_OM2H0_M1 (SPAdes) (version 2) | ecosystem: Environmental > Terrestrial > Soil > Boreal...
TCGGGCGGCGCGGTAGGCGCATTCCGCTTGCCGCACCCCGCCAGTGCTGCGATGAACAGGCATAGAGCAATTGCGGCGAGCACCCTCACCCGCCTCGCTGCGCTCGGCACCCTCTCCCGCAGTGCGGGCTGGGTGGGTGAGGGTACCAGCCTCGACAATCCGCCGCTCATTCCAAAAACCGTTTGCGCGCCGCAGCTGCAGCGGTGCGGACACGTTCCGGAGCAGTGCCGCCAAAGCTGGTCCGGCTCGCCGCCGACCGGGCGGCGTCGAGTACGTCATAGACGGCGTCGGTGATCGCCGGCTCCACGGCCTGCAATTCGGTGAGCGGCAGTTCGGCGAGGGTGCAGCCCAGCGATTCCGCGCGCTTGACGATCTGTCCCGTCGCGTGATGGGCGCGGCGGAAAGGGAACCCGGCGGCGCGCACAAGCCAGTCGGCGAGATCGGTCGCCGTCGCAAAGCCCCGTTCTGCGGCGGCGCGCAGACGCTCGCGGCAGGGCCGCATGTCGCGCACCACACCGGCCGTCGCCGCGAGGCAGAGTTCGAGCGCGTCGACAGCCTCGAACACCGGGATTTTGTCCTCCTGCATATCCTTGCCATAGGCGAGCGGCAGGCCTTTCATCACCGTCAGCAATGCGACGAGGGAGCCGTTCAGCCGGCCGGTCTTGGCGCGCACCAGCTCGGCGGCGTCGGGGTTGCGCTTTTGCGGCATGATCGAGCTGCCGGTCGTGAACGCATCGCTGAGCCCGATGTAACCGAACTCGCTGCTGCACCAGATCACGATCTCCTCGGCGAAGCGCGACAGATGCATGCCGGCGATCGCCGCCGAGGCGAGAAACTCGATCGCAAAGTCCCGGTCGGACACGGCGTCGAGCGAATTTGCCGCGGGGCGATCAAAGCCGAGCGTGGCGGCGGTCGCGTGACGGTCGATCGGAAAGGAGGTCCCGGCGAGCGCCGCTGCGCCGAGCGGGCACTCGTTGAGCCGGCGCCGGCAATCGGCGAGGCGGCCGCGATCGCGCCCGAGCATCTCGACGTAGGCAAGCAGATGATGACCGAGGGTCACCGGCTGGGCGATCTGCAGATGGGTATAGCCCGGCATCACCGTGCCCGCTTCGGCTTCGGCGCAGTCGATCAAGGCCTGCTGCAAGTCGCGCATTTCGAGATCGAGGCGGTCGATCGCGCCGCGCAGCCACAACCGCAGATCGGTCGCGACCTGGTCATTGCGCGACCGTGCGGTATGGAGGCGCCCCGCCGCCGGCCCGATCAGCTCAGTGAGCCGCGCCTCGATGTTCATGTGAATGTCTTCGAGTTCGGCACGGAACACAAAGCTGCCGCTTTCGATTTCCGACCTGATCTGCTCTAGACCGGCGGTGATCGCCGCGCCATCTTCCGGCGACAGGATGTTCTGCGCGACGAGCATCGCGCAATGTGCCTTCGAGCCGGCGATGTCTTCGGCGTAGAGGCGCTTGTCGAAATCGATCGAGGCATTGATGCGCCGCATGATCTCGGCCGGAGAGCCGGCAAAACGGCCGCCCCACAGCGCATTGGCCGGAGTGCTCGCGCCGGTCATCGGCCGCTCTTCCGGGCGCAGCGCGAGGACGAAACGATGAAATGGACCGTCGCTGCCGCTCTGGTGTTTCTCCTCGCCGCACCTGCCCTCGGCGCGGCGGACGAGGGCGAGGCGGACATGCCCGACCGAACCAAGCTCGGCGAGTTCGTGCCCTCCTCGCAGCCGTTCACGGCGCCCGCGATTTCGCTTGCCGACACCAACGGCCATTCCGTCGAACTCTCGGAGCTTCGAGGCAAGCTCGTCCTCGTCAACCTTTGGGCCACCTGGTGCGAGCCTTGCCTGCGCGAGATGCCCTCGCTCGAGCGGTTGCAGTCGCGCCTCGGCGAGCGGATCGCGGTGCTTGCGGTATCCGAAGACCGCGGCGGCAACAAGACCGTCGAGCCTTTCATCGCTAAACTCGGGCTCAAATCGGTCAAGATCTATATCGATCCCAAGAGCGAGGTCGGGCACGCCTTCGGGGCAAGGGGCTTGCCGACCAGCTTTCTGATCGACCGCGAAGGCAAGGTGCTGGGCCGCGTCGAAGGCGCAGCGGAATGGGACTCGCCCAAGATCCTCGGCGTCCTCGAACCCCTCCTCTCCGGCAATGGCGTGGTCAAGGCGTCGTCCCGCTGAGCACTTTTTTGAGAAACTGGCCGCCCCGCCGCAATCCTTGGTCGTCGATCGAATGGCCGATGCCGACCGAGGTTACCGTCTCGACCGGCACACCGGCCGCCTTGAGCGTGGTCTCCGCCGCAGCCAGCGAGCTGTACGGAACGAGCGGGTCTTCGGTGCCGTGAACCAAGAGGATGGGCGGGCGCGAGCGCAGCTCGCTGGCCAGCAGTTCCGGGGCGAGCAGCCGCCCCGAGAAACCGACGATGCCGGCGACCGGCTCGGCGCGGCGAAGACCGACGAAAAGCGACATCATCGTGCCTTGCGAGAACCCGACCAGCGCGAGCTCGCCGCTGCCGAGGCCTCGTTGCTCCAGTGCCTCGTCGATGAACGCGTCGAGGATCGGCGCGGCCGCGCATACGCCGCCCAACACGGCCTCCGGACTGCGATCCTGCGAGCTGAACCATTGATAACCGTAAGGCGCCATGTCGCACGGGAATGGGGCGTTGGGCGACAGGAATTCGGCGTCCGGCAGCAGCCTCGCCCAATAGGGTGCGAGCCCGATCAGGTCGTTGCCGTCCGCGCCCAGCCCATGCAGCAGGATGACCAGACGGCGCGGCTTGCCGCCCGAAGCGGGCGGGCGCGACGGTCCGGACAGGCGAGGCATCATCGACGCGGTCCTTCGAGTGGCAGACACGACCTGGCAACCTAGCCCAGAGCGGACCTCGATGTCACCCGTAGCGGCGGGTTGCGGCCGGACGGTGACACGCTTCGCGCCGAGCCCGACCGGCTATCTGCATCTCGGGCATGTCCGCTCGGCGCTCGAGGGGTGGCGCGCGGCGCGGCGCGAGGCGGGCCGCTTTCTGCTCCGCCTCGAGGACATCGACCGGACCCGCTGCCGCGACGAATATGCCGCAGCCATACTCGAGGACCTCGCCTGGCTCGGCATCGACTGGGACGGGCCGGTGCGCAAGCAGTCGGAGCATTTCGATGATTACCGGCGCGCGCTCGACAGGCTCGATGCGTTGGGTGTGCTCTACCCCTGCTTTTGCACGCGGCGCGAGATCCAGGCTGAGATAACGCGCGCGGGCGGCGCCCCGCATGGCGATGCCGGACCGATTTATCCCGGCATCTGCCGCAGGTTAGGCGCCGAGGAGGTCGCCGCAAGGCGGCGCTCGGGAATTGACTATGCCTTGCGGCTCGACCTCGCCCGCGCGCTCGCGCTGACTGGCCCGCTCGTCTTTATCGACAGCGAACACCGGCAGCCAGCGGACCCTGCCTTGTTCGGCGATGTCGTGCTCGCCCGCAAGGAGTTCCCGGCGAGCTACCATCTCGCGGTCACGGTCGACGACGCGATCCAGGGCGTAACCTTGGTGACCCGCGGCGAGGATCTCGCGATGGCGACGCATATCCATCGCGTTCTACAGGCATTGCTCGGCCTGCCGACCCCGCGCTACCGCCATCACCCGCTGCTGACCGACGCGGCCGGCCGCCGCCTGGCCAAGCGCGACGGCGCGCCAACAATCCGGTCGATGCGGCAACAGGGGATGAACCCAGGCGAAGTCATCGCGATGGCCGGGGCCGCCCCTCACCCCGCAAGCGGGGCGAGGGGGTAGAGGGCTAGGGTGAGGGGCGCTTCAATCCAATGGGCGGTGGAGGCCGGTGGCGACGTCGAGATATTCCGGATCGTCCGGCCGCAGGAGCCCGTGGCGCAGCGCGAAGTCGAGGATCACCAGATTGACGTTGAACTTGAATTCGTCGCTCGTGCGGACGCGGTCGAGGACCGCCGAGGCCGGCATCAGCTCGAAATGGACGATCTCGCCATCCTGGTTCTTCGGGACAAAATCGGCGGGCATTTCGAGATCGAAGGCGAACAGCACGTCGTCGCGGATGCCGAGCTCGTTTTCCATGCGATAGGAGACGGCGCCGGCCGGAACCGCCCGGCTGGTCAGGCTCCGCGGGATTGACGCTTCTTCCTCGCCCTCCTTCAGCAAGGTTTCCTCGAGCCCGTGCCCGTTGCCGATGCCGCCGGCGACGAGGTTGTCGAGCTTGTCGGGCGCGACCCGCTTATCGGGGGCGCGCCGGCCAACCCACAAATGGAGGGTACCCGCCTTCCAAAGATAGCCGTTGAGGTGGACGCCGTAGGCGCGCGTTCCGAAAAACGGCACGGCGCCACGGTCGAGACGGAACACCACTGGCGCACCCCAGCGCGGCGCGACGTCAAAGGTCTCGTTGCGCGATTTCGGGATCCGCTTTTCGGCGAGCAGCCCATCGACCACGGCGTCGACCGCTCGGCTGACCGCCGCAACATCGCCGCGGGCGAGCAGGCCGACCCGGTCGTCGGCGACCGCGAAGACATCCGGAAATCGCCGCAGCGCGGCGGCATTGTCGCGCCGCACCAGACCTACTCGTTGATGGCCGGCAAAGAGCGGCACCACGCGGGCCGGGTCGAAGTTGTTGCAGGAAACAATGTGATCGCGGAAGGACATGGCAGCCCAGAGCTCCGATCAGCCGGATGCGCCGAGCTTCTCCGAGGTCAGCACGACCTCGACATAGGCGATCTGCCGCATACAGGCGGCGATGTAGTCCATCAGATCGCGCCCGAGCCCGCGCATTTGAATATCGATCGTCAGCTCGGCCCGATCGGTTCCATCAGCCGTGCTGTGCCAGGCGGAGGGGACCAGACCGCGTTTAGCAAACAACTCGAGGATGCGCGGCATCACGCCGGGCTCGGCGTGCGCGTGGACGGAAAAGCAGGCGGTGAGGGAAGGATCGTCGTCAGCGACGGTCGCAAGAAGGGGCGGCATGAGCTTGGTCCTCGGCAGGAAGGGGGCGAATCGAGCGGGCCCGAACCCTCGGCGGGTTCGGGATCGTAATTCGCCGGCCAATCCGGCCATGTATCGTCATCTCAGCCACATGCCGAGATGTAGGCCGGCCGGACGGCGCGGTCAACTCGGTTTCGCTCCCATTCGCTTTCAATCCGGGCGCAATCTCAGGATCGAAACCCCCCGCCCTTACGTTTTCTTAAGCAGAGAAGCGGCAGGTTCAGGAGAAAGTCGATGGCCGAACGCCCGGTAGCGACCGGTACCGAGGCCCGCGCGGGCAGCAAGGAAGGCGTGGTGCGCTATGTTTTGCTGGCCTCGCTGGTCCTCGTCGTGGTTCTATTCGTAGTAGCGTACGAGCTATTTTCCTAATCGGAGAGATTGATGACTCCCATCCGGCTCGGCCTAGTCGTACTTTCGCTCGCTGGTGCAGTGGGTTGCAGTTTCATCGGCGCGCCGGAGCGAGCCAGCGATACTCAGAACCTCAACGCGATCTCGGACGACATCGCGGCGCTGTCGATGACCCGCTCCGACGTGATGCACGCCGCCGACCCGATGTCCCACACCGTCTACCCCTACCACTACCAATTGCCGCAGGACTGATCGGCGGCGCATCGCACAGCCGTGCCGACCGAGCGCACAGCGCTGCTGGCCCAAACCGGGCGGGCGCTCGGCGCAGCAGAGATGTTCCTCGCCGCCGGGCGGGCGCGGCTTGTCGTGCGGGTGGCGCCCGGGGGCAATGTCGAACCCGAGCGCTTCGCCACCGAACAATTGGCCGGCCATGCGCTGGCCTGGATGGCGAGCTATGTCGAGGCGCTGCGCCAGATGCGGAACTGGGCGGTGCGGCTCGACGAAGGCGGCAAGTTCGGCGAGATCGAGGCCCTGATCCTCGAAATCGCCTATGGTGAATATCTCGCCCAGCTCGCCGGCGGGATTCCCATGGCGCAAGGGGAATTCGCGCGGCCCCAGGATCTCGGCCTCGACGACGGCGAGATCGCGCCATTGCGCAGTGGAGCGGCGGGCACCCTGTCTGCCGGCGTCACCGCAGCTCGGTTGCAGCTCGGCGCCCGGCTCGCCGAAGCTAGAGAGGGCGCATTCGGGGAAATCGGCATCGAGGATCCGACCCTGGAGATGGTCCGCGATCAGGTGCGCCGCTTCGCGGAGCGGGAGGTCGCGCCACATGCCCAGGAATGGCACCGCCGCGACCTGCTGATCCCGCTGCCGGTTATCGAAGAGCTCGCCCGGATCGGCGTCTTCGGGATGACGATCCCCGAGGAGCATGGCGGGCTCGGGCTCGGCAAGACGGCGATGAGCATCGTCTCCGAGGAGTTGTCGCGCGCCTATATCGGGGTGGGCTCGCTCGGCACCCGCTCGGAGATCGCCGGCGAGCTGATCCGCCTCAGCGGCACCGACGCGCAGAAGGCGCGCTGGTTGCCGGCGATCGCGTCGGGCGCGGTATTGCCGACCGCCGTCTTTACCGAGCCGAATACCGGCTCCGACCTGGCCAGCCTGCAGACCCGCGCAGCGCGCGACGGCGAGGTCTATCGTATCCACGGCGCCAAGACCTGGATCACCCACGGCGCCCGCTCCGACCTGATGACCTTGCTGGCGCGCACCGATCCGGGCGAGCGCGGCTATGCCGGGCTCAGCATGTTCCTCGCCGAGAAGCCGCGCGGCAGTGACGAGGATCCCTTTCCGGCGGCGGGGATGAGCGGCACCGAAATCCCGGTGCTGGGCTATCGCGGCATGAAGGAATACGAGATCGCGTTCGATGGTTTCGCGGTGCCCGCCGAGGGTTTGCTCGGCGGAGTCGAAGGCCAGGGCTTCAAGCAATTGATGGCGACGTTCGAGAGCGCCCGCGTGCAGACCGCGGCCCGCGCCGTCGGGGTGGCGCAGAACGCGCTCGAACTCGGCCTCGCCTATGCTCTCGAGCGCGTGCAGTTCGGCGAAAAGCTGATCGCCTTTCCGCGCGTCGCCGGCAAGCTCGCCCTGATGGCGGCCGAGACGATGGCGGCCCGCCAGCTGACTTATTTCGCGGCGCGCGAAAAAGACGGCGGCCGGCGCTGCGACATCGAGGCCGGAATGGCCAAATTGCTCGCCGCGCGTGTCGCCTGGTCAAACGCCGACAACGCGCTGCAGATCCACGGCGGCAACGGCTACGCCCTCGAATATCCGATCAGCCGGGTCCTGTGCGACGCGCGCATCCTCAATATCTTCGAGGGCGCCGCCGAGATTCAGGCGCAGATCATCGCCCGCGGCCTCGTCGCCGGCCGCAATTAGAGCGTGCAGTCAGCCAAATGACTGGGTTCGTGCAGGAACCGGTGGATCAAAGATGATCTCATGCGGCGTTGTAAGGGATGAACGCTGAGCATCAAGATCATTGGCGTCGGCGAAAAACTGTCGTAGCCGATTCTAATTCTCATTGAAATTCCGTTTGTATGAGCCGCGCATAAGGCAGTGCAAGAATGACGAGACTCGTTTGTCTCGGGGGTGGCTGCGATAAATTTCGTTGCGCGCCAGCCTGATCAGACCGAAGATCACCTCAACCGATCCGGAATCCGGGGAACGTCGCTTACCATAGTTAGGAGGGGTCGGCAGGCTCTCCGCAGGGAGATCTTCCATGGGTGTGGCTTACCACGCACACGCGCGCTTCCTCGACCGGCACGGTAACAAGATCACCGTCCCGGCGCCAGTTGACCCGCAGACCTCAGAGGTGCCATGGTGGTACGACTGGATTGCAATGAACGCCGGGGCTTTGCGACGCGCCGGCTTCACTGCAATTTTGTACCCGCCTGTTTGCAAGACACAGTCGGGTCATTTTAATACGGGCGACGGCTACGGCGTTTTTGATCAGTACGATATCGGATCGAAAAACCAGATGGGTGCTGTCGAGACCCGCTTTGGCAGCCGCGAACAGTTGCAGCGCTCGATTGCCATCGCACATGCCTGCGGGCTCGACGTCTATGTCGATACGGTAATGCACCAGCTGATTGGCGGCAACAATGGTGTGTACCGCTACCTTGGTGCGCACGGCGTCCCGAATATCGGACGCTTCCCAAAGGACCCGGGGTGCTTCCGGGGCAATCCGCCGCGGCGCCCAGAGGACCCAGTGCCGGTGCCGCGCGACGATTTCTCCTTTGGCGACGAGTTCGTGTACGTTCACTGCGAGCCGCCGGGCTATACGGCCCATAACATGATCGATTTCGGCGACTGGCTGACGCTCTCGCTCGACTGCGACGGGTACCGGGTGGATGATGTAAAAGGAACCGCCGTCGCCTTCATCAAAGATTGGATGAACGCGAAGGCCATGGCTGGCAAGTTTTGTGTCAGTGAATATTTCGACGGCAATCCTCAGAGCCTATTTGGTTGGGCGCAACACGCTATGGGCGGCCGCTCTGCGGTCTTCGACTTTACAACGCATTTCGGGCTGCAGCGCATGTGCGACGATCCGGGCTTTGACATGCGCCAGCTCGACGGCCTCGGCTACACGGCGCTTGACCCGTTTCATTCGGCGACATTCGTCGAGAATCCGGACACCGATCTGTCGCCTGGTGAAAATATCAGCAATAATAAGCTGCTCGCCTATGCCTTCATTCTTACCACCGAGGGCTATCCGTTCATTTTTCACAAGGATTACAGCACCGAGCCCGGCTGTTATGGACTGAAGCGGTGGATCGACAATCTCGTCTGGATTCACGAGAACTTGGCCTTTGGCGCGACTGTGACGCGCCATGCCGATGCGCAGACCTTCGTCTATGAGCGCCAGGGCCATCCGGGGCTGTTGACGGCGATCAGCAAAGATCCCTTCAACCGCCGCACGATCACCTGCTCGACCAGTTTTGGTGCGAATGTTCTGCTGCACGATTATACCGGCCGTCATCCGGACATTCAGACCGACAGCACGGGGCACGCGACCTTCACGGCGTCCAGCAACGGGTTCAGCAGCGGACAGAGCTATCTCTGCTTCTCGCGAGCAGGAATTGGTGGGTCGCCCCCACAGATGCATCGGAGCACGACGCAGACGTTTTTCGGAGCCCGGGATCTGGATATTGCTCCAATACTGAACGGCGAGGCGACCATAGGGCGAGTTTGGGCAGCACAGGGCACACCGATCACTGCCCGGTTACGGGGGCAGCTCGCCCGGTGGCCTGCGGGCGGGTCGGTCGCGTTGGAACTCTTCGGCGCGGACGGCCCGGCGCTGGCCTCGGCGAGGCTCGCCTCTGCCGAAACTGTCGAGTGCCGAGCAACCGTGCGGCAGACTGGGTGGCAAACCTTCAAATCCACAGCAGCCGGTTTGCCGGGGGACAGCGCCGTACCCTTCGCGCTGACTGTGACATACACCTCGACCCAAGACCTTGCACCGGTATGAGCGTCTCGGTCTTGACCCGCATCTCCAGTAGTAATGCGCGGCGACGGGGTCAATATCGAGGAAAGCGTTTTGATTTCCTCGAAGAAATCTTGCGCGCCGAGCGTGACGCCAGCCGAGCCCGAGCCCGCGAGATGTTCGCCCGTGTCGCCGGCTTCCCGACGGTCAAGACGCTCGACGCCCCGCCGCCTACACAGCATGCGAGAAGTTATTGCGTGCCTACTCTGCTCCCACTAACGTTAATGGCTGCGGCAGAGCCGTCCCGCGGTCCGTACGCCACGCCGCCGATCAATTGAGGTGGAACCGGAAGGGGGACAAGCTATGCTTGCGAAGAGCACCGGGGTCAAGAGCATGTATCTGCCAGTCCGCCGATTGCGATTGTTTTTAGCATATTTGTCAGGGGTGGTTGCTTTTTTGGGGCTCAGCGCTGCCGAGGCGGGTGACGTGCTGACCCAGCACTACAACAATGCCCGAACTGGAGCGACGCTGGAAGAATCTGTTCTGAATACTACCAATGTCGCCTCTGGAATTTTCCAGAAGCTGTGGACGCTCTACGCCGATGGTCAAATCGTTGCGCAGCCCCTTTACGTCTCCGATTTGCAGATAGATACGACAGCTAATCCGGCTGCTCCGCCGGTGAAAGGAAAATTCAATGCCGTGATCATCGCGACAATGCACAACACGGTTTATGTATACGACGCAGATAAAGAGAATCGGGGACCCGATGGGCGAACAGTCCCGCTTTGGGCGACGTGGCTCGGACAACCGCGGGCCGGCGGCAAAGACATCGATATGTGGAGCACAAACGATCCGGAATGGGGGATTGTCAGCACACCTGTGGTCAGCGAAGACAAGGCAACCTTATTCGTAGTGGCCTGGCACAATGATGGTGCCGATGGCCTTCGCTATCGCTTGCATGCGCTCGATCTGAAAAGCGGCGCCCAGCGGCGAGCGCCGGTTAATGTCGGTGTGTCCTCGTCCGATCCGTCACAACCGTGCAAGCCTCAAAACCAATTCAATCCGTGCTCACAGAAGCAGCGCGCCGCTCTCCTCTTATCAAATGGGATTATCTACATCGGCTTCGGAGGAGACGGAAACCGTGGCGCTTTGTTTGCGTTTGATGCTGCCAGCCTCACTCAAAAGGCATTCTGGAGCCCAACTCCAACCGGCAGAAGTGGCGGAATTTGGCAGTCCGGTCAAGGGCCGGCGGCGGATGCGCAGGGCATGGTCTACTTGATGATCGGCAACGGCACTTTCGATGCCGACACCGGCGGGCACAATTACGGCGATAGTTTTGTCAAGTTGAATTTCGAGGGTCAGGGGCTGGTTGTAAAAGATTTCTTCACCCCGTGTAATAATAAGTTCTTAGATCAACTTGATCTGGATTTGGGTTCTGCCGGTCCGATGTTGGTGCCCGACACGCCCCCGCGGATCATCAGCGGCGGAAAGGAGGGCATTCTTTACGTGCTCTCGCTGACCGATATGGGGAAGTTCGCCGCAAGCCCTACCGCACCGAACTGTCAAAACCCAAACGCCGTACAGCAAGTCAATGCGTTCCCGCCGGTCTTTCACAACGGGCAGAAACATTGGGGCAATATCCATGGATCGCCCGTGTTCTGGAAGGAGCCGGAAACCGCATGGGTCTATGTCTGGGGGGAGAACAGTCGCCTGGAAGCATTCAATTTCGAGGGCGGGCTGCTTAAGAACGTGGACAACCCGAAGGAGAGCAAGTTCCGCCCGCCGATTGGGATGCCCGGCGGGATGCTCACCGTTTCCGCCAATGGAAGCCAACCGGGCAGTGGCATCGTGTGGGCAGTGGTCCCACTCGATGGCGATGCCAACCAACAGCGGGGCGTGAAAGGGATTGTCCTCGCACTCGACGCTCACGACGTGAGTCGGACGTTGTGGACGAGCGAACAGGATGCAGAGCGCGACCGTTTGGGGCTTTTCGCCAAGTTTGACCCCCCGATGGTTGCCAACGGAAAGGTGTTCGTCGCGACCTATGGTGATGACGAGCCATTGCGCAAATATGCCGGAGATAGCCGACCCACTGCTTTCCCCAGGAACTTCTATGTTGCCGTCTATGGCCTGCAGACCGCACCGATGCCGGCCCATCGCGTTATCGATCAGGATCGGGATGATGTCGCCGTCATACGTGCTGAGACGTCGCCACTGACCTTGGATACCAGTCGATGCAAACCGATTGATGCTACCTCGGTTGACTGCACCGACGCGCTGGCGGAAAACGCTCAGGCCCCGAGCCTCCACCGAGTTCTGTTAGCTCCGAATCAGGATCTTCGGGCCTGTGCCCTGCTGCGGGTCACTACAGCTGCCAAAAATGCGGCGCTGCAAGGCGCATTAGGGATTGGTTTTTGGAGCACGCAGGCCGTCGGGGGGAACCAGGCGGCCGAGGACGCCGGACGCTTTATCCCGAAGGATCAGCTGAAAGCGAGGGGTAATGCCACGCTCAAAAGCGGTGATCCGGCTACCTTGTACGAATTCGTCGGGGTATTGAATTGTCCCGCCGTGGGTTCGGAGCAGGTGGTTCGTCTTTTCAAGCCATACATGGAATTTGCTGGAGCCGGCGGCAGCGTAATTCATAACTGGGATCTCGCTTCGAATTATCTGATCAGCCGCACAGTCCAACAATTCGATCGCAGCGCCGATGTATTGCGGCAGTGATCAGTACGGTCGAGAAGCCGTCGTTGTAGCGCCCCCTGGGGGGAAGGCGTCCGACTGCGGATAATTGGGCCTCCACGTAATCTTGTGCGGCCCGATATAGTCGGCCAGACGGAGAGCCGGCTGATCAGGTGAAAGAGCAGTTGACCGCCGGCCTGTGCGAAGGGCAAATAGCCGAGTTCGTCCACGTGAGAGCGGGTCCACTGTTCGGGACCAGCTCGCAGCCAAACGCGAGCGACCATAGGCGGAGGGCTAAAGCCGCCGAGCGGAGCCTGCTGGTCGATGCCCAGGGGGGAGCGGCTCACGCCGTCACACGCCGTCAAGAACGGCCGACCGAACCGCCATCGCCTTCGCCAGCTGCTCCGACACCGTCGCGCAGAGCGCGGCATAACGCGGGG
>Ga0209526_10002492_pt1 | contig 12411 bp, 11 predicted proteins | sample JacPinW_OM2H0_M1_FD_188566 | JGI IMG/M metagenome (GOLD analysis project Ga0209526, IMG submission 188566) | Forest soil microbial communities from Algoma, Ontario, Canada - Jack Pine, Ontario site 1_JW_OM2H0_M1 (SPAdes) (version 2) | ecosystem: Environmental > Terrestrial > Soil > Boreal...
ATCTGATTCACGCGCGAACGTACGACGCGGCAGCCCGCCGCCTCAGCCCGCTCGAGAAGCAGTCCGTTCAACACTGTTCTCGAATAGATGACGATGGGGTGGTCGAGCGAAAGGTGTGCGCGATGACCTTTGCTGGAAATCAGCTCGATGGTCCGGATGAGTTTTTTGGGGTAGGGGCTGTCAAGCAGGAAGGGATACGCTTTGATAGCCTTGTGGGTTAAGCCGCCGCCGCAAGGCTTCTCCCACGCCAGATGTTCATCGTAAATCGTGACGCTGTATCCCGAACGCGCAAGGTGTTCCCCGCACATCGCGCCGGCCGGGCCGCCACCCACAATCGCAATATCACGCATCGAACAGCCTCGATGAAAAGGGCAGAGCCTGGCACGGGTCCCGGCGCTGGTGAAAAGGTTCCATCAAGCGGCGGAAATACCGCAGCCAGAAACCATGCCGCAAGTATAGCAGAAAAAATGTCGTCAACCGGAGTGGTCCGATGCGGCGCCGTATCAAACTGGCACCGCATCATTGCCCCAGAAATGCCCAGGCGATACTCCAGATTTGTGATTCCAATGCAGTGTCGGACACTGGCCCACCGAGCAGAAGCAATGACAACGAGCGGCGCCGAGACTGCGGTCTTTTCCGGGACCGATCTATCTGAATGCGAGGTTAGGCGTGGGAAAATGAATGTTCAGCTTATAGCAAATGAAGAGAATCAAGATCGCGCCCAGTGTGGAAAAAATCAGGCCGGCGGGATGATATTGTTCTCTTGTCGGGCGCAAAAACATGTGGGTAACGGCACCCCCAAGGATCGATCCGATGATGCCGAGCACGATTGTCCAGAAGATCGTCATGTGCACGTGCATCACCGATTTCGCGATCACCCCCGAAACTAGCCCAATAAGAACATACCAAATTAAGTGAAACACGCTTTTTTCTCCGTCGTTGATCTTCAATATAACATTGGACTATAACCTAGGGTGCGGCAATGAATCACACTTCCCTAAGTCACTGATCCACATTGAAACTCGTTCGGCACATCTGCGTCTGTTCCATATTGAACATATTTGAAAGCACAGGCTGGCTTGTCTCCAGCCATCCACTCACCGTAAAAGCAAATAAACGGCGCGGCGACGAATGGGACTTGGATTGTTCCGGGTAAATGGGATCGATGAAACTGACTCGCGGCCTGCGCGTGCGGCAGCATGATAATATGAAGGCACGCCGTGATGCGGGGCGCAGCGTGTAAGTTCTCTGCCGCTACACCATCGATGGGGAAAATCGTTTCGCAAGACGAACTCATTCTGCTGATCGCGCGCGAAAAGCGCGATGGGCGCCGCGTCGTATTCACGAACGGCTGCTTCGATCTCCTGCATCCAGGGCATGTGCGGTGTTTGGCGGAAGCACGCGCTTTGGGCGACCTGCTCGTGGTTGCGGTCAACAGTGACAGCAGCGTTCGCGGCAACAAGGGCCCGGAACGTCCGCTCGTGCCGCAGGGCGACCGCGCGGAGGTTCTCGCCGCGCTCTCATCGGTCGATTACGTCACGATTTTCGATGAGCCGACTCCTCGCCCCTTGATCGCGCGTGTCCTCCCCAGCGTACTCGTCAAGGGCGCCGATTGGGGCCCAAACGAAGTCGTCGGCCGCGAAGAAGTCGAAGCCGCGGGAGGGCAGGTCGTTTCCATTCCCCTTGCGCCAGGTTATTCCACGACCAATCTCCTAGAGAAGATTCGCAGAGCCGCTTCGCCTCCTGAGAAACGAGCGGCTGACCGCCACACCTGATCATGCTTTTACCTTCTGTCTCGGAAACACTGGCTTCAGTAAGCCGCCATCCAGCTCTCGAAGCTGCGATATCGGCGTTGCGGCGCGGGCTTGCAGATGAGCGTGTGGCTGGACTGACGGATACCGCCAAAGCTTTGGTCGCGGCCCACGTCGCGGCGGAACTTCGCCGGCCCGTTGTTGTACTCGTCACATCGGGTGCGCGCGCGGAAACTCTGGCCGCATCTGTGGAGTTTTTCTACAAGGCGCTCGCGGGTCAGGAGGCCACGGAAGTGGCCGTCTTTCCTGCGCTCGACGCGTTGCCCTGGCAGGAAGTTGCGTCGCACGCGGAAATTCTCGAAACCCGCGCGGTAACGCTTTGGCGATACACGAGCGGCCTCGCTCGCGTGGTTGTCGCTCCCATTGCCGCGGCCCGCATGCGGCTTGCCGACGCCGCATCGTATGCGGGACAAGCGCGTACGCTTGCGCGGGACCAGGAAGTTTTGCTCGATGAGTTCGTCGCGCATCTCCGCCGCGTCGGGTACGAATCCCACGACATGGTTGAAATGCCCGGCCAATTCACGGTTCGCGGCGGAATCGTGGACGTGTTCCCGGCGGAAGCGGAACGCCCGGTGCGTCTCGAATTATTTGGAGACTCGGTCGAATCCTTGCGCGAGTTTGACCCCAACACGCAGCGTTCGGTGCGCCCGATCGAGCGCGTGACTCTTCCACCGTTGTTGGAACAACCCGCGAATGGCGCCCGATCTCACGATGGGAATTCGGGGGGCCCAGCCGTTCCCCTGCGCACGCATTCACTGTTCGACCTGCGCGAGGAAACGATCGTCATTCTCGACGAGCCTGGAGCGATCGACGAAACGGCAAAGGAGTTCTTCGCCAATGCGGAAGCATCTCTGCAGGAAGCCGGTAATTCCGCGCTCGATTCCTCGCCCGACTTTGCGCCCGGTCCCGCGAATGACGTGATTGCCTCCCATTTTTTTACCGGCGATTGGGATCGGCAGCTCTCTCGCCACGCACGTCTGGAACTCGATCAACTCCCCGTAACCCGGGAGGGTATCGAGACGCGCACCATGCAAACGCAATCCACGACACGTTATCACGGCAATGTTCCCGCGTTCATGGCGGAAGCGCGCGAACGCATCGCCGCGGGCGAGCGAGTCCTGCTTGCGGCGGGAAATCTCGGTGAACTCGAGCGTTTCGTCGACCTTTGCCATGAATACGAGGTTCCCTACCGTCTCGGAGAGATCGAAGAAAATGTCACCAGCGCGCGTCTTTCCGAGGACTCCTCCGCGGGGAGTGTTCCCGCGATTGTGTTGGCTCGCGCGCCCTTCGTTGACGGCGTCGTTTTTCCCGAGTCTCATCTGACGATCTACGGGACAGGCGATCTCTTTGAAACGCTCCCGGTGGGCGCGCCGTCACGCCGGCGGCCGAAGACAGCGAGTTTTTTCAGCGATTTTTCCGAACTGAAGCCCGGGGATTACGTCGTGCACGTGGACCACGGCATCGGCCAGTTTGAAGGATTGCATCAAATCGAAAACGGCGGCGCGCGCGGTGAGTTCATGCGCCTGCGTTACGCGGACGATGCCAAGCTCTACGTCCCACTCGAGCGCCTGGATCTCGTGCAGAGTTACCGTGCGGTCGAAGGCGCCAAGCCCGTTCTCGACAAACTTGGCGGCACGACTTGGACGGCTCGCAAGGCCCGCGTTCGCAAGTCGGTGGAAGACATGGCCGACAAACTCCTGAAGCTTTATGCCGAGCGGAAAGCCGGAGAGGGTTTCGCATTTTCGCCGGACGGCGCTTTTCAAGGAGAATTTGAGGACGCCTTCGAGTTTGACGAAACGCCGGATCAAGCCATCGCCATCGCTGACGTGAAGCGCGATATGGAGCGCTCGCAGCCCATGGACCGCCTCCTTTGCGGCGACGTGGGATACGGCAAGACGGAAGTGGCCATGCGCGCCGCCTTCAAAGCCGTCATCGACTCGAAGCAGGTAGTGGTCCTCGCACCTACCACTGTCCTTGCTTTCCAGCACTATGAGACGTTTCGCCGCCGCTTCGCGGCGTTTCCGGTAACCATCGACATGGTCAGCCGTTTTCGTTCGCCCCGCGAGTTGAAGGAAACTCTGGCTGGAGTCGAATCGGGCAAGGTGGACATCGTCATCGGCACGCACCGGCTGCTCTCCCGCGACGTCCAATTTCACGACCTCGGCCTTCTGGTGGTCGACGAGGAGCAGCGCTTCGGTGTCGCGCACAAGGAACGTGTCAAAGAGTTGAAGAACAGTGTCGATGTTTTGACGCTTTCGGCGACTCCCATTCCCCGCACCCTCAATATGTCTCTGGTCGGGCTGCGGGACATGAGTGTGATCGAAACTCCTCCGAAGGACCGCCTAGCGATTCAGACCGTCGTCGCCCCTTTTACCGAATCCCTGGTCCGGCGCGCGATTGAGGAAGAGCTGGCGCGCGACGGCCAGGTTTTCCTCGTCCACAATCGGGTCGAGACCATCTACTCCATCGCCGCGCTGGTCAATCAGCTCGTCCCGAAGGCGCGTGTCGTCGTGGGGCATGGCCAGATGAATGAGAAAGAGCTTGAATCCGTAATGCTGAAATTCGTGAGCGATGAAGCCGATGTCCTTATTTCCACGACCATTGTCGAAAATGGCCTCGATATTCCACGCGCCAACACGATTCTCATCAATCGCGCGGACCGCTTCGGCCTTTCCGAGCTGTACCAGCTCCGCGGACGCGTCGGGCGTTCCAATCAGCGCGCATACGCGTACCTGCTGGTTCCCGAGGACGTCTCGCTCACGCCGCTGGCCAAGCGTAGGCTCGCCGCGCTCAAGGAATTCAGCGCTCTCGGAGCGGGATTCCGCGTCGCCGCGCTCGACTTGGAACTTCGAGGCGCCGGAAACCTGCTCGGAGGCCAGCAGCACGGCCACATCAACGCGATCGGATTTGACCTCTACTGCCAAATGATGGAGCGAGCGGTATCCGCCTTGAAAGGCGAAGAGACGAAGCCCGAGATGCGCTCCACAATCAACCTCGGTCTCGATATTCGCATCCCACAGGAGTACATCCCGAACGAGAACTTGCGGCTGAGAACGTACAAACGCATTGCGGGAATCACGAATGATGCCGAACGGGAAGAAGTAGACCGCGAATTGGCCGACCGCTTTGGCCCCGCGCCCCCGGCCGTGGGGAACCTTCTCGACTATGCATTGTTGAAGGGGCTGGCCGAAAGGATTCTGGTCTCGTCGATTGAGCGCCGCGCCAACGAAGTGGCGATCAAATTTCACCCGGAGACGACTTTGCCGCCCGAAAAACTGGTCGGGCTCATCCGGTCCAAAGGCGAGGGGATGCGCCTGGACCCAGGAGGAACTCTCTGGATGCGCATCGAGCGGCGCGGCCGGATCGCCGAAAGTGTCAGAAACGTGTTGCTTCCCTTGGAAACGAAGCGATAGACTTCGGAGTAGTCGGGTTCCGGCTTTACGCGCCGTCGCCATAGCGCTGGTTTTGGCGCGTCGGCGACTGAAGCCGGCAAAGAGAAAGTCTCCTATGAAACAGAATAAGTGGCTGATTGTTTTCTTTTTTCTTCTGGCCGGGACCGTTAGCGCGCAAACGAAAAGCGTAATCGTCGAAGAAATCGTCGCGCGCGTGAATAACGACGTGATTACGCGTGAGGACTTGCAGCATGCGCAGGCAAGCATCAATTCCGAAGTCCAGGATGAATGCCAGAACTGCACTCCCGACCAGTTGCGCGCCCAAATCGCCGCAAAAGAAAAGAATGTTCTCCGCGACCTGATCGACCAGTCTCTGCTCGTGCAACGGGCGAAGGACTCCAATATTAACGTCGACGCGGAAGTGATCAAGCGGCTGGATGCGATCCGTCAGCAATACAAAATGCCAGACATGGAAACTCTGGAGAAAGAGGTCACCAAGTCCGGACAGGACTTCGAGGACTTCAAGAGCCAGATCAGGAACCAGTTGCTGACGCAGGACGTCATACGCAAGGAAGTGGGTTCGCGCATCATCATCAGTCATGAAGATGTCGTCAAATATTACGAGGCGCATAAGCAGGAGTTCGTGAGGCCCGAGATGGTCGTGCTTCGCGAAGTTTTTGTCTCCACTGAAAACAAGCCCGCTTCGGATATTCCCACCCTCCGCAAAAAAGCCGAAAATTTGCGCGACCGTGTTTTGAAGAATGGCGACGATTTCGGAGAGTTGGCCAAGCGCTTTTCCGACAGCCCTACGGCACAGCAATCGGGCGAATTGGGATCCTTCGAGCGGTCGAAGCTTGATCCCGCTATTTCCGAAAAAGTGTTTGCGCTGAACCGCGGACAAATGACTGATGTGATGGAAACAAAAACCGGATTTGAAATCCTCCAGGTCCGCGAGCGCTACCAGGCGGGCGAGCAGCCGCTCGAAAAGGTCGAGCCCGAAATCAGCAACCGTCTGTATGAACAGAAAATGGAGCCCGGGCTCCGGGACTACCTCAAGACTTTGCGGGAAGACAGCTACGTTCAGATCAAACCCGGCTACTCGGATACGGCGGCGGTAAGCAGCCAGCCGATCGAGGAAGTTGCTGTAACACCCGATAAGGATGAGAAGAAGAAATCCAGCCGCAGACTTCTGATCCTTCCCAAGAAGAAATCCTGAACATGAAACAGGCCTTTGTCTCCGCCCTGCTGGCCGACCAGAACGTTACCTCCTATTTTCTCGTTTGCGAAAAAGAGATTCGCGCGACGCGCGAGGGAAAATCGTATCTGCGCCTGGAATTGGGCGACCGCACCGGCACCATCGAAGCGCGCATGTGGGACGGCTTCGAGCGCGACGCCGCCTCCTTCCATCGGGATGATTTCGTCAAAGTTCAGGCTCGCGTGGAAAGCTACCGGAACAAACTTCAGGTTGCCATCGATAAAATTCGCCGCGCGGAAGAAAACGAAGTCGACGCGGCCGATTTCTTCGCGCACACTCCCGAGGATGTCGAGCAGCTTTATGCAAAACTTCTTTCCTTCGTCGCCTCCGTAAAAAATCCGTGGCTGAAGCGCCTTCTTGATACCGTCGTGCTGGACTCGGAAATCGTTTCACGCCTCAAGCGCGCCCCGGCGGCCAAGGTAATGCACCACGCGTATCTCGGCGGCCTGCTGGAACACGTAGTGAGCTTGTGCGGCCTTTCCTGCGCGGTTCTTTCGCATTATCCCGAAGCGGATCCCGATCTCTTGCTGACCGGCGCGGTGCTTCATGATATCGGCAAACTCGAGGAATTGAGCTACGAGCGCTCGCTCGGCTATACCGACGAAGGCCAATTACTCGGTCACATTCTGATTGAATACGAACATGTCGCCAAAAAAATTGACGCCATCGAGGGATTTCCTTCCGATCTGAAAACGCTCGTGCTGCATATGCTGGTCAGCCATCATGGACGGTACGAGTTTGGTTCGCCAAAGCTTCCTATGTTCCGCGAAGCGCTGATGCTGCATTACCTCGACGACTTGGATTCCAAGATGGCCGCGGTCCGCGCCGCGCTCGCTTCTGATAAGGGCGAGGGCAACTGGACGGCGTTTAGCGGAGCCCTCGAGCGCCGTTTCTTGCGTGTCGATCTGTTTCGCCGCGCGGAAGAATCGGCGGCGAACAATGCTCCATCGCAGCCGCCTGCGCTCAAGAGTCTCGGTGCGAAGGAATAGACGACCGGGTGCGGGCTCTACTTGTTTACCTGACTCTGGAAGAGGAGCCCGCCAAAAAAATGGAACAAAGCGCCCAACCTCATCGTAGCAGCGGTCCTCGCCACTCCATTCTAGATTTGGCCCCACTCGAATTGGAGTGCATGAGCGTCCTCTGGCCGCTCGGTGAGGGAACCGTCCGCGACATCCATCGGCAACTGGCCGCCTCGCGGCCACGCGCCTACACAACGATCATGACGATTATGGACCGGCTGGCGCACAAAGGAATCGTGACGCGGCGCAGGGTAGGGCGCGCCTATCGTTACCAGGCAAACTTGAGTGCCGATGAGGCGCGCGTCAGCGCGATCGAAAAGATCGTCACGGGATTTTTTGACGGTTCCCCCGAAGCGCTTGCCGCCCACCTCGCAGCCGCGGGCGGAGCATCCCACTCCGGCGTTCCTGCGTCAGCGCAACTCGTTCCACCACGGCGTGACGCGCGTTTCACCGTGAACGAAGTTCGTCTGGAACGGTTAACCGTAAACCAGGTTCACCGTGAATCGTCTAAATTGCAAGAATTGCCCGCCCCCGTTGACAGAACGGATACGCCCGGTAAAGAATCAGTAACTCAGCGGCTGGACGAGACTTTACTTTAGACAGACGGGGGGCGAGCTGTACTTACGCCATAATAATGTTACCCGCACGATTTACGATCCGAGATAAACACATCGCTCCGGCAACGGTCCTCGCACCGATGGCCGGAGTGACGGACACCGTTTTTCGCCGGATGATCCGCGGCCTCGGCGGTTGCGGCCTGATCATGACCGAATTCACGAGCGCTGAATGCATTACGCGAAATGCCGCGCGGACCTCGCGCTACCTCTTCTTTGAACCGGACGAGCACCCAATTACGGGACAGTTGTTCGGCGCTGACCCGAAAGTAATGGCGAGCGCAGCCGGCATGGTCGAGCAGCTCGGTTTCGACTTCGTTGATATCAATCTGGGATGCCCGGCGAAAAAAGTGGTCAAGTGCGGCGGCTCGGGTCTGTTGCGCGATCTGAAAGCGCTCGAGGGAGTCCTGCGCGCGGTGCGAGCGGCAGTAAGCATCCCGCTGACCATCAAAATCCGCGCTGGCTGGGATGAAACCACCATTGTCGCGGTCGAAGTGGCGCGCCTGGCCGAGCAGATTGGCATCGAGGGAATCGCTGTCCATCCCCGCACGCGCTTGCAAGGATACACGGGGAGTGCCGATTGGAGTATCATCCGTGCCGTGAAGCAAGCGGTGGCCATTCCGGTGATCGGCAACGGCGACATTAATACGCCCGAAGACGCCGTGAGAATGGTTCGTGAAACAGGCTGCGACGCCGTGATGATTGGCCGCGCCGCGTCGACAAATCCCTGGATTTTCCGCCAGATTGCCCAGTACATAAAAACAGGATTCTGCGATGAACCAACTGAAATGGATCGGTATGCCTTGCTCTCTGCATACTTCCGCAATCTGGTGGACACCGAATGGCCCGACGCGATTGGCAAGATGAAACAGTTCGCGTGCTGGTTCACCCATGGAGTTCGCAATGGCAGCGAGTTGCGTAGGAACGTTCACACGGCCCGCACGTCCGCTGAAATTCTAGATCGAGTGGATTCTTTCTTCGCCGATTCCATCACGGTTGGAGAAACATCAGGTGCGGGCTCGACTTTTACGTTGAACGTTTAACCTGAGCCCTTCAGGCGAAGGGCCTAAAGTGAAGCGTGGACCCGCCAGAGACGGGTGCGAGAGAAACTATAAGGAGGAATTTAATGACATCTGCCAGCGCGACGACCCCCAGTCTCGAGCGCCGCAGGGAACGCCGTGTGCCGGTCCACCTTCCGATGTTGGTTCGTGGCACCGACCGCACCGGCGAGTTGTTCGAGGAACACACTTCCAGCGAGGACCTGTGCCGCGGCGGCGTGGCGTTCGCGACGCGTTACGCCGTGGACCTCGGCATGAAAATAGAGATCAGCATCCCGGCCTCACCGGTAGCGGGCGACCCCGACGCGGAGTTTGCCACCCACGGCCGCATTGTCCACGTGAAACCGGGCCGATCCGATCGCGAAGTAATTGTGGGCGTTGAATTCACCGGCCCGCGCTTTCACCGCATGTTCGTTTCGGAAACCACGTAGTTGGATTGGGTTTTGTAGCGCCCGCCTTCAGGCGGATACGTGTTTGGATCTACAGTGTCCGCCAGAACGCCTGCGCTACAGACGCATGTCGCATATGAGTTGATCCGCAAAGACTCTTCAACCTCTGAAATTTCAAATTTTAGATAATTTCAGATTTCAAATTCTGCCGCTATTATGTCTGATGTTTTTGGAACACGACTCTAGCGTTCCAGCAAAAGTTGTTTGTACGCCTCGCGCTTGCCCAGCCCTCGTTCCCGCGCCGCCTGTTTGAGCGCCGCTTTGCGATCGATGCCGCCCTCGGCTTCCAGCTGCTCCACGCGCTCCTTGAGCGACACGCCCGGATCCACCCGTTGCATCTGCGGATCGCCCGGCCCGATCAGCAGCGTGATTTCCCCTCGCGGCGCGCGTTTGCGCGCGGAGTCGAGTAACTCGGAGAGAGCGCCGCGCAGAAATTCCTCATGTATCTTCGTGACTTCTCGCGCGATCACAGCCGGCCGCGCCCCAAGAATTTCCGAGGCATCGGCCAGCGTTTCCACAACCCGGTGCGGCGCCTCGTAGAAGATCAGCGTCCGCGACTCCGCCTTTAACGCATCGAGCGCCTTCCGGCGCGCGCCGGCGCGCGCCGGCAAGAATCCAACAAACAAAAACTCTTCTGTCGGCAGTCCGGACGCCGCGAGCGCCGCAATCAAAGCCGAAGGGCCGGGGATCGGCACCACGGGAATACGATGCCGCAAGCAGAGAGTCACCAGGCGATGCCCAGGGTCGGATATTCCCGGTGTGCCGGCATCGCTCACCAGCGCAATCTTTGCGCCCTGCTCCAGTTCGATCACCAATTCCGGCGATCGAGTCAATTCATTATGTTCGTGATAGCTGACCGTGTCCTTCTTGATGCCGTAATGATTCAGAAGTTTCTGCGTATGGCGCGTGTCTTCGCAGGCAATCACGTCCGCCTCCTTAAGGATGCGGACCGCGCGAAGCGTAATATCCTCAAGATTTCCAATCGGCGTGGCCACCAAGTACAGGCAACCGGTCCCCGCTTCAGTTTGGCTTTTCGCTGTCATGTTCGTTCCAGGACCGTCAGTTTAGCATGCGGGGAAGGCGGGCGACGCCCGTTGCGTCCGTTTGCAGTGGACTAATTCTGTCTTGCGGGAGTCCCGGAGGGACGTCACAACGTAGCCCATCGCGGAAGCGGTGGGGAAAAGGATCCAGCACGGCCAGAAAACCCCGGCAGGGGTGACACATAGAAATTAGCCCCATGAAATTAGCGCCATCCGCCACGACTCACAGGCATGAGTATTTGCGCGTGCGTGATAAGATAGAAGTCTCATCACTAAGCAGGAGGAGACACGAATTGCCGCTCTACGAGTACCGCTGCCTGAAGTGCAAGCGCCACACCGAAAAGATCGAAAACTTAAATGGGCCGTACCTGAAAAAATGCCCGCACTGTGGCGGCAAAATGGAATCGGTGCTCACTGCTCCGGCGATCCAGTTCAAGGGCAGCGGCTGGTACGTCACCGACTATGGCCGGAAGAACTCGGGCGGAGACAGCTCGAAATCGGAGAGTTCTGAGCAGTCCGAAAAGTCTGAAAAATCGGAAAAGTCGGAGAAATCCGGCAAGTCTGAGAAGTCCGAAAAGTCCGAAAAGTCATCCAAATCGGACTCCAAGTCGGAGCCCACAAAGGAATCAAAGAAGACCGCCGCATCAAAAGAGAAGTAGTGTCGGGTTCTTTGTGGCTTGCCAACTCGCCGTAGAACGTAATCCGCAGCCATCGACTTCGTTGGGTGCCGCGCTGTTCACGTCTTTTGTGAAGGGTGCGGGTGTTCTCCCCCCAGGGCACGGCGACACCGACTACAATTTCAGCGAACGCAGATACTCCCGAAAATCCGACCCGAACTCCTGATTTTCAAGTCCGATTTCGACGGTAGCCTTCAGAAATCCTAGTTTGTCTCCCGCGTCATACGACTTCCCATCGTAAACGTGTGCGTAGAGCCCGGTTTCCTTCGCCAGCAACCGCAACCCGTCGGTCAATTGAATCTCGCCTCCCCGGCCGGGTTTTGTCCGTTCCAGACAGTCGAATACCTCGGGTGGAAGAAGATATCGCCCGGTAACGGCCAGGTTGGAAGGTGCCTCCGCTGGGCTGGGTTTCTCAACGAGGTCGCGAATCTTCATGAGCCGTTTGCCCCAGCGCGAATCTTTGGCCGGTTCGACGTCCACGATGCCATACAGCGCGGTCCTTTCGCGTGGCACTTCCTCGACGGTGATAGCGCCTATGCCGGTGGCCTCGTAAACCTCTGCCAATTGCCGGGTCGCGGGCCGCGCCCCCGGAATGATCACATCGCCAAGCAGGACGGCGAACGGTTCGTTTCCCACCAAATCTTTCGCCACGAGCACGGCGTGCCCGAGCCCGAGCGGCTCTTTCTGCCGCGTATAGCTGAAGTGCACCATGTTGCCGATGTTGTGCACCAGTTCGGCCAGATCGGATTTGCCCTTGCTTGTAAGAAAACTTTCCAGCTCCGGCGAGGAATCGAAATGATCTTCGATCGCGTTCTTTCCGCGCCCTGTAACGATAATGATGTTCTCGATCCCGGAAGCGACGCATTCCTCGACAACGTATTGGATCAGCGGTTTGTCGACGACGGCCAGCATTTCCTTGGGCTGCGCCTTCGTCGCGGGGAGAAATCGTGTACCCAGTCCTGCCGCGGGCAGGACTGCTTTGCGGACTCGTTGTGGTTTTTCGGCCATAAAGTTTTTTGTCGCCACGCTACCTTACGTGCCGTTAGCATCCAATGTCAATCTGTGTGATGCCTGATGTCAAAGCTCTTTAGAAATG
>Ga0209526_10002493_pt1 | contig 12407 bp, 14 predicted proteins | sample JacPinW_OM2H0_M1_FD_188566 | JGI IMG/M metagenome (GOLD analysis project Ga0209526, IMG submission 188566) | Forest soil microbial communities from Algoma, Ontario, Canada - Jack Pine, Ontario site 1_JW_OM2H0_M1 (SPAdes) (version 2) | ecosystem: Environmental > Terrestrial > Soil > Boreal...
TGCTTTAGGGTCTTCTGAGAAAACAATAATCGCTGCTCCAATGACGTAAGCGATTTGATTGAGGCTAAGACAACCAAAGACAAACGCAAATCCCGCAAGGAAACTAAAATTTTGGTCCAGCGACAATATCACTGAAACAATCGCAATTATCAGGTTCGGGATCACAATGACGGGCCACGGAACACAATAAAATCCCAACACAAGGCCGCCGATTGCGCTGATCGCGGCAAACATCAAAACGGCGCTCATGCCACCGCCCCAAGTTCATGCGATCGCCCCAGCGCGCGAACTCACCGCGCATTGTCAGCAGGGCGGTCCAGCCACACCTCGCCAAGATCAGGTCCGGCAGTCCGGCACCGACGACGATGGGCTGCCATTCTAATCGCGTGCAAAGAGCCCCCGAAGGAGTTCCGTTACCGAGGTCGGTGACACTATAAATGCGGTGGTATCGGGAAAATGTGATGTGGATCACAAAAATACGTTTTTTTGATTGGAACTGTGAACGGCCTCACACTTCCTGCCCGACAGGTCTGTTCACGAGGCCCTGGCAACCATACGCCAGATCCCTTGATGCCCTACGAGGGGCGCAAATGCTAATCCCGGTAATTTCTGACACACGAGATACATCTTCGATTTAACTTTAAACAGCAACACCCGCGTGACACGGCTATCGGCCAGTGACAGGCCCTACCAGGATTAAGAAAAAAAAGCAGTAAGCGTGCTGGCCCAAGAAGACCAGCACGCTTACGTAGTCCCGCTGCCATCTATGGATCAGGCGATTTCCTGTCAACGGCGTCGCGCCAAGGCGAGAAGGCCGCTGCACCGGCGATACAACTTTGCTGTCACTTCCACCCGTCGTAAGAAACGGGATAGGGGTACCCGTCGTACGCGTACCTGCTCCAATAAGCCGGAATGTCCGGTAATATAACCGCAGACAAGGAGCCTCTGGCGCGAAGAACGAGCGCCACACCGGGCGAACTGTCGAAGATGTCAAGCGCCTGGTGAGGCACTCGGCCATCCCATGGATGGCCACAACGCTCGACGTCAAGCCGGCCGTTGCGGCGGCATTCGCATTTGCTTTTTCGCCAAAGACGCGCGACATTTGCGGTCGTGAAAAGCGCTTTCGAAGCGGCCGGAATCGAGTTTATCGACCCAAACGATGGCGGCGCGGGTCTACGCCTCAAAGCGAATGAGCGTAGCAATCGCAAATAAATGTTATAACGTTTTGGCTTCGACGGGCGTCCTTCGCAAACTGTCCAAAGAGGAATCGGGAAACTGCGCTGTCAGACCATATTGGCTGCTGAGCTCTTGCTCGATCACCGCCCGCTGCCGCAAAAATCTTCTTACAATGTCTTCCACACACGTGAGGCTGCGCGCGTTGAAAGCCGCCGGGCGTCATGTTCATCGATGAGATGGCGGCCCAGATGAGTACCCCATCGCTGTCATAAGAACGCACCTTTGCAGCAATGAAAAAAGCTCTTTTAGCCGGTTCGATTGCTGTCGTGATTTTTGTGTACGGCGTTGCGGTTGGTTATTATCAGCTTCCTCCGGTCAAGATAATCTAATAGCTAAGCAACAGCTTCGTTTTAAAGAAGCACTTAAACCGTGGCTTGGTAGCTTCCAATCGCGCGAGGGGGTGATCGATGTCGCGATGCTAGGAGACTCAATCACAGCTCAAGGTGAATGGGCGGAGTTATTTCCAGAGGAAAAGATTTTGAATTTGGGGCTCTCAGGCGACACCTCTGCAGGGCTTCTCAATCGACTAGATGACGTGGTTGGTCGGAAACCGCGCGTGGTGCTTTTGATGATTGGCATAAACGATTTCCTTAGGGATATTCCGCTGGAGCTTGTTGCCGCACACATTCAATTCATTGCGTCGAGATTGGCGGAAAACGGTATACTGCCCGTCGTTCAGAGTACGCTGTACGTTTCGAACGGCATCGGAAAAGAGATAAACGGCAGAATAAAAGCTCTCAATAGTCTTTTGCGAGCGTGGTGCACTGAAAAAGGCATCATTTATGTTGATCTAAATAACGCCCTCTCCGTGAACGAAGCGCTTTTGTCCCGTTTTTCGTACGACGGACTACACCTGAATGGAGAGGCATATGTTGTATGGCGAGAGGTCATTAAGGACTATGTTCAGCGGCCCCCTCTCGGTCCTTGAACTTGCAAAACCCATATTTGATTGTGTGCACGCCTGGCGCCTCGGCGTCGGCAGCCTATCGCGCAGGTCGTCCTTGGGCTGATCACGCTTTTCCAGGAACTCGGCAGGAAGATCCAACGTTTCTAATTGTGAAGGCTTGCAATGGCTTTCAGCGTGATATGCATTTGTCGCCACTGGCCGAGAAGAGCGCCGCACGCCGGTACCAGACCCGGCAGTCCAGCCCTAACCCAGGCTTGGACCGCCCGGTTGTTCAAAAAACCCTCAGGGTAAATGCAACGGCCAAGGACTCCAAACGCCGAAATAGCCATGAATGGGATGGTAGCCGCTGTAACCATACCTCCCCCAATAAGCCGGACCTCCGTAGGGGCCGTAGGCGCCGTAAATTGAGTAACATGAAAATCTGTCTGGGCAGCCGGTAGGGCGATACACGATGCGAGCGCGTCGAACGACAGCGATTCCGTCGGCAGACGCTTGCTGCGTGAGACAGTCCCAAGCCGTGATGGCAAAAACCGCCATCACGAGAACAATGGTTTTATGAATCACGGCGTCCTATCGTCACGCGTGAAAACTGGGTGACGATACCTTACACCGACCGAGACAGCAACCGTGAGCTTGTTTTAATATCCGAGGTGTCGCCCGCGAGCAACAGTCAGCACCGTTGATCGATGCGGCACTTTCCACTCAAGCGTTTTTCCGTCGCCGTCGCCGCCAGCCAACGCCCATTTTGCGTCGCGAGGCGACTACGGCGGGCCGTCACCCCAAATGCCTGCGCCTTTGCTGCGCGCAGATTCGGATGCCTCCACGTAGGCCTTATCTTCGATCCCCGCGGCAAGCTCCGCCCACCCCTCGCTGAGCAGAAATTGTGCGACGTCGCTGTTCTCGATAGAGCAAACAGCCTTTGGTGGCTCGCTGATATGTTTGAAGCTGCAGGTAATGGATTTTCCATCCAGCAGGGCTCGTATTGCCATGAAAGCGCGCTGACCACAGGCCCATCGCGCACCCGTTGGCGAGATGCAGATTCGATTCCGAGGAACCAGCACGGCGCCATAGAGTTGCAAGGCGTGGCCATCAGCGCGCAACGAGCCACTGAGATCAACATGTGCCCCCTCGAAGTGGACCGCGTCCTGCTCGAAAAAGCTCGAAGGCGTGCGCAGCCGGTACACGCGAATATCCGCTGGTCGCGTGGCCCTTCGAGCAGGGGGCGCATTTTCGGTCTGCGCCACACCCCGATCAGTAGCTGACAGCGCGATGAGAATCGCCGCAAGCGCCAGCTTAGCGAGGCCGCGGTCCTGCTTCATCAGCTTTTCCCCACCTGAAGTGGGCTGGCTTTGACACCAAAGTAGGTCGCTACCGGCCGCCATCCGCCGTAAACCGCTCCCGCTGAAATCCTCGCCGCGCCTTTGCCAATGGCCATGGCGCTCGAGCCGCCGCCATCAAGCAACATCCCATCCTTGGCCCCGAGATCGGCGAGCTTCGCAAGCATAAGACGCGGTGAAATATTTTGCCCGACCGCCAAGAACAAAAGCTTGTGTGAAGGGTCGATCCCCACCGCGGTTCGCGAATCCGGATTACGGTCGTTCCCAGGCCCAACCTTGCCATCCCGCAACCCGACCCCTTGTCCGCCGATGCCCCACGCTGCCGCGAGGTCAGCCGCCGACGGCGGCTTGGACGGCGGCAAGTGCGGCGTCAATTTATCATCGAACCAGAGCAGATAAGTGTGCTCCCAAATGTGGTTCACGACATGGTCGGCCACCACAGTTTCTACGCTATTGGCGAGAACTCCGGACATTAGTGGCCACCAGCCGGAATTCGAGGTGAACAGGGTTGCGTTGATGGCGACCGCGAGGTGCTCACTGTTCACCACGTCTTTGATCCGGCGTAGCCGATATTCCCAACCTCGTGCGACCGCCGAAGGATCCAAAGGGGTGACATATAGCTCAATGCCCGGGGCGGTGAGGTCCACGCGCGCCCAATAGAGCAAGCCGCTGCCTTCATCGGTTGTTTCCAACCGGTCACAACCATGAGCAATTCCCGTATCTCGGTGGCGGCGCGCGGCTCACCACGACCCCAGAAAACCAGAACGCCGCCGAGTACGAGCCCAAGGGGCGCAACAAGGATCAATCGCCTTAGCCACTTTCTCCGAGTGATGACCCCTCCCGTTCGACCTCCTGCGTGCGGGCTATTTTGGGTCATGGGCGAGCTAACGGCCCGTTGAGAAATAATCGTTAAGATGAAACGGGTTGCTCACGTAAGAGGTCAGGCAAGGAAGGTGCTCGATAGGGAGCCGCAGCACGGACCCGCGGCGCGGAATTCGGGATGATCACTTTCTGCGTGGACAAAGCTGAAATCTCCAGGACAAATATGTCGCGGAATGGCAACTATGTGGCGGAATGGCAACAGACCCCCGGAAACAAGGCATTTGCGCTGGCTTTAACGGACTGATCCTTCTTTATCGCGTATACTAAGCCGTAAGCATGCTCGAGGGCGGGTCGGGGGAACCGTGCGTCGGATTGTTGGCATACTGTGGGGCTTAACGTTTCTGAGCTCTCTCGTCGTGGTGGGCGGCTGCGCCTTGATTCCGTCGAACGGGCCAGACAGCTGGGACGTTTGGGCTGGCCAGCGCGACCCGAAAGGCCTTCCCTACGCGCTCGTCCGAGTCACCTCCAAAGTGACGGGTGTCTTGGCGAACACCCCACCTCGCCTCACTGGATTTTTTGCAGGGGAGCGAAGCCGACCCAACGATATTCGCTTGGGCATCGGAGATATCGTCAATGTGACGATTTTCGAGGCATCTTCAGGCGGGCTATTCATCCCCGCCGAAGCTGGCGTTCGCCCCGGCAATTTCGTCAACATTCCTCAACAAGCCGTGGACGTGAAGGGCAACATTTCCATTCCATTCGCCGGCAACATTCGCGCCCTGGGCCGAACTCCGGTCGAAGTCCAGCAAGCCATCGTGGATGCCCTCAAGAACCGAGCTATTGAGCCGCAGGCAATCGTCTCCGTGGTTGATCAGAAAACCTCACTCATCACCATCCTTGGCGACGTGGCGAGAACGTCTCGTATTCCAGCGAGCGCAACGCCAGAGCGTCTGCTCGATACAATTGCCCGAGCAGGTGGCCCCTCGCCACCGTTGGGAGCCAATGGAGCGACGATCGGCCCGGCGGGCTCCGATATCTGGGTCATGTTGGAGCGCGACGGACGACGCGCATTGGCCCCCTTTGGCGCCCTTATCTATGAGCCCGTTAACAACATTTGGGTCCATCCCAACGACATCATCTATCTCTTCCGCGACCCGCAGACGTTCCTGGCGTTTGGCGCGACCGGCTCGCAGCAGCAGTTTAGTTTTCAAAACTACCGCCTTTCGCTTGCTGAGGCGATGGCCAGAGCCGGTGGCCTAACCGATGCCCAGGCTGACCCAAAATCGGTGTTTCTCTATCGTGGCGAAACCCGCGAAGTTGCAGCGGCGCTGGGCGTTGATTGCTCCAAGTTCGAAGGGCCAATTATCCCGATCATCTACAACTTTAATTTCCGTGATCCCGCACAATATTTCCTGGCGACCGCCTTCGAGATGCGCAATAAAGACGTCATCTACGCGTCCAATGCTGTCTCTGTCGAACAAACAAAGTTCATCAATTATCTGAGCACCCTCAACCAATCAATCAACAATCCGATTTCGACGGCGATCCAAATCTACGCGTTGAGGAGCATAGCTGCAGCACCGATTGGCACTCCGGCCGCCGCGGGGACTAATACGCCTACTACCTCCATCCTTATCAATCCGTTCATCAGTCGTCCCTAAGCGTTTAGCCTCGTACCGTTCCCGCTGGCGACTGGCACACGCTGGACGACCGCACGCCCGAACCCCCCGAAGCGTGCAGTCCGCAAGCCATGCATGAACGGTCGCAAATCACCGACGAGTTCGTCAAGCAAGGTTAATCGCTGGTTCACGTTGACATTCCGGGCAACCGTGAGATTCTGAAAGTGAGGGCAGCGTCCAGGATTGATCTTGGAGCGTGATAGCGTGGAGAAATTTGAATGGGACCATTTCTAATGCGTTCGCAGGAGTATGATGATCCCGATTTGGCGCGCACCAGCTTCTTGCTCTGTGTAGGACGGGCATCGTCACCACGCGCATCAAGCTTGCTTCCAATCGTAATCTTTCGGCCGCCCAGGCGTCCGAGCTGTGGCAGATGGTCGATGCGCAAGAGTGGCTCATTAAGATGGCTGCCAAAGACTATGAGGCGGAGTTGGAGCAAATCGATCGCGAGTTGGAAGCCGAGCTGCGGTCACGCGATAAATGCATGTGAAGCGCAGGCGTGGCGCGATTTTAGGCTTGTTGTGGTTCGGTGAACCGGAGCCCTTCCTGCCTTCCTGTCGAATAGACCCTGACCGGTTCCCGCTAGTTACGGGCGATCATCCCAGGCCTCTCAGTGAAGCGGTCATGTCCCTCATAGACCATAAGACCCGTGCCGCAGACTTACATGTGGTACCGGCGAGGCGGAGGTTTGCGAGCGGGTGTGTCCGATGACCACGGCATGTTTCATCTCAGTGGGATAGCAGGCCGAGCAGGCGCCCCAAGGAATCCCCAGTCTATCCGCTGGATCCCATCGACCAATGTTAAAATGTTAAAGAGGGTTGATGCTATCGAACCGCAGCAGCGCGCTCACGGCTGGCCGACCTGCGATCGAAACCCCGGCCGGTTTCCGATCGAAACAGGGAGCCGGCGTCAGGTTGAAACGCACGGCGGGCTTCGTCGGCAACCGCCATATTCTTGCTTTGCACCTGCTCTGCGTCAGCCACAGTCTCCTCAGGTGCCACACGACCTTTGAGTATCAGCTTCAGCGTCATCACGGCGATCTGCGTGTCGAACCACGGCGACGCATTGCGAATGTAGAACTCGTCCAACTTTTCTTTTTCTTCTTTGCTGACGAGCTTGGCGCCATTGACTTGCGCCCACCCGGAAATACCGGGGCGCACCGAAAGCCGCACCGATGTGTTTGCCGGCTGATCCTCCGGCAGAAGCGGGCGCGGCCCGATCAGCGACATGTCACCCAGCAGAACGTTCAACAGTTGTGGCAGCTCATCGATACGAGTTGCACGCAGAAACTGGCCAATTGCTGAAGGTCGTCTGTCCGCCAGTGCGGCATTGCCGGCAGCGTCGAACGGTGCCTTCAACGTTCGAAATTTGTAGATCAGGAACGCGCGACCCTTCCATCCCAGGCGCTCCTGCCAGAATAAAATTGGACGACCTACGTCCAATACAACGAGTAGACATGCAATTGCCAGAATCGGGAGCAAAAGCGCGACGAGTACGAGACTTCCAATAAGATCGACGCAACGTTTGAGCCGAAAGAATGACGGCGCGAAAGACAGATGTTCCGGCACCGGCTCGGAGGTCACCGGCATGTTGGACGGACCCCAGTCCGTTATGCCAATCATCCGAGGCAGGAAAGACAGGTCAATTTGGCGCTTTTTGCAGATGCGCTCGACCTCGTTGAGAGCTGCAGGGCCCAAGAAGTCTGCCTCGCCGGCGATCACAACCCGATCCGTAGCTACTCCGTGCACCGCAAACTCGCCGACAATCGCCTCAAGCTCATGCGGCGCTCCCAGGACCTTCACTCCTGAAATCGCTCGACCGATCATCGCCGCGTCCTGATCCAGAACCGCGATGACGGGCTGACTCTCGGGAGCATAAGCTTTAAGCAGTTGGATGAAAGATGCGGCAAACCGGTTTGCCCCGATCAAGATGACGCGCTCGTGGCGAGAATGATAGTTGACCGCCTCGCTGTCTCCGCCGAGTACGACGCGTACAACCATCCGGGCTGCGATCAGCCCCGCGGCGAGTAGCAATCCGTGCGAGAGCGGTATCGAGCGCGGAATACCGTCAAAACGAGTGAGCGTGAAAAGCGCGACAACGGTCATGAGCTCGGCAAACAGCACCGCTTCGACAATATCGAGCGCCTCATGCACCGAAAAATAACGCGTGATGCCGTCCTGCAGCCTAAAGGCAAAAAAACCGAGCAGCGCAAAAGCCGAAGAAAGCACCCAATAGTCAATCACATTCCAGTCGGCGCGCAATACAATATCGGCATCCCGCAAATACAAGGCCAAAATAGGAGAGAGCAGGGCCCAAAACAGGTCCCAAAGCGATACATAGATCCGCTTGCGACTTCGGGAGGTTGGCGAGGGGACGCTCATTCGGCACCGCTACTCTTAAGGGTGGAGCTACGACCTCCTCCCCTCCCCTTCTCCCCGGATTGGCGTCCCAGGGTTGGCGCCTTATAATTAAATCTTGCTGCATTAGCAAATGTTAAACTTACATGACAACCGATCACCGGGAAGCCGAATGGTCCACGATTTGCACTACCCAGACACCAATTAGCCCACGATTTGTAACCCGATCCTCCGGACCCATTCGCTGCCAGAATGGAACCAGATCACTAACCCCCTAACATAACATTGACAGCGAGGCATAACAACAATAACGTTGATAGCGACGCATAACAACATTGCGAGGCATAGCATCTGCCCTGGTTAATCGAGCGGGAACCCGCTGCGCGCGTCGTTTTCGGAGACGCGGTTTAGCGATGAACCACCGGCGGCGCGATACCCGCCAAAGAGAGGCGGCAACACGCCTTTCAAGTCGTGTGGGTATGCCGTGCGCCTTCGGAGGCCAGGCAGACTACGGTAGCGGCACAGATGGCTCAATCCATTTCGACGATTGCTGAGGCCGAGTGCGAGACCCAGGCAACGCCTCTGGAAGATGAGGTTACTGACCCGATCTTGGACGCGCCACTCGCAGGGTCTCAATCATCGGCTTTAGTTCCTGAACTGTCCCCGATTGCGCCTTCGACTGCCCCCGCAATCGCCGATGTTGCCGTGCCCCGTATGGCGCCCGGGATCGGAGGTTTCAACATTGACCAGCCAGAACCGAGGGCAGATCTGGTTGAACGTGACGTCGCCATCGGGGATATGCCAGGGCGATTGTTGCTCAAACCGGAGCCGGCTCGACAGTGGACGATCCAACCACGACGAAAGGCTATGGTGGAGATTGGCGCGCCATTGCTCGTGCTCAATCTGATGGCAATTATCTGCATCGCCGGGCTCACGCTTTTGGCGTTTCGCGAAGAAGCAGGCGTGCCGGTGCGGATACCGCCGCACGAGAGCTTGTCTGGCGGGAGAACCCCGGCTCATCCGGTGCTCGTGGCAACTGAAAGCCCGAAAGGAATCGCAAACGAACCACTTCCCATTGGCATCTCGCTCAAAGACGGGTCTGGCGGGGAAACCGTGACGATCGCCGGCCTTGCGAAGGGCACCGACCTGTCGCTAGGCAGTTCGCAAGGCCAGGCTGGTTGGCTGCTGTCCGCCCGCGATCTTGAGAAGACGTTCGTTGGTCCCCCTAAAGACTTCGTTGGCGTCATGGACGCAAAGGTCAAACTGAGCTCGGCCGATGGCCAGCTCTTGGACAGCCGGGTTCTTCGGCTGGAATGGACCGAAAAAAAGGAAGCTGATTCATTGACCGCCCTCTCGGCACCGGAACCGACAGTCCCGTCATTCACTTCCGAGCAGATCGCAGCCCTGATCAAGCTTGCGGAGGATTTGCTGAGGGATGGTGACTTCGCAACAGCCCGAATCTTACTCAAACGCGCGGCCATCGCCGGTAATGCCCAGGCCGCGCTCGAGCTCGGTTTGACCTTTGATCAGACCTTTCTGTCCGCTTCGGGCAGCCTAGGCGGCCTTCCCGACGCGGCTCAAGCCCGTGCGTGGTACCAGAGGGCGATCAAGCTTGGATCGACCGAGGCCTCGCGCCATCTGCAACAATTGGCGAATGCGCCGAAGTAAGAAGGGTGCAAAACGGCAGCAATCTCATCCTGCAGCGGAGCTAGAAGAACCCGGCCAAGAACATTGAAGGCGGGGTTGTTGGCATCCCCTAGGCCAAAGCTGCTGCAAACAAGCTGCGTGGACGAAATAGTATTCGACGCTGCAGCAATCAGCATAACCGCTGCGCAGCCATCCCACGCGGCCAACGATCCCAGATATTAGCCATTGAACTAACCGGTAATATCTTACTAGCCAAAGGGCTCCGACTTGATATCCCTTGGTCGTGGCCGTAACACGAACAAAATTCGCGTCACGGCCACGATAGCGGTCGAATGGAGTTAACCGGCCACATTTTTAATTCGCGCATCGAATCGCACTGCCGACTCTCGGCGCAGCATCTCGTTTTCCTGAAAGAGCTTGGACGCGATTTTATTCAATTGGTCGTTCTCCGCTTTGAGCCGCCGCGCTAGCATTTCCCACGTTGTGGCGCGGGTATATTTTTCGTGCGAGCTGTCGCTTGCTTCACTGATTCCGGGTTTGCAGCCGATTTCACCAAGCGACCTGCCTTTCTTGGCATGGCGCAGCATCAAAATTTTCGACTGCCGCTTCTTCACGAGCATTCTCCTACTGAGTTCCGTACTAGTCGGCAGCACTTGACGCCGACCAGCAGGCCCCTTTTGAGCGTGACACCGGTCTCCCGGTCAGTTTTGCGGCTAGTCAAAAGTTAGCCAAAGCGGTTCCTTCGTGATGTGACGGCCATCACAAAATGGCGCTTCTCACCGGCCTCCCTCTCGGTCTTCGGGCCGGTCAAAAGTTAGCCAAGGCGTTTTCTTCGTGATGTGACGGCCATCACAAAATGCCGCTTTTCACCGGTCTCCCTGTCGGTCTTGCGGCCGGTCAGAGGTTAGCTAGCTAAGGCGTTTCCTTCGTGATGTGACGGCCATCACAAAATGGCGCTTTTCACCGGTCCCCCCTGTCGGGTTTGGGGCTGGTCACTAATGGTGCGGTTGATAGGGGCGACGCCGTCGCTCGAATGCCGTTTGCAACCCATCCAATAGACAGCGTCGCCCCTATCAACCGCACTTTGCTTTAGTATCCAACTCGGCAGCGACTAGCGCTTAATCGATAGACGAGCGGTAAAGCCATGTCGTTGCGCGCTGCTGCCGCCATACAGGCCGGCGGCTTTTTCCTCGACATATTCGAGAATTTTCGACCGGACGAGCGGTGGAAGCTGCGGCGCGGCCAACATGCGAAGGATGATCGATGCCGAGAGGCCGGACGCTTTATGAGTTCCCTTAAGTATTGTCCAGGTGGTGCTGCGAGAGAGCCCAAGCGCCTTGGCTTGCTCGTCCACTGTAAGGAATCCGCCAGATAGCACAGCGTCCCGAATTTCCCCGATCTTGGACGATTGCCGCTCCTTCATTTGTGCACCGACTGACCCGCATCCCTCTGGCAACGCATGCCGTCGTCGTCGCTGCTCAGAGACCGCCTGAGGTGCAGAGAGATTATCCGAACCGTGCGAGCCCATGATCGTTTCCTCTGATCGGCCTCAGCCACGCCCCGCTCTGGTATTGTCTGCAAGAATGAATGCGGCTGGGCGTGACTGGGATCGCGGTTGCACAGTGGAAAGACATTCGAACGACCGATTCTCAGTGTGTTAGATCCGAGAATTATTTGGAACATCCGGAAAATCGTCCCTTAGCGAGGCAAATCTTATGCCAGTGACCGAAATGCGATCACCAAGGCACCATCGAGAGAAACGACGACCAAGCTGCCCAGCGAGGCCCGCCAACAAATTTTTGTGATCCGCAGAATGTTCGCCTCCAAACACCTCCAACTACTTCTTATAGACCACTACTCAATTTTATAGACGCTATTTCAATGCTGTCCCTGTGCTCGTGCTCAGCTTACTCATCTTATTGTTAAGCGAAGATGACGCTTGTGCGAAAGTTCGCAGAATGCCGACAGCCGCCGACAGCTCTCCCGGTCAGCTCGTCGACATGGCTGCCAAGGAAGCGTCGGCCTCTCGACATAGGATTACAATGAGCGCGCTCTAATAATGCCCTGCTATCAGATGACGCCAGTCAGGCGCCCTTTCCGACCCGTTGACGGAATTATCACGCGGGGAGGGCAGCTCCGGTCGTGCAAGGAACGAGGCCGATCTCGAGGTGGCCGCTCAGGGAGACCGACATTCAGAATAAAAGTTTCCGTTGGCTGCTGCGACACGCTCGAGGCACTGAGCCGGCTCAGTAATCGGACCGTCAACGCTCAAATCGAAGGCCTGCCCCTTGAGCACAAGTCCATAACGGCCAGCCGGGAACACAAAATCGGTGTTTTCGGGACGGAGCAACAACATTTCCGGGTTGTCGCTGACAGGCGCCACCCTGAGATCATAGGATGTGCTGCGGATCGCCCATTGATC
>Ga0209526_10002494_pt1 | contig 12407 bp, 7 predicted proteins | sample JacPinW_OM2H0_M1_FD_188566 | JGI IMG/M metagenome (GOLD analysis project Ga0209526, IMG submission 188566) | Forest soil microbial communities from Algoma, Ontario, Canada - Jack Pine, Ontario site 1_JW_OM2H0_M1 (SPAdes) (version 2) | ecosystem: Environmental > Terrestrial > Soil > Boreal...
CGGGCCGCGACATCCAGATGTGATGGACGTGCTTCGCGAATGTCGCAGTTCTTCCAGCCCTTCCCAGCCTCAGAGCCGTGCACGCCTCCGACCGTTAATGGTCGTTGTGCCAGACATGACCATTTCGGCAAGCTCCAGGAAACCTGCTCCTACGCCGCATCCCTGCCAGACACCGATCTAGTTTTTTCCTACAGGCGGATTGTTTATGGAACAACATCGTAAACCAATATCTTGGCGTCTTCGATGGTTGCTTCCTTGGACTGGGGAATGGGAGGGACAAGGATGACTAGCTTCGGGATCGCGGCGTAAAACCGCTTTAGTTCCGGCACCAGCAATGTGGTTTTGGCAATCGGCCCGGTCGCGACTCTTCCGAGACGTTCATAGTGGTCCGCGTCAACCTGTTTGAACACTTCCACGAAGCCGGTTGTCCCGGTGTAGTAGATCCGTTTGCTAGGCGCGTCAAATTCGACTTCGTCCACGCCCCCCTCGGTATCGATCGCATCAATTACCTTTCCGTTGTCCGAATCCATCACCACCAGTTTCCCGGGTTTATAAATGTGTGAGCGTTTGACCCGGCTGCCAACAAAGAGGCGATGATGGACTGCATCCAGCGCCACGGCATGGGGCTCCGGACCGCCGGTGATAGGCCACGTGGCGATCACCGCGCGCTTTTCCCGGTCAATGACCACGACTTGGCTTGTGTCACCCATAACTACGAACATTCTTGGCGACTCCGGATCGAGCACCAGGCCTGCGGGATTCAGGCCGTCGACCTCGATACTTCCCACAAGGTTGCCGTTCTTTAGGTTCACGATTTCAATCGAGCCTTTGACACCCTCTTTCTTTAGGCCATCGGCCCTGTCACCCAGATAAAATAGATGGCTGCCCGGATCATAAACGCCGTTATCTGGCACCCTCCTCGAGTCTTTGTCGAGCTCATGACCGGTCAATGGAATGTTCTTGATGAGCTCATACGTATCTCCGCTGAAGGCCTTGCACGTTGCATCTCCGTCGTCTACCCAGATCTCGTTGGTCTCGGGAAGATAAAGCGTCTTGCGGGGATCTCCTCCGAATCCTGTAATCGTGTGAATCACTTTCCCCGCGCGCAGATCCACAACCTCAATCGTCCTTTGATGTTCCCCTGGAACAAACAGCCGCTGGCCTTTGATGTCCACGGCCATATGGTCGAAGTAGCCTTCAACATTCGGCAACGGGATACTTTGGACCTGTCTTAATGGTGCGTTAGTCTGACCCTGTGCATTTGGGATCAAAACCGTCCCTACAGTCCAGAGAACCGCCACGTACGTTTTCTTGTTCACGCCCTCACTCCTGAATTTGGATTTTGCAATCTCAACCTCCGTACCGTCGCAGTTTCAACGCATCTTCAACACACTGTCACTCGCTCAACTCCGTTCAAGCACACTCCGCAGCTCCCGCACGTCCTTTGCGAGCTCCAGGGCCAATACCCTCCGTTAGGATTGAGCAGGCTCCGGACCCAAGAACGGGTGAGATGAGGTCACGCGCCTTTGCAACAACCTCCTCGCACGTCTTGGGTTTCTCCCGATGGCCTCCCGCCGCAGACGGCGCGCGTCAATCCGCGGATCAGCGAGAACTTCTACTTTGCCGCGCTGGAGAAGCACAGCGGGGTCCTGCATGCGCGTCTTGTCATGCGCTGATCGGAATGTGGCTGTCTTGTCCAGCAGCATGATTTTAACTATGTGCTGCAGGCAGATGTCTTTCAACGAGTTGCGTGGGATCGGCCTTGACAACACCATTTTCCCCGGGCGCTAGCGCTTCAGAGAAATTGTCGGAGCCAGAAAAAATATTGTCAACACCTGTCCAACCCGTGCGGATCAGCATCGCGGCAATAACTCCGCCGGCCGCAGGCTTCCCCTAGACGGAATTTCCTCAAGGGTGGCAGGGCACAGCGAACCCAACCGCGCAATTGAAGTTATGTCATTAACCGAACTAAATATCTAAAAACAGTATTAATTCTTGTTTAGCTCAATGAGACAAGTTCTGTTCCACTTGCATGGAGGGCACCTAGTTATCCGTCAGTGTCTTCATAACGTGGGACAATTCGCCTTTCTCCTCGAAACCGACAGCAGGAACGTCAGCCGGCTTGATGTAGCTGTCTTCAACCGGTATCCCATCCGCAGATCCTCAGAACTGGACGTCCACGTAAACGGCAGTATGTACTGAAGTTCGGACTCAAGTCCGTTTTGCGGAGCCTGGGGCTACCTACGATGAACGTGGGGCCGCACGCCTTCCGTCATGGATTGGGTACTGCCCTTTCCGAGAATGGGGCGCCGGCTAAAACAGTGCAAGCAATCCTGCGGCACCCGGACATCCAACCAAAGCGGCATTCGATGGGTTCAGGATTCTTGTTGCGGGGGTCTGCAACTATACAGATTTGTAGGTCCTGCATCTTATCGCGGAACTACGGAATGGCTGACTAGTACGGCACAAAACCATGCGCAGTGGTTCGGAGTTTGTACACGGAGGTCGTCGCCGTGATGTACAAAGTTCCGAGGTCGGAATCTCCCCAGGCTAGATTGGCGGGCTGTTCCGGCAGAAGAATCACTCCAAGATGATGCCCTTCTAGGTCCCACACCCAGATTCCGCCGGGCCCTGTCACGTAGACATTACCGTCGCGGTCGACTTTGATCCCATCGGGAACGCCATCGCGCTGGCCGCCGGGCTCCTCGCCAAATATGCGCCCGTTTGCAAGCGTCCCGTCCGGCTTGAAATCGTAGACACGAATATTTCTCTTCTCGCTGTCGTCCACGTAAAACTTCTTTCCATCGGGCGAGAAAGCCAGGCCATTGGGCTGCGATAGTTCCTTCGTGAGAAGCGTGACCTTCCCCGACGCATCCAGGCGAAAGACTCCCTGGAAAGCGAGTTCTTGCTTTTCCCCAGAGGGCAAGTCCAGGGTGGGATCGGTAAAATACAGCGCGCCGTCAGGACCAAGCACGACATCGTTCGGGCTGTTAAATTTCTTCCCGTCGTACCGGTCGGCGAGAACGGTGAATTTCCCTTCGGGACTCACTTGGATGATTGCGCGAAGAACGCTGGCGCAGTCAATCAGGCGATGTTGCTGGTCGTAGGTGTTGCCATCCGGGTCACCCAGAGAGATCAACTCGGTTTTCTTTCCGTCGAGCGAAACTTTATAAATTTTGTTCTGCTCTTCGTCGCTGACGTAGAGAAAACCCGCAGGATCCCAGATGGGGCCTTCCGTGAAACCGAAGCCTTTGGCGACCAGATCGAGCTTCGCCTCCTTAGGGATCAACTTCCAGAACTGCGGCGAATCCTCACGTAGACCAAACTCCCGGCGAGGGGTCGACGATTCCTGTGTCGAAGAAGCGCCTGCGAAAAGGAAAAGTCCAGTGGCAAAACTGAGTAGTCGTCTCATCGTTCCATCCAAAGCAGGATTTGAACTGCGAAAAACTTTGCGTAAGAGTCCACGCGGTGCGCGCTAGATAAGTAGCAAGTTAATCTTCGTCCCAATTTTGCTTCGTCGGGGCCTTTGCCATTGCTTTTCGCGCGGCACTCATCAGGTATCCAACCAAGTCGTCGAGCTGAGACGGGGTAAGCGTTTTGCCGTAATCGCCGGGCATAAGTGGTCGCTCCGAGGGAATGGTCTCCATAACTTCTGATTTCTGAATGAGGTGAAAACTTCCATCCAGAGATTGCAGTTGCAAAGAGAAGTTGTCTTCGTTGCGGACGATTCCTTCCCAGCGTCTTCCGTCGCGAAGTGTGACCCTCACGACTCCTCGCCTTTGCGATGAGTCCTTACCGGGGCTCACGATGACCTTTCTGATTTCATTCGCAGAGGAACGCGCGGCATAGCCAGTGAGATCGGGACCGATGAAGCCGCCTCTGCCCTGCACCATGTGGCAGGTGGAACAGCCCGCCACTCCGATAAAGATCGCCTCCCCGCGTTGCGGATCGCCAGGAATCGCGACACTCGCGCCCTTGCCTTGAAGCGAACGAAGATAACTCACCAATGCGGAGAGCTTGGCATTTCCCAGGGCTGCAAAAGACGGCATCCCGGAAGCGGTGATGCCATTACGCAAGGTCTTGAGAAGGTCTGAATCGGAACGCCGGACCACTTCCTGCCGCGTCGCGATGTTCGGGCCGCGCTCGCCGCCCCGCCCATCCAAACCGTGGCAGCCCGCGCAAGTCGCCTCAAAGGTTTTCCTCGCTTCCTCAAGGAGCCGGCTGACCGGACGGGCCGGTGTTGCGCGCTGTTTGGAGGTTTGCTCGTGCACGGTGAGGCCACAAGCCGGCAGACTGGCTGCCACAAACGGTAACGCCCATTTGCGGGAGCACCTAAGGTGGAATCTTCGAAGAGAAAATTTGCAGCTCATCGTGGCAATAGGTGGCCAAATAACAGTGGGGCGGCCGTGGAAAGAGTCCGGCAGCCCCTAGGAATGCTAGAAGAGGAACTTCGCGCCAATCTGTACGAACCGTGGGTCGCGCGCACTGTTGACAACTCCGAAGTTGCTGGAATTAATCACGCCACTCGGGTTTATGAATTGGGCGTGGTTCCAGATGTTAAAGGCCTCAATGCGGATCTGAAGGGATTTTGTCTCAGTGAGATTAGTGTTTTTCAGCAGCGCCATATCCCAGTTGTTCAATCCAGGACCATGGAAGAATCGGCGGTTGGCGTTTCCAATTACTCCCAAAGGTTCGGTTTGAAAGTAAGAAGCGGCTGGGCAAGGCGTGGGATTGGTCGGGAGGCAGTTGTTAAAATAGGGCAAGCTGGACCTCGGATTGCTGCTGGTCACGCTTCCACCCGCGAACAGTTTTCCGCTCCCCGTGAGTTGTGGAACATCAACTCCCACCGAACCAGTCAGCGAATTGTCATCATTCTCCGATAGGGTGATCGGCAGACCGGTGGCAAACGTCGTTATGCCGGACAGGGACCATCCCGCTGTGAGTTTATTCAAAAGCCCGCGATCGGCATGGACTAGCTTGTCCAGTTCGAAATTGAAATTGTAGCTGGCAACAAAATTATGAACGACATCGAAAGAGCAGAGCGACCTGCTTAGCTTGGGATTAAAGGGATTCGTCGTGTCTTGCAAGCCCGAAGAATTGTCCAGGCATTTGCTGAATGTGTAGCCGAGGAGGAAATCAGCGCGGCTGCTCGAGTGGCGGACGCTGGCTTGGAAGGAATTATATGCAGAATTTGAGATCTCTTTGGTGTAGGGATTGCTGCCGAAGAACGCGGGGTTTAAAACGGTTCGCGTGCCTGTAATGGTGTTCGTCCCGGGGATATAAAAGGCGCCAGGAATTGTGGGCGTTCCTGGAGGCAAGGTATATGTTTGAGTTTCACCGTTCGGTCCGCATGGTGTCGGATTTGTAGGAGTGCCCAGAATTTGGTTAACCGTATTACAGATGGAAGCACTTCCTGGGTTTGCTTCAATCGAAGTAATCAACTTGTGTCCCTGATTGCCTACGTAATTCACGCTCAGGATCGTATTCGCGCCAAACTGCCGTTGCAGAGAGAGTTCGTAGTGTTCCGAGTAGGGCATGCGATTCTTGTTCCAGAAGACAAAGCCGCTTGAGATGGGTTCCACGTTCTGCCACGGGAATGTGGAATCAGGTTTTTTTGCCGACACGTTGGGAGGCGGAAATACGAATGGAAATGGATTTGTGCCGGAAGCCGTCTCAACGCTGTTGTCCTGACGCGATAGGAACGGGGTCGAGAAGAATGGCGGAGCGGGGGAAACCCAGAAGATTCCGTACGGTGGATCCCCCACTTCGAGGAACTGGCTGAGGTCTTCTACGGAGGTGTAGTAAATGCCGAATCCGGTGCGGATGCTCGTCTTGCCGGGACCACCGAGCAATTTCCCAAGGAGTCCCTCGGAGGCAGTGGGAGACCATGCGAGGCCGAGACGCGGAGAAAAAGCATTGTACTTGACGGGTGCGAGTGTGCGCGGGACACCGGGGTCGCCGGGAACCAGCCATCCCGTAGGCGCGGTCGGAAAGACGACGGACTGCACTCCTGGGATCAAGGTCTCGATTTTGTTTTGGGTGTCATACCAAGGAAGGCTGATTTCGTAGCGCAGGCCGTAGTTAAAGGTGAGGCTCGACCTGATTCGCCAACTATCCTGCGCAAAGAGTCCGAGATACTTGGTACGAGAGTCTAGAACTTGATGACTGGCTTGAATAAATCCGCTGGGCGCCCCAATGAGGAAGTCAACGAAGTCTACTCCAGTTTCGTTTCCGTTGAAGGTATATTGACCATTTTGTCCGAAGAAATTCCTCTCATTGATCTGGTCGTAGTGAAACTGCCCGCCGAACCTAATGCTGTGGGTGCCAACAACCTTGGAGAAGACATCCTGAACCTGATAGGTGTTGTTAAACTGTCCAACCGTATCGGAAGGCACGCCGATCGTGAAATTGTTAAAAACTATGTTGGGAATGCCTTCCAGCTTGGAGTCAATGGGCCCGATGCCGCCGTTGAACGCACAACCCGTTTGTGATTGATTCGCGGGACAGTTTGGAACCGTGAACCCAAGCGAACTTAGGGTATGACCAAGACCTCCCTTTGGCGTAAAAAGATTCGCAGCATTTCGCGTAAAGCTGAAACGGAATTCATTTACGCTGGTTGGGCCGACTGTCTTCGTATTGCCAAGATTGACTAGCTGAGCGCGACCTAAAGAGAGCCCGTCGTAACCAGGGACGGTAGCACCGCCACTCGGGTACGCATCGTCCTCATTGAAATCGTCGATGAAGTAGTAAGCGAACAAAGAGCCAAACCGGGTATCGGCATCTAGGCGGATACCAGCTTTGTTATCACTCACCGTATTTGCGAACGCCGACGTTGAGAATGCTCCGGTGGTGGGGTCTCCCTGAGGAATGAAACTACCCTGGAGGAGACTCACGGCGGGCGAAGACAGTTGCTGGATGGCGGTCATTGGGATTTGGGCATTAGGGAATACACAAGATGCTGGACCAGTCCCGCTTGTGCACGCTGCGTTCGGATTGTTTGGGTTTGCGCCTGTGGCGTAGTAGTAGGGCTCGCCCACATTGACGGTATAGCCAAGGGCCGCAGACAGATTCTGCGCCATTTGCGCTCCCTGAACTGTTCCTGCGGGTGAACCGCCTGCGGAAAGCGAGTTAACGTAGCTGGACGAGAGAGCGGCAGCGGTGGTTGCCGAAAGATTTCCCGTTCGGTCCGCGGCGGGGGGCAATGTCCCCGTTTGGGTTGTACCTCTGGTCGTGCGTGTGCCCTGGTAGTCCGCGAAGACAAAGATTTTGTCTTTTTTCACCGGACCACCTACTGTGCCGCCAAACTGGTTCTGCTTAAAGTCACCCTTCGGTCCGTTGGAAGCGGGATTGAAGAAATTGCGCGCGTTGAGGGCAGTATTGCGCAGGAATTCAAAGGCTGTGCCGTGAACGGCGTTGGTGCCTGACTTGGTGGCCACGTTGATTTGGCCGCCGCTGAAGTTTCCGTACTCGGCGTCGAAATTATTGGTGATGATGCGGAATTCAGAGATGGAATCAAGGTTGGGAATAATCGAGGTCCCGTTGTTCTTGCCTTCACTCACGTTGGATCCATTCACCATGAAACCGTTTGCCGCTTCTCTCTGGCCGTTGACAGATTGATTGCCGGAGTTCAAGCCGCTGCCGCCGCTTGCCGGAGACGCGCCGGACGGCGAGCGATCATTCAGCCCCGGAGCTGTTGCGCCGTAGGCGGAGGGGACCACACCGGGTTGCAAGGACAATAGGTCGGTGTAGGAGCGGCCGTTCAGAGGAACCGTAGTTATGCGCGCACCGGAAATAACTTCGCCGAGCTGGGTGCTCTGCGTCTCCACCGCCATGGCGTCGCTGCGAATGGTTACCTCTTCCGTTGCGGAACCTAGATCCAGTTGTGCGTCCAAGCGAAGCGCCGAATTGGCATCAATCACCAGACCAGTGTTCTTATAGGTCCTAAAACCCTTTGCCCGGATTTCCACGTCGTAGCTGCCGATGGGTAGCGCGGGGAAACTAAAATATCCCTTCGCATCCGTAGTCGTTTCCGCGCGAACACCCGTGCGTGTTTCCGTGGTGATGACTAGTGCCCCCGTAACAAGAGCGCCGCTCGGGTCGGTCACCAGCCCCGAAATGCTGCCGTTGATGCTGGCCCAGGCAGCCAATGGTAGAAATATCGCAAAAAGCAGGAAATAGAAGAGAGTAGATTTAAAACGCATTAAATACACCCCTTGAGGATTGGGCCGGCAAGCGAGAGCCAGGCGCCAGGTTCTGTCCTCCACCGCACTTTCATCTGTTGGAAGTAACAGCTTGTCCGTGAGAATCCCTCCGCCCAATAAAGCTTCAAATATCGCATGAGCGAAGAACTGTCAACCACTTTCTACAAGCGGCACTGCGCATGGGGCGAAAGCGGATGCGTTTCGGTTCACTCTTCCACTTCCAAATCTGTTTCTCCGGTGGCACGGTAGTGGTAAAGTCCACAACGTCCAAATGGGAGGAACCAATGAAAGATTACTTCCTTCGCAACGTTCGCAATAAGATTTCCCAGCGGTTGCTCGTGGCTTCGTTGCTGGTTGCGGGGTTGTCGAGCATGGCGCTGACCCTCGGTGCGAATCATCCGCAGGAGGTTCCCGGCAATAAGAGCGCAGCCGAACTACTCGACGGCTTTCGGCATGTGGAGGCCGCGTCCGTTTCGGACGCCCTGGAGCAAGTCACAGGCAAGAAAATGTACATGTCCCATCGCATGCGGCCAATCTTTCCGACAAAATTTGCGGGGTTCGCGCTGACCGTGATGCTAAAAAAAGAAGCCAACGCTGACCCGAACGCACTTCAAGGAATGCTGACTTCAATCGATTCAGGAGATGCTAACTCCGTTTACGTGATGGTGGTGGAGGATGGGGTGGACATCGCCGGCATGGGGGGACTGATGGGCACAGCCATGCACGCCCGAAATTTCTCGGGTGCGGTGATCGACGGCGGAGTACGTGATGTAGCCTATCTCAACAAGATCGGTTTTCCGGTGTTCGCGCTGGGAATTGTTCCTTCCACTTCCGTTCACCACTATCGATTTGCCGGATCTAACATTCCGGTAATTTGCGACGGCGTGGAAGTGAAGCCTTCCGATATTGTCGTCGCGGATGCCGACGGGGTCATCGTGGTGCCCCGAGCGGCTGCAGAGGAAGTCCTGGCATTGGCACAGAAGATGGATTTCAACGAGCACTCCATGTATGCATACATCGAAAAGCTGAAATCGATTACTGAAGCCGTGCGCAAATTCGGACGTCTATGACGTCAGCGGTTCTTCGCCTTGGGCTGCCTGGAAAAATGACACTGGATTCCGGATAGAGGTTTATGGTATAGAGACTTTCACTGGGTGGAGTGTACTTTCACTTTATTGACGACCCGAAAACACTTTTGGTTGATGACGGGTGCAACCCAATGAAAGAACAAGGAAAGTACAACATCACTGCGCTACAGCGCGGATTACATCTCTTAAATCTTTTTGCGCGCGCCGAACGGGGGTTGCCCGCCGCGGAGGTCGCACGCGTTTCCGCTCTTCCTGTTAGTACCGTACATCGACTGATAGCCAATCTTGAATCGGCTGGATTTCTTTCACGGGATGACGCCGGGCATTATCACCTCGGCATCGTGTGCGTCTCCCTGGGGCAGGCTGCGCGGGAGCAGATAGATCTGCGACGCGTGAGTCTCCGGCATCTCGAGGAACTCAACCGGCGGACACGGGAAACGGTTCACTTGACCGTACGGCACGCACTTTCGGCGGTTTACCTGGAAAAACTCGACTCCCCCGAGCAACTCCGGATCCATTCGCGTATCGGGGCTTCCGTCCCTCTTTTCTGCACCGCAGTCGGAAAGGTGCTGCTGGCATATTTGGATGAAAAGGAGCAGGAAAGAATTCTGAATCAATTGGAGTTGAAGCGATTCACGGAAAATACGGTGGGAAGCATTCAAGAACTTCAGGCGCAACTTCAGAAGGTGCGCAGAGAAGGATATGCGTGTGACCTTGAGGAACACGAGCCACACATTCGTTGCATCGCAGCACCGATCTGGGACAACAGCGGAGCAGTGAACGCGAGCTTAAGCGTTACCGGACCCGCCGTGCGGATGGCCACTTCGCGCCTTCGAGAAATTGCACCGCTCATTCGAGAAACTGGAATGAGCATTTCCCGAGAGCTTGGGTTTCAGGAGCCGGGACGCGAGAAAGTTACGGTTTTTTCGCAACATAAACCGTCCAGCGGAATGGCTCCAAAGCGGGCAACGAGCCTAAAAACAGCCAAGAAGTGAGATCACCGCGGCTAGGGGCAAAATGATCGGTCATTTACGAGAACCGCTTTCCTGCGTGTTTTTCGCTATCAGTTCAATTCTTCTCGCACTGGAAGGATCGTTAGAAGTCGCAAGAGCTTCAAACGCCTTGTGCGAGGTCGAATCGAGAGTTTACGAAGGCTGGAAGGCAGAGCAGATTTCGAACCAGTGGGTGCAACTGATCATCGTCCCGCAGTTGGGCGGGAGACTAATGCAAGTCACATTTGATGGACACCCTTATTTGTTTGTCAATCCAGAACTAAAGGGCAAGTACTTCCCTCCCCTGACGCGAGGAGAAAAATCGCGCTGGTACAACTATGGAGGCGACAAACTCTGGCCGCTGCCCGAAGGGGATCAGGATGAGCACCATTGGCCGGGTCCGCTGGCAGATGTACTGGACGACGGTGAGTACACGTTTCAGATCTTGTCACGAAGCCCGAGATGCTCCGTCCAGCTTGAAAGTCCGCCCGATCCGAGGACTGGCCTGCAGTACTCCCGGGAAATTTCCGTTGGAAATGATTCACCGGAGATTCGCTTTCGCTCCGAGATGAAAAATGTAAGCACTCATCCGATCGAGTGGTCGATGCAGACGGTCACTCAGTATGACACCGCCGCTGCAACCGGCGACGGATACAATCCAGGCTTCTGGGCGTTCACATCTGCAAATCCGAAGAGCGCTTACTTGAACGGATATCACGTGCGCTCCGGGCTGGCCGATGACCCCTCGTATTCGCTGGCCGGTGGGCTGTTCACGCTGCATTGGTTGCCCCTGGAAAACGAAGTGTGGCTGGATGCCCCAGCGGGGTGGATCGCCGTGGTGGACGGAAGCACAAGGTATGCGATGGTCGAGAAATATTCGTTTCACGCCGAAAGTGAATATCCTGGAAAGGCCAGTGTGATTTTTTATAAGAACGGAGCATCTCTGGAGCTGGACGAGCAGGGATCCCCGAAGCTGCGCGCATCTCCGGAAAATGCTCTCCGCTACATGGAGGCAGAATTGAACAGTCCGCTTGTCAAACTGGTGCCCGGGCAAAGCTATGCGATGGAGACGCAGTGGTTTCCGGCGCGCGCTGGAAAGGAGCTGGATTCCGTCTCTGAATCGGGAGTGATGAGCAAGGGATTTTCTGCGACTCGCTCTGACGGAAAAGTTACTTTGCAAGGAACCTTAGGCGTGTTTGTTCCCGGCAAGCTGGAGGCGCGATTTCTGGATGCGAGAAAAGCGACTGTCGGGGTGCGGCAGTTCCGGGAAGTAATGCCAGAGGAAGATATTGAACTGAGTGAAAAATTTGAGGTTCCCGCGTCAGTCACCGAAGTTTCGATTCATCTGATTGACGCGCTGAAGAAAGACCGGGGTGCTCTGGTAACCGCGGAGATCAAGTCCGCGACCGGGAGTTGGTAGGTTATGGGCTTCTGGAGACAACTTACCTGTGGAACACTCCTGCTTCTGCATTTGAAATCGGGAGCACAGGAACCGGTGCCTCAGAAGTCCTCGGTCAGCCTTGAAGTAAATGTGAAAGGAGACGAGCTTTCCGCGCAGCCGGCCGCGAAGAACTGGTTGTCGTACAACGGAGACTACACAGGGCGGCGATACAGCGGATTGGATCAGCTCACCTCGAAGAATGTCGCTTCGCTGCGCGCGCAGTGGGTGTTTCATGCCCCGAATTCAGATTCGTTGGAAGTTACACCGGTGGTGGTGGACGGAATGATGTTCGTGACGTCGGCTAACGACGCGTACGCGCTGGACGCACAAACGGGGCGAGAGATTTGGCACCATGCGCGGCCAGTCACGGAAGGTCTGATCGACGATGCGTCTCAACACCACAATCGTGGGGTTGGCGTTTGGGGCAGCAAGGTTTTTATGGAAACCGACAACGCCCATCTGCTCTGCCTGGACGCGCGTTCCGGTCACCTTCTCTGGGACGTCCCCTACACGGACGGAAACAGGAATTACGGAGCGACCAGCGCTCCGCTCGTGGTCAACGGCAAAATAATCGTCGGGACCTCGGGCGGCGACGACGGAGTGCGCGGATTTGTCTCGGCCTACGATGCCGACACGGGGAAACTCGTGTGGCAATTCTGGACGATTCCCGCACCCGGCGAAGCTG
>Ga0209526_10002495_pt1 | contig 12407 bp, 12 predicted proteins | sample JacPinW_OM2H0_M1_FD_188566 | JGI IMG/M metagenome (GOLD analysis project Ga0209526, IMG submission 188566) | Forest soil microbial communities from Algoma, Ontario, Canada - Jack Pine, Ontario site 1_JW_OM2H0_M1 (SPAdes) (version 2) | ecosystem: Environmental > Terrestrial > Soil > Boreal...
CTTCCCGACCAGCGACAATCCGGAAGCTGTCAGGCTGACAAGGATCAGCCTGCCATCCTCCTTGTCGCGCCGGGTCATGACGAGGCGACGCTTTTTCAGCCGCAACACGACGTCCCTGATATTGGCGGGCTCCATGGCAACGAGCCGGCCGAGAAGATTTTGCGAAAGCGTTCCGCGTTCGTAGAGCCGGGCCAGCGTCGCAAATTGCGGGGCCGTCAGGTCGTAAGCGCCGATCCGCTCAATGAGATTGGACGACGCGCGCTGATAGGCGCGACGCAGCAGGAATCCAACCTGATCGTCCAATCGGTAGGCTGGTTCGGCCGGCGCGGCCGCTGCTGCGGCGGCCTTAATCGACGTTCTCGGCATCCCGATACATCACCTTGTGACGGGTGGTTGCCACCCATTCGTCGATCTGAGCTTCCGTCATGAAGTGGGAAGCATCGAACCTGTTCCAGTTGCTGATATCGGCGAGCGTTTTCTTCCAGCGTTTGTAGGCCGGCTTCGCCGGGGGACCGAAACACATGATATCGAGCACGGATAGTTCCGGGGGGATTCCGAGCAGTGGCTTCATCGCAGCTTGCGCCTTCTCTTGCCCGATCGCCGTCACCCACCAGACATTATATCCGAGTGCTGCGGCGGCGAGATGCGCCGACATGGTCGCCGCCGCCACGCTCTGCAGCAGAATTCGCTCGGCATTTTCCTTGTACATCTCGTCGAGTTCAGAGCCATCGTTCAGGACCGGAAATGCCTTGACCCAGCGAAAGTCGCTGGCAACCACGATAAATCCAGGAGCAGACGCCAGCCCGCGGTAATCGGGCGTCGGGAACTTCATCTTGAGCTTCGCCCGCCTGACCTGTTCCTCGCGGAAATACTGCGTGATCTTGTTCTTCAGGTCTTGATCGGTGACGGCGATGAAGTGCCAGGGCTGGGCGTTCGCTCCCGAGGGAGCATGCCGCGCTGCCTCCAGGATCATTTCATAATGCGCTTTCGGCATGACATAGCTCGCGTCAAAGGCGCGCGTCGTCAGACGGTTCCTGACCACCTCCATCAGCGCATCGTATTTTGTGCGATCGGTGAAATCGTGGGCAAGCCTGCCGGCACTTTCGGTCATCTGATCCTCCCGGATGGGCGATTGTTATGATCATAACGATATACGTCCTGCAGGAAAGGTCAATGGGAGGGGCCGTGATTCAGCGGCAGCTCTTCAACCGCATGCGCGAGGCGCAAGCCAATCCGCGGGCCTATAGACGGTAAGCTGGGTGCTTGGTCGCACTGCTCTTCGCAAAGACGGTCAAGCGGTTATGGTTAGCAGAACGTTTAGATCCCCGGCCGGGTTGTTTTGTCCATTCGACCGGCTGCGGGCTTAACCTTTACGCGTCTTTAATGGCACGGACGTAGGGTTCGTCTGCGCGGCCTACGGATGGGCCGCGCCACCGTCCAGAACGGCCGGTCGTTCGCGTACGCGTTGGAGTTTTCCATGGATATCATGACGGGCGCTGGGCTCGTGGCAGGTATCATCGTTATCGCAACGATGATGCTGCTGGGCGGCGATCTGCACATTTTCATCAGCGAGCACGCGATCATCATCATCTTCGGCGGATCGATCGCCGCCACCATGATCCGCTTTCCGCTGAGCGCCATCCTCCATGGTTTGCCGCTGGGCGCAAAATTTGCCTTCACGATGAGCCGGCTGTCGGCGCGCGACCTGGTCGACGAATTGGCTCGCATCGCGGAGATCGCGCGCAAGCAGGGACCGGTCGGCCTGGAAAAGGTCGAGACCGACGAGCCCTTCCTGGCCAAGGGAATTCGCTATGTCGCTGACGGCTACGATCTCGAATTCATCCGCGACAATCTGGAGCGCGACCGCGACAATTTCCTGATGCATCTCGACGAGGGCGGCAAGATCTACCGCGCCATCGGCGACTGCGCGCCGGCGTTCGGCATGATCGGCACTTTGATCGGCATGGTGCAGATGTTCGCCAACATGACCGATCCATCAAAACTCGGCCCGTTCATGGCGACCGCCTTGCTGGCGACGCTGTACGGCGCGCTGGTGGCGAACCTGTTCTGCCTGCCGATCGCCGACAAGCTGCATGGCAAGCTGCTCGACGAGGAGACCAACCGCACCCTGATCATCGACGGCATTCTGATGATCCGGGATTCCAAGAGCCCGACATTGGTGCGGGAAATGCTGCTGGCGTACTTGCCGGAAAAACACCGCCACGAGGAAGGCGAGCCGGTACCGGCCTGATCGGGCAGGTGACGCGGCTGCGGGAAGCAGGCAATGGCCAAGAAAAAGCGCGGCGATGCACATGGCGGAGGACACGGCTGGTTCGTGACCTTCGCCGATCTGATGGGCTTGATGATGAGCTTCTTCGTGATGCTCGTCGCCTTCTCCACCATGGACAACAACAAGCTCAAGATCGTCGCCGGCTCGATGCGCGATGCGTTCGGCGTGCAGGCCGAAGCGCGCTACTCCGCCATCATCGAATCCGACGGTCTGCCGACGCGGCCGAAATTGAAAAACACCGCGCACATTCCCCCGGAGGAAGCTTCCAATACGCCGACCCCGGACGAAATGGAGTTGAACCGGACGCAGGGCGCGCGGCTGAAGATCGATCGCGAATTCGCGCTCGCCTCGGCGTCATTGCGGCAAGCCCTGCAGGACATGCCGGAACTGGCGGAAATTTCCAAGCACATCATGTTTGAGGAAACCACGCAGGGCCTCAATCTGGAAATCGTCGATCAGGATGGCCGCTCGATGTTCGCCGATGGCTCCAGGGAACCTTATGAGCGAACGCGCCGCCTGATCCAGAAGCTGGCGATACCGCTGCGGGCGACGCCGTTGCGCATATCGATCATCGGTCACACCGCGGCAGGCTTCGTGCCGACCCAAAGCGATTACGGCGCGTTCGATCTTTCCGCGGATCGGGCCAACGCGGTGCGTCAGATTCTCGAGCGCGAAGGGTTGCCGCCAGCCCATATTTTCGCGGTTTCGGGAAAGGCCGACACCCAGCCGCTGTTTCCCGACGATCCCTCCTTGTCGGCCAACCGGCGTGTCACCATCACGCTGATGAAGGAAGATCCGCCGTTGCCGCCGGACCTGAAGCCGTAGTTCCCCAACGCTACTATAATACCGCATTTGGAGCGGTGAAATCGATCAACGCGGCCGACCTGACAAGCCGGAGCTTTATGCGTTTTTGCATGGCGCCGACCCAAAATAAAGCTAGGCTCAGCCCCAAGCGCAGGACTATATGCCGCCCCGCTTTGCTATTGTGCAGTGAAGCATTTTGAGGCCCTCAGCCCCATGACCACTGATGTTGTAGCTCCCGCCACGGAAACGCCGGCGGCCGTTGGGCATGGCGAAGCCCATTCCACCGCCGGCTTCAAGGCGCTGCTGATCGGCAGCATCGGTGTCGTCTATGGCGACATCGGCACCAGTCCCCTGTATGCGCTGCGCGAAGCCGTCGTCGCCGCCAGCGCCGGCGGCGCCGTCAATCCGCAGGCGGTGCTTGGCGTGGTGTCGCTGATCCTGTGGGCGCTGATCATCGTGGTGACACTGAAATATGTGCTGATCCTGCTGCGTGCGGATAACCACGGCGAGGGTGGCACGCTGGCGCTGATGGCGCTTGCGCAACGCGCGGTCACGCACGGCGCCAGCACCATCGTGCTGCTCGGGATTATCAGCGGTGCGCTGTTTTATGGCGACGCGGTGATCACGCCGGCGCTCTCCGTGCTCTCGGCCATTGAAGGCATCAAGCTCGTCACCGCGGCGCTCGATCCCTATGTCGTGCCGCTCACCGTGATCATTCTGGTTTTCCTGTTCGCCGCGCAATCGCGCGGCACGGCGCGGGTTGCCGCCTTCTTCGGGCCGGTGATGTGCGTCTGGTTCGGTGTGATCGCGATCGCGTCAATTGCCCCGATCATGCGCCAGCCCGAAGTGCTTTTCGCATTGAATCCGCTCCACGCCGTCTCGTTCATGCTCCATCACGGCATCATTGGGTTTGTCACGCTAGGCGCGGTGTTCCTCGCGGTTACCGGCGCCGAGGCGCTTTATGCCGACCTCGGGCATTTCGGCAAAAAGCCGATCCAGGCCGCCTGGCTTTTCATTGTATTGCCGTCGCTGGCGCTGAACTATCTGGGGCAGGGCGCGCTTGTGATGGCCGATCCCAAGGCGCTCGAAAATCCGTTCTTCCTGATGTTTCCGGACTGGGCCTTGATCCCGATGGTCGGTCTTGCGACGGCCGCGACCGTGATCGCGAGCCAGGCCGTGATCACCGGCGCCTATTCGCTCACGCGTCAGGCCATTCAGCTCGGATTGTTGCCGCGGTTTGAAATTCGCCACACATCGGAAGCCCATTCCGGCCAGATCTATATCCCGCGCATCAACAGGCTGCTGTTCATCGCCGTGATGCTGCTGGTGCTGATGTTCCGTTCGTCAAGCGCGCTGGCGTCGGCTTATGGCATTTCCGTCACCGGGACCATGGTGGTCACGGCGATGATGGGCTTTGTCGTGATCTGGCGAGTATGGGGATGGTCGCCATTTGCGGCCGCTGCACTGATTGCACCATTTTTGTTCCTCGATCTCACTTTCCTCGCGGCGAATCTTCTAAAAGTGCTCGAGGGCGGCTGGGTGCCGCTGGCGCTGGGCTCGGTCGTGATGCTGTTGATGTACACTTGGCGGCGCGGCTCCAGGCTGTTGTTCGAGAAATCGCGCAAGCTGGAATTCCCGCTGGCCGACCTCGTGACGATGCTGGAGAAGCGGCCGCCGCAGCGGGTCTCCGGTACCGCCGTATTCCTGACCAGCGATCCCGTCAGCGCCCCGACCGCCTTGCTGCACAGCCTCAAGCACTACAAGGTGCTGCACGAGAAGAATGTCATCCTCACCATCGAAATCGCGCCGACGCCGCGGGTCGACCTGTCCGAGCGGGTCAGGCTGGAACAGATCAGCGCCACCTTCTCCAAGGTGACGCTGCGGTTTGGCTTCATGGAATCGCCCAACGTGCCGAAGGCGCTGGCGATCGCGCGCAAACTGGGCTGGCAATTCGATATCATGTCGACGTCGTTCTTCCTGTCGCGGCGCGCGCTGAAACCGGCCGCGCATTCCGGCATGCCGCGCTGGCAGGATCATCTTTTCATCTGGCTCAGCCGCACCGCCAACGACGCCACCGACTATTTTCAGATTCCGAGCGGACGGGTGGTCGAGGTGGGAACCCAGGTTACCGTCTAAAGCTTGCGGTGCCGATCAAACCCTGTTCCGGCGCTTGATTTTCGCCGCGCAAGGGGCGAGGTTGGCGCGCACGCTATCAAGCTATCAGCGATCGTTTGGGAGGAATTCGCGTGGCGGACCAGGTTTTCGATTTGACGCCGGAAGAAGTCTCGAAGGGCATGGCCGAGGGCCGCTATCTCCTCGTCGACGTCCGCGAGCCGAACGAGGTTGCCGTGGAAGCCTATCCGGGCGCGGTCGTGGTCCCGCTCTCGACGTTCGACCCCGAGGGGATTCCGGATCCGCAAGATAAGCAGGTGGTGTTTGCCTGCCGTTCCGGAAAACGATCGGTGACGGCGTCGCTCGCCGCCCAGGCCGCGGGTCTCGCCTACGACAAGCACCTCGCTGGTGGCATGCTGGCCTGGAAGGCTGCGGGACTGCCGACCAAGGTGGGCGGCTGATCCTCTCATGACCTCCATGAACAAGGTCTTCGCGGATCTTCCCGTGACCATTTTCGAGGCGATGTCGCAGCTCGCGCGCGACAACAACGCCATCAATCTCGGCCAGGGTTTTCCCGACGATCCCGGACCGGAAGACATTCGCCGCGCCGCGGCGGATGCGGTGATGAACGGCTACAATCAATACCCCTCGATGATGGGCCTTCCGGAGTTGCGGCAGGCGATTGCGGCCCATTACGGCCGCTGGCATGGCCTTTCCCTCGATCCCATGACCGAGGTGATGGTGACATCAGGCGGCACCGAAGCGCTGACCAGCGCGATCCTGGCCGTGGTCGAGCCCGGCGACGAGGTTGTGGCGTTCCAGCCGGTCTACGACTCTTATTTGCCGATCATTCGCCAGGCCGGCGGCATCCCGCGCCTGGTGCGTCTCGAACCGCCGCATTGGCGATTGACGGAAGAGGCGCTGCGGGGCGTCTTCAACCACAAGACCAAGGCGGTGCTGTTCAACAATCCGCTCAATCCCGCAGCCGTGGTCTATCCGCGCGAGGACCTCGAATTATTGGCGCGATTCTGCCAGGAGTTTGACACGGTCGCGATCTGCGACGAGGTCTGGGAGCACGTGGTGTTCGATGGCCGCGAGCATATTCCGCTGATCACTATTCCCGGCATGCGCGATCGCACCATCAAGGTCGGCTCCGCCGGCAAAATTTTCTCGCTGACCGGCTGGAAGATCGGCTTCGTCTGCGCCGCGCCGCCGCTGCTGCGGGTAGCTGCGAAGGTGCACCAGTTTCTGACCTTCACCACGGCGCCCAACCTGCAGGCGGCGGTAGCCTACGGGCTCGGCAAGCCGGATGATTATTTTTTCCAGATGCGCAAGGATCTGGCGCGGAGCCGCGATCGTCTGACCGAAGGACTGGAGCGGATCGGCTTTCCCGTGCTTCGCGCGCAGGGCACTTACTTCCTCACCGTCGATCTTTCCCCGCTCGGCCTCAACGAAACCGACGAGGCGTTTTGTAAGCGCATCGTGACCGACTACAAGGTTGCGGCTATCCCGGTGTCGGCTTTCTACGAAAAGGACGCGGTGACGTCGGTGGTGCGGTTTTGCTTTGCCAAGAAAGATGCCACGCTCGACACCGCGCTCGAGCGTTTGTCCGACGCGGTGCACCGCCGGTAGGAAACAGCAAAATGATGCGCGGCTTGGCGAGCCCTCAAGTCCGGTTTGTCGCGGCGATGGCTGCCATCCTCGCGATGCCGTCGCCGCCGGCACGAGCAGGAGAGCGTACCGTCAATTTCTACAACTGGTCAAACTACGTGGCGCCGGGGGTACTCGAGGATTTTACCAGGGAGACCGGTATCAAGGTCGTCTACGATACGTTCGACGCCAACGAGACGCTGGAGACGCGGCTGCTGGCGGGAAAATCCGGCTACGACGTCGTCGTGCCGACCGCTTATTTCCTGCAGCGCCAGATCACCGCGCATGTGTTCCAACAACTCGACAAGTCAAAACTGCCGAACCTCGCCAACGCCTGGCCAGTGGTGACAAAGCAGCTCGCGGTCTACGACCCCGGCAATCAATACGCCGCCAATTACATGTGGGGCACCACCGGCATCGGCTACAACGTCAAGGCGGTGCAAAAAATCCTCGGGCCCGACGCCAAGATCGATAGTTGGGACATCATCTTCAAGCCGGAAAATCTCGCCAAATTTAAAGATTGCGGCATCCACATGCTGGATTCCGCCGATGACATCTTTCCCGCCGCGCTCGGCTATCTCGGGCTCGATCCGAATTCGACCAAACAGGCCGATCTCGAAAAGGCCGCCGATCTCGTCAGCAAGATCAGGCCCTATGTCCGCAAGTTTCACTCATCGGAATATCTGAGCGCGTTGGCGACAGGTGAGATCTGCCTTGTGGTGGGTTGGTCGGGCGACATCATGCAGGCGCGAAGCCGTGCGGCTGAGGCCAAGAGCGATGTCGAGATCGGCTATGCCATCCCGAAAGAGGGCGCGCAGATGTTTTTTGACAATCTCGCGATTCCCACCGATGCCAACAACGTCACTGAAGCCTATGAGCTGATCAATTATCTCTACCGGCCCGAAATTGCCGCCAAGAACTCGAATTTTCTGTCCTACGCCAACGGTAATCTGGCGAGCCGGAAATTGGTCGATCCGAAAATTCTCAATGACAAGAACATCTATCCGGACGAGGCCACGCTGCAAAAGCTGTTCGTCATCACCGCGCGGGATCCCGCGACGCAGCGCATCATCAACCGGCTCTGGACCAAGGTGAAGACGGGCAGATAGGCTACCGCCAGCGGCGGTGCAGCCACAGCCACTGGTCGGGATATTCGCGGATCCAGCCCTCGACCACCGATGTGATCGCCTGCGTCGTGCCGGCAACGTCGATCTGGCCTGCGGCGTCGCGCACCGGCTTGACCTCCTCGGAAAGTTCGGCGCGGAAGCGATGACCGGGCAGGCGGATGATGCGCACGCCATGGATCGGGCACTCGACCTGCCGCAACAGCCGCGCCAGCATCGGGTTGGCCTTGGTCTTGCGGCCGAAGAACGTCACCTCGACGCCGTTGGTGAGATATTGATCGACCAGCATGGCGACATGCTGGTTGTTTTTCAGGGCCTCTGCGAGCTTGAGCGGCGCCTCGCGGCCGGCGGGAATCAGCGTCCCCATATTGACCGCGCGTATCCGCCCAATAGCATGGTCAGCCGATTCGATGTTCGGCCGCCGATACAGGATGGCGCAATCCAGTCCGTGCGCGACCGCGCCCAACGCAGGCAGTTCCCAACTGCCGAGATGGCTTGTGAAGATCAACGCCGGCTTGCCGTCATCCCTGAGCTGATCGAACAGTTGTTTTGTTCGCGCTCCGAATTCGATGCGGCTCTCCTTTTCGGGATGATCCGCGTCGTAGTCCCAGATGTGATCGAGGTGGGCGAACTCGGCGCCGATGCGACCGAGATTGTCCCAAACGCCGGCCAGAATGGTTTCGATCTCTTCAGGAGATTTTTCCGGGAAGGCGGCCTTGAGATTCTCGCGGCCGATCCGGTCCTCGCGGAGCCTGCAGCCGATGAAGCGCGTAACGCGGCCGAACAAATTGGCGGTCTTGACCGGATCGAAATAGCGCGTCGTGCGCAGCAACGCGACCGTCAGCGCGCCTACTGCAGCTTCCGTCATCGGCTTGGCGGCGCGAACACGCGCCTTGGTACGAAGGAGCCGGCGGTTCATGGTTGCAAGCGGCGCGCTTGTCAAGGCGGTTCGCGGGTCAGGATCAGCGAAGCATTCTGGCCGCCGAAGCCGAACGAATTCGACATCACCGCGGTGACGCGGGCATCGCGCGCCTTGTTGCCGACCACGTCGAACAGGATCGTCGGATCCGGCGTATCATAGTTGATGGTGGGCGGAATTCGCTGGTGTTCGAGTGTCAGCAGAGAAAACACCGCTTCGACCGCGCCGGCCGCCGAGATGGTGTGGCCGACCATCGACTTGTTCGACGACACCGGAATCTGCTTGGCATGTTCGCCGAACACCGCTGATGTCGTCAGATATTCCATCTTGTCGTTTTCAGGCGTCGCGGTGCCGTGGGCGTTGATGTGGTCGATCTGTTCCGGCGCCATGCCGGCGTCCGCCAGGGTCTTCAGCATGCAGCCGATGATCGGCTTGCCGTCGGGGCTCGAGCGCGTGCGGTGGAATGAGTCGGTCAGCTCGCCGCAGCCGGCCAGCACGCCGAGGATCGGCGCACCGCGGGCGGTCGCAGCCTCATAGCTTTCCAGCACCAGCGCACCGGCGCCTTCCGCCATCACGAAGCCGTCGCGATTCTTCGAGAACGGTTTCGACGCCGCCTGAGGCGGCTCGTTCCGCGTCGACAGTGCGGACAGGAGTGAAAACCGCACCATCGCTTCCGGATTGACCGAACCATCGGTGCCCACGCACAGGGCGGCGTCGGTTTCGCCGCGGCGGATCGCCTCGACGCCAAGCTGGATCGCGGTCGCGCCGGATGCGCAGGCGGTGGATAACGAGATCGGCGAGCCCTTGGTGCCGAATTTTTCCGCCAGATGACCGGCCACCGACCCGAACATGAAACGGCGATGATAGGGCGCGAACTTTCCGCCGCCAGAGACCTGCAGCAGGTCGTTGTAATCGAGTTCCTGCTTTCCGACGCTGCGTCCGAGCTCCAATCGCTGCGGCCACTCGACCTCGACCGGTGCGACGGCAAGAAACAGCGGTCCTGGAAAGTCGCCCTTGGAGCCAATGGCGGATTGCTCGAGCGCTTCTTCGGTAGCGAGTTCGGCGAGACGTTCGGTAAGTCCGGTCGACGAGAATGGCTCGACGTCCAGGAAATCGACAGTGCCCGCCATGGTCGTCTTCAGGCCATCGATCGGGAAGCGGGTGACGGTGCGGATGCCGGAGCAGCCCGCGCTTAGCTTCGCCCAATTATCGGTCTTGCCGGCGCCCAGCGAAGTAACAATGCCCATGCCGGTGACGACGACGATCGGCCTTCCGAATTTGTCGCGTGGTGCTGTCATGTTTTCCCCACCAGTCAAATCGCCGTCGTCACTTAATCGCCTCGACGAGCGCCATCCCTTCGCCGCGCCAGTGACCTGCGCCTACCACTACAATCTGGGCCGGCGGCTTGGACATTTCAATCTCCAGCCCCGAGGAATCGTTCGGCGGAAACAAGCTGCCGCGCGAGATCGCAAGCGCAGCCAGGCCCAGTCCCAGCGGAAATTGGGTTTCCACGGTGTGGCCGAACATGGTGCCGGTCGCCCGCACCGCGAAATCCGGATGTTGCTTCAGGAACGATCGTTCCTCTGACGTCACCGGTTCGGCGCCGGTGGCGCCGGTGATGATAGCGCCGTTACTTTCGAGCTTGCCGAGCTGTGACCAAAGTTTTTCCAGCGTTGTCTTGACGTCGCCCACTTGCTTGCGCCGGGACCGATCCGCGACGACGTTGGTCAGGCGCGCGAACGGCTTGGCTCCGCGAGCCAGCGCGTGCGCCTTGGACTCGATGACAATAAAGGCGCCTGCGGAGCCGAGCGCGAAGCCTGCGTTCTCCTGACGCGCCCACACCGGAGCGAATTTGTCCTTGAGGTTGAAATCGCCGAACTCGAAGAGAACCAGAAGGTCCTTGCGCTCGCCGTTGTGCGAGCCGCCGATCAGCACGATGTCGCTCTGGCCGGCGGCGATGCGCGCCAGCGCGATACGGGCCGCGTCGATGCTGGCGGCTTCCTCGCCCATGAAGGTGCGCGAGGTGCCGCAGACTCCGTGGACGATGGCAATGTTGCCGGCGAGCAGGTTGGAGAGCTGCGCCAGAAACAAGGTCGGCCGCAGATCGTTCATCAGCCGTTCGTTGAGGAAGCCGGGCGCCGAATTGCCCTTCGCCTGTGCACTCAGGATCGCCGAATCGACCGCGAGGTCCCGCTCGCCGCCGCCGGCCGCGATCACCATGTCCATCCGGCCCAGAATTTCCTTGTTGCCTTTGACGCCGGCGGAATCCAGCGCGAGCCCGGCGGCATAGGTCCCGATGCGCTGCCAGGCTTCCATCTGGCGCTGGTCGCCCTTCTTGGGGATCTGGGTGTCGAGATTGACCTGCGCCCAGGGGTGGACGATGTAGGGCGCAAAACTCTTTTCATCGACATTGATGCGCCGTTGATTGAGCGCGTCCCAGTTCGCGTCGAGCCCCTCGCCGAGCGAGGTCGCAAGACCAATGCCGGTGATCCAGACTTCCGTCGGCGCTTGCGTCGATCCCTGGCTCAAAGCGTTCGTCCGGGTCATGGCAGCAGCGCCTGCTGGGGAAAGCCGATGCGCTTGGCCTCCTCATCCATGTGTCCGCGCAATTCCGGATTGGGGAAGGGGACGTGGCTGAAGGTGATTGTCGCGTTGCTTCTCAGCTTGCCGCCGACCTTGACCCGCGCCTCGGTCATGGCATAGCCCGACCCTTCGTGCAGCACGTTGGCCTCGATCGTCAGCACTTCCCCGGGCGACACAAAGCCGCGCATCTTGGCTTCCTTGACCGCGGCCAGAAACGGCATGCGCTCGAACTTCATCAGCGCCAGCAATAGCCAGCCCGAGGTCTGCGCCATCGATTCAATCAGCAACACCCCGGGCATGATCGGGTGGCCCGGGAAATGCCCCTCAAAGATCGTGCTCGTTTCCGGAACCCGCGCCTCGGCCACAATGGTCTTCTCTGCCGTGTTGAGGTCGAGAATGCGGTCGATCAGCTTGAAATATTCGAGATGCATGATGCGCGGTTACGTGCTCGCGCCCTTGGCGGCGACCAGTTCGTCGATGCGCGCGCTGAGGTTTTTCAGGACGAAATATTGCTCGGTGGTGGCGTTGCCGTCATTGACTTCCTGCGTCCACTTTTCCAGCGGCAGCTTGATCCCGAACGCCTTGTCGATCGCGAACGCGATGTCGAGAAAATCGAGGCTGTCGATCCCCAAATCGTCGATGGCATGGCTTTCGGGCGTGATCGTGTCGCGCGGGATGTCGCAGGTTTCAGCGATGATCGTGGCGACCTGATCGAATGTGGAGGACATTACTAAGCCTTTGATATATTGAGGATAAATTCCAGATCGGCACGGGAGGCGGGCGCGGCGCCCCGGAATGCCCCATTCCCGCGACCCGGAGCAGAGTGCCCGTATATCGGAGCGACGCCTTGAGTTCAATGGAGCCGGGCGAGAGGGCCAAGATCGGATATCGGCGCCAAACCGGCAAGAGTTTCCTGACAAAGACG
>Ga0209526_10002496_pt1 | contig 12406 bp, 12 predicted proteins | sample JacPinW_OM2H0_M1_FD_188566 | JGI IMG/M metagenome (GOLD analysis project Ga0209526, IMG submission 188566) | Forest soil microbial communities from Algoma, Ontario, Canada - Jack Pine, Ontario site 1_JW_OM2H0_M1 (SPAdes) (version 2) | ecosystem: Environmental > Terrestrial > Soil > Boreal...
CATCTCTCAATCTGCCACCTCATCTCGGTGAAATCGTCGAATTGCGGAACGGCATCGTGCTCGTAACTGGCCCGACCGGTTCCGGCAAATCCTCGACGCTGGCGGCGATCCTGAACAAGATCAACGAGGAAAAGGCGTACCACATCCTGACGATTGAAGACCCCATCGAATTCCTTCATCGCCACAAGAAGTCAACGATCCACCAGCGGGAGCTCCACAGCGACACGCCGAGCTTTGCTTTGGCGCTCCGGGCAGCCTTGCGCCAGGCACCCAAGGTGATCCTTGTTGGTGAAATGCGCGACAAGGAGACGATCGAAATCGCGCTGGAGGCCGCGGAGACCGGCCATCTTGTACTCTCCACCCTGCACACGATCGATGCCTCAAAAACCGTCGAGCGCATCATCGGCGTATTTCCTCTTGCCGATCAGCAAGCCATTCGGAGCCGCGTATCAAAAGCATTTCGCTACATCATTTCGCAACGCCTGATCCCTCGAAAAGACGGCACGGGCCGCGTAGCAGTTATCGAAATCCTGAGGTCCACCATGCGCACCCGCGAGTACGTCGAAAAAGGCGAGGGAGAGGGCAAGACACTCCTGGACGCGATGCGGGATGGCACCAACGAAGGCATGCAGAACTTTGACGGCGAACTCGACGGCCTGATCCGCGCCGGCGTCATCGATCTCGAAGTCGGTCTCGGCTATGCATCCAATGCCGGCAACCTTCGACTGGAACTTGCGGATTTCGCCGACAGCGTCGCAGCGCATTCCTAGGAACGGCCGGACGTGGAGGACTGCACCGCTGGTCAGCGATGCAGCGTGACTCGCGTGTCGGATATAATCTTCGATTCCAAATAGGCCCTTCTATCTAAAATTACCAGCGAATCATTGGCTGCGCCTCTCTGGCAGGCACAGCTCCAATAGTCGAGTACCGGTACTGCTACTACCCCGATACCAAGCAATACCATCCTATGCGCTATCGGCTCGTCCGCTTTCTTTCTCCAAAATGAATCATGACCCTAGAAGCCTTCAGGATCCGTCATGCGCTCCGAATTGCATTTCTTCTCGGAACAGCCTCCGCTGCCGCCCTGGCCAACCAACCTTCAACCTTGGTTTCGGGTCCGCGGACGCCGATGTGCTATTGCCGCTGCGAGCATGGAGCCGGAGCGAGGCTATGTACGAAGATGTGTGATCTGCCGAAATATGAGAAGCGCTGGTGGGCGACCTCCTGCCACAGGAAGAGTTTCTCCGTGAAGGAAGCGGAGTCACCGAATTCAACCTCGCCTTCGCGCAAGACAAACCGAACCGAATTGGCCCGCAGGTAGGTTCTGTCCTCCTTCCCTGCGCACAGGCAGAACTTTAGGTCATTTCGCTGAGAATCTACTGTGAGAACGCGCTTTGCTTGGGGTCGCCTGTCTGATATTGCATATCCACGGAAAATATCTTGAAGTTGGTGAAGGAATGCTTCCTGTAAAAGCGGTGGCCCCTGAAATCCATATAGAGCTCCGCGCTGGAAGGAAGCCAAAGCTGTAAATTATTGGCGGGCGAATTCACGGGACGATACTCGATGGTTTCGTGGTTGAGACGGAGGCGAATCTTTGGAATGGATTCTATTATGTCAGTCTCGAGCCGCGCGACCTGAAATGAATCGGCAAGAACCCAGGCCCTGCCGCGCAAGTTCACGTTGTACGATGACCCACTAACGATGAACGAACAGATGTGGTTGGGGCGGTCCGCACGTTGCTCAAATCGAACTTGCCACGCCGGTTGTCCACGCCATTCCCCCAGGCCTTCGCACCGCGCCCTGAAATCGCTGATGTAGCGCGGGTGAAAAATCAACACCAGGCTAGGCGTGCCGACCGTCGCTATGTGGCTAGGAAATAAATCGAGAGAATGGCTTCGGTTGCGTATCTCATCGACTCCCAGCCAGCCATTGCGTGCTTCCGAGATGGAGACCAGATAGTCAAACTTGACGGTCACCCCACGGCCTTTTTGGCCGGAATGATTAATGTCCTGTTGCACCAGGACTTCGGTAGCAGTAAATCGATCCACGTTCTGCACGAGTTCTTTGATCCTCTGACCCGCTCCTTCGAGCACAGCCGGCAACGAACAGGCCACTCCGGGCGAAACTGGCGGCACTGCACGATCGATGTCTTCCGGAATCCAACTCTCGTCAGGTTTTCGCGCACTAGTAAGCGTAGCGGTAGCCGGGGTTGCAGGGCGGAAGGCGGGCGCTTCCGCTTCTGCGTTCTTACTCAATGTTCCGGATTTCTGGGCGAAGGATGAGAGGGGTCCAGACAGGCAGGCGAAAAGAAAAGTGGCTGCAGCGATACATTTCTTGGTCCCGGTCATCATGCCTGTCTCGACTCCGTGCGAACCTCGGGCGGACGGCCCTACCCACCTGAATGTTGCGAATTTGCGCCTTTGTAGTTTTATTGTCAACGCATAAGTGGGATGTCGTCCGCAGCAAGCATGGCCCCCGTCGGAAGTTTTGGTGCAAGCATCGTTGCGGACGCCGGTCCGGCTCAAGTTTGTCCGACCAAATGCGGTATTTGAATCCGTTCTGCGCTAAAATGCAACGTCCGCGGCTTGCGAAGGGGCAGCCTTGGCATCATCCTCGCATAACCCACGCTGACCACGGAATGTGTAACGTTGTGCGCGGCATTCTTACGATTCTGGAGGGAGCACTTGTCGGAAAACCGAACAAACGTCCCAGCGGACAAATCGAACCTGCGTCACACTTGGACTCGCGAAGAGATTCGCCGGATTTACGGGCAGCCGCTTCCCGATCTCTTGTTTTTGGCGCAACAGTTGCACCGGCAATTCCATGACCCGAGGCGCGTCCAGTTCTGCCGCTTGCTGTCCATAAAGACGGGCGGATGTCCTGAAGATTGCGCCTACTGCCCTCAGAGCGCGCATTACTCGACGGAGGTGACTCGCGGCGGCCTGCTCCCTATAGACGAGGTCACGGAATTTGCCAATCGTGCTCGCGGCGAGGGTGCGACGCGGTTCTGCATGGGCGCCGCCTGGCGTCAGGTGCAGGATGGCGAGGATTTCGAAAATGTTCTCGAGATGGTTCGCCGCGTCGCGCAACTGGGCATGGAGGTCTGCTGCTCGCTCGGAATGCTGGACGATACGCAGGCCGAACGACTTGCCCGCGCCGGCCTCACCGCGTACAACCACAATTTGGATACGTCGCCGGAGTTTTACGGTCAGATCATTACCACGCGGAACTACACGGACCGCCTTCGGACGCTCGCCGCCGTACGCAAAGCCGGAATTACGGTCTGCTGCGGCGGGATCGTTGGCCTCGGCGAGTCAGATGAAGACCGCGTTGGCCTGCTTCATCAGCTTTCCACGATGGACCCGCATCCTGAAAGCGTGCCGATCAATGCGCTGGTGACCGTGGCCGGCACGCCGCTGGGACATCAGGAGCCGCTCGATCCGCTGGTTTTCGTGCGGATGATCGCCACTGCGCGAATCCTGATGCCCGCATCGATGGTTCGATTGAGCGCCGGGCGACGGGCGCTCTCGCGCGAAGCGGTTGCGCTTTGCTTCGTGGCCGGCGCGAATTCGCTCTTTATCGGCGAAAAATTGCTCACCACACCGAATCCGGAGCCCCAAGACGATGCGGCGATGCTCCATGCGCTGGGGCTCGAACCACTGCCGCTTCGTTGAAGCCACCGCCGTGAAAATGGAACAGCGCATTCTCGCCGAGCTTGCCGATCTCGAATCGCGAGGGCAACTTCGCCATCTCGAAACAGTTCGCGGGATCGATCTTGGAACGAACGACTATCTGGGGCTCTCCACTGATCCCCGCATGAAACAAGCGATCCGTGAAGCCTTGGACTCTACACCGCGTGTCGCGTCCACCGGTTCTCGTTTGCTTTCGGGCCATGACGAAGCGTGGACCACAGTCGAAAATGATTTTGCGCGATGGATTGGCGCCGAAGCGGCCCTGTATTTCACTTCCGGGTATGCGGCGAATATCGGACTACTGAGCGCCATCCTGAGTCCAGAGGACGCCGTTTTTTCGGACAGCGCAAATCATGCCAGCCTCATTGATGGCATCCGCCTGGCAAAATGTAAGCGCGTGATTTTTCCTCATCTCGATCTCAACGCTCTCGAAGCCGATCTTCGCTGGACTCATTCCGCTTCCGGAGCGCGATTCATCGTTGTCGAAAGCATCTTTAGCATGGATGGAAACCATGCTCCGCTCGGGGAGTTGGCAGCGCTTGCGGCGCGCTATGACGCCGAACTCATCGTGGATGAAGCCCACGCAACCGGCGTGTGCGGCCCGAGCGGGCGCGGTTGCGTGGCGGAGGCGGGGCTGGCGGGCCGCGTGTTTGCAACAGTGCACACGTGCGGCAAGGCGCTCGCCGCCGCCGGCGCATTCGTCTGCGGTTCGGAGGCGCTGCGCCGTTTTCTGATTAACCGTTCACGTAATTTTATTTTTAATACTGCTCTGCCGCCGTATTTTGCAGCGCAAGTCGCAGCCGGAATGCGCTTCGCCGCCGCCGCGGAAGCCGAACGCACGCACATTGCGAACCTGGGCGTTTTTTTTAGAAATCAGCTGCAAGAAATCGGCTGCGATACGGCGGGGACCGATTCGCACATCGTGCCCATCGTGCTGGGATCGAATGACACGGCGCTCGCCTTCGCGTCGCACCTGCAGGCTCGCGGCTACGGCATTCGCGCGATCCGCCCGCCCACGGTTCCGCTTGGAACAGCTCGATTGCGGGTGTCGCTGACTTCGAAACTCAGTCAATCCCTACTTGCCGATTTTGCCGAAGCTTTGATTCAAATCCGCAAGGAAGTCACACCCACTCCAGCGATTCCTCTTTCCCGATGAACGGATTCTTCGTGACGGGCACCGATACGGGCGTCGGTAAGACTGTGTTATCCGCGCTACTGGTCGCCGCGCTGGACGGCGTGTATTGGAAACCAGTGCAAACTGGCACAAGCGAAGGCACCGACAGCAACTCGGTGCGCTTGTTGTCTGGATGCCCCGAAGAAAGAATCCTGCCGGAGCGCTACTGCTTCGATCCGCCAGTGTCTCCGCACCTGGCGGCGCGCGAAGCAGGAGTTCGAATCGACCTCGACGCGTTCGGATTACCTGTCCCCCTGGGGGATCGTCGCTGTATCGTGGAAGGGGCAGGTGGCGCAATGGTTCCGCTCAACGAGAGTGAATTAATGCTGGACCTAATGCGGCGTTTCGGACTTCCCGTAGTCGTCGCGGCGCGTACGACACTGGGTACGATCAATCACACGCTGCTGACACTCGCCGCGCTCCGCGATGCGAATTTGGGCGTCCGAGGCGTCGTCCTGATCGGCGCGGAAAACATTGAAAATCGGCGCGCCATCGAACACTACGGCAAGGTGCGCGTCATCGGGCACATCCCTATGCTCGAAAAAATCCATCGCGCGGCGCTGCTTGAAGTATTCGCGAATAATTTTGACAGGCTGGCGTTTCAATAGGACATGAGCGCACCCGACCTGCATCTGTGGCATCCGTTCACGCACGAAGGAGCCGATCCCGCTCCGCTCCGGATTCGCCGCGGCGAAGGCGTGTTTCTTGAAACTCAGGATGGCCGGCGAATTCTCGACGCCATATCGTCCTGGTGGGTCAACCTGCATGGCCATTCGCATCCGGCCATTGCCGCCGCCATTGCCGGGCAGGCCAAGTGCCTCGAACACGTCCTGTTTGCAGGATTTTCGCACGAGCCGGCCGAAGAGTTGGCGTCGCGTCTCGGGAAAATCGTTCCCGCGCCTCTGCGGCACGTTTTTTTCTCGGACGATGGCTCGACTGCCGTCGAAGTCGCACTCAAACTAGCGGTTCAATATTGGCGGAATTGCGGCCAACCGGAGAAATGCCGCATCGTCGCGCTAGAAAACGCCTACCACGGCGATACGGTTGGCGCGATGTCTGTCAGTGACAACTCGCCGTTCACCGCGGCGTTCGATTCGCTTCGCCTTCCGGTCCTGCGCACACATTCCGCGTCCTGCGCACATTGTCCGGTGGGCCTCACGCGCGCGACCTGCCACATCGAATGCCTGGGAAAGCTCGAGCGCTTGCTTTCTGAACACGGCCACGAAATAGCCGCCGTCATCGTCGAGCCGCTGCTTCAAGGCGCGGGCGGCATGATCGTGCATCCCGAAGAGTTTCTTGCGGGCATCCGCCGCCTGACCACCGCACACAATGTATTGCTCATTGCGGACGAAGTTCTGACTGGATTTGGCCGCACAGGGAAGATGTTTGCGTGCGAGCGCGCCGGAGTTTTCCCCGATTTCATGTGCGTCGCCAAGGGCATCACGGGCGGCTTTCTTCCGCTCGCCGCTACTTTTACGACAGACCGCGTCCACGATGCTTTTGCGGGGGCCGATCGCTCACGTGCTTTCTTTCACGGTCACTCCTACACGGCCAATCCAATCGCTTGCGCCGCAGCCAACGCCAATCTTCAAATTTTCGAGACTGAGCCCGTCTTTGAACGAATTGCCACAATCGAAAAAATGCACGCCGCGCGTCTCGCCGAGTTCGCGGCGCATCCCGGTGTGTCGGACGTCCGCCACATTGGCACCGTCGCTGCAATCGAACTCAATGTTCCGGACGCCGGATATCTGTCTTCACTTCGGCCGCGCCTGTACGAATTTTTTCTGAGTCGCGGCGTTCTCCTCCGGCCTCTAGGAAATGTCGTCTATATCCTGCCGCCCTACGTCATAACGCCCGACCAACTCAACTTCGTGTATGACGTTATTGGAGAATCACTTACCCTATTATCGTGATGGCCCAGTTGCAGCGGATAGCTATTTCCGTATTTCTCAAGAAGGATTCTCGATTCACGGTATTGCGCCTGAATCAACAATTCCTGTGCGATATTGTGGCGCCGGCGCCCCGCCGGCGTTGTTGCGCTGTCTGGCCTGATTGAGAAACCGCCGGCGAGACGCCGGCGCTACGAAGATCCACCCCTCACGTTGTAATTCCTCTCTGATACAAGTTTGCTTACTGCGCCTGACTCGGCGCTTGCCCGAGTCGTCGAGGAACGTTATTCTTGAGCCTCGACCGAATTGAGCTTCAGCGGCTAAAGCCGCCTGCAAGAAAGCGCTCATGTGGGCGGGCCAAAGCCCGAGCCTCCGAATAGGACCAGGATTCCGCGCCCAGCGCGAGGAATTTGAACACCTTCGAGGGCAACTTGAACACTCTAGGTGGGGCGCGGAATTTTTCGATCAGGGAGCGAGAAAGTATCGCCGAGGCTATTTGTTCAAACTGTCATTCATCGGAATGTCCGGCGCGGGCAAGTCTCATTGGACTGGGAAACTTGCCGCAGCCGGATTTCGTGTGATCAGTATTGACGATCGCATCGAGAAGAAACTCGCTCGGGAGTTGAGTGCCGGCGGCCACCACGGTATCGGCGGCGTCGCGGCATGGATGGGCTGGCCGGACCAGCCCGATTACCGCGACCGCGAACAGAAATATCTTGCGAGCGAAATTGAATCCATGCGTGAGGCCCTGGACGAAGTCGAGGCGTCAGGAGAGGACGGCATCGTACTGGACACCACGGGCAGCATGGTTTACACAGGCGAAGCGATCTGCCGCCGGCTCCAACGCCTCACCACGGTCGTGTACCTTGCCGCTTCCCCCGGAGAAGAGAACATATTGATTGCGCGCTATCTGTCCGACCCGAAACCTGTTCTCTGGGGCAGCCTGTTTTCGCCGCGGCCGGGTGAATCGGCAAAGGACGCAGTCGCGCGCTGTTACCCCCAACTCATCGCGCACCGAAAACAACTTTACGAGCGGTTTGCGCACATCATCGTCCCAATGGCACACCTGCGAGAGGCTGCGCCCGACGCGCGCGGGTTCCTCGAACTGCTCGATTCACAGGCCCGGCCAGCTCAATGAAATTTCGAAGTACTCTCCGCCGCGGTCCGGAAGTGTCTTTACGCGATGCCGTCCTGCATGGGTCCGCGCCGGATAGCGGCCTGTACATGCCCGTCGAAATGCCGCGCTTGCCCCGGGGCTTCTCCGATCGCTGGCGCTCGCTTTCGTTTCCGGAATTGGCTAGCGAGGTCGGCGCACTGTTCCTCGGCGACGATATCCCGCCAGGCGCGCTGACCGAAATCGTGACCTGCGCCCTTGATTTCCCCGTACCGCTGATTTCATTGACGGAACGTCTGCACATCCTCGAGTTGTTCCACGGCCCGACGCTCGCGTTCAAGGATTTCGGCGCACGCTTCATGGCGCGGCTGATGGCATATTTTGTACGGGAATCGGGGCAACAACTTACGGTCATCGTGGCAACGTCCGGCGACACCGGAAGCGCTGTCGCACATGCCTTCCTGGGAGTGCCCGGAATCCGCGTGGTGATTCTGTACCCTGCCGGTCGCGTCAGCATCGCGCAGGAAAAACAGTTCACCACGCTGGGGCAGAATATCACCGCGCTCGAAGTGGCCGGCTCGTTCGATGACTGCCAGCGGCTGGCCAAGCAGGCGCTCGTCGATCCCGTGGCCGCTCAACAACTCACGATCACGTCGGCAAACTCGATCAATATTGCGCGGCTGATCCCGCAGATGTTTTATTATTTCGCCGCGTGCGCGCAGCTTCCTGGCGCGTCCAGTCAGGTGGTATGTTCCGTGCCCAGCGGAAACTTCGGCAATCTGACCGCGGGCCTGTTCGCGAAACGCATTGGCTTGCCGGTCACACAATTCATCGCCGCCACCAACACGAACGACGTCGTTCCCGAATTTCTGCGAAGCGGCAAATTGATTCCGCGCGCCTCGCGCCGCACGCTTTCCAATGCGATGGACGTCGGAAATCCGAGCAACTTCGCGCGCATCATCGATCTCTACGATAACGATTTGCAGGCGATCCGCCGCGACATCTCGGGCTGCGGCTTCAGCGACGAAGAGACCCTCCGCACGATGCACGACATGGAGCAGCGCCACGGATATCTTCTCGATCCTCACACGGCCGTCGGAGTGCTCGGGTGGGAGAGCTTCGCGAAGCAGAACCATGCCGCGACTCAGGGCATCGTCCTGGCCACCGCGCATCCCGCGAAGTTCGCGGAGACCGTCGCGCGCGCCACAGGTCTGCGGCCCGAAATGCCGGAGCGGCTTGCGTCCTTGCTGGATCGCGAGAAGCAGTCCATTCCATTCCCCAATCGCTTTTCCGCGCTGCAGGAATTTCTTCTATCCACAAAGACCTGATATCGTGTCTTAAACCATTGGAGTAAAAGATGAGAGTTCTTGTGGGTATATTGGGACTGCTCCTTATGTTTGCCACACTGTGGGAAACATTCGAGAGCATCATCCTGCCGCGCCGCGTTACGCGCCGTTTTCGTGTGACTCGCGTGTTTTTTCGAGTCACCTGGGCTTTCTGGTCGAGGGTCAACCGGTGGCTCCCTTCAAAGAAGATAAGGGAAACACATCTGAGTTATTACGGGCCGCTTTCGTTGCTGATCCTCTTTGCCACATGGGCCTTCTTGCTAGTCGTTGCCTTCGCTATGCTGCATTGGGCCGCGGGATCCTCTCTCATTGTGTCGGAAGGGCGGGCTTCGTTTCGCACCGATCTCTATCTGAGCGGAACCACATTCTTTACGCTCGGGCTGGGTGACGTGACTCCGCGCACGCCGCTGGCGCGGGTGATTACGGTTGCCGAGGGCGGAATGGGTTTCGGGTTTCTGGCCATCGTCATTTCGTATCTACCAACCATGTATGGCGCATTCTCACAGCGGGAATTGAGCATCTCGCTGCTCGACGCGCGCGCCGGTTCGCCGCCGACCGCCGGGGAACTGCTTCGCAGGCACGCTCGCTTTCGAGGCTCAGATATACTTAGAAGATATCTACAAGATTGGGAAATATGGTGCGCGCAATTAATGGAGAGCCATTTGTCGTATCCTGTTCTCTGTTATTTCCGGTCTCAACACGACAACCAATCGTGGCTAGCGGCTTTTACGGCGGTCCTGGATGTAAGCGCGCTGATGATCGCCTACGGTGCGAGTGAAACCAAATGGCAAGCCCAGCTCACTTTCGCGATTTCCCGTCACGCGATCTCGGATTTGTGCGAGGTTCTGCGTGTCCGGCCCCTTGCTCCCGCCGCCGACCGGCTTCCGGCGAAACATCTCGCCGAGGTACACAGCCTGCTCGCCGAAACCGGCGCCTGCAAGTGCACGGAAGCCGGCGACCTGAAATTGAGCGAGCTCCGAAGTATGTACGAGAACCTATTGAACGGCCTTTCTCTGCGGCTGGTCATGCCCCTTCCTTCCTGGGGCGTAGGCCCAAAATTCGCGGAGAAGCGGAAGCGGACGGCCTGGGACCGGATTACGTCCGAATCGGCCGGCTCAGAGGCTCCCGATGGTGGGGAATCCGGCCATTTTTGAAGGTAGCCGGGTTGAATGGTGGAAGGTGGCAAGTTCGTTGTGTTGAGCGTAAGAGAAGCGTAGGATGCACAGGCTAGAGGTCTAAATCGGAAGTTCCGGGTAAGTATGATGTCGGAGGGCCTTCATGCCTTGTCTCTTGCTAATTCTCTTTCTCGCGTTCCCTCGGATCGCGCTCGTGTTGTTGTTCCTCTTCTCGAATTACCTGCAACGAGCTTACCACGGCCTGCTATTGCCTTTGCTCGGGTTCCTGTTCGTGCCGCTAACAACATTGGCATACGCATGGATGGTGAATACAGGACAGCCTATAGCGGGCATTAATTTGGTGATTCTGGTTGTCGCCATTGTAATTGACCTTGGAGGCCTAGGCGGCGGTGAATATCATCGACGGACACGGTGAGAAAAGCCGCAACAGTGTCGCCCGCTCCGGTTACTTATCTTTGTCTAGATACTCGTCGGGAACGTCGTCTTCCGGCACTTCGTGCGACACCACTTCGCTCTCATCGGCATCCGGAGCGTCTTGCACGCCCTTTACTGCTTCGGCCTCAAACGCGTTTCCTTCCTCGAGCAATTCGTCGACGCTCTCCGAATCCGCGCCCGCCGTGCTTCTCAATCCTTGCAAATTCCCGGCCTGGCCGCCCGAGCGCGCTTTCATTCGTTCGGGCTCGAACGCTACGGTTTCCACGCTCTGGCTTTTTTCTCGTGTTCTGCTTTTCTTCAGCGTCGCCTTTCTTGCAGGGGCCTTCTTCAGGCGCGCCTTATTTGCCGCGTTTTTCTTAGCCTTGGGCTTGGGCTTCTTGCTCACGACTTTCTTCGACTTGTTTTGCTTCCTTTTCCGATTCTTCTTGGTCGCCATGGTTGCAGTCTACCACCAGTCCGTTCAAATGGCCGCCAAGTTATCCACTATCCTGAATTGCCGGAAAGAGCGTTTACAGGGTAGCTGATCCGCTCAGAATCGATAAACAAGCAACAATGCCGCGCAGATGGCGAGTGCATCTTCGGCAAGAGCGATCGCCGTATCCGGGATCTTCACATACTTTACCAACAGCCGCCGCGCGTGAAAGCCCGCAAACGCGCCGTTGATGGCGCCTAGTCCGCCGAGTAATATCCCCGCCCAGATATAACGATTTGCCGAGATGCAGAGCGCGGCGCCGCACATCGCTCCCGAAAGTGTCCGGAAGGCCATTGGCAGCGGGCTCGTCCGATTCGGAACGAAAAGCAGTTTGTCCGCAATCAGTTCGCCAAGAGCCAGCGCCGAAATTATATAGGGAGTAATCGTGGAACCGAGCAGCGCCAGGCGGGAGTCTCGCAGATCGACCCAATGGAGATACGCGGCCCAGCTCACCGCTGCGGGAGCGGTCAGTGAGCGCAAACCAGCGACGATTCCGATCCCGAAGGCAGATAAAGCCAAGGCGAGGTCCGAAGACATCCCGACAATCTATATTTTTCAGTTACTAAGTCAAGAAATGATTATCTTGTTCTTGAAAAGTAAACATTCTGGATATGGGAATGATGCGTAGAGGCAGCCTAAATCGTCCGCGGAGGGCAAGCGTTACTCACCAATGGCATCAAGAAATGCTTGGAGAATTCCAGGAAAAACGCCGGCGGAATAAATATTGTTTTTTGACAGCCTACAGCAATATCTGCTGCCTCCGCACGGTCATCGGAGACTTTGGAGGATAGACATGAGAAATTTCCGACTACTCCTGCGCATCGGGGTCTGAAGGCAGAAAGTCCGGCGCGCCCAAAGGATCGATGTAGGCCTCGATCAATGGCCCACTTTCCGAAGGGCCCGCGAGCTTCTTCTGGGCGCGGCGCTCCGCCTTCATGCGTTGTTTTTCCTGTCTCTTCATTTCTTTCTGGCGCTTTTGGAACGTAGATTTAGAAGTTGCCATTGAATCCCCCTGAATTTCGCGCGCTAGTCAAGCTGCCGGGCGTCCCGGCAAGAGCACTGCATCGTGCTACCAGCGCGGCTCGCGCGGCTGGCGCGCGCTATCGCGGTAATCCTCGTTCGAGAATCGGCCGCCCTGCTTCCCGCCG
>Ga0209526_10002497_pt1 | contig 12398 bp, 10 predicted proteins | sample JacPinW_OM2H0_M1_FD_188566 | JGI IMG/M metagenome (GOLD analysis project Ga0209526, IMG submission 188566) | Forest soil microbial communities from Algoma, Ontario, Canada - Jack Pine, Ontario site 1_JW_OM2H0_M1 (SPAdes) (version 2) | ecosystem: Environmental > Terrestrial > Soil > Boreal...
CAGAAATCCACGTCGAAACCGGACCAGTTTCCCTTATCGTCGGCGAGCGCGAAGCCGGGCAGGCCCGGATTGACGCCGCAAAACACCGCATCCCTGTTTCTCGTTCTCTTCAAGGTCTTGGTGTCGTACCGCTCGTAGGTCACGGCGGCCGCGGCAACGGCGATCGCGATCGCCGAACCAAGCAGAAGACCGGATCGAAAATTCCACCCGAAGAATTTCGCCATGCTCTATGTCCCCCCGACCGGACTCACAGCTCCGGCTTCTGCCGGACAATGACCTTGGTGCCGACAGGTATGCGATCGTACAGGTCCGTCACATCGGTGTTGACGAGGCGGAAGCATCCCGAGGACACGGCGCTGCCGATGGTTTGCGGCTGATTCGTGCCGTGAATGCGATACACCGTGGTGCCAAGATAGAGCGCACGCGCACCCATGGGGTTGCCGGGGCCTCCGGCCATGAAGCGCGGCAGATAAGGCTGGCGCTGGATCATTTCCGGCGGCGGCGTCCAATCCGGCCATTCCTGCTTGCGCGTGATCCGTAACAGGCCCTGCCACTGAAACCCATCGCGGCCAACGCCGATGCCATAGCGCAGAGCGCGTCCGTTGGGCTGCACGACATAGAGAAATCTTTCGGAGGTATGAATGATGATCGTCCCTGGTGCCTCGCTGGAGCGGTAGAAGACGGCCTGGCGCTGAAACTGTGCCGGCAGCTCTTCATCCGCGGGGGTCGGGACGTAGCCCGGCTGGTCGGGAAGCGACATCTGCTCGCGCTGCGCCAGCGCATCCGATGCCGGCATGGCAAGGAATGCCAAGCCAAACGCCACGGGGACAATCCGCAGCCGGAAGACAAGGCTGATCGGGGGCATCAGGAAGATCCAGAGCATCAGGAAGATCCAGACAGGTGCCGACGTGAATTCAACGGCATTGCTCAGCCATACGCCAGATTCGAGCGGTCGAGTGAAGCATTAAAATGGCAGGTTGTGGGCAGCCACCGCAACGAGGCGCAGAACAGGAACGGGCGATGCGGGGCGTTACTCCCGCTCTTTCGGCTTGTCGGCGTCCGTTGCATCGCCGCCTTGCGGAGACTGGAAAGCCTCCTGCGTCACCGCAGCGATCGCCCGTAACTGAATTCATGCTCGTGCCAAGGCAAAACCGCTTTTGCAGGGGCGGGTTTGAAACCCGCCCGTATCTGACGCGCGGCACGCAGAGTGTAGCCCGGATCGAGCTCTCACGAAATCCGGGACAGCCGCGGAACTCTGCGGCGGATGGAGGGCGACCCATGGGTCGCCCCTACGAAAGTCCTCTCGCGGTTCGTAGGGGCGGGTTTGAAACCCGCCCCGTACATTGCCGGGACCGAATTCCGACAAATTGGCGCGCATGTTATGCGCAGCAAGACCGCAGCTGGCGGGAAGGTTTATGAGAAACATTTCGCCGACGCGCGCCTGCTTCGCCGGGCTGCTCGTAAAGATGGGGGTTGTGAAGAGTGGACGATCAGGCCGATGACGAAAGTGACGGAAACCGCCGCAGCGTGGTGATCGCGCTCGTGGCGGTAGTGCTGCTCGGAACGATCGGCTACTTCCTGGCGCATGAATTGTCCGCGAGCGCGCGCTTGCAGGATTGCGTTCTTTCCGGCCGCACCAATTGCGCGCCGATCGAAACCCCGCGGTAGACTTACTGTGTAGTCCGGATGAGCTCTTGCAAAATCCGGGGAAGACGGCCCCCGGCCTCGCCGTTCGAGGGGGCGAGCCGGGGTCCCCAAAAAACGCGAGCGTTTTTTGGGGTGCCCCGTAATGCCTCGCCCTCTTTCAGCACGCAGCGGCGGATGGAGGGCGACCCATGGGTCGCCCCTACGAAAGTCGTCTCGCGGTTTGTAGGGGCTGGTTTGAAACCCGCCCCGACATGATCGTGCCCCTTCCCGCATGTCGCAAGCGACAGCCGGGCTGCGATGGAGTACTCTCGCAGCCATGTCATCGGTGCTCGAGCTCGACAGAGCCAAGGTCGTCGAGGTGGACCTCGGGAGCAGCGCGTTCAAACAGAACGCGCGCGCCATTCTCGCGGACTGGGCGAAGCGCCCGCCGTTCTATGTGCTCGAATCGGGGCCACCCCAGGTCGTCTGCGGCCGCTATGCCGACGTGCAGGCAGTGTTTTCCGATACCGTTCGTTTCTCCTCGGAAGTGCCGCGCGGGCGCGGCTTCGAGCAGTTCGACAAGTTCATGGGGGTGCAATTCATCACCCAGATGGACGGCGAGCGGCATGCCAGGATTCGCCGGCTGCTGATGCCGGCATTCTCTGCCCGCAGCTTGAGCCGGCTCGAGGCGCGCATAACCGAGATCATCGAGGGGATGCTCGACCGGATCGCGGCCGCAGGCAATGCATTCGACGGCATGGCGGATTACGGCGCGCAGCTCGTCGTCGGCGCGCTCTTGACCGCCATGGCGAACCTGGACGAGCGGCAGAAGGAGATCTTCCTCGCCTTCCACGAAGTGCTGCCGCTGACAACCTACACCAGGCCCGGCGAGGCATTTGCGCCGGAATGCGTGCGCGCATTCGATCGCGCAGCACAGCTGGTGCATGAAATCATCGCGGAGCGCCGGGCCAATCCGCGGCCGGACTTCATCAACGATCTCATCACCGCGCGCGATCAGGGCGACAGGCTCAACGACCGGGAGCTGTTCGATCAGATCTTTACCATCTGCGGTGCCGCGCTTTCCGCCACCAGCCGCGCCGCGGGCGGCGCCCTCTACACGCTCTATTCTCACCCGGACGCGCTCGCGGCGCTCGTGCGCGATCCCTCGCTCATTCCCGAGGCGGTCGAGGAATGCCTGCGGATCGCAAGCAACGGCTATTTCACCTTTCCGCGCGTGGCCACCTGCGACACCGAGGTGGGCGGGACGGAAATCCGCAAAGGCATGGTGGTGCGGCCTTCGCCGCAGGCCGCGAACTACGATCCCGAGGTGTTTCCCGATCCCCTGCGCTTCGACATCTACCGCCACCCCAAGCGGATCATGGCCTTCGGCGCCGGACCGCATCACTGCATCGGCAACATCCTCGGCCGCACCACCTTGACCATTGCCATCCGCCGCCTGCTGGCGCGGTTCCCCACGGCGAGGCTCGCGGATCCCGATTTCACCCCTCGCTACGGCGGCGCCGTGGGGGAGCTGCGGCTGCAACACCTGCCGATGCGGATCGGGTGAGGGGGAGTCATGGTCAAGGATGTCATCGTCAATCTCGATGTGCACGGATCGCACAACGTCGCGGCGGACTTTGCCATTTCCGTCGCGCGCATATTCAACGCGCATCTCTCCGCCACCGGTTTTGCCTACGAGGCTGCAGTGCCGGGCTCGCTGTTCGATCGCGCCGCGGTCGAGGCGATCGAAACGCAGCGGCAGCGATGGGAAACCGCCGCGCGCACAGCCATCGACAGGTTTGAGCAGGCAGCGCGCGGCGGCGGCCTTTCAGTGGAATCGCACCTCGTCAAGTCAGACCCCGACCGGGCTGCGGAAATCTTTGCCCGCCTGGCGCGGAGATTCGATGTGGCCGTGCTCACCCAGGCCGAGCCGGAGAAATCCTCCATGCAGGCGTCGGTGATCGAAGCCGCGCTGTTCGATTCCGGCCGGCCGCTGCTCGTCGTGCCCTATGTGCAACGCGAGGGTCTCAAGCTCGGCCGCGCCGTCGTGTGCTGGGACGGCAGCCGCACCGCCGCGCGCGCGCTCGGCGACGCCATGCCGTTCCTGGCGCGGGCGCAGAACGTGCAGGTCGTGATCGTCGCCAGCGAGCCCGGCAAGAGCGATGAGATTCCCGGCGCCGATATCGCGCACCACCTTGCGCGCCACGGAATGAAAGTCGAGCTCAAGCAGATCGTGGTGCGCGACCTCGATGTCGCCAACACCATCCTGTCGCACGTCGCCGATGCCGGCGCCGATTTCATCGTCATGGGCGGCTATGGCCATTCGCGGCTGCGGGAATTCGTGCTCGGCGGCGCCACCCGCGGCATCCTCGGCGCGATGACCGTGCCCACCCTGATGTCGCATTGAGGTGGAAGGCCGCCGCATGTAGGGGCGGGTTTGAAACCCGCCCCTACGAACCGCGAGAGGACTTTCGTAGGGGCGACCCATTGGGTCGCCCTCCATCCCCCCACATGCTGAAAGAGGGCGGGTCCCCAAAAAACGCAAAGCGTTTTTTGGGGTGCCCGCAATGCCTCGCCCCTACAGGGAGCCCCCACGGTTACGGACCTTCCTCGGCGAGTGACCTGAAGGTTCGGGCGGGGAATTGCTTGCCCTGGGCCGCGCGCACCGCCGCTTCGTCGACGTCCAGGCCGAGGCCGGGAGCTTCCGGCAGCGCGATGTACCCGTTCACCGGCCGCAGCGCATTCGGACACAGCCGCCGGCCCAGCTCCTCGAAAGGCAGAAAATATTCAGTGATGATGAAATTGGGCAGACACGCGGAGGCGTGCACCGTGGCGGAGAGCGCCATGGTGGTCGAATTGTAATTATGCGGCGAGACGGCGATCGCCTCGGTTTCGGCAGCCGCCGCAATATGCATGAGCTCGAGAATGCCGCCGCAATTGGCGACGTCCGGGTTGATGATGTCGACGGCGCGCGCACGGATGATCGGGCGAAAACCCGCACGGGTGAGCAGCGTCTCTCCGGTCACGACCGGAATGGGGCTGGCGCGGCGGACTTCCGCCAGCGCTTCGACGTTCTCCGACTGGCACGGCTCCTCGAACCAGTACGGCTCGAATTCCGCCAGCGCATTGGCGAGATCGATGGCGTGCATCGGGGCCAAGCGCCGGTGCACCTCGATGAGGATATCGACATCGGGCCCGACCGCATCGCGCACAGCGCGGGTGACTTTCACCGCGCGCCGGATGTGCTCCTTGGGGATATAGGTACGCCAGGGGCCCGGGAGCGGATCGAACTTCAACGCGGTGAATCCGCGCCCGAGCACGGCCTCTGCGGCGCGGGCGTAGTCCTGCGGCTGCTGCATCTTGTAGCTCCAGCCGTTGGCATAGACCCGCACGCGCGAACGGCATGGACCGCCGAGCAGATTGTACACCGGCTGCCCGGTGATCTTTCCGGCAATGTCCCACAACGCCTGCTCGATGCCGGAGGTGGCGCAATAGAGCTCGAGCGAGCCGCGGCGTTGCGCGTAGTCGTCGAAGGCGATCTGCAGGATGTGACGGATATGGAACGGGTCTCGGCCGATGAGATAGCGACCGAGCTCCTCGACCTGCGCGGCGACGGCGCGGTCACGGTCATACTGGCTGTAGGCCTCGCCCCAGCCGACGACGCCGGCATCGGTGGAGAGGCGCACGAACACGAAATTCTTGCGCCAGCCGGAATGGACCGGAAGGCATTCGACGGTGGCGATCTTCATCGTGCCATGCTCTCCCTCGTCATTGCCGGGCCTGACCCGGCAATCCATCGGCTTCATCAAGACTCTGTCTTGCGAAACAGATGGATGCGCGGGACCGCAGACAAGTTTACGCAGTCTGCGCAAGCTTGGCTGCGTTCCCGCGCATGACGAAGGCAGGTCAGGACGGGCGCTCGCCCTTGATGGTCACCCGGCGGCCGGAGCGCGTCTGCGGGTAATAGTCCCAGAGCGCCTGGTGCTGGACACAGCGGTTGTCCCAAAAGGCGACCGAGTGCGGCTGCCAGCGAAAGCGCACCTGGAATTCCTCCCGCGTGCTGAACTCGCAGAGGAAGTCCAGGATGGCGCGGCCTTCCTCGCGCGACATCCCGTCGATGTGGGTGGTGAACTCGCCGTTGACGTAGAGCGCCTTGCGCTTGGTCACCGGGTGGGAGCGAACCACGGGATGGGACGCCTTCGGGTAGACCCTGCCGGTCTCGGGAAGCCCCATCAGCGCATTGTTCCTGCGATAGATGTGATCGCCGGAATGCGTCGCGGTCAGCCCTTCGAGGTAGACCTTCATGCGCGGGGAGAGCGCATCATACGCAGCGTACTGACTGGCAAAGAGCGTATCGCCGCCGCAGCTCGGCACGGTGTGGAGATAGAGGATGCTGCCCATCGGAGGCTCCTCATCGCAGGAGACGTCCGAGTGCCAGTGCTCTCCGTTGATGCGCCTCGAATTGGCATCGGCATGGATCGGCAAAATCTCGGGATGTCCTGGGGGCCCGGGTGTGCTGGGATGGATATGCAGATCGCCGAAATAGCGGCCGAGCCGCTTGTGCGCCTCGATATCCATGGGCTGATTGCGAAAGAACAGGACCTGATGCTCCGCCCACGCCTGATGCAGCTCGTCGACCTGCCGATTGCTAAGAGGCTTTGCCAGCGTGATGCCTTCCACTTCCGCGCCGATGCGCGGCGTCACCGGCGCGACGGTTATGGTTTCGTAGGGCATGGCACGACCTTTGGAGGACGGAGACACAGCTGAACTACTATACACCGTTACTCCGCTCTGATGCCGGCAAATTTGACCACCTTTGCCCATTTCGCAATTTCATCCCCGATGAGGCCTGCAAATTCGGAAGAAGAACCCGCAAGCACGGTGCCCCCGAGGTCGGCAAACCGCGCCTTCAGTCCGGGGTCCTCGAGGCAGGCGTTGATCTCGGCATTGAGCTTCTCCACGATCTCGACCGGCGTATTCTTCGGCGCGCCGACGCCGAACCACGCGCTCGCCTCATAGCCCGGGACGAATTCGGCAATGGCCGGCAGCTCGGGGAGCACCTGCGAGCGCGTCGCGGTGGTCACCGCCAATGCGCGCAGGGTTCCCGCCCTGACATATTCGATCGTGGATGCGCTCGTGCCGAAGGTAACCTGCACCTGTCCGCTCAACATGTCGGTCATTCCGGACGCGACGCTGCGACACGGCACGTGCACAACATTCACTCCGGCCATCATCTTGAACAGCTCGCCGAACACGTGCGGCGTGCTCCCAGCCCCCGGCGAGGACATGTTGAGCTTGCCCGGATGCGCCTTGGCATACGCGATGAACTCGGGAACGCTGCTCGCAGGGACCGAAGGGTTCACGACCATGACATTCGGGAAGCGCACGACGCTCGCCACCGGCACGATGTCGCGGCTGAAGTTGTAAGGGAGGTTATCGTACAGCGTGACATTGATCGCGCTCGGCAAGCCGATCAGGGCCAGGGTGTAGCCATCGGGGGGCGAGCGCACCACCGCCTCGATGCCGATATTGCCCCCGGCCCCCGGCCTGTTCTCGATGACGAAGGATTGGCCGAGCCGCTGGGAGAGCCATTGCCCGATCAAGCGCCCGACGATGTCGGTAGCTCCGGCCGAGCCGAAGGGGACGATCAGGCGCACCGGCCGCGCAGGATAGGTCTGCGCTTCTGCGATGCGCGGCAAGACCGCAATGACGCCGACAGCGAGGGCCGCCTCCAGCAAACGGCGACGCGCAAGTTTCATCGGTCTCCTCGCAGCGTGGGCAGATCGCTTCACCAGCATTGTCGCGGACGCTAGCAGACGGTGCGCGACATTCAACATGAGCCAGTCTTTGCACATCTGCTCGATTGAGCTACGGTCATGGCCTGATCCCATCGCCGCTGAATGTTTGCAGTGCAGCAGGCGAGCTCGCCCGCAACAGGGAAACCCTCATGCCTTCAGCAGCCCTCAGGATCTTGCTGCCGCTTTCACTCGCGCTCGCTCTACCGCTTGCCGCGCACGCGCAGATTTCCGACGACGTGGTGAAGATCGGGGTGCTCACCGACCTCTCCGGTCCCGCTTCCTCCCCTACCGGGCCGGGCTCCGTCGCGGCCGCGCAGATGGCGGTCGATGATTTCGGCAGCAAGGCCGCGGGCAAGCCGGTCGTCGTCATTTCGGCAGATCATCAGATCAAGCCGGATATCGGGGCGGCCATCGCGCGGCGCTGGTACGACATCGAGCAGGTCGATCTGATCGTCGATGTCCCGGTCTCCGCCGTCGGCCTCGCGGTCCAGAACGTCGCCAAAGACAAAAAGAAGATGCTGATCGTGCACTCCACCGGGACTGCCGACTTTCACGGCAAGTTCTGCTCGCCCACTACGCTGCAGTGGGTGTTCGATACCCGTGCGCTCGCGGTCGGAACAGCGCAGGAGGTGGTCAAGCGCGGCGGCGACACGTGGTTCTTTCTGACTTCCGATTATGCCTTCGGCCACTCGCTCGAGCAGCAAGCTTCGGAAGTGATCCGCGCGAATGGGGGCAAGGTGCTCGGCGCGGTACGGCATCCCTTCGCCACTCCCGACCTCTCCTCGTTCATCCTGCAGGCGCAGGCGTCGAAGGCGAAAATCATCGGGATTGCGAGCGGGCCGCCCGACAATACCAATGCGGTCAAATTGGCAGGAGAGTTCGGGATCTTCCAGGGCGGCCAGCAGCTCGCGGGTCTGCTCGTCCTGATCACCGACGTCCACGGCCTCGGGCTCAAGGCAGCGCAGGGCCTCATCCTCACCACGTCCTTCTATTGGGACATGGACGAGAAGACGCGCGAATGGTCCAAACGATTTTTCACCAAGCGAAATGCCATGCCGACGATGTGGCAGGCCGGCGTCTACTCCGCGGTCGTGAATTACCTGCGGGCGATCGAGAAGGGCGGCACCGACGAGCCGCTGAAGGTCGCAGAGCAGATGCGCTCCTCGCCGATCGAAGACTTCTTCGCGCGCAACGGCAAGCTGCGCACCGATGGGCTCATGGTGCACGATCTGGTGCTCGTGCAGGTGAAGAAGCCGGAGGAGTCGCGCTATCCCTGGGACTATTATCAGGTGCTTACGCATATCCCCGGAGACCAGGCGTTCGGCCCGCCGGATCCCGCCTGCGCGTTGGCAAAAAACTGATATCTTTCTCCCGTCATGCGCGGGCTCGCCCCGCGCATCCACGTCTTTGTGCCGGGCCCAGACGTGGATGGCCGGGACAAGCCCGGCCATGACGAGCGGGCGGAATGGATCTCTCAGATCTGATTGCACGCAATGCGGCTTTCACCCCCGAGAAGGTGGCGCTGCGCCATGCCGGCACATCGCTGACCTACGCCGCGCTGGCCCGGCGCATTGACGCCGCGGCGCGCGCGCTCAAATCCGTCCTCGGCGTGGGGCGCGGCGACCGCGTGGCCATCCTTGCCGCCAACCATCCCGACTACCTCGTTCTCCTCTATGCCTGCGCTCGCCTCGGCGCGCTCATGGTGCCGCTCAACTGGCGCCTTGCGGTCGCCGAGCAGCTCTTCATTCTCGCGGATGCATCAGCGAAGGCGCTCCTTGTGCAGGACGCTTTTGCCGCCGTGGCGGCGCCGCTGCGCAAAGCGCAGCCCGATATCCGGATCATTCGCCTCGCTGATGGTGGAGCAGCCGATACATTCGAGGCGCTGCTTTCCGCAGGAACGGGCGACGCGCGCAATCCGCACGTGGATGTCACGAGCCCGCTCCTCCTGGTCTACACCTCGGGCACCACCGGACGGCCCAAGGGCGCGGTGCTGCGTCAGGAGGCCCTCCTGTGGAACGCGGTGATGAGCGCGCACATGCATGACCTCACCGCGAGCGATCATGTGCTCACGGTGCTGCCGCTCTTTCACGTGGGCGGCCTCAATATCCAGACCACGCCGGCGCTGCAGATGGGCGCGACGGTGACACTGCACGCGCGCTTTGCGCCGGACGCGACGCTCGAGGCGATTGCAACGGAGCGCCCGAGCCTCACCGTGCTCGTGCCGGTCACCATCCAGGCGCTGATCGAGCACCCGCTCTGGGCAGACACGGATCTGTCGAGCCTGCGCACGGTGACCACCGGATCGACCCAGGTGCCGCAGGGCCTCATCGACGCGCTCAACGCGCGCGGGCTCCCCGTTCTCCAGGTCTACGGCTCGACCGAGACCGCGCCGATCGCGGTCTATACCCGCATCGGCGCGCCCCTCGCGCCCGCGGGCTCCACCGGTCTTCCCGGGCTGTGCTGCGAGGCGCGCATCGTGAATGAGAGCGGATGCGAGGTGCCGCCCGGCACTCCCGGCGAGATGGCGGTACGCGGGCCGAACGTGTTCTTCGAGTATTGGGGCAACGAGGCGGCGACCAGCGAGACCCTGCGCGACGGCTGGTATTTTTCCGGCGACATCGGCACCCGCGATGCGGACGGCTATTTCTTTATACACGACCGCAAGAAGAACATGATCATCTCCGGCAGCGAGAACATCTATCCCGCCGAGATCGAGCGCGTCCTGCACGAGCATCCGGCGATAGCCGAAGCCGCCGTGATCGGGCGCGCCGATCCGAGATGGCAGGAGATCCCGGTCGCCTATGTAGTGCGCAAGACCCAGGCGACGGTGAGCGCGGCCGAGATCCTGGCGCATGTCGGCGCCCAGCTCGCGCGCTTCAAAGTGCCGCGCGAGATCGTGTTCGTGGACTCACTTCCGCGCAATGCGCTGGGCAAGGTGCAGCACTTTCTGCTCAAGCAGGCGGCGGAACGTTTGTAGGGGCGAGGCAATGCGTCGCCCCTACGCACGATGAGAGTTCCTGCGTAGGGGCGGGTTTCAAACCCGCCCCTACAGGCAGGCTACCAGAGTGGCCGGGGCAGGGCTGGTACGGTTCAGGTCTCGAGGGTGGCGCCTGAGCCGGCCTACTCCTCAGCGGTGGCAAGCACCTTGTCGCATCCGCGTGCGCCCGCTGCGCCGCGCGGCACGTCAGCCCCATTTCCGTTCGCACGAGTGCCGGCGAATGGGCTTAACTGGCCGTTGGTATCGCCATTGCGCCATTGCCACACTCCTGTCTCGAACAGGAAGTGGTAGCAACCGAAGCTGATGTCCCGCACCCAGACCAAGCCATTCGTGGAAGCCAGCGTGCGAGCTGCCCATGGTCCTCCCTGACAAGTGCCAGCCAGGATATCCGACTTTCTCATGTGAGATTCGTTCCCCCCGCTACCGGGTAGTCAACCGCTTCATTCTCTCTGCCGTGGCCGCAAACTAAAGACAAGCTTCTAGGCCGGCTTACTCCTCAAACAATTTGCAAGGCGATATGGTTTCGTCGAAACACAAGAAACCTCGATAGCCCGGTCCGGTTAGACGCACCAGCCCGTTCGGTCAAGTGAATGACCCACTTATGCACGCACTCCTGTTTGCTGCGAAGCAACATGCCCGCTCGACCATGGCCGAATGTGCGGCCGACATTAACATGCGTGAATCTCGCGAGACTCAGAGCAATGAGTGGCAGCTCAAGCGCGATCAGGGCGGCGCTGATCGTCCAGCTCGGAATCCATGATGGTCACCGACAATGTTAGGCATCGAACGAAATTCAGGTCGTACCCTAGTCGGCGGGCACCTCAACCCTGCCGGCCGATCGCCATCACCGCCTCATCCGTCCGTTTGCCGTCGATCTCCCAGAATCTCTGAAAATCCGGGCCGTCGAGGTAATCAAGCTCCTGGCCGACGTTGGCGAGCGTGGTTTTGAACTGGTCCGATTGCGCCGCCTTGCCTATGGCCGCACGCAACGTGGTTACGATGTCCGGCTGCGTGCCTTTGGGTGCGAATATTCCGACCCAAAGATAGTATTCCACGTCGTAACCCAGCTCCCTCAGGGTCGGCACGTCCGGCAGCAATTTCGAGCGCTCGGCGCTGAAAATGGCGAGCGGGCGCAGCTTGCCGGCTTTGATGTGCGGCAGCGTGGCGGACACCGATTGGGTTGTGACCTGAGCGTTGTTGCCGAGAATGGCCATGATGGCCGGGCCACCCCCAGCGGTCGGAAGATGACGCAGATGCAGCGGGCCGGTCTTCATTTCCAGGTACGCGAGCGGCAGATGACTCGCGCCGTAGAGCCCACCCGAGCTGAAGACGAGAGTGTCCGGATGCGCCGTGGCGGCTGCGATGAACTCGCTGAGACTCTTGTAAGGCTGCTGCTCGTTGACCAGGAGCAAAACGGGGTCGGCGACGATCCGCGCAAGCGGAATGAAGTCGGCGCGGCTGGTCTTCACCGGACGGCCGAATAGCTTATCGACCTCCGCGTAACCCGAGATCCCCGTATTGTGGGACAGCAGCGTGTATCCGTCCGGCTTGGCGGAAGCCACGAACTGCGCGCCGATCTGCCCGGCGGCACCGGCCTTGGCCTCGACCACGACCGGCTGCTTCACGATCGGCTCCATTGCCGCGGCCAGGGGTCGGGTCACGATGTCGTTGATGCCACCGGGCGGAAACGCGTTGATGATGGTGATGGCATGCGACGGAAAAGCCGCCTGCGCGAGCAACGGTGCGGGCGCAAGCGCAGTCGCGGCGGTCCCGATGACGAAATGACGGCGATCCATCTCGTGCCTCCGTGCGGCATTGCACCGACAATGATGCTCAAGACAGAGCCGGCGGCCCGTCAGGTGTCAGATGCAAAACTCGGCGCTGGCGCGCAGGCGTACGACTGGATCGGAGGAGAAGGCTTGTCAATGCGACGAGCTGCTCTCTTTCGGCGCAGCGGCGGGTTCGGGCTTTTTATC
>Ga0209526_10002498_pt1 | contig 12397 bp, 8 predicted proteins | sample JacPinW_OM2H0_M1_FD_188566 | JGI IMG/M metagenome (GOLD analysis project Ga0209526, IMG submission 188566) | Forest soil microbial communities from Algoma, Ontario, Canada - Jack Pine, Ontario site 1_JW_OM2H0_M1 (SPAdes) (version 2) | ecosystem: Environmental > Terrestrial > Soil > Boreal...
GTGCTGTGGATGCGCATGTCTTCGCGATATTTTGCGACGGTGCGGCGGGTGACGTGAATGCCCGCGTCGTCGAGCTTTTTGGCGATTTGATCATCGGTTAGCGGCTTCGTGCCATCTTCTTCCTCGATCATTTTCTTGACCAAGCGTTTGAGAGTGAGCAGCGACATGCCGCTGCCTTCCGGGCCGTTGACGGATTCACTGAAGAACGAGCGCAACTCGAGTACGCCCTGCGAAGTGTGCGCGTACTTGCTGGCCACGGCGCGGCTAACCGTGGAAGGATGCACGCCGACTTCTTCGGCGACTTCCTTGATCATCATGGGCTTCAGAGCGTCGGGACCGTGATCGAGAAATTCGCCCTGGCGCGCGATGATGGATTGACAGACGCGCAGGATGGTGTGCTTGCGCTGCTCGATGTTTTTCATCAGTTGGATGGCGGCGGTGAAACGCTCTTTGACGTAGTTGCGCACGTCGCGGTCCGCAGCATCGCGCACCAGCAGGCGGCGATAGGTGGGACTCAGGCGCAGTTGCGGCATGTCGTCTTCGTTCAGGAACGCTTGCCACTGATCATCGACTTTGCGGAAATAAACGTCGGGCTCGACCAAGCGGGGCTCGGTTTTGTTGTAGCGAAGGCCCGGGCGCGGATCAAGTTTCTTGATTACATCCAGAGCGCGCTTTACTACTTCGAGCGGACGGTTTAGAGCGCGCGCGATTTCTTTAAGTTGATTGGATTGGACCTGCTTGAGGTGCTCGGAGACAATCTGCTGCGCGAGAGTATTCTGCGGGTCGAAGGCTTTCAGTTGCCGCAGCAGGCACTCCCGCAAATCCTTGGCACCCACCCCGATGGGATCGAAATCCTGGACCACGGCGAGGGCATCGTCCAGATCGTCCTGCGAATACTTGCCGCTCTGCATCAGCTCTTCGACGGACGCGGTCAGGTAGCCGTTTTCGTCGAGATTGCCGATGATGCTTTCAGCCAGTTCGCGCACGGAATCGGAGCAAATCGTTACACTCAATTGCCAGGCAAGATGATCGCTGAGGCCGGCAGCCGAGGAAAGAAACTTCTCGAACGAAGGGCGCTCGGAAACTTCGCGCTCCTGCGAGCGCCCGCCGTCCCCGCCCGAATCCAGGTATTGGTTGAAGAAGGTGCCGACGTCGAATTCGTCAAAAGGATTCGCCTCGGGCTTTTCCGGAACCTTTTCGGTTTCGGCCTTGAGGAAGGTTTCGTCGCTATAGTTATCGGATTGCGTGGGTTCTTCGCTCTGCTCTTCCAGGACGGGGTTGGCGATCATCTCCTGGTTGATCATCTCGCGCAGCTCGAGGCGGTTGAGCGCGAGCACACTGACCATCTGAACGAGGCCAGGCGTCAGAATCTGCTTCTGCGCCACTTTCAGATTCAGTTTGAGCCCTTGCCACGCCATGGTTTCTTCTGTCTGTTCCTAGTTTAAACGGAAGTGATCGCCTAGATACACACGCCGCACCTCGGGATCTTCGCTCAACTCCGAAGGGCGGCCCTTCCTGAATATTTTCCCACTTCTGAGGATATATGCGCGGTCGGTGACGCTGAGTGTTTCCCGCACGTTATGATCGGTAATCAGCACGCCAATTCCCGAGCGGCTCAACTCGCGAATAATCTCTTGCAAATCTTTCACGGTGAGGGGATCAATGCCGGAGAACGGCTCGTCCAGCAAGATAAAGGACGGTTGCAGGGTAAGCGAGCGCGCGATTTCCAGGCGCCGGCGTTCACCGCCAGAAAGCGTGTACGCTTTGTTTTGCCGCACGGTTTCCAATCCCATTTGCACGAGCAGTTCTTCCAGCCGGTCGCGTTGTTGCTCCGGAGTCAACGGCAAAGTCTCCAGCACGGCTAGCAAATTTTCTTCGCTGGTCAATTGACGAAAAACCGAGGGTTCCTGAGGAAGGTAACTGATGCCGCTACGGGCCCGAAGATACATGGGGAGGTCCGTGATTTCATCGCCGTTGAGAAGGACGCGACCGGAATCGGGGCGGGCAAGACCTACTATGATGTAGAAAGTTGTCGTCTTTCCTGCGCCATTAGGTCCGAGGAGCCCAACGACTTCACCCTGTCCGATCTCCAGCTCTACGTCGTCCACAACTCTGCGTCCGCGATACGACTTGCTCAACTCGACGGCCTGGAGCTTCAGCATACCTCGTCATTTCTCGACTCGGTGCTTCGTCAAAGTGCGAGAACCATTTTCAGAGTCGACGATGATCGTATCATCCGCTAAATAGAAGGTCAATTGACGGCCCGTGGTTGTGCCCGCGGAACCGTCGTATAGCGTGGGATTTCCGCCGCTCATCACGAATTTTCCGGCGGCCGCGACGTATTCGCCGCGCTCTGCTGTGGCTTTCCGGGTGCCTTCTTCGACGATTACGCCGCCAGTGCCGACGGCGCGGCTAATTTGCTGTGCGCCGGCGGGAGAAGTTCCATTGGTCGAAGCGTTGGACGCCGCTGGAACGGCGCGCGTAAAGTAAAGATCGAGTGTCGGCGCACGCATGCGCTGTTCCGCCGATTGCACCACAACGTTCTGTTCGAGGTGCGCGCGACTTTCCTTGTCGCTGTAACTCAGATTTCCGGAAGTCGCGTGCCAAAGATGCAGCTTCCTTGTGGAGGATTGCGCGGCGGTGGCCGCCGCGGGAATTAGGATGCTTGATTTCTCGTCGGCGCGATTCGTGGGATTTCCGGCTGATTGCGCGGCGGCTTGGGGAAAAACGGCCCGGACATTGCCAACGGCGTTAAGAACGCGCGTTTCCCGCAGCAGCTCGATAGATTCCGCTTCGAGCACCGAATCGCCCTGCCACAAACGCGCGTGACCCGAGTAGAAGGCGCGGCCCGTTTTCGAGTTGGCTTGTAGCGTATCGGCGGTGATGTTTGCCGGCGCCGGCGCCAACTGCACCGCGCTCGACCGCGAAGAGAAATCCGTCGAGCGCACGGCGCCCTCCGCGTGAATGTCTCCGGTGGCCTGTGCGAAGGTGATCTTTTGCGCGTGTGTCTCTGTTGACGCGTCGCGGGCTAGGGCGCTGCCGGTGAGCGTGGCGATCTGCGATGCACGAACAAAGACCGCGTGCGCCCCCTGGCCGCTGCGCTCCCCCTCCTTCAGCTTTACGTCGCCGTCCAAATCCATTTGCGACCAGCCGCCGCTTGACTGCAACTCAGCGACACCGTTGCGCGCCGTCGCGGTCTGCACCGCGCGACCTGCGACAGCTCGCTCCGTCTGCACATTTCCGATTGCCTGAAGCTGCCGGGCTTTGCCCGATGAGGCGAAATCCATTACGAGCTTGTCCGCTTGCAATTTCGTTTTCGCAATTGCGGCGCCAGGTTGCGCCAGTGCGTCGGTCCATTCCATACTGCCCGCCGCGAGTGTCTCGGCCTTTTGCACCTTGCCGGCTTGGCCCAATTCGCCTTTGCCAAACTCCATGCGAAATGCGTTTGTCCGCAGCTGGCGCGACTCGCCACCACCACCATGCGTTTCCAGCAACACGTTGCCATTCAAACTGACTTCCTTGGGGCGGCCCAGCCAGGGCCACAATTCCAAGGTGCCGTATTCGGCGCTGGCTTTATCCTGTTCCGTCGGGCCGTTGCGTGTGCCGCGCACCATTCCTGCCGCATCCATTCGCGTTACCGCACCCTCTGGTGAAAAATGCGCGGTAAGAGTGTCCGCCTGCAGAGTTATTTGCTCGCGTGTGCCCTGCGACGTCACCGCTGGCCGATTGCCACCCGTGCCCGACGCAACCAGCGTTTGCGCGTGAAACTCCTTGTCGAGCGACACATTGATTTCAGCGGCGCTCAGCCGCTCGGTTGCCGTGTCGGCTTCCGCCGGACCGAAAAGACGCAGCAAGCGTGAGTCTCGCCCGAAGTCGAGGCTCGAGCCTTTCACTCGCACCTCGTCAGGAGCGTGCACCTGCGAATTCGCTGCTTTCGGCTTCGCGGCGTTCGGCGCGTCTTGCTTCAACGTGAGCTGCACGTCTCGCAACAAACGCACTGTGCCTTCTTCGGACTTGTATTCCAGCCCGATCGCTTCTCCGCTTCCGCTCGGGAATGCAAACGTGACTTTCTGATCGGTCTGCGCCAGCCCACTGGGCCGATCGAATTTCACGCCGCGCGTCTCGATGTGAGTAGTTACGGCTTTGACGGCTTCCGGGTGACCCGCGGTACGCTGCGCGTCCGCCGCGCTCATCAGGTCGATCTGCACTGCACCGCTGCAGTCGATGCCGCCATTTTCTTTTCCGTATTGGCAGCTTCGCGTGTGAATCACGTCGTGGCGGTCTCCGGCTTTGCCGAAGATAGTGATGCGCACGTCCTCGAGTAGATTGGAGTCCTTCCCCTTGAATTCAATCGATTTCGAGGCTGCCACCTCGAAAATCGTCTGGTTCTGTTCGACTTTTTTAAAGTTGAGCCCGGCAGACTGCCGCGATACATCAATCGGCGCGGCCGGAGGCGCATTTCTCTTCTCAACGTGACGCAGCCAGTCGCGCCGCACGTAGGCCGACAGAGTCACCGCCGCAAGCACCAGCGCGACCAGCGCTGACCAGCGCGCATACCTCGCCGCTTCACTTCGCAACATACATTTAGTTAAGCAAACTTCTCAAAGACTGTATAGGAGAAGGAAGCGCGGGGGGTTTAGCTAGCGGATTCAGCGTTAGCCAGCGTATCAGGCAAGATTCCAATGTTGGCCGCGGCGACGCTATCGCGGTTCGTATTCTTCACCAGGTACATGGCTTCGTCGGCCAGATGCAGCAGTCCCTCTTTCGTCTTGGAATCCACCGGATACGACGCCACGCCGATACTCGGTGTGATGCGCACCTTGAGGTCAGCTTGCTCAAGCCACCGCATCTCGCGAATCATCTTGTGCAGCCGGCGCGCGACATTCAGCGAATTGTCTTTCGACGTCTGCGGCAGCAAAATCACAAATTCGTCGCCGCCATAGCGAAACGCAAAATCGATGAGCCGGCAATGCGTTTTCAGAGCGCTGCCGATTTCCGCAAGGAGTTTTGAGCCAATCAGGTGCCCGTGCGTGTCGTTGACTTCCTTGAAGTGGTCGAGGTCGATGAAGACCAATGAGAACTCGTAATTGTAGCGCTGCGAGCGGTAAATCTCTGTTTCCAGGATGAAACCCATGTGCCGCGCGTTATAGAGCGTGGTGCAATCGTCGGTGATGGTCAGTTCGTGAATGCGCTTGACGTGCCGCGCGTTTTCGAGCGCAATGGCGGCAAAGTCCGCCAACGCTTCCAGCAAATTCAAATCGCGGGAATCGAAGCCCTCCGGCCCAAAGCAATTGATAAGCTCGATTACGCCGAGGCAGGTGTCGCGAAACTTTACTGGCACGGCGACGATAGACTGCGTCTCCATTTTGGTCTTCTCGTCCACCTTGCCGAAAAAGCGCGTGTCCTTCGACGTGTCCGGCACCACAACCGCTTCGCCGTGCTGCGCGACCCACCCGGCAATACCCTGCCCTACTTTGATGCGGACATCCTTTAGCGCTTGCGATGCCTTGCCTACGGCCAGCTCGAAATACAGCTCCTGCTTGGCCTCATCCAGCAGCAGAAGCGACCAATTGTCGGGCCGGAGGAACTCGTCGATTTTCTCCATGATGGTGCGGAGAACCTGATCCAGTTGCAGTGAGGACGTGAGGGCTTTTCCGAGCTCTTGGAAAATGGCGAGTTCGCCAGCTTCTCGTTGTTGGGAAGGCACCGCCGAACTACGGCGGCGTTCGACGGCAGGAAATGGCTTGACTTCCTCCACGTTCGATTGAACCTGACCCTTAGAATTTCGACTGGTTACGCTGGCAAACCTCTGCGGGCTGGCCGCAGTTGCGGCTCGACCCACGCCCGCGAATCTCCGCAAGTATAGGCTCTCCGCAAAAAGCAGCGCAACACACTCGTAGTACAGGCGTTGCTATGTTGCCATCAGCGCAGCCGCTCCGACTTCCTCTCGGTTCCGTCAGGGTCCGCACATGGCGGAAAACGGCATTTTTAACGTTTTGCGGTTCAGAGACGTATCGTTAGCAGTTCTCTTGCATCCAACCGACATCTAAGGATGCTTGGTGAACACTCGCTTTGCGATTCTTGTCGCCATTGTTCAGTTGATTCTGTTCCTTGGCCATCTCTTCGTCTATGAAACGTGGCGGTACTTTTCGCCGTCGTCTCAACCAGCAGTGACGGTCTTCCTCCGAATCGCGTTTCTATTGCTGTCAGTCAGTTTTGTCCCTGCATCATTGCTTGCCGCCCGTTATTACAATCGCCTTGTACGGATGTTCTATACGTTGGCTAGTATTTGGCTCGGCGTACTGAATTTCTTCGTCCTGGCCGCAGCCTCCTGTTGGGTGCTGTACGGAACGGCCCGTGTCTTGGGTTTGCCCGTCAACCGGTCCACTCTCTTTTTCGCGCTATTGGGTGGCGCCCTTCTGGTGAGCTTCTATGGAATCGTAAACGCTTCGTGGATACGCGTTAAACGCATCAGCGTAAAACTGCCGGCCCTGCCAGAGTCTTGGCGCGGCCGCACTGCCGCATTGGTGTCCGACACACATTTGGGGCACGTCCGCGGCTATCCGTTTATCTCCGGGATCGTAGCGATGTTACGTCAGGTACGCCCGGACATCCTGTTCATTGCCGGTGACTTTTACGACGGAACCAAGGTGGAGCCGAAACACTTGGCCGCGCCTTGGATGAATCTGTCTCCTCCGCTGGGGAAATTCTTCGTGACCGGAAATCACGAGGAGTTTTCTCATCCCAGGCAGTATGCCGACGCGCTGGAGCGCAGTGGGGTTCGTACTTTGCTCGACGAGAAGCTCGTCGTGGACGATCTGCAGCTCATTGGCGTGACCTACCATACTCAGGCTGCCCCGGAACGCCTCCGTTCGTTCCTGCGGAACGGCGGTAACGGTAACGGAGCGAGCGCCGCAAGCATCCTGCTGGCTCACGGTCCGCATAATTTGGGCATCGCTGAGGAAATGGGGATCTCCCTTCAGCTCTCGGGCCACACGCACCGCGGCCAAGTATTTCCCTTCACCTGGATCACCTCTCGCATTTTTCGTGAGTACACGTACGGCTTGCATCGGCACGGGGCGCTGACTGTTTACACTTCGAGCGGCGCGGGGACGTGGGGTCCGCCCATGCGTGTCGGGAGCAGGCCGGAGATTGTGCTAATTCGATTCGAGTAAGCCCGCCGAATTAGAAACTATTGCAGAGCTGGCAGCACTTGTTTGACACGCTTCGCGGTGCCGCCTATAGTGCCGTCGAGGGGAGCCCACACCTTCCGCGAGTGTGCGCCGCCGTCAACCGCCGCGCCTCGCCGCTTCACGTCGACCGCGATTAGGTCGCGCCGGCTTCGCCGACAGGGTTCAATTCATGGCCAGGGGAAATTTTGGGGAACGTCTGAAGCGCGAGCGTGAGCTGCGCGAAGTTTCGCCCAACGAAGTGGTTGTGGCTACGCGCATCAGCTTGCGTTTTCTGGAAGCCCTGGAAAATGAAGACTGGGACAAACTTCCCGGCGGCGTCTTCAATCGGGGCTTTGTGCGCGCTATCGCCCGCTATCTGGGCCTTGACGAAGAGCACCTGCTAGCTGAATACGATCTCGCGCGCGGCGACCTGTCCGCCGAGTCTGCCCTCGCTCGGGACAATCGCATACCTTCACCATCCAAATGGATTCCTGTCGCATTCGTGCTTGGCGCGCTGGTGGTAATTGCGGCGCTGGTGGCGGCGGGAGTCTACGGTTGGCGGCGGTATTCTGCGTATCGTCGCGCCAAGCCATCTTCCGCTGTTACGGCACCGTCGCTCGCGGGGGCGCAGCTCACCGGCCTGCGCGCCAACGACGCGTCCTCGGCGAGTTCCGATGAGCTTGATCTTTCGGTCTCCATTTCGGCCTCCACGCGCGTGCGTATTCTTGCCGGCGGCAAACTGGTCCTTGACTCTAAAATTCCACCAGGACGAAACCGCCATTTTTCCGCGGAGACTGCCTTTGAAGTCACTTCTGCGGACTCCAGCGGGTGTTGCTGGAATTGAACGGGCAGACGATGCCGCCCATCGGTTCTCCTGGCGCCTCCGGTACAATAGTGCTTAGCCGAAAGAATTTGAGGCCGGCACCCGGTGGAAACTCTCAGCCCAGACCTTATCGAAGCCCTGCGTCACGGACGCGCTACACGCGAGCGCAAGATCGCAGTGTGTAGCGGTGGGGCACACCTCTCGGCAGCGGATCGCGCGGAAATTCTTGCCGTCCTGGCGCACGATGCGGATGAGGTAGTCGCCAACCGCGCGCAAGACGCGTTCCTTTCGCAAGCGATTGAACCTATCCTTGAAGCTCTGGTCCGCGAAAACGCCCTCCCGGCGCTGTTCGCCTACGCCGCCAAGAATCTGGCCGACAAACGCGGCATCGGCGACGCCATGGTGCGCAACAAGAACTGCGGCGCGGAACACTTAGTTCACGTGGTGCGGTCGCTCTCCACCGAGAGCATTCAGATGCTGATGGAAGAACTTGACCGGGTCAGCGAATCGCCTGCCCTCGCCGCCGCTCTCGAACACAGCTCCTCGGTGACTGCCGAACAAAAAGCGCAGTTGCATGAATTGCGCGGCACTGCGATCGACAACGGAGCACTGGCCGAAGCCGCTCTCGAGGCTGAGCCCGATCTTGGCAAACGCCAGACGTTGCTCCAGCGGCTGGCGACCATGACCGTTGCGCAGCGCGTGCAATTCGCCATCAAAGGCGGCTCCGAAGCCCGCCGCACCTTAATTCGCGACAGTAATAAGGTCGTGCAGCGCGCCGTGCTCCAATCCCCGCGGCTGACAGACCAAGAGGTGGAAGCCTTCGCTTCGATGTCCAGCCTGACGGATGAAATTCTTCGCCTAATCGCAAAGAACCGCAACTTCCGCAAGAACTATGTGGTCGTCCGCAATTTGACGAATAACCCGAAAACGCCGCTGGATGTGACCCTGCACATGCTCCCCATGCTCAACCCGCTCGACCTCAAACGCCTGTGCACAAACAAGAATGTTCCGGAGACGCTGCGCACCACGGCGAACAAACTCCATCGCCAGCGCCAGGAAAACAAAAAGTAGTCCAACTGTTTATCTGCATGGAAGCGCCGCGTTGTTGCGCGCATTGGCCTTAAGTTTTCGACACGTTCAGCTCAGCTTCGGGTGCTTCCGGTGGAACTCCGTCGCTTGCTGATAAGCGCGTGCAAACGCCAACAACTCCGCCTCGCGGTACAAGTTGCCAAGGAAGGTCAGGCTGACCGGCGTTCCCGGTCCGCCAATATTGTCGTCGTCCCCGTCGTCTTTTGCGGGAGGTTTTGGGGCGTCGTCGCCGCGAAAACCGTTGGGCAAAATGAGCGCCGGATGGCCGGTCAAATTTGTGATCACCAATTGCTCGCTGCTGGTCGGGGCGACGATGACGTCCACCATGTCAAAGACCTTTGCCACTCCATCCATCGCCAATCGCCTCGCGCGGCTCGCTTGAATATATTCGACGGCAGGGATAAATCGCGCCGAGCGAAATGTGTTCGGCCAATCGTCGGCGGACTGCGCGGTCAACACCTTGTCGCGCCCCGAGCGCGTCAGCTCATCGAATGCAGCAGCGGCTTCCGCGGTCAGCATCGTGACCATCGGGTCGTAGGGAAATTTCGGCATCTCCACCGGAATCAGCGCGACGCCCATCTCTTGCAGCTTCGCCAATGCCGCCTCGGCAAACCGGCGGTCATACTTCGCGCGCTCCTGGAACGCTGCCCGTTTTTTGCGCTGCTCTTCGCGTTTCTTCTTCTCTTCCTCGGATAGCGCAGGTTCTTCCTTTTGCGCATCCTCTTGCGGCTGCGCAGTGCGTTCGAAATCAGTCTTCAAATATCCGACGCGCAGTTTCCGCCAATCGAGTTCCGCATCCCAATTAAACGCGGCGTTCTTCACCGTGCGGTCTTTTCCATCCGGCCCGTAAATTGCGCTCAGCACAAGCGCGCAATCTTCCACCGAGCGGCAGATTGGCCCGAGTTTATCCATGCTCCACGACAACGCCATCGCGCCCGTGCGCGGCACAAAACCGAACGTTGGCCGCAACCCAGTGCAGCCGCAACGCGTCGACGGCGAAGAAATCGATCCCAGAGTCTCCGAGCCGATGCTGAAAGCCACGCATCCCGCAGCCGTAGCCGATGCTGGCCCCGCCGAAGAGCCACTCGAGCCTTGCGCCGGGTTCCAGGGATTGCGCGTCTTGCCGCCAAACCATACGTCACCTTCCGCCAGCGCTCCGAGCGTGAGCTTCGCGACCAGCACCGCGCCTGCGGCGTCCAGCCGCTGCACTACAGCCGCATCTTCGTCTAGCGTTTGTTTCTCGAAGCCGGCCGCGCCCCACGTCGTGCGGTATCCTTTCACGGCCAGCAAGTCCTTCGCGCCCCATGGCAGACCGTGCAGCGGCCCGCGATATTTGCCCGCGGCGATTTCGCGGTCGGCGTCCCTGGCATGCGCCCGCGCGCGCTCCTCCGTCAGCGTGACCGTGAATTTCAGTGTCGGGTCATAACGCTTCAATCTTTCCAGATACATTTCTGTAAGCGCGCTCGAGGAAACTTTCTTCGTGCGCACCAACTCCCCCAGTTCTCGAACACTCGCAAAAGCCAATTCCTCTAAATTCTTTGGCGCTGTAATGTTCGGCGCTGCCGATATTCGCTGCGGTTTCCGTTCCATCTCGTACTTCGTCCCGTTCAGCGCCGGATCAAACAGCAGTGCCGGCTCAACCGAATTCGGTATATGCAGTGCGTAAATCGCCTCGTAGCCTTTTTGCTGCTCGTTCAAGTTGTCGAGCATCATCTGCTTGTATTCGTCGGAGATGGGCACGTCCGCGACCACCGCGGCAGCTTCGATCATTTCCTTGGTAATCTTGACCGAACCTTTCGCCTGTGTCTGCGCCCAGAGCACTCCCGGAAACAATGTCGAACCCAAGCCGAATCCCGTGCACGTCTGCATAAAAGACCGCCGCTCCATCATGCCGTCAACCCCCTTCGCAACTTCGCAAGCGGGCGGCACTATATCATTTGTAGGCAATCCAATTGTCGGAATGCGGCTAAGGGAACGTCGCCAGAAACACGAAGAGCCGCTTTCCCTCCGCGAAGGGGAAGCGGCTCTTGTACCGCGAAGTAAAACTTGCGTCCGCGACTACCTGTGAGACCCGCCTCCGCTGGCCTTACCCTTACTCATACCCTCTCGCGAAACCTGCGCTTGCATTTGCTTCGCTTCTTGCAGATGGGATTCCAACGTCGGCAATGTTTTTTGCGCATACTCCTTTACTGCCGGCTTCTGGCTGGCGGAAGTTGCGCGCTTGAATTCATTCACATCCTTCACGTGATCTTTTACCATTTCTTGCGCGTAGGCCTTGTCGAACTCCGGTCCAGACAATTTCGAAAGCCGCTCATACGTTGCGGCCTCTTTGCGGCCTACATCCGTAGGCAGGTTGATTCCCTCCTTTGCGCCCACCTGCTTCAGTTCCTCGTTCGCTTTCGAATGGTCTTCCACCATGCGCTTACCGAATTTCTTGACCTCGGGGTTCTGTCCCTTTTCCTCGGCCAACTGTCCTAACTTCACTTCTGCCATGTTGCCTTCAGCCGCATCGCGAGCGAATTTTTCGTCGGCGAACGCTGCGTTCGCCCGATGCGTGCTCTGCTTTTGCGCTGTCGGCGTGTTCTCCTGATGAGCCAGCACCGCCCAGCAGCCTAGAAACGTGCAGAATGTGGTGACGCCGGCCACATAGAGCATCTTTGCCAGAGATTGATTCATGGTCCCTCTCCTGAAACCTGAATGTTTTACGGGCTAGCCTTCGGACCATATCTATAGGCGTCAACGCCAGCAATCCAGCGTTGTGTGTAGAATCTCTTCAAGGTCCGCTGTATTCGCCTTTAGACCCAATCAGTTACAGACGTTGGGAAAGGCAAAACTCATGCCAACGGGAAAGCCCGGTCCCGTTTCTGGTCCTGATTGCTGAAATAACGAGGAGCGCTACGGCACAGCGGTCGTCAACAGCCTTCGCTCAGCCCAGCCACTGTGGATTGTGCGCCGTGCCGTCAAAGTTGGTGGTCGTCTTGTAGCCTTCGAATTCGCCATTTTGCGCCGCGGCTTTGGTCTTCGCCAGCAGCGTCGCAACTTGCGTTTCGCTTAGCGGCTTAAAACTCTTCGCCGCGCTCACCGCCTGCTCCACCAGCGTCACCGAATCGCATCCGGTAATGACCACGCTGGTCGGCAGGCTCATCGCATAATGTAAGCACTCCACCGGTTCCACCATCTTGCTGCGCAAGATAATCCCCGCACCCATCGGCTTCATCCCCAACACGCCGATTTCCTTTTTCACCAGCACTGGCAGCACCTTTTTCTGAAAGCTGTTGTAGTGCGCGTCCATCACGTTCAGCGGCATCTGCAC
>Ga0209526_10002499_pt1 | contig 12396 bp, 14 predicted proteins | sample JacPinW_OM2H0_M1_FD_188566 | JGI IMG/M metagenome (GOLD analysis project Ga0209526, IMG submission 188566) | Forest soil microbial communities from Algoma, Ontario, Canada - Jack Pine, Ontario site 1_JW_OM2H0_M1 (SPAdes) (version 2) | ecosystem: Environmental > Terrestrial > Soil > Boreal...
ATCTGTTCGGGTTTCGCTTCCGAGCGGAGATTGATATCGAAATGCGGGCGGCTGGCCATGGCCAGAATCTCACCCGTTTGTGGCCGCATCAAAATGATGGTGGCCTTTTTTGGCGAATATTCGCGCATCGCGGCGTCGATTTCATTTTCCACGATGTTCTGCAAGTTAAGATCGACCGTGAGGTGGATTTGGTAGCCGTTGCGCGGCTCGCGTTCCTGTCCCCGATAAAGCACGATCTCCTGGCCGGCGCGATTGTGTTCGATGTAACGATAACCATCCTGCCCATGTAGATATTCTTCCATCGAGGCCTCCACGCCCTGGATGCCGTGATGATCGAAGTCGGTGAATCCGATGACGTGGCAAAGCATCGAGCCGTTCGGATAAATGCGGGTGGCGTCGTGCTCAAAGTAAATGCCGCGCATATTTTGGGCTCGTAACTTTTGCTTGAGCGAGTCGACGATCGTTTCCGGCACCTGCCGCTTGATAACTATGTAGCGACGATCGCCTTGTAATTTGTCCGCCAGCTCGGCCCGCGGGATTCTCAGCTCGTCGCTAACAATATCGACAATTGCGTCAACATTGTTCAGGTGGGTGGCATCGGCCACCACCGTTTCCACCGGGACATTGTGCGCCAGCACTTCGTTGTTGGCGTCCAGGATCGTACCGCGCTCGGCAAAGATGGTTTGCTTGTAAACGTGTTTTTCAGCGGCGAGCCCGGCGTACTCGTCGTGCTTGATCATTTGCAAATAGATCAGCCGAAAAGAGAAACCGCTGAAAAGCAAAGTGAAGCCGAGACATACCAGCGCGCATCGCATCCGGCTGTTCCATTTCATCTGGCAGCACGCTGATTCGATACCGGCTGGATGGCGTCTTCGCCATTTCGCGCCGGCATCGTTAGTCGCACAATGTTGTGCTCGGCGATCGGAATCATTTTCAGATAACCTTCTTTGAGGCGGCGTTGCAGAGCCGAGCGCGATGTCAAAGCTGCGATCTGGACGCTGGCGACGTCATTTTGCGTCCGCAAACTCGCCAGCTCGGTCTCGAGCGCTTTTTTTCCATCGCCCAGATGATAAAGCTGCAGCGTCAGATAAACGTAGCTCAACCCGATCAGCGCCAGAAAAGCCGTGACCACAATCCAGCGCGCCAGCGAAGCGGCATCGACCGTGTTCCAATTTTTGCGACGCGAACGATTCATTTGATCTTTTCGGCCACACGCAGTTTCGCGCTGCGGGACCGCGGGTTCATTCGCCGTTCGTTTTCGTCCGGCTCGACCGGTTTCGGTGTGATCACGTTCAAATCGCGCTCAGGATTGGGCCGCGGCGCCGGCCACTCCGGTCGGTCCAACCATTCGCGGCTCCGATCGCGAAAGAAATTTTTCACGATCCGGTCTTCCAGAGAATGAAACGTGATGACGCCAATGCGCGCGCCCGCCTCGAGTCTCGCTGTCAGGACGCGCAGGCCTTCTTCGAGCGCGCCGAGTTCGTCGTTTACTTCCATGCGCAGTGCCTGAAAAGCCTGGGTCGCGGGATGCCTGCGGCCATGCCGGCCGACCACTTTTTCGATTGCGCGCGCCAGTTGCAACGTCTCGTAAAACGGAGAAATCTTTCGAGTTTTCACAATGACGCTGGCAATGCGACGCGCGGCCGGTTCTTCGCCCAGATCGCGGAAGAGGCGAGTGAGATCTTCTTCGCTGTACTGGTTGACGATGTCGGCCGCGGTCAAAGTCGCCCGCGGATCCATCCGCATGTCGAGAGGGCCGTTGCGCATCATGCTGAAGCCGCGCTCGGCATTTTCCAGTTGGCGCGAAGAGACGCCAAGATCGAGAAGCGCGCCGCCAATTGTCTTAATCCCAAGTTCGTCGAGAACTTGGCCGGCGTTTCGAAAATTGACCTGGCGAAGCGTGACCCGGCCGCCGAAAGGCGAAAGGGCATCGCGCGCGTGCTCGATTGCATCGGGGTCCTGATCGAGCGCGAGAACGTCCGCGCCGGTTTTGAGAATGGCCTCGGTGTGACCGCCGCCGCCGACCGTTGCATCGACAACAAGCGAGCCGGCCCGCGGCGCAAGCAACTCCACTGCTTCCGTCGCGAGCACCGGCCGGTGGTAAGTGAAATCTTCCATTTCCTGCGGTTCCTCCTCCAGAATTAGCGGTCCGGTTGCAAACCAAACCGGCCGCTCAAACAACAGTGCATTCATATTAGTGCTGCTTACAAACCGATGACGTTGGCCACATGCTGGTAGGTGGGCGTCTCCTCTTCGTGCGCCTTTTTCCAGCGTTGCAGATTCCAAATTTCGAAACGGCCGCGCCCACCCACCAGCGCGACCTCGCCTTTTAATTCAACTTTTTTGCAAAGTTCTTCCGGCAAGACGAGACGGCCTTGTCGATCCGAGGCGCCGTGTTGCGCGCGAGAGTGCAAATGCCGCAAGAAAACGCGGCGGTCGCGAGCAGACACGTTTGGATCCGATTCCGCCGCCGAACTCACGCGAGAAAACTCCTCAGGCGACATGACCAGGAGAAATTGATGATTCGCTTGCGGAAGAATGATGAATTCTTCGGCGCCATCACGTCGCCAGCGCGCGGGAATGGTGATCCGATTCTTTTCGTCGATGAAGTGACGAAACTCGCCGGCGTAGAAAGTTTGGTTAGGCGTATCCATTGGCGGGTGGCGAATTGGTCCATTCTAACCCACTTTCCTCCACTTTTAACCACCTTCCGTGCCACCGGTCAACAAAAATTAATGCCTATTTGCGACCGCTCCGCCTGCTCTTAAACTCAGCCTTTCAGTTCTATCATGGCGTTCGCTCTCCCTACATCGACAATCACTGGCGCGGCTCTCATTTTCTTGTGGCCGCTCGGACTCGCGCAAACTCCGGAGCCCAGTCAAACCGATGCGGTTCGCGTCACCGTTACCTACAACCGCGACGGATCGCGCACGGTTTACGAATTTGATAACGAACACCACAAAGCCACGGCGACGACCACCGAACCCGATGGCAAGTTGCGCGGCAAAGTTCGTTACGAGCTCGACGGCGCCGGCCGTTTCTTTAGCGGCCTCGTTTACGGCCCCGATGAGAAGCTTCGCTTCAAGAGCATCTATAAATACGACGGCGCCGGTCGTCTCGAGCAGGAGACGCAGCTCGGAAAAGACGAGGCAGTGCAGAACAAGATTGTTTACAAGTATAACCCGGCGGGTCAGGCGATCGGTTATTCCGTGTTTGATGCGACCGGCAAACTAATCGGGGGCACCGCCACGCCGACGCCGTCGCCTAAACCACGCAATGCCCTCGGACGCTGAGCTTAATCCGCTGGCTTGCCTCGATCGGCAAAGCAGTCTAGAAGATTGGGCGTGATCGATTACATCCAGAAGGGCGGGTTGCTGATGTGGCCAATTCTGGCCTGCAGCATCATTTCCGTCGCCGTCTTCGCCGAGCGTTTCTTCTATTTGCATCGGGCTACGATTCACGTCGGCGAATTTCTTAAGGGTCTTTCCAATCTCATTCAACGTCGCAATTTCGCCGAAGCCTTGCATGAATCGGCCGGCACTCCCGGCCCGGTGGCACGGGTCATTCACGCGGCGCTTCTTAGGCATGACATGCCGCGATCGGAACTGCGCGAGATTGTGCAGGAAGCGGGACAACTAGAGGTCCCGAAACTCGAACGGTTTCTCGGCGTACTTGCGACTCTCGCTTTTCTCGCGCCGTTACTCGGTTTGCTCGGAACCGTTGCGGGAATGATTGACGCTTTCGGCACAATTGCATCGCACGGCGGCTACGCCACGGTGACCGAACTTTCGGGCGGCGTTTACAAAAGTCTTTTGACCACGGCCGCGGGGTTAGTCGTCGCGACGCCTACTTTTGTTGCTTACAGTTATCTTTCGTCACGCGTGAACACCATGATGCACGAAATGGAACGGGCCGGCATCGAGATCGTGCACATGTTGAAGGACAGCGAAGCGCTCAGCGGCATCATTAGTTTCCAGCAACCGGCCACCCAAACCGCGAGCGAGCGGGGAGCAACTCTCGATCATTAGATCGACAATCGACAACATCGACAACTAGCCCCGCGCACGCATGAAGCTTAGTCGCACGAAGGAGTATCACTTCGCGTGGCTGGTGGTGCTGCCGTTGATCGATGTCGTGTTTCTTTTGATCCTCTTTCTGCTGCTGAGCTCGAATTTTATTTTGCAGCCCGGCATCGCGATCTCCGCGCCGTTCTCGCATTTCACCCTTGGCCCGCAACAGAACCCGCAGATCATCAGCATCACCGGTGGCCCCGCCAGCGCGATTTATTTCCGCGATCAAAAAACAACGTTGGAGCAACTCGGGCCATTACTCGACGCGGCCAAACGCGAGAACCGGTCCATCATCATCAAGGCGGACCGTTTAACGTCGTACGAGCTCGTGGTGTCAGTTACGAACGCCGTGCTCGAACACGGGATCACGTCGGTGTCCCTGGCCACAACTCCACCCAAATGAACATATCGATCCTGGCGCCGCGGATTGAGCCGCTTGTTTTCGATTGGAGCGCGCCGCGCCGCCGCAACGCGGCCGTTGCCGGTTTTCTGATGGCATCGCTCCTGATCCACGCCGCCGGCTTGTACATTTTCCAGATTGTTTATCCACCGACCATCGCCCTCTTACCACCGCCGGCCCGCGTAAACTTGATTACTTCCGATTCGGAAGAAGGCCGCACGCTTCTGCGTTGGATCGAAGCGGAAGATCCCGCGATTGCCTCCACGACAAGACGGCCGCCGGACGCGAAGGCTTATGCTTTGCCGAAGCTGCAACACGTTCCGTCGTACTTCGCCACCGAGCCCGCGTTGAAAGAAGTGCCGCCGTTAGTTGTCGATCTTCGCGTTCCAAGTTCGCAGCCGCCCGGTCCCGTGCCAATGATCCATCGTCCAGCGGCCGTGCCCGTTCATCCTGCACCCACGACGGTCGTGTTCTCAAAAGAACTCGAAGGTCTCGGCGCGCCTATGTTTGCATCTCCAAGTTTTAAGGCGTCAACCGCTGAACCGCCAGAGAGCGTCCGGTTTCGTATCGCCGTCGGCGGCCACGGCGAGATCCTCTATTGTTTTTCACTAAATTCTTCGGGCGACCCTGCGTTGGATGAACAGGCGCGAAATTATCTGGCTCTCGGACGTTTTTCGCCACGAGCAACGAATGGCGATCAATCGTTGATCTGGGGAATTGCGACGGTGGAATGGGGCAACGACGTCGCTCGCTCGCAGCCAGCTCCGACAACCGCCGCGCCGTGATCCGGGTCAGTCTCGCCGCGCTGGTCACAATTTATCTGCTGCTTTCCCTTGCCACGATTTTCCTTCTCTGGATAGTTGGGGAGTGGAACCGGCGCCGGCGTGAGCGGCGCGCATTGCGTTATCGGTTGCGTTGCGTGATTTGCGCGTTCGAATTTGAAGATCGAACGGCGACGTTACTCCCACGCTGTCCGCGCTGCGGCAGTTTGAACGAACGATTTAGATTGGAGCAGATTTAATTATGGGAATGTGGATTGGCCGTAATCGAAAAGCCCGCGTCACCTATGGGTTCGACGAGATCGCGCTCGTGCCCGGGCGCGTCACCATTAATCCGAACGAAGTGGACATCTCTTTTCGGTTGCCGCGCAAAAACGGCGAGCCGCTGCAATTAAAAATTCCGATCCTGGCCAGCGCCATGGACGGAGTTGTCGATGTTCGGTTCGCCGTCGCCATGAGCAAGCTCGGCGGTCTGGCGGTGTTGAATCTCGAAGGCGTGCAAACGCGCTATAAAAATCCGCAGGAGGTGTTGCAGAAAATTGTCGAGACCGACAAATCCGAGATCACATCGCTCCTGCAGAAGATTTATCAGGAACCGGTGCAGCCCGATCTGATCGCGGCGCGTGTCCGCCAGATCAAAGACGGCGGCGCCATCGCCGCGGTTAGTTCCATTCCGCAGCGCGCCGCGGAATTTGGCCCCCTCGCGCAGGAAGCGGGCGCGGATGTTTTTGTGGTGCAAAGCACCGTCTCGACCGCGCGCCATATTTCCTCGGAATACAAATCGCTCGATCTGGAAAAGTTTTGCCGTGACATGCGCATTCCCGTCATCGTCGGTAACACGGTCGGTTACGACGTCACTTTCGAAATAATGGAATGCGGCCCGGCGGCAGTGTTGGTTGGCGTTGGACCTGGCGCAGCCTGCACTTCGCGCGGCGTGCTCGGGCTCGGCGTCCCCCAAGTCACGGCCACAGTCGATTGCGCGGCGGCGCGCGACGCTTATTTCAAAAAGACTTCGCGCTACGTTCCGATCATCACCGATGGCGGCATGAGCAAAGGCGGCGATGTCTGTAAAGCGCTCGCCTGCGGCGCGGACGCGGTGATGGTGGGAAGCGCATTTGCTCGAACGCAGGAAGCGCCCGGCCGCGGTTATCACTGGGGAATGGCCACTCCGCACGTCAATCTTCCGCGCGGCACCCGCATCAAAGTCGGCACCACCGGTTCGTTGAAACAAATTTTATTCGGACCGGCTGAGGTCGATGACGGCAGCCAAAATTTGGTCGGCGCCGTCACGACCTGCATGGGAAACGTCGGCGCTCGTACTTTGGCGGAGTTTCAGCAAACCGAAATCATTATCGCGCCTTCCATCCGGACCGAGGGAAAACTTTTCCAGGCCGTGCAAAGCGTCGGCATGGGCACGAGCTAGGAATATTTAGTGATTGAGCGATTCAATGATTGAGTGATTTGATCGAACGCACAGGCTGGCAAAGTTTTTCAATCGCTAAATCACTCACTCGTTAACTCACTCAATGAACAACGATCGTAGAGTCGTCATCACCGGCCTCGGTGTTATTACACCGCTCGGAAATGATTTACCGACGTTTTGGAAGAACCTGACCGAAGGCAAGAGCGGTATTGGCAAGATTCAAGCCTTCGACACCGCGAACTACGATTGCAAAATCGGCGGTGAAGTGCGCGATTTTGAGCCAAAAAACTTTTTCAACAACGCCAAAGACGTCCGCCGCACGGATCGTTTCGCTCAACTGGCCATGGCCGCGGCCAAGATGTCGATGCAAGACAGCGGCATCGATCTTGAGCGCGTCAATCGCGACCGCTTCGGCGTGATCGTCAGTAGCGGCATCGGCGGACTGAAAACGCTCGAGGACCAATTCAGCGTTGTGATGAACAAAGGGCCGGGGCGTGTGTCCGCGTTCACCATCCCCATGCTTATCAGCAATATGGCCAGCGGAGTGATCTCGATGGAATTCGGATTGCGCGGCCCGAACATGTGCATCGTCACCGCGTGCGCGACTTCCAATAACTCCATCGGCGAATCGTGGCGCATGATTAAATTCGGCGACGCCGATATTTTTGTCGCCGGCGGTTCCGAAGCGGCGATCGTCGAACTTGGTCTCGCCGGTTTTTCCGCGATGAAAGCGCTCAGCAAGCGCAATGACGAACCGGAGCGTGCGTCGCGCCCGTTCGATCGCGACCGTGACGGCTTCGTTATAAGCGAAGGCGCTGGAATTGTCATTGTGGAAGAGCTCGAACACGCGAAGAAGCGCGGCGCGAAAATTTATTGCGAGCTTACCGGCTACGGACTTTCGGCGGACGCCTACCACATGACCGCGCCACCGGAAGATGGCGAAGGCGCCGCGCGCGCCATGAAAATGGCGCTGGACCACGCAAAGATCTCGCCCGGCGACGTCGATTACATCAATGCCCACGCCACTTCCACCGGTCTCGGCGACATCAGCGAAACCCAGGCGATCAAAAAGGTTTTTGGCGAGAAGGCCAACAAGGTTTCGATCAGCTCCACGAAATCGATGACCGGCCATTTGTTAGGCGGCGCCGGCGCAATGGAAATGGCGGCCTGCGCGTTAGCGATCCGCGACGGCGTCATCCCGCCCACGATCAATCTGGAAAATCCGGATCCCCAGTGCGATCTAGATTACACGCCAAACAAAGCGAAACAAAAGAAAGTGCGCGTGGTCATGAACAACTCATTCGGCTTCGGCGGCCACAACGCCACCCTCGTCGCCACAGCTTTCGAAGGTTAAGTAATTGCCCGTGATTTAGTCTAGTTCTCGGGATGGTTGCTTCAAAGGCCGATGAAGTTAATAGCAAACCCCGAAAACCTGAAGCCATTGCGGTTCGTTATTGAGCGCGATGAGGCTGCTGGCTTTTATCTCTACGTGTACGAAGATGATCGCTGCATACGAGATGATCTACAAGATACTCTCGAAATAGCGATGCAGGTCGCTTTTGAGGATTATCAAGTGCCGAAAGAGTCGTGGAAGCGGATTGATTGACGACAATCGCAAAAATCTGTTTAGCCCTCCGGATTTACGGGGAAATGTTTGTTCTTGAGGTTTTCGGGGACGCGTTTGGTTTGTTCCGCTTCGATCTTTTCGGTCGCTTCGTTTAGTGCATCGTAGGCTTCGCGGCTTTTCTTGGCCCGGCACATGTACGCCACGGCGTGGGCGAGAGGAATCTTCGCTTCGGGCAGGCCCACAAATTCCACTGCTTGTTGGGTGGCGATGGCAAGCGGCAGCGCTTCGGGGTCGGTCAGGCCGACATCTTCGCTGGCGAAGATGACGATGCGGCGCGCGATGAAACGAAAGTCTTCGCCGGCATGCAGCATTTTCGCCAGCCAGTACATCGCGCCTTTCTCATCGGACGCTCGCATGCTCTTAATAAATGCGCTGATCGTGTCGTAGTGCGCGTCACCCGCGCGATCGTAAACGATCGCCTTCTGCTGAATGCTTTCTTCGGCAACGGCGATCGTGAAATGAATAACGCCGTCTTCTGATGGAGGGACGCGCTCCGTCGCGTCCTTCTTTGTGCGTGATGGTTTGGACGACACGGAGGTCGTCCCTCCAGTTGGCGGCGTCGTCAGCACGCCAATCTCAAGCGCATTCAAACATTTGCGCGCATCGCCATCGCTTAACTTCGCCAGATGCCGGCGGGCATTCTTGTCGATCTTCACTTTGTAATTGCCGAGCCCGCGCTCTTTATCGGCCAATGCGCGATCGATCAATTCTTCCAGTTGTTCGACCCGCAGCGGCTCAAGTTGAAAAACTTGCGAGCGCGAGACGAGCGGGCTGTTGACATAGAAGAACGGATTGTAAGTCGTCGCGCCAATTAATCGCAGGTTTCCGCTTTCGACATCGGGCAGGAGGATATCTTGCTGCGCTTTGTTGAAATGATGGATCTCGTCGATGAACAAAATTGTTTTTTGTTCGGAGGTGCGGGTGCGATTGGCCGCACCGGCGATCACGCGCCGCATTTCGGCGACGTTGCTCTCCACGCCGCTCAGCCGCACGAATTTCGCGTGCGTCATGTCCGCGATGACGTAGGCGAGCGTCGTTTTGCCGGTGCCGGGCGGTCCGGACAAAATTACTGACGGCAAACGATCGGCCTCGATCGCGCGGCGCAGAAGTTTTCCCGGCCCGAGAATATGTTCCTGGCCGACAAATTCCTCGAGCGAGCGCGGCCGCATCCGCGTAGCCAGCGGCGCAGCGGCGTTTGTCGCCGCAACATCGACATCTTCCTCGCTGAAAAGGTCGTGCACGGAGGAAAATTACGATGCGCGCGAAGTATTCGCACGTGATTTCCGGGTTGTAGGGGAAGCCGTTGGCTTCGTCCGAGCCGGACTGGCATTTGGGACGACAGCGTCATCCTATCAGCTGGAAGCTGACAGCTTCCCCTACAGTGTTGCTACAGCGCTTGTGATTGGGCGGCCCGATCGATAAACTGGCAAACGTCGCTATGAAAAACCTCCTGGTCCCGATCGATTTCTCAGATGCGACACCGCGCGTTCTTGATCAGGCGAAGCAAGTTGCGCAGACCTTTCGCGCGGAGATTCATCTCGTGCACGTGAACGAAATAATACCGGCAGTGCCGCCCGCCACTTTCGGTTACGGCGGAATGCCGGAGATGATGCCGATGTCGACCAGTCCAGTGCTCGATACCGCGCCAAATCCAGCGGTCGCGAACGAAAGTCAAAAAGCGAAACTGAGCGATTGGCAAAAAGAAATCAGCCAGGGCGGTGTGAAAGTGACGTTGCACGAACCGACTGGCGCCGTGGTTGAAGAAATTTTGCGCGAAGCGGACGCGATCAAGCCCGATCTGATCGTGATGGGCCGGCACGGTCACGGCGCGATGTATAATTTGCTGGTGGGCAGCGTGACCGAAGGTGTCTTGAAACGCAGCGGTCGTCCGGTCTTGCTGGTTCCCAGCCCTCGTTCCTGATCGCGGCCACTGATCTTCGCTTGCGTAGCTTATTTACTTCTCCGGTGCTGCCGCTCTTTGGGTTCGTCCTCGTGGTCAATTTTGCCGCGATGCCGGCCGAAGAATATCCAGGCGACGCGTCCGCCGTTCGCCTTGAAGCGATCAGTTTGATTAATTCCGGGCAGTGGGCTCTGCCGCCGGACATTGTGGCGCTGGCTGGCGCGCGCGGGCAATATTTTTACCAGAATGCCAAAGGCGCGTGGTATCCGAAATACGGAATCCTGAACACGTTGATTTATGTGCCGCCGCTTTGGTTTCAAAAAGTCGTGAGCGGCAAGCTCACGTTTGAATCCGACAACACATTTTGTCTGAACCTGTTCAATCTGGTTCTGAGCGGCATTAGCGCGACATATCTGGTTCTCCTCGCCCGGCGCTACACGAAGTCGATGGCCGTCGTGTGGGCGTTTGTCATTGCCTCGTTCTATTCAACTTTCTGGTGGAACTATCTCCGAGCACAGACTTTCGAGACGTATGTCACGCTGTTCATGCTCGCGTTTTATTACCATTTTGTTTCGGCATGGAATTGCGAGCGACCAACTCAACGTAACCGCCAGCTCTTAATTGCGGCGATCTACCTTGGGTTTCTGTGCTTGTGCAAAATGGTTTACGTAATTCTGCTGCCGGCAGTCATTGTCTTCTTCGCGTTGTCGAAGCGGCCGCGCTTTAGATCCGAACCGGTCACGACGGAACGGGATAAGCTCGCGAGCCAACTCCTGTTTTTCTGGCTGCCATTGTCGATCTTTGTTTGCATTCTCCTGGCGGCGAATTGGTACAAATTCGGGTCGCCGCTCGATACGGGATATCTTCAGTGGGAAAGAGAGACGCAGCCTTTCACCGCGAATCTTGTTCCGGCACTTCGCGGATTCATTTTCAGCAAGCAGTGGAGCATTTTTCTTCACTTTCCGGTTCTCCTGTTCGCGTTGATTGGATGGCCGATCTTTTTCAAGAAATATAAATCAGAAGCGATGCTCGTTGCCGGATTGGGCACGGTTCTGTTACTGGCCAACTCAGCGTTCACGAATTGGAAAGGCGAAGCGTGCTACGGCCCGCGTTATCTTCTGCCGGTGCTGCCACTCTTAAGTTTGCCATTTCTGCAAGCCGCCGGTTGGATGAGCGCTCTTCCGAGCAAAATAATGAAAGGGTTGATCTACGCAATGGTCGTAAGTTCGCTCACTTACTCGTTCTTGCTTCAAGTCGGGGTCAACAGTTTGCCGTTCTTGTTCTGGTACGATCTTTACGCTCTTCCTGAAAATCGAACGTCTTCTCCCGCGTTCGATTACCTTCGTTCACACCACTTCGGCACCATTAACATCGATTTTATTCGTTACGCCGCCGGCCGTCCTTCGCGATTCCACTGTGATTATGTTGCTCGGCTTGAACCTTCGGAATTCGTGAGCTTGGAAGGTCTCAAAGTGGAAACCCGGTGCAACTACTATTGGTTCCCAAGTCCGGTGGAGCCCATGCAGTAGGTCCTCGCGCTCAATCGCGCAGCAAATAGACGAAAACTTCCCGCGGCCAATCCCGTAAACATTGGTCGAACGGTATCTGCGTCGTGCAGAACCGGACGATCAACGGCAAGAGAGCGCACGCGTGAATTTTCCGAACCTACCGCGCCAACCGTTTGTCGGGCTGGCGCTGTTGGCTGCGCTCGGGATTATTTTTGCGGACATCTTTCCCGTCTCACCATCGCGCTGGTTATTGTCCGCAGCGCTGTTTGCAATCGCCGGCGTCGCGACGCTGTCCTGGCCGAAGCTAACATCGACATATGCGCTCGTCGGCGCCGGTTTCTTTCTCCTGCACAGTTTTCAAATTCAAGATACGCCGGGTCTGCGGTTGGCTGCGCAACTTGGCGAGCGCCCTCGCGCTGTCGGTGCACCGGGATTTGTCGTGAGCGAGCCGAAGATGGCGTCGAATGGTTTCGCGACTTTCCTTCTAAAACTCAGATCGATTGAGTTCGAGGGAAAAACTTTGGCGACTGACGCGACCTTACTCGTCCGTTGGCGCGGGAATCCGGAATTCGGCGACGAGATGAAGTTTTCCGGAATCGCCGAAGCGATCGGGCCTCCGCGTAATCCGGGCGAGTTTGACATGCGCGGGTATCTCGCGCGCCGCGACGTGCGCCGGAGTTTATTTGTGC
>Ga0209526_10002500_pt1 | contig 12395 bp, 11 predicted proteins | sample JacPinW_OM2H0_M1_FD_188566 | JGI IMG/M metagenome (GOLD analysis project Ga0209526, IMG submission 188566) | Forest soil microbial communities from Algoma, Ontario, Canada - Jack Pine, Ontario site 1_JW_OM2H0_M1 (SPAdes) (version 2) | ecosystem: Environmental > Terrestrial > Soil > Boreal...
GATCGAAAACTGCATCGAGCTTCGGAAGCTCTGATTTCGGCTGGCCGGTCACTGGGCAGGTGGTTAGACACAAAGCAAGGAGAGCCGGCAAGAACTTTGTGAAGCTTGTTACAGGTTTCATTACCAAGACCTCCTGATGGACCGATGCAGTTTATGATCTAGTAGTCTCCCTCGGGATGAAGTTGGACTTTGCCACGCACAACTACCTTGTTGCGGAGTTTACCGTTAGGCTCCACGACGGCGGGGGCAGAAGTTCCAGGTCGCACCCAGTCACCGCCTTGCTACGTCTCGGATGCGTCACGCGCCTCCCTCGTCGTACAGTTCCTTTTCTGAAAGGACGGGCTGGCTCTCGAACACTTTGTCGCTCCTGCTGGCGGCTCCGAACATGGGGCCCCGAGCTGGCAGAACGGGAGCGAAAGCCATGAACCCGATCGGGTGCGGCATATCATCGTAGATGGCTTCCATACCGCCACGCAGGAAATACGTTTCGTGCCAGAAGCCAGTTCCACCTGAATCCTTCAGAAACCGCTTCCACCATTGCCGGTGCGGGTCCGAGCGTGTCCACTTCAGCAGCGAGTTCACATCACGCCAGTATTGCCGCATGCCGATGTGCATCGGAAACAGGGAGTAAATGACCGTCTCGTGCCGAAGGAGTCCGTCCGGCTGTGTCTCGGTGGAAGCGGAAATCTTCGGACCAAAGCCTAGAAGCGTCTTAATCCCGATGATGCGATTCACCCTCATGCCCAGATAAATCACCACCAAGTCCCGATATCCGGAGAGGTCCACTGTGCGCCGGTCAACACGTGTACTCATAAGGTGAAGGGATGTTTCAGCGACGATAAGTGTTGCAGATTTTCCCAGTTCAGGCAAACCTTTCGCATACCTGAGATCACGGAACTGTTGAACCGTGGCTTCTGCATGTCCGGCGTGGTGATTATTCGCATATCCGAAGACTTTGACGCCGCGACGCACGGTCTCGTAACAGCCATCGACCCAACCGCTCAGAGCATCACGAAGACATGGGACAAGACAGTTGTGTCCAGGGCAGGACAAGCATAGCATGCTAAACTGAAAGTTCTGGCCGATTCGTCCTCGGCGGCACGGCATTAAGTCAAAGGAGCCACAACATGGCATCGTCCCAGCCTAAAAATCGGGTCGCCGTGTCTGCGACCGAGCTTCTGGTGAAGTCGATGATTTCTGTGATTCTTTGCGTCGGCTCAGTTCTCTGCGCACGGGCTCAAGATGCTCAGCCGAACAATACCAACGAATCCTGGACGGCGACCACGCAAACTTCCGTAGACAACCCCAATCCGTCGCGGACGACGGAGAGCCACGTCAAGTCCGGCAACCGGAGTGTGGATAAGCAGAGTGTGGAGGTACTTGGGCCCAATGGTCGGTACCTGCCCGATTCCGAAACCGACAAAGAAACGGTCCAGGTAAATGCCACGACGACCCGTACAGTGGAGCGCACCTACAGGTGGGATGTGAATGGACAAAGGAGTCTGGTGCAGGTAACGGAAGAGGAAGCACGAAGCTCAGCAAGCGGCGACGCCCAGGTGGTACGCACGAGCTCGAATCCCGATGCGAACGGAAATCTTCACGTTGTGCAACGGGAGGTCGCGGACACGAGAAAGACAAGTCCGGACGCGGAGGAGACGAAAACCACGGTTTACCGTTCAGACGGCAACGGCGGCTTGAATCCGTCCCTGCGGACCCAGGAGTTGCAAAAGCGCAGCGCTGACCACAGGGTCGAGGTGAAGAAAACAACTCTAGTGCCGGATTCCAGCGGCAACTGGGAAGTGGGCGAAGTAAAAGAGAGCACAATCAACCAAGACGGCAGGAATCGAACCAGCGAAGAGCGCGTTTCGCACCCCGATTCAGAGGGCAGACTTTCAGAAGTTTCACGCACCGTTGGCAAGGAGACAGAATCCGCCGCCGGAGAAAAAAACAATACCGTCGAGACGTATTCTACGGATGCTCCTGGATTGGCCCCCGACGGCAGCCTGCATCTGAACCAGCGAGTCACGACCGTCCAGAAAAAGGATTCAAGTGGAAAAACAACCGAGCAGCAGGTCGAGCAGCCCAATTCGGGTGACCCGAACGCCGGTTTGCAAGTAAGCACAAAAACTAAATATATCGTCCTCTACGGTGCTTCCGGTACCCAGCAGACAAAAACTATTCAAGCGCATGACATCAATGGCACTTTCAGCGTGGTCTCCGTCGAGACGAAGAAATCAGACCAGGCTCCTGCCGCGCAGATACAGATAGCACCCTCAGATAAACCCAAATAGCGTGTAAAGCCCTTTGGCAACACTTTGGTCAACATCCGCCCTTAGGTCACCACACCGGACTCCTTTCTAGACGAGCGATTGGAGACGCTGCGCGGTATAAACCGAAGAATGATGGACGCAACCGTGTGAGGACTGCCAGTTAGCAGCCGGAAGGACCGACGATTTCGCGGAGTTGGGAACTCCCGCGAAAGCGAATTCATCCTAACGCCGAGCCGGGGTTGCTGCACACAGCCTCCGTGACCAGCCCCACGTACCGTCTGGCGATCGAGCCGAGCTAGGTCTGGCACAGGATTCCCCGGAAAATTCGATCGGAACCTTCTTTTGCTGGCTGCTCAAAAAGTCAGGAAAGTGCTTTCCCATCGCGGGCTTGACTTTCGAACTGACTGGATTTCCTGCTGGCCCTTCGCTGGTCGACCGCAAAACGATCGCGCTGGCAATTTTGCGGACTGTTTGGCTAGGACATACATAGTCAGCCTCGAATCGGGGGTTTGCGATGGAATTTCCCTTCGAGCAAGCACTGGTCGATGTCTGGCGGCAGGTCCTGGTCGATGACGCCACGATGGTCGAGCCCGCAATACTCTTCGGAAAGGCTTGCGACAGGTGGACTTCGAGTTCGACATGAACGAGGTCATTTATTCAGCAATCGGGTAGACGAATAACTGCCCGGCACCGTTCGCCCGGAAGTATTTCCCCAAGTAACCATGGAGCCGTGCTTTCAGCTGAGGCGGCATCGCAACGGCGGCGGCCTGGGCGTCTACCGGCAAAGTCAGCCGCAGGCCCAGCTTGTGCTGCCCTAATTCGGACAATTTCCAGCTACCAAATAACCTTCAGTGCAAACTGGATTTCCCTCGCCGTGGTGGTAGTCGAGGTTAGCCGACCCGCGACGCCAGTAGGAGCCCCGGTTGAATCGAAGATGTCCGTATTGTCGGGGCTTAACGGAACTGAAAAGTTCGCATGATTCAAAATATTGAAGAACTCCGCCCGGAATTGTACATTGAAGTTCTCCGCAATCCGTTTGATGTAATTGTTCTTAAACAAAGAGAAATCCAGGTTCGAGGTCCCCGGCCCGATCAGAGTATTACGTCCGGAATTGCCCCGCAGATTCAGGCATTGGCGAAGTGTCGGATCGCCTACAGCACTGGAGCCGAGGGCAGGGTCCGAGCTGCACAACGGCGTCGAAGCGATCGGGGTGAAGAAAGAGGGTGGCGCCGTCGGAACCGCGAAACACTGGGTCTTGATGTAGTTCGTGGGGTTCCCGGGATTCACGGGTGTCGCGCACCCCGGGCCGGTCAAGCGATTGGGGAAAGCCCAGTCATCACTGCTGTTGAGTCCCTGGGGATCGCCGCCCGTACCGTACGTCGCGGTAAAGGGCACCCCGTCACTTACTTTGTAGATAGCGCCCATTTCCCAGCCATTTGTGATCCAGCCCGCAGCTCCCGAGACCGACTTCGGGGAGGGGATCTGCCAAGTGCCATCGATTACGAATGTCCGGGCAATATTGAAGTCAGAAAGGCCTCGGTCCGATCTGATGTCGTACCAGGGCAAGCTTGCAATCGAACTCGACCACTGATCGCCATGGTCGGTTGCTGAGCCGGTATCAATGCTCTTTCCCCAGGTGAACGAGGTTTGGAGCTGGACGCCATGGCCCATCCTTTTTTGCACTCCTACTTCCAAGGCGTTGTAGGAGGAATTACCACGATAGGTCATGCCAATGATAGAGCCAAAGTTCGGGTTAAGCGTCGTGCCACTCTTGTCAGGTGGGAGGAAGAGGTACCCGATGGAAGTCTTTGTTGGGAGCACGATGTCCATGTCATCAACGCGGAATGGCTGGTGAACACCGCGTGAACCCACATAACCCACCAGTGCCGTCAGGTTCGTGGTGAGTTCGCGCTGCACGTTGAGGTTCCATTGCATAATGTAATTACGATGTGGATGTGGTTCCACGTAAGACATACGAGCATTTGCCGGACCAGCTAGCAGGGGGGCCCCTGTGTAGAACGATCCTGCGGGAAGGTTGTTGGCTGCACCTATAATCAAAAACGGGGCAGACTGCATCAGGAACGTGAACTGTCCGACCAGAGGCAGCGCATCAAATACCCCGAAGCCGCCCCGCACTGCTGTTTTGCCGCTATGAAACGGGTCCCAGGCGAAACCCACGCGAGGTTGGAAATCACGAAGTGTGGGATTCGAAAAGTAAGGCGAGCCCAGGTGGGGTGCCGGGTCGGTGAGGTTGATCAGCGTCGAGAGCTTGCCCTGAACCTCGGTTGGCACAGTTGCCATTTCCCAGCGTAGCCCCATGTTCAGGGTTAAGTTTGGCCGTGCACGCCAATCATCCTGGAGGTAGAGGCCGGTGACCGTTTGTCGAACTCCGCGCCCCGTCAGAGTTTTCTGAAATCCCAGCTCAAGCTTCTTAGGCTTATTCATCAGAAAATCGGTTGGCGAGGCGAACGTGAAATGTCCACCGGGCGTAAAGGGAGCATAAAAATTGAAATCGATCCGCTCCACGGCCCCTCCGAATTTCAGGGAGTGGGTTCCATGGGTCCAGAAGGCGTCGTCATACCCCTGAAACGAGTTCCAAAAAAAAGTATCCGTGGAATTCGTTCCCAGACCGCCGAGGAAAATCGAAAGTCCGCTCACGATCACCTGAGCTGCAGCCACCCCGGGTACCGCAGCCAACGACGGGTCTTTAGCCAGGGGGTTGATCGCTGAGACGCCCGCATTGTTCAATACAGCCTCGCGGTTATAGCCGAAGCGAGCGGAATTCACAAGCACGGGGGTGAAGATGTGGTTTTCTTCGAGAGTAAAGATCTGCCGATTGGTCTTGGACTTGTACAGCACGTCGCCTAAGGGATCTGGCTCGCTATAGGGACTAATGTCGCCCATGTAGGTAGCGGCAAGACCGTCCTTCTCGGAAATCTTGTCATCAACTCGGGTTGTAAAGAAGTTTTCGTTGATGACTTGTCGGCTCTGAAATTTGAATATTCCTCTATCTCCGTTCGTGCCGGAAATAAGGCCGGCATTAGGCAGAGGCCAAAGGGGAAGGTACTTCTGCGCCGCAGCGTCCACCACGATAGTGGTCGGCGTGCAGGGCGGCGAAGTATCCGGGGCTGAGCAAAGTGTCCCATTTCGCATCGCTGCCGAGGGCACCGTGTTCGTGTTTGTGATGCCCAACGATTGGCGTATCCCCTCATAATCGCCGAAGACAAACACTTTATCCTTCCGGACCGGTCCCCCGGCATTGACTCCGAACTGGTTGCGCCGGAACGGCGGAATCTGGGTATCAAAGAAGTTTCTCGCATCGAGAGCGTTATTGCGGAGAAACTCGTAGATAGTACCGTGCAATTCATTTGTCCCCGAACGAGTTATGGCATTCACCACACCACCTGCGGTCTTCCCGTATTCAGCCGAATAGTTGCTGGTTAAGACGGAAAACTCTTCGATCGCGTCCACCCCTAAATTGCCACCCAGTATGCTGCCGGGGCCTCCGTTTGAATAGTCGTTGATGCTAATCCCGTCCAGTCGGTAATTATTCTGCTGCGGGCGGGCCCCAGCCACCGTAATTTGGGCCCCAAAGCCTCGGCGCGCACGACCAGGGTCCGTCAATGCGACTTGGGTTTGGATGGCAGCGACACCTGGCTGGAGAGTTGCCAGATCAGTCCAGCTCCGTCCATTGAGGGGCAATTCTCGTACCGTGGTGGAATTCACAACTGCACTGATACTCGAGGTGGCCAGTTGCACTGTGGGAGCTTCCCCGGCGACGCTGAGCGTTTGAGTCACCTGCCCAACGTGCAACGTGAAATTCAGCACTTGCTGCCCCCCGACGGTCAGCGTGATGCCAGTTTGCGCCTCAGACGAAAATCCCGGCGCCGCGGCCGTGACGTCATAGGTTCCAGGCAGCAAGTTTGGGGCTGAGTAGAATCCGACTGGATCAGTCGTGCTAGCGCGCGCGCCTCCAGTAGCGACGTTCTTGATGGCGATAGCCGCTTTCGGAACAACTCCGCCGGATTGGTCGGTCACCGTGCCAGAGAGCGTCGCTCCAGCCACCTGGGCATAGGCTGTCGACAAGAATAACGGGCTGACTACGAGGGAGACCAATGCCACAAAACGAGCAGCAAGCTTCGCGGAGCAGATTTCAGAAAACATGGTCGCCTCCAAAAATTTACAACTCGCGATTGTCCCCGTGTCTCTAGGATCTCGCTACTTATTGGAAGAGCCGACCTCTTGACCAGAACAAATTCAGGAAAACGAATTTTGCTACGATAGGAGGATTCACTGCTTAAGTCAATCTGTAAACGGCTATGCGTCATAACAAGCGATGACCTGGGTGGCTGATGCTCCAACACGTGTCCACTATAGTTTCATCGCAAAATTCCCTTTTTTGACTTTCCAGCTGACCGACAATATACACTTGAGAGCCTCCGCATGCAATGCACCGTTGCACCGAATCGAGGGGTCTTAACATGTAACTGTAGGGGACCTGATCGCGCCATTTAAAATGCAACCCTACTCAGGTGACGTTTTCGGAGCACAGTGAGCCATCAAGCGAAATGGGACACTTCTGTGCAAACCGTGAGCGTTATCAGAAAGCGGGGCCGCAAGTTGAAGCACGTGATCCTAAACGAATTCTGCCTGAGCACCGGCTACAATCGAAGATACGCGATCCGTCTGCCGCGGAATGTCGGCCGACAGAAGTCAACTCGAACATTTCTCACAATCGGGCTATCCTGGCAGTAGCGGCCAATACCGTTTACCTGGGCGGAGTGGCTCTATTGTGCTGCGCGGTATGCCCTCGCGCACGGTTTCAGGTCGGAAGCGGTGGCGTAGAGTATGAAATATCCTCCTATGTGGCAGTAAGCCATGTGGATCGGAAATCAGTAAGCTTCCGCCGTCTTCTTGAAGTCTTTGCGCAGGGATCGTCTGGATATCTGGCCCATGCGGTAAAGGACGGCCCAAGCAATGGTCTCGAAGCATTTTTCAAGGGGCGTTTCGATCAGGTTTTCTACGCCTGAGTGCGTCCGTTGAGCGGAAGGTCGTTATGAGGCGCGAGCCGTTCCTTGAGTTGGTGCGGGAGACGCTTGATTCCCTGCCGCGAAAGTTCCGCAGGTGCATTCAGAACGTTGCCGTGGTTGTCGAGGACCGCGCGCCCGACAGGGGCGAACCAAACCATTTGCTGATGGGCGTCTTTGAAGGCACGCCGCGCACCGAGCAACGGTTTTTCGGCCCGGATTCTGGGCCGAGCCGCATCGTGCTTTACCAGAAGAACATCGAAGCCCACGCGGAAGACGTGGCCGCGGGAGGAGGTCGCTCGGTCGAAGAGATGATCCGCGAAGAGGTACGCCTTACCGTACTCCATGAGTTCGGCCACTATTTCGGCCTTGACGAAGAGGCGCTGAAAGACGTATAGGGCAACCCGCCAATCAAGAAAAGAGTCAGCGGGAGCGGCCTCTTGGTTTGATTGTGGCGTTTGGTTTGTGCCCAGATTCAGCAACTTTCCGCTGAAGATCTCAATTCTGCGAAATAAACAAAAACGGTAGTCTCCGACTTACCCGAAGGTTGGCACACGCAGCAATTGGGTCATTCACTGGGCTTCCTACGAGAAGACTTACCTTGTGAAATAGATCCCCGGGGTATCGGGACGGGACTGCTGCCCGTGTCATCGCGAACTTTCGTAAGCGTTAAGCTAGGTGCATCTGATTCTGGCGAATGCCGCTTGCCTTGCCCGATGTGCTTTGCGTCCTGCTGATCCCAGCGATATAGTTACCTGCATGAAGTTCCACAAGATCTGGGTGCATCAGTGTCGGGCGACTCGCAGGATCAAAAAGCGGTTTGGCGTCGAGAGCGCGCTGGATTATCTTCTGGGCGAAAAGCTGCTGAATTTCGCTGAGGCGGCAGACCGGCGCCCGGAGTTCGCCGCTGAGCTCCCGCGTTTTCAGGCAGAGGTGTGGAACGTCTTCAACCCATATGAACTCGCCGGCTACCTGACCACCCTTAAGCCATCGAGAAGAAAGAAACTGCAGAAGCTTCTCTACGTTAGCCGTTCGTCGAGTTCCCACCTGGCAACCTAAGCCAAGTCCGGTATCTCCTCGCGAGGGATCAACAGATGGATTGACCGGGCTTGCCCGGGCGTTCGCTCGATGAGGCCGCGTGCTTCGAGCGTTAAGATCATCTGATGCACGGAAGGCGGAGAGACTCGAAAGTAGTTCTGCAGCTCAGCCTCCGACGGCGCGCAGCCGTGGATTTTGTTGTAGTAATAAATGAAAGCCAGGTACTGGCCCTGTTTGTCCGTATAGGCTTTCTTCATCGCCACCCCTGCGACAAGCCAACAACCAAAGCCGCGTTTCAAGAAGTGTTCGCCGATCGAGGTTTCCAATGGGCTGGCAGCAGTTCTTGGATCTGGGTGATCTTCGTCGACGGCAGCCGACCGAGAACGTCGGTGAGATAATCTTGGGGATTGATGCTGCGCCGCCGGCAGCTGAGCAAGATCGAGTAGATCACTGCGCTGCGCCATCCCGCCTGCGGATGACCTATGAATAGCCAGCGTTTTCGACCCACTGCCGACGGCCGGATGGCGTTCTCCACAAGATTGTTGTCGATTTCAAAGCGGCCGTCGCGTAGATATCCGATCAACGGTTCGTATTCGTTGAGAAAATAATTCACCGCCTTGCCCAGCGTGCTCTGAGGCAAGAGTTTTGGTTGCAATTCCTGGGCACGTGCTTTCAAGGCTTCCCAGATCGACGGCGCTTGCGCCTGACGTAGGGCCTGGCGCTCGGTCGGGCTCAACGTGCGCGCCACATTTTCGATGCGATATAACTCGCGAATCAGCCCGATGTACCAGACTGCTTCTCCAACCGACTCTTTCAGCGCCTGGTAGAAACGCCTTCTCGCATGCGCCAGACATCCGATGCGTTGAAGCTTTGGATTTGTTTTTGTGAGGGCTTGGTAGACTTCATACGCATCGGTCTGGATGGTGCCCTGGAAACCACCGAGTTTCTCCCGCGGCACTTGCTGGCCACGGCTCGTGCAGAACTCCAAAATCACGTCTTCCTTGGGCACCGAGTAGAACCACAGATAGCCTCGCGCCGTTTTGCCGGATACCTCGCGATCCAGGACTTTCACTGGCGTTTCATCGATCTGCAAATAGTTACCGGCCTTCATCGCTTGCCACATGGCGTCGTAGACCGGCTTGAGCCAACCGGCGATGTGCTCCACCCACTGCACCATCTGTTGCCGAGGGATCTCCACACCGTGCCGCTCTCGAAAAATCTGCTCCAGACGATAGAACGCGAGGTGATCATCAAAGCGGGTCAAAAGGATATACACCGCCAAGCCCAGCCCCAACTTGCTCTGCGGAATCAGCCGCGGCGGCAGCGACGCGATCACCACGCTGGATTCCACGCACCGGCAGGCATACTTCGGGCGGACGATCCGCCGGCGGATCAGCTTCGCGGGAATATATTCGAACTCTTCGGTGACTTCCTCACCGATGCGGTGTTGTGCTTGCCCGCAGTGCGAGCAAACGGTGCTCTCTGGTTCCAGCGTTACGGTTTCGGTCTCCAGTGTCGCCGGCAACGGATGCCGGGAGGGCCGAGACCGCCGCTTCGCTTCGAACACCTGCGTGCTGTCCGACGCAGGGCGTTGGGCTTGTTCCTGAAGATCATTCGCCAGTTGTTCCAGTTGCGCTTCTTGTTCCGCCGACAGGGGCTCGGCCTTCGAACCAAAGAGCTGCCGTTTCAGTTCCGTAATGTAGGCTTTGGCCTCGGCCAACTGGGCTTGTACTTCGGCCAACTGCGCCTGCAGTTGCGCCTGCTCTTCCATCAGGCGAGATTTAGCCAGGTCTGCGTCTGCTAACTGCCTCTGCGCTTCCCCTAGTTGAGATTTAGCCCGTTCTGCCTCGGCTTCGACCTTCAGCGCATACTCGATCAAGTCCAGCGGTTGCCCGGCAAATCGTTTCTGTAGCTCTTCACGCCGGTCCATGAACCAACACCTCGCGGAAGTTCTTCTCAAGCGGATACACGTAGATATCTTTGATGGGAACCTGCAGCGAGGTATAGCGATCCTGCCGCGTCCGGCCTTGCGTCACCCCCACCCTCTGCCAGTTGGCCGCCTGATACACCGTGCCACGAAAACGATTTCGCTCCACAAACGTCTCCACCAACACCACCACATGCCCGTACTTGCTCTGCCAGTCCGTCGAAAGCCGCCGCAGCACTCTCCCCAAGATCCAACTTCCCAATCGCGCGACGCGGACCCAAGGCAGGAGTAAAAACCGGTGGTTGTTGGTGATTCGGGACAGATTGGCTTGCCGCTCTCGAAGGCCCCATCCGATATACCGATCGCGATCCCGGCACGTCCAGGCCGCCGAGCCAAACAACAATCCCGCCAGCAGCCGCCCCCGCTGATCGCGAACCGTATACTGAGCGTTTTCGCCCACGGTGCCGCCCCAACCAAGATAGTGGAACTCGGCCAACGCGGAGGCTAACTCCTTCCGCTCGGACGCTTCCCCACTGACTTCCCGTACCTCCAGCGGACCCAGTGCTGCGAGAGTGCCGTGGCACGGTGTCTGGTCCCACAAGCGCGGGGTCAGCACACGCATACGCATGCGGTTGGTCGGTGTCCGGCGCCGCGCAGGCAGTGCAATCAAACCTCGTTGATGCAGTTTCAGCAACAGAGCCCGTGCGGCCATGTCCTTCGGTCGCCCCGCCCCATTGCGCCAGTCCCATTGCTCACACAGCGCCTCGGACAACCGCCGGCGGCTCCTTTCCGGATGCGCCGCGATCAACTCGCGAATTTCCTTCAGATCGATCTCCGTTATCTGCCGGCCTTGTACCAGGAGAGCGTCGCTCACGGTGGAGAGTATGACGGAAGAAAATTATGGAGTCCAGTGAAAAACGCAGGAGTGCAAAGACTGGGAATAGAAAGCGCGCTACACCCGATACCAGTGGCGGCGGGGCGTTCCTTCCAGACCATGGATCAACAGGTTCAGTTCTTCTGGCCGTAAACAGCGACTCGCGCCTTCCCCGGTGGGCCAGCCGAAGGTCCCTTTCTCCAACCGCTTGGTACACACCCACAACCCCGATCCATCCCACACCAGAAGTTTTAGGCGGGTACGAATGCGATTGGTGAACACAAAGAGATGGCCTGAGAGCGGATCCTGCTGCAGCACACGTTGCACCAGGGCATGCAGGCCATTAAAACTCTGGCGCAGATCCACTGGCTCCAGAGCCACGAAGATGCGCGTCGCCGTCGATAGGTTCAACATGAAGGGCGCACCGTTTTCAGCAGCGCAGCGATCCACGATGGCGTAGCGGCTACACCAAGGCGCACCACCACACCGTCCGGCAACTGCACTTCGGCGGCCCACGGGCCAGCGGTCGACACGGAAGGCAGGAGAAGCTCTTGAAAACCTGAGGGTTCGGAGCCCGTCGAGTTGCGATGGTCTTCTTGCTGCAACCAGCGCCGCAGCGTTCCGAGCTTCAAGCCGTGCTGCTCGGCGAACTGCCACGATTGTAATCCGCTGGAGCGATAGCGACTAATCCACGCCCCACGCTCCTGTTGGTTGCAGTAGTGACGATGCTGAATGGTTGTAGTTTCCATGCCGGCCAGCTTCGCACCAGCATCCAGCATCCGCCAGATGTACCCTGTTTACCGTTTACAACTTTCCCGACCTTCTCACACTCACGAAGGAATCAACTTTCTTGCCGGTGGCGAGCTTTGTCTGAAATTCATCGAGCAGTACGTCGGCTACAGAAGCAAGCAGGCCGAATATGGTGGGCAGTGGGCGAGCCGGAACTCTGATCGGCTACCGCCGGATTCCCCACGTTTCGACTGGCTTAGCCTGCCATGGCGTCCGCAATTACTTCTGTCGTTTCACGTGGAGTTGCTTTGTTTTAGCCACCGTCCTTCTCGGATCGGACAAGGCTGCCGTTTTGCTCCGCTGAATATCCGGGGCGGCCCCGAACTTGGCTACCCGTGAGTTGACCAGAGCTTTCGACGGCCGCGAAAAGATCCTTGGCCGTGAGAGGCTTTGAGAGGTAGCCATCCATCCCAGCCTCGAAACAGCTTTCCTTGTCACTTGCCATGGCGTGTGCCGTCATGGCAATAATC
>Ga0209526_10002501_pt1 | contig 12393 bp, 15 predicted proteins | sample JacPinW_OM2H0_M1_FD_188566 | JGI IMG/M metagenome (GOLD analysis project Ga0209526, IMG submission 188566) | Forest soil microbial communities from Algoma, Ontario, Canada - Jack Pine, Ontario site 1_JW_OM2H0_M1 (SPAdes) (version 2) | ecosystem: Environmental > Terrestrial > Soil > Boreal...
AGGCTGACCCTCCGGAACCTGCCCGCCGGCCGAGGACCTGCTAGACAATGTGAGCCTGTTTGCCCAGCCTGATCATTAGCGGTTCCGTTGATCCAAGACCGTAGGGGACGTCTGCGCTTTAGGCCACCACTACATAAGAACCCTAAACGGGTCCGTCGTCGGCTGCTCGCCCTGCTCCCTGAAGAAGGGACCTTGACGATCTTCCATGGCACCGCCGTCATTATCTGCCCAAGGCACGAAACTCGCCTCTACCGCAACAACGCCACGCACGTCGCCATCGGCTTACGTCCGTCACACCGCCTGTGGTCGCGCGGCATCTGTCCAGGCTGACGTCGTCGAGCGGGCCAGGGCGGTGACTGACCAGAATGCGGCTGCTGATGCGGCAGCCTTGCTGATCGGATCCGAGCGAACCGGCCGAGGTGGCGGAAGTCCTGATGCCTGTCGCGGTCGCGAGCCGTTCTGCGATAGGACTGGCTGTGGTTGGCTGGCGATGAAGGGCACTGCGGAGCGCGGTCAGAAGCGAAGTGAGCACAGGGTGGCTGTGTCGTGCGAATAGTTGAGTTGTCAAACCATCCGGGCGCGATGCTTCAGGAGACCTCCCAGCGCCGCGTAGCCGCTGGGGAACGGGCGCAGGCTCAGTTCGAGGACGAGTCGGCGGAGCATCGCAGGCGCGTTAAGGATGCACGGAATGCGCGGGATCAGGCTCGTGCTCAGCACCGGTGGTGGGCGTGGCTGCGGTGTGCCGTTGCCGTGCGGCGTGAGCGGTGGCGAGTTCCGAGGCCGCCTGTGACGGCCGGGCGGGTCTCGGATCGGGAAGAGATCCTCAAAGCCGGAATCAAGGGCGAGGACCTGGTTGCGGCCGAGCTTGGCCGAGTTCTAGGTGACGGCTGGACGCTGTTGCGCGGTTACCGCAACCGTCGCGGCGAGATCGACCATCTTCTCTTGGGCCCTCAGGGACTCGTTGCCATCGAGGTTAAATATCACAACGGCACCGTGCGTTGCGACGGGGATGACTGGTGGTCGGACAAGTACGACCAGTACGGCAACCTGGTCGAGCCAAGAAGGAGGATCTCCGACAGGAGAGGACGTTCGCCAAGTGTGCAGCTCAACGAGCCAGCCAGTCAGCTTGAAGGGTTCCTGAGTTCTCGCGGACATCCAGTATCGATACAGCGAGTGGTCCTTCTCACTCATCCTCGGTCAAAGGTTGGGCGTTGCCGCAACCCGACGGTCCACATCGGTACCTCAACGGTCTCGGTCATCGATCTGCTGAAAGGCTCGCGGTCGCCGGTTGAAGCAGGGCAACTGGCCCAGCTTGAGCGGCTGATCGTGCGCGACCACAGATTCCACGAAGCCCAGCGCGCACCCTAGAAGCCCCTGGTGCCAGTCGGCGGCGTCTTTCGGGTTAGTCGCTTGGCGAGGTCGGCGGGGCCCAGAGCTGGTACAGCCACGCCAGCCCGCGGAAGTTGCCTCCCAGAGGCTGGTGGCAGAACCTGGGACATCAGCAGCGGGTGCCCGCCCATGCGGCCAAGGGATGGCCGTGTTCACCGATCCCGACGGTAACCCCGTCGGCCTGCTGAGCCCCTGACCTTCGAGAGACCCATGGTCTGTTGACAGATAATCCGCGCGCAGTTAGTCTGCGCGTAGATCAAATAGCCTGGAGGGATCATGTGGGAGTACGAGCACAGCATCGAGACCACCGCCGCCCCCGACGCCCTCTGGCGTCACTGGTCGGACATGGCGGCATGGCCGCAGTGGAATGACGGCATCGAGAAGATCACGATCGACGGCCCGTTCACGGCCGGCACGACGTTCACGATGACCCCGCCCGGGGACGAGCCCATCCAGATGCGCCTGACGCAGATCGTGGCGGGGGAGCAGTTCACCGACGAGATGGACGCCGGCGACTTTGTCGTGCGTACCGTGCACCGGCTGGAGCCGGCGGCGGCCGGGCGGACCCGGATCATCTACCGGACGGAGATCACCGGCCCGGCGGCCGGCCAGGCCGGCCCCCAGATCGGCCCGGCGATCACGGCCGACTTCCCCGAGGTGCTCGCCGCGCTGGCGAAGCTGGCGGAAGGCTAGGCCATGCCGCTTGACCCGGACGACAGCCCGGGATTCCTGCTGTGGCAAGTCACGCTGCGCTGGCAGCGTGACATCGCCGCGGCGCTGGCCCCGCTGGATTTGACCCATGTGCAGTTCGTGCTGCTGGCCACCGCCTGGTGGCTGAACTCCGCGGGCGAGGATCCCAACCAGCTCGCCCTGGCCAGGCGGGCCGGCACCGACGTGAAGATGACCTCGCAAGTGCTGCGCAAGCTGGAAACCAAGGGCCTCATCCGGCGTGAGACCGACGCCGCCGACACCCGCGCCAAAAGACTGCACGTCACCGACCGCGGCGCCGAACTGGCCGTGCAGGCCATCGCCGCCGTCGAAGCAGCCGACGCCGCGTTCTTCCGGGCCACCCCCGACCCCGCCGCCCTGCTAGCGATACTGCGCCCGCTCGCCCGCCACAACGACCACTGACCCCGCCGAACGCGACGCCGCCCCCAAGGAGGCGGCCCAGCGCCGCCAGACCTCCGGGCCGCGCCTGGCCCAAGGCCGCAGTCCCAGACGGCCGGCCGAGCTCAGGCTCAAGGCCAGGGTCGTCGACGCGGACGAGATGGCGCTCGACACCAGATCGAGCAAGACCGTCCGGGTCAGGAAGTAACCCGGAGGGTCGGACGGCAATTAAGAGTGCCCGGCCTGCTGCGCTTCGGACGCTCAGTGCGCGGCAGGCCAGATTGTGCATACCTCCAGCGTCGGGACCCGCCATCTCATCTAGGTCACGACAAGGGCCGGACACTGCATCTTGGGCAGCGGCGCAGTTCATCGAGAGTTGCAGGCCGAACCCGCATTGGCCGACCATCGAATGTCCGATCATGTCGCGCTTCGAGCTTTCGTTCTGCCACTGGGTCAGGTGGCGCAAAGAACGCTGCCAGTTTGCGGTGCCAGGCCAGTAGCGTCGCGGCGTAATGGGGAGGAATTCGGTCCAGCGCCCGCGGGGGAGGAGTCGTGCCAGCGGCGAATCACACCCGGTCGGCTGGCTCGTAACGCACCCGGTCGGCGTGGCGGCGTAGCCGCGTTCTCGGCCGGAGCACGAGCGGTTCAGCATCCTTCGTCACGTCCCTGCGGGCGGTCAGGACAGCCAAGCCGAGGGTCGGGCGAACTAGCAGGTAGACGATCTTGAGCAGCACCCGGCCAGCCAACCATCACGGCGCCCAGGCTGCTGGCGATGTCACATGTCAGCCGCTCAATCGATTACTTGAGCGGCCCAGGCCTGACAATCGGGTCCGGGTGATGCCCGTCAGCCGCCTGGCCGGCTGCGGCCGGCCGGCCGTGATGAGGTGAGGGACGCGAATACAATAGTGGAACTGAGATAATTGCCGGTGGCGTAGTCGAAAGCGCCGCCGCACGTTATCAGGCGCAGGGCCGCGTAGTCGGTCGCGCCGTAAATGGTTTTCGCCGGGAAATTGGATTTCGGGTACTGGCGTACGCCGGTGACCCGGAAAACAGCGGTGATCCCGTCGGCCAGCGTCACGTCGACGCTGTCCCCGGGGTGGAGGGCTGCTAGGCGGAAGAAGACAGCCGGCCCCTGATGGTCGTCGACGTGGCCTTCGATGACCGACGCCCCGATCTGGCCGGGCGTCGCCGAGTACTTGTACCATGCCGCCTCACTGGGCCACGTGTAAAGCGACGGTACCTGGATCGTGCCGTCGGAGTTGACTCCCAGGTGCAGCAGTTTCGAGTTCACGCCAATGGCCGGGATATCGACAGACACCGGCAGTGAGCGCCGCAGCGACGGCCCTCGGGCCTGGCCTGCGGATGACCCGATCGCGCCCGCTGCCGCTAGGGAGGGCTGCGGCGCATGTTCCTGGGCACTGACCGCGACGGCGACAGCGGCGACCCCGCCCATGATGAGAAGGACGCCGACCACCCCGGCAACGCGGGCACGCAGGCTTCTTGACGTCCTGGGCGGGGGGGCGTAGTCGCTTTGCGGCCAAGACACGACCACGCGAAACCCGGCTATACGCCGCCACTCCCCATCCCGCAATGCCGTCGTTCCTCCCTCCGTCTTCTCTAGGGTGTTCTACTCGCGTAGCCTAATATTCCAGTGATGAACAGGCCATTGCATGTCTGTGCCGTCCGTCGATGGGCTTTACCTTTTATGGCCCCCGGCGCTTTCGGAGACTTGCCTTCGGCAGGCGCGGGCAGGTTTCTGATGCCGGGACCGGAAACGGGCCCCGACCTGCCGGACGCATGAGGAGGTTCCATGAGGGTGCGCACAGCCACCGCGGGGACTGGGCTCAGCGCGAGGTTGACCGCCATCGGCTGCGGCACCTTGGCCATACTCGCTTCCGTGGCCGTCTCGGCCTGCACGGCGTCCTCGCCTTCGGCGGCACCGACTAAATTCTCACCCGGAGCAAGCGTCTCGGCAACACCGACTGCCTTGTCTAGCGGCACGGCTAGGGTCACTACGCCGAGCGCGAGCGCCAGCCTGTCGGCATCGTCGTCGGCGACGCCGAGCCCGTCGGCATCGCATGCGGCGACGCCGAGCCCGTCGGCATCGCATGCGGCGACGCCGAGCCCGTCAGACAGCCCGTTCCCCACCGCTGCCCCGCCCACTGGCGGCGGTGGCACGGCGGGGTTCCAGGACGCCCTGCTCTTCGGCCTCGGCGGAGCGGCGATGCTGGCCGGCGCCGGGAGCATCGCCTACCGCAGAAAGGTCATCAGGAGCCGCTGACACAAGTGGTCGCTGGGCCAGCCAGCGTACTATCGGATCGGCCGGTAGGTGGCGATCAGTGCGCCGCTGCTGGTCGGCTGGGCTTGGACCAGTTCGAACTTGGTCAGCGCGGCGTCGCTGGGGAACAGCCGCTGGCGGCCGCCGCCGGCGACGACCGGGCTGATCATCAGGGTGAGCTCGTCGACTAGCCCCTCGCCGATCAGCGACCGGACCAGCGACGGGCTGCCGGCCGTGCCGATCGTCCCGCCGTCCTGCTGGCGCAGTTCCGCGACGAAGTCGGCCACCGGGCCCTTGATCAGCGTGCTGTTGGGCCACTGGGCGACGGAGTCGAGAGTGCGGGAGGCGACGTACTTCGGCGTGCTGTTGATCCAGCTGGCGAACGGCTCGTCGGCCGACGTGGGCCAGTAGCTGGCCCATTCGGTGAACGTCACCCGGCCGAGCAGCACGGCGTCCTGCTCGTCGAGCATCCGCGACAACGCCGCGCCCATCTCCTCATCGAAGCTGGGCTGCCACTCGTTGGGCGCCTCGACCACACCATCGAGCGAGCTGAACAGCCCCGCGTACACCTTGCGCATGTGATGAATCCCCTCTTGCCGATCGGAACGATCTACTGGACGTGCTGGAACTGAACAGTACCGTACTCTCTGGGGTACGGTAATGTACAGTACTAGCGCAACAAATCTTCAGGAGGACTCGTGGATCTTCAGAGAAGTGCCCCCGCGGAAACCGGCCGGTCCGAACGCAGGCGACAGGCGATCATCCAGGCGGCCACCGAGGTGTTCGTGCGGCACGGATATCTCGGCGCGACCACGGACGAGGTCGCCGCTCGCGCGTCGGTGTCCAAGCAAACCCTGTACAAGGACTTCGCCGACAAGCAGCACCTGTTCGCCGAGATCATCCTGGACACGACCGTCCAATTGGTCGACGGGCTGTCCGATGCCGCGGCCAGCACGCTGGACGACGCGCAGGACGTGCGCAAAGCCCTCCGCGACCTCGCGGACGGCTTCCTGCGCGGCCTGCTGCAGCCGGACGTTCTAAGGTTGCGCCGGCTCGTGATCGCCGAAGCCGACCGCTTCCCCGAAGTCGGACGAGCCTGGTTCGACCGCGGCTTCGACCGCTCCTTGGTGATCTTGGGCGAAGCAATGCGACGCCTCGCCGACCGCGGCCTCCTGCACAACCTCAGCGACCCGACACTGGCTGCCTACCAGTTCGCCGGGCTCGTCATGTACCAGCCAATGAACCAGGTCATGTTCGCTGGGACAGACGCACTCCCGCCCGCCGACAAGCTCAACCGCATCGCAGACTCGGCAGTGGAAATGTTCCTCGCCACCTACGGGTAAGAACCGCGCCCATGCCTTCACATCACCCCGGCCACATCACCCCGGCGCGCCCTACTCGGCGCGCGATCCCACCGCGCTGTTGCCCCAGCTATTCCGGGTTTGATTTAATGTCAAAAATGATCACTCGTGGCAACCCTGGCCGGTGAGCGAGACGCTCGAGACCAAGCGGCCACTGGGCCGTTCGGCCCTCACCGTCTCCCGGATTGCGCTGGGCTGCGGCAACTTCGGCGGGATCGGCTCGGCACCGGAGTTCTTCGGCCAGGGGCTGAGCGAGGACCAGGCGCTCGAGCTGATGGACGCCGCGTGGGAGTTCGGCATTACCCACTTCGACACGGCCGACGCCTACGGCGGCGGGCGCAGTGAGCTGTCGATCGGCCGCTGGATCCGATCTCGCGGGGTTCGCCCCCAGCTGACCACCAAGACATACAACCCGATGCAGGCGGGGGCCGATCGCGGCCTGAGGCCCGAGCGGATCGCCCGCCAGCTGCGTACGAGCCTCGAACGGCTCGGGGTCGACCACGTCGAGCTGTATCTCGCCCACGAGTTCGACCCCGAGGTGCCGCTGCCGGCGTCGTTCGGTGCCTTCGATCAAGCCCAGGCCGAGGGCACGATCCGGGCCTACGGAGTCAGCAACTTCGACGCTCCTCAGTTGGCCGCCTCGCTGGCGGCAGGCGCGCCGCAGGCGATCCAGAACAGCTACTCGCTGCTGGCGGGCCAGGACGAGCAGGATCTCCTCGCGCTCTGCGCGGAGCGGGAGGTGGCCTATCTGGCGTTCAGTCCGCTCGCCGGCGGCTGGCTCACGGGCAAGTACCGTCGCGGCGAGCAGTTCCCGTCCGGCTCACGGATGAGCCAGCGGCCCGAGCCGTATCGCGGGCTTGTCACGGGCCAGACTTTCGACGCACTCGCCCGGCTCCAGGCGATGGCCTCGAGCCGTGGCATCTCGATGGCCGGCCTCGCGCTCGCCTGGCTGCTCGCCGACGAGCGGGTGACCCAGATCGTGATCGGCCCCGGCCGCCCGGAGCACCTGGCGCCCGTCGGCGAGGCGCTCAAGCATCCGCTTACGGCCGAGGAGCAGGTCGCGGTCGGGAGCGCGGTCGCCTGATGCGCGTGCTCATCCTCAGCCACCGCGACGTGCTGGCCGCGCTCCCGCCGGAGGCATGCGCCGAGGCGATGGCCGAGGTGCTCACCGAGCATGCCCGGGGCGGGACATACATGCCGTTGCGGTCGGTGATGATGCCGCCCGACGCAGCCGGTTTCATGGGCCTGATGCCCGCCTGGCGCGGTCGGCACCAGGACAGGGCCGCGGCGTTCGCGCTCAAGGCGATCTGCCTGATGCCTGGTAATCCCGCGCGGGGCCTCGACGCGCATCAAGGACTCGTCACGCTGTTCGACGGCGAGAGCGGCGTACCGACCGCGATCCTTGACGCTTCCGCGATCACTGCCATCCGCACCGCCGCGGTCACCGCGGTCGCGACCAGCCTCCTGGCGCGCCGCGATGCGCGGACGCTCGCGATCCTCGGGGCTGGGACGCAGGCGCGGGCTCATCTTCGGGCACTTGCCAACGTACGCGGCTTCGAGCACGTGCGCGTCCACGCGCCGACCGGGGCGCACGCCCAGGCGCTGGTGCAGCAGGCCAGCCTGGCATCCGCCGAGCTGAGCGTCGCCGTGAGCGCTGAGGAAGCGCTCCGCGACGCCGACGTCGTCGTGACCGCGACCAGCGCGCGGGAGCCGGTGCTCCGGCATGCCTGGCTCAAGCCTGGAGCCCACCTCAACGCGGTCGGCGCCAGCACCCCGCAGGCGCGCGAGATCGACACCGCCACCGTGGCCGCGAGCGCGCTGTTCTGCGACAGCCGCGAGTCGCTCCGCAACGAGGCCGGCGAGTTCCAGCTCGCGATCCGAGAGGGCCTGATCGCTGGCGAGGAGCACGTCCGCGCCGAGCTTGGTGAGGTGCTCGCGGGAGCTGCCCCGGGGCGCCGTGACGATGGCGAGCTGACGCTGTTCCGCTCGCTCGGCCTCGCCATCGAGGATCTCGCCGCGGCCGAGCGCGCGGTAGCGGCGGCCAGGGCGCGTGGCCTGGGAACCGAGGTGGAGCTGTGATAGAGCTGGCGGCGATCGAAGCCGCGCGCGAGCGTATCGCGGGTGCGGCGATACGGACGCCGCTGGTGCGCCTGCACGTCGAGGATGCCCCGGCCGAGATCTACCTCAAGCTCGAGAATCTCCAGCCGATCAACTCGTTCAAGATCCGCGGCGCTACCAATGCGATCATGCTCGCGCCCGCGTCCGAGTGGGCGAAAGGCCTCGTCACCGCCAGCGCGGGGAACATGGCTCAGGGAGTCGCGTGGGCAGCGCGGACACTAGGCGTTCCCGCCACGATCGCCGTGCCGGAGCACGCGCCCGAGGCGAAGCTAGCGGCGATCAAGCGTTTGGGCGGCCGGATCCTGAAGCTGCCTTATGACGATTGGTGGAACGTGATCGTCACCAGCCATGTTGCCGGGGTCGAGGGGCTGTTTGTACATCCGGTCCAGGACGCGGGCGTGATAGCGGGGAATGGAACGATCGGGCTCGAGATCCTCGAGGACCTGCCCGACCTGGACGCGATCGTGATCCCCTACGGCGGCGGCGGGCTGACCGTCGGCATCGCCAGCGCGATCAAGGCCCGGCGGCCACAAACGAAGATCTTCACCGCCGAGCCCGAGACCGGCGCCGCGCTGGTCGCCGCCCTCCGCGCCGGGCAGCCGGCCGATGTCGACTACCGCGCTTCGTTCGTTGACGGCTCCGGCAGCCGCCGTGTTCTGGACAGCATGTGGCCGCTTGTCGCGCCGCTTGTCGACCGCGCCCTGGCGATCCCGATCGCCGAAGTCGCGGCCGCCGTGCGCACGCTGGCCGAGCGCGTCCGGGTGGTCGCCGAGGGGGCTGGCGCGCTCGCGCCGGCCGCAGCACTGACGGGCCGGGCCGGGACCGGGAAGGTCGTATGCGTCGTCTCGGGCGGCAACATCAATCTGAACAAGCTGGCTGAGATTCTTAATGGAGCTGCGGGATAACCGGCCTGCGCCAGGGGCCTGCGCCAGGGGCCTACGTCCCGCGCACTGCCTCCAGGGCTTCGAGTAGCCGGTCGACCTCCTCAGGAGTGTTGTAGTGGATGAAGCCGATCCGCACTGACTGGCCGGTGTAGCCGAGGCGCTTGTACAAGCCCAGCGAGTACCACGAATCGTGCGCCCAGACTCCGATCTGAGCAGCGGCCAGGCGCTCCGCCACGTGCTGCGCCGCCACGCCGTCGACGTTGACCAGGAACGTCGGCACGCGGCCGCTCATCCCTGGCCGCCCGTACACCGTGATCGCGTCGGAGATGCCGTCCAGGAATCGCTGGCCCAGCGAGCGCTCGTAGGGAATGATCGCCGTGAAGCCCCCAATGGACTCCAGGTAGTCGATCGTCGCGTTGAATCCCGCGAGCAGCTCGTAGGGGAGTGTGCCGGTCTCGAACCTCCGCCCGAGCGGGCTCGTCGGCGCGGGGCGCGCCTTGTACGGCCGCCAGCGTTCGATCACCTCAGCCCGCCCGTAGGCCAGGCCGAGATGCGGGCCGCAGAATTTGTAGGGCGAGCAGATCAGGACGTCGGCGCCGATCTCGCGCACGTCGATCGGCTCGTGGGCCGCGTAGTGGACGGCGTCAATCCATGCGAGCGCGCCGACGTCGTGCGCGAGCTGGCAGACGCGCCGGGCGTCCACGACCGTGCCGATGGCGTTGGACGCCCACGCAAACGCGACCACCTTGGTGCGCGGTCCGAGCTTTCGCTGGAGATCTTCGAAATCGAACGTTGTGTCGTCATTCAGCCCTACGTGCCGGACGATCAGGCCGGCGTCGTGCGCGAGCTCCAGCCACGGCGCGACACCGCCGTCATGATCTAGTGAAGAGACAAGGACCTCATCGCCCGGGCGGAAGCCGCGGGCAGCGGTCCGCGACAGCATGAAGTTCAGCGAGGTCATGTTCGGCCCGAAGATCACCTCATGGGGCTCGCAGCCGAGGAACCACGCCGCCTTGCGCTCGGCCTCCTCGAGGATCTCCCCGACGCGCAGGCTCGTCGCATAGCCCGCGCCGAGGTTGGCACTGGCCTCGCGCAGCGCCCGCGCGATCGCCTGGCCCACCTCATCGGGCACCTGTGAGCCGCCTGGGGCGTCGAGGAACGCGAAGCCCTGCAGGGATGAGAAGCGATCCCGGACGGCGGCGACGTCGATGCTCGTGGGGAGTATTTCGGTCATCGGCAGCTTCCTCTCCCGCCCAGGGCACCGCCGGACCGGGGCACCGCCGGACCGGGGCATCGCCGGACGCCCAGATTGCGATCGAATCACAACTGCCAGCTGAACCTCAAAACGCTTCCCTTGCCCTGGCATGCAGCGCGATGGTTTGATCATCCAAATTTCGACCGGTTGGGAGGGCGCCTTGAGTTTCCGCGTCGTCCGCAGTGCCGAGGCCCGCTGGCAGGGAACATTGCCGGAAGGTAGCGGTCGAATTACGCTCGGCAGCGGCGCCTTCGACGGGCCCTATTCACTGCGGGCCCGCGTCGAAGACGCCGGGCCCGCTACCAACCCGGAGGAACTGCTCGGCGCGGCCGAAGCGGCCTGCTTCACGATGTCGCTCGCGAACCTCCTGGGCGAGGCGGGCCATCCGCCGCGGGACCTGCGGACCACCGCCCGCGTGACGCTCGCCCAGGTCGGCCCCAGGTTTGACATCACCCGCATCGAGCTACGTACGGTCGGCGACGTTCCGGGTGTTGACCACGCTTTTTTCAATGATCTAGCCGAGCGGGCGGCGGACTGCACGGTCTCGCGCGCCTTGACCGGCACCGAGATCACGCTTGAGGCGAGTGTTGCAGGTGGGTTACCGGCCGTGGACTCCGGCCGCCTCCGCAGTCAGCTCGCTGGTGGCGCGTGAAGCTCGATCATTCCCATGCCGACGAAGAGCTGATCTCCGCGGGCGACGGCTGGGGATCGCACACGCATTGAAACCACCTGACTCCAAGGCAGTGAAGTATCCCGAGAAATGGAGGGGCGTATCCATGAAAGGAAGCGTGATCATCGCCGCGACGGCGATCGGCGCGCTCGCCGTGGCTGGCTGCGGCAGCAGCGGTAGCAGCGCGAGCGGCGGGGGCAGCACGTCGTGTGTCGCCACGATCGGCATGGAGGGCCCGCTGACAGGCCCCGTGGCGTTTCTTGGTCAGGAGCAGCTGCACTTCGCGCAGCTCGCCCTGGCGAAGGACAACCTGGCCAACAAGACGAAGATCTCGCTCGTCCAGGGCGACACCCAGCTGAACCCGGCGCAGGCGACGACCGTAACCCAGCAGTTCACCTCGAACTCGAAGATCGTGGCCGTGGTTGGCCCGGCCGGCAGCCAGGAGGTCGAGGCCGTCGGTCCCCTGATGGCCAGGGCGGGGATGGCGTTCATCTCCGGGTCGGCGACCGCTGTGGCGCTGACCACCGGCAAGTACCCGACGTTCTTCCGGACCGTGTCGAAGGACAGCGTGCAGGGACCGCAGGACGCCAACTACATCGTGAAGAACCTGCACCCGAAGGCCCTGATGATCGTCGATGACCAGGAGGCCTACTCGACTGGCCTGGTCTCCGCGATGGTGCCGGTCTTCAAGGCGGCCGGGATCACCGTCGATCACCAGTCGGTCTCGCAGAAGCTGACCGACTTCTCCTCGCTGGTGGCCAAGGTCACGCCCGCCACAACGGTCGTGGTCCTGCCCTGGCAGGTCGCGGCCAACGCCCAGCAGTTCGGCCGTAACCTCGCCCAGCAGCACAAGAAGACCCTGATCGTCGGCACTGACGGCCTGTACGACACGAAGAGCTTCACGATCCCCGGCTCGTACGTGTCCTCGTTCGGCCCGGACATCACCGGGATTCCCGCCGACGCGGCGATCGCCTCGGCTGCGAAGGCGAAGTACGGTTCCTTCGGCACGTTCGGCCCGCCCACCTTCGCCGCCACGCATGTGGTCGACGAGGCGATCGCCTCGGTCTGCAAGTCGGGGCAGACCCCGAGCCGCAGCAATGTGCTGGCGGCGATCAAGAAGACGAGCGAGCCGGCCACGATCCTCGGGCAGCCGATCAGTTTCGACTCCAGCGGAGATCTGGTCAACGGCAAGTTCTTCCTATTCAAGATCGACTCAGCGGGCAAGTACCAGCTGATCCCCGGCTGACCGGCTGAAACTAGTTGGCTGCCCGGTCGCGCGCCCGCCCGTCGTCGTCTCAGGGTTGCCGAACATCACGCCAATCTTTTCGCGG
>Ga0209526_10002503_pt1 | contig 12389 bp, 11 predicted proteins | sample JacPinW_OM2H0_M1_FD_188566 | JGI IMG/M metagenome (GOLD analysis project Ga0209526, IMG submission 188566) | Forest soil microbial communities from Algoma, Ontario, Canada - Jack Pine, Ontario site 1_JW_OM2H0_M1 (SPAdes) (version 2) | ecosystem: Environmental > Terrestrial > Soil > Boreal...
CCAATCGAGAATTCGCCAGCCCTTTTGGCAAGCGTGGTTTCTTTGCGATTTTTAGTCATTTTTTGCCTCCTCCCCCGCGTTTGCGTGACTAATATTAGACAATGCAAAGTCTGCAATGGCCCGCGGTAGCGAGCCACTGCAGGTTCGATGCGCGTCGACTGTTGAAAGGCAGATAGTTTGTTTTAGGTCAGGGGCCGATCGTTCGCACGCACTCCCGATCCTAATGGCCCCGACCTTGCGCACCGCGATTATTGGTTTAGATTGCGGCGCCCGGAGCCGGCTTCAGTCTGTTATGAGTTGTTGGCTCGGAAATTTTCGTCCAGAATCTTGCCTGGGCGATGCAAATTACGTGAAGAATCGCAAACAGCGGCACGAGAAACGTTGGAATCAAGCTTAATGGGAGAACTGTCATCGGAACCATCGACGGGCCCTGGGGGCTAATCAAGAAGGCCGTGGTACCCACGCTTACGGCAATCACGAGGTCTGCAATTCCCAACAATTGCCAGAGAACGAAGGAATTGCGATGGGCGGGATTTGCAAGTTTCCATGCAACGAAGGCAGATGTGGCGCCGATGGCCATATCGCCGTATCCCGCAGGGAAGGCAAAAACTGCCGGCAGTGTGGAGCGAGCTTCCAAAAGAATGAAGGTGAATCCGGCCAGTCTAAAGGCTTGGACAGACGTCAATATTTGTGGGTTCAGAGATAGTACAAAGTGTCGAAAGCTCTCGGAGGCCGCAAACCACAGCGAGAAAACTACGATAGGCGCGAGTGCGGCAATCGCGACGGCAAGACCAATGCGACTTGCATCATTCTTGAATAGATGCAGGGCTGAGGCGGTCAGGGAAAAGAGAAACCAAGCGACAACCATGCCCGTGGTGAGTTTGGCGTAATTCTTCATAGCGATTCTCCTTTAGTAGTGATTGCGTCTGTTACTTGAAGCGTGAGTCGAAGAAGATTATTCCAAGCCTGCTCCCCAATCTGACGCCGCAGGCGCGATTGGACTTTTTCCCACAAGGGCAGAGCACCCTTGAGTTTTTCCTCGCCGGCGCTGGACAGACGCAGCCAGCGTTCTCGCCGATCTTTACCACGGCGCTCGGTGATCCAGCGTGGGCCGACCATGATGGCGAGAGTTCGAGTGAGGCTGGTGCTGTCCATGGCGAGCATTTCGGCAAGGTGTCCCTGAGACACCTCGCCGGCGCGCGACAGCACCTGCAAAATAGTGAGCTGCGTAGGGCTGAGGCCGAGGGGACGAAGCGCTTGGTCGTAGAGCTGAGTGAGCGCGCGGGAGGTCCTGCGGAAGCTGCCACACATACAAGGTAAAGCCGGTATTAAGGAGGCGGTCATACAATAATAGATGTATATACATCTATTTTGGTTATGGAGTTATTTGGATTTCAAACGGGCTGAGGGTGATGACACGCAGGAAAGCACAAAAGCACTCATGGCAAGTTACCCAGGCCCAATCCAAGATCGCTCATGACCATTGCGCGTCGCATGAATTACTTTTGAACCGAATCGCTTAACATGGCTCAAGGCGCGTGAGAGCATAGGCGAATGAAGACGACGAAACACATTGCCACGATCATCCTGGTGATACTGCTGGGAGTCATCGCCTACGGATTGTTTCGAACGGGCGGGTCGATGACGACATCGCAAATAACCGCAAGAGTCGATCAATCCCATGCCGCGCATGGGCCGTCAATTGACCAGCGTTCTCTGTATACCGCACGGAAGTTGGCGGAAATGCCAACCAGTGAGGACGACGAATTGCCGTTAGCGCAGGAGGCCCTCCGTCTCGGCGATCGCGAGATGGACTTGGCATTTGCGGCAGCGGTATCGGACGCCCAAGAGCACCCTGCGGTATTGAGCACCGAAGCGAAACAGACCCAAGCCAGGTTGCATAACGCGGAGAAATCTCTCGAACAAGATAAGGGGCGCGTCGAGCTACTTACTACGGCGTTGGCAAAGGCGACGGGTGTTAAAAAGGACAGCCTGGACGATCAACTGCAAGAGGCGAAAGTCCAGGCCGAGCTCGATCAGGACGAGGTGGACAATGCAAGGCAGGAATTAAACGATGCCGGTGGTGAAGCTCAAAGCCGGATTGAGGAGCTGGTTAAGGAGCACGAGTCTGCATCGAGTGTCGCGGACACCACGAAAGTTAACACTTCTACTCCGCCCGATTCACACGGACTAGTTCACCATTACCTGCGATGGTCGGAGTTACATGAGAAGACAATGCAATTGCGGCAGGCCAAGCAAGAGGCAGAATCGGCAGCAGCCGCGTTCACAACAAAGCGCGCCGCCCTCCAATCGAACATCAAGACCAAGACACAAACAGTTCCGGATAAAGTCCAGGGAGGATCTACGCCTCCTTCTGATGAAAAATCTACTAGTTCTCCGTCCGAAAGTTCGTCCGATTTGGTCAACGCTACCAAACGTCGCTCGGCCGCAGTGAAAGCACTCACAAATGTCGACGAGCGCATTGAGGATCAGAGCCGCTTGGCCGAAACATATAGAAAATGGATCGAAGTGGTCTCTGCTAAGCAAGGAGCGGTAGTTCATAGAGGGTTGAGAGGCGCAGCCGTCATTGTAGCTATCCTACTGATCGGGATTTTTTTCGACAGCTGGCTCAAAAGTCTTCTCGGCAAAGTCAAATTGGACCCCCGTCAGGCGGAGACTCTTCACGCGGTGGTAAGCACTACACTGCAAATCATTGCTTTAGGTCTGATCCTCCTGGTTATTTTCGGTCCACCGAGCCAGTTGGGGACTTTCTTGGGACTTGCCGGCGCAGGTCTCACGGTGGCGCTGAAAGACTTCATCGTGAGTTTTTTCGGTTGGTTCGTGCTGATGGGACGAAATGGAATCCGCTTAGGTGATTGGGTGGAAATCAACGGAGTCACCGGAGAAGTGGCGGAACTGGGAATGTTCCATACGGTATTGTTAGAAACCGGCAACTGGACGGACTCGGGTCATCCGACCGGACGACGTGTTACGTTCACCAACAACTTCGCCATTGAGGGCCACTACTTTAATTTTTCCACATCGGGCCAGTGGCTTTGGGATGAACTCACGCTGGTCGTGAACTCGAGCCAGAGTCCGTACCCGATCGTTGACGCCATTCAAAAGACAGTGGTCGAAGCCACCTCGGAGAGTGCGGGTGAAGCTGAAAAAGAATGGCAGCATGCCGCGCATTCGCGCAACGTGGGTACGTTATCAGCCGCTCCAGCCATTAGTTTAAAGCCGATAAGCGGCGGTGTCGAAATCGCAGTGCGCTACATTACGCGCGCCAGCGAGCGCTATGAAATGCGCTCAAAATTATATCAGGCCGCGATGAATTTAATCAGCAAGAAGGACGCGCAAGAGCCCGTGTCCGTTTCCGAAAAACACGATCCGAAACTTGCCTGACAAGGAGAAAACGCGAGATCGGTGACAGACGTCTCTCTTGAAAGGCTTCGTCCGTAAGACGAGGTTGCCCGCATGATCCGACGAGCATTGGAAAAATATTTCTGGTGGATCGGCTAAAACTCGATGCGCGCGAAAATCTGTCCTGTTCGGCTTCCACCAAACTCCGAACCGCGCTCCGCGGAAATTTGGCCGAAGCCGGCGCTGCCGATATCCAGGTTAAAGTGGTCCGAATCGTCGACGATACTCGGATGGTTTAACACGTTAGTGAAGCTGGCGCCAATCTTGAAGCGTGCGGCCGAAGTGTCCCTCGGTGATAACCGGGAATACTCTTTGACCATTTACCCGCACTCAGATCGACCACTTCGAGGGCGCCGTTCTCCAGCCCGGCGACAAAAAGCCGTTTGTCTTTTACGTCCACATCCATGTGATTGATGGGTCCTTTGACACTCGGCATCGAATGGTCTGCACCAGCCGGAGGGGGAGCGTTTTCCTGTGCGTTTGCTTTTGAAACAGATGTACACGAAAACAGAAGGGCAATCACACTAAATCGGAAGAAATTCCATCTACACCTCGTGTGGAATGTTTCTGGCGGAACAATTGTTCTTTCTTTACGGCTCTACCTCGTAGACCTCGATATAGGCTTCTTCGATTTTTCCTCCCTGAATTCCCCTGACTACATCCTGATGCTCTGACACCGCGACATAATAGCGTTTGAGTTCGGGAACCAGGAGCGATGTTTTTCCATGAACACCACCCTGAATTCTCCCGATAGATTCGTAATGGTCGGGATCCACTTCCTTCCATACGTCGGCAATCCCCTCGTAACCCTGAAGGTAAATGCGTTGACTGGCAGCATCAAAAAACATCTCGTCGGCGCCACCGCCCGCGTCAAAAACCGCTACCGGTTTGCCTGAATCTGTGTTCACCACCAGCATTTTTCCGGGCTGCCACCATTCGGCTTGCGTCGCAAACAAACGGCATCCGACAAAAAGCCGATGATGAGCGCTATCGAGAGAAAGTGCGTATGGTTTCTGGCATTGCGGCGTCACAGACCAAGTCGCGGTCACGCTACGTTTTTCTCGATCAATGACCGCTATCTTATTTACGTCGGCTAAGTCGGCGTACATTTTTGGGCCGGAAGGTTCGAACGCCATCGCCTGAACGTTGGCGCTATCGACTGGAATGTCGCCCAGATGCTGGCCATTTAACGCACTGACAATCCCGATCAGCGTATTGGGCATGCCTGCGTGGCGGCCGCCAGCAGAAACATAGAGATAGTGGCTGGGCGCATCGTAAGCGGCGTTGTCGGCGCCCACGGCCAGCTTTATGGATTTCACCAGTTCGTAATTTTCCCCGCTAAAAATCTTGCACGTACCATCGGCCCGATCGGACACGAAAATTTCATTGGATTCCGGGTGATAGATCACTGTGCTGGGCCATTTTGCGGCACTGATCGTGCGAATTCTGTTGCCCGTCCGTAGATCCAAAACTTCGACGGTGCCGTGCTGCTCCGCCGGGATAAACAGACGTTGCCTCTGAACGTCGATGGCCATGTGATCCAAAGCTCCATCGACCCCGGGAAGGGGAATAGTTTGGAGCAATTGCAGAGGTGCCTGTGCCGATCGGCCCGCTGGCGGATCCGAAGGGTTTTGTTGCGCCGTGGCGCTTTGAATGGAGAGGGCTAATAAGATTACGAGCAGCGGACAGACCCTCATGATGGCCCCTTTCATTGGACGATTTAACAATCTCAGCGTGTCTTCTGAATTCTACGGAACGGGTTCGAATACCAGGACTGCCGCCTCCTGCTTTTCTAACCCGGGAATCGCGACAAAGAAACGATTCAACTGCGGGACCCAAAACGAGGTACCGGCTCCAGGGGCAGTAACCACCTTATCGACGAACTCATAGTGGTCGGCGTCTTTTTGTTGGTAAACGAAAGCATAGCCGTTGGGCAGATCCCTCCCACAAGTAACGTAAATGCGCTGGTGCCAACCATCGTAGTAAACACCGTTCATGCGGCCCTCAGCGGGAAGGCGAGCTACTTCCTGTCCGGAGTCCGAGTCGTAGACGATCATCGCCTGAGGAGCATTTCTCGTGGCGATGAACAAGCGGTGATGGGCATGATCGATGGCCATATCGCCGCTTTGCCCTCCGGTCGTCCAGGTGTACAGCATCTGATGATCGATGGCGTCAAACACATCGATTCGGCCAAGTTCCCACACAGAGGCGAAAATCCGATGGTTTGCAATATCGAGGAGAATTTGGCTGGGATGAGCTTCGACGATCAGATCGCCGATGAGTTTGTCGCTTCGAGCGTCAAGGATCCCCACACGACCGTAATCGAATCCCGCCAGCTTCGCCCCATATCCGAAGTAAAGATACTTCTTGGCTGGATCATAAACGATGCGGTTCACTCCTAATTCAAGCTTTATTGAGTCGATGAGTTCGAGAGAGTTTCCGCGAAAAACCCGGATCATGCCATCGTCCCTGCTGGCTACGAATAATTTATTGAGGTCGCGCACATAGCACATTTCCGTGGGTGTCTTGAACCCGGTTATACTTCGCACCCATTTCCCGGTGTTTAAATCCAAAACTTCCATCGAATTGTTTTCAATGCCAGCGACAAACAGGCGCTTGCCCTCCAGGTCCACATCCATGTGATCTATGCGGCCTTTAACGTTGGGCATGGCGATCGTTTGCACCAGCTGAAGAGGTGGATTGTTTTGTGCCGGCGCAGTCGGAGCAATCGAGAGCAGCTGCGTAAGGGCAGTGGTGCACATGATAAAAACGCGCTTCATACATTGCCTCCGCAAAACGCACGGCCTTGAAGCTTCTGGCACGCCGCGGTGTTGACTAGAACGTCTTCCCTTATGGGCATTGGCTTTTACTCGCTCACTCTTGCACGGTGAAGATTCTCAGTTCGGCGCTCTGCCCGCCGCGAGCTGGAACCGCCAGAAAGAAACGATGCATGCCTTTGCCCTGCCTTCCAAAATATCCGGCGGTGCGTCCGCCCAAAGATGTGGGGATTTTGGCGAGAAGCCGGTAATGGTCCGGGTCGTTCATCTGAAAAACGTCGATTACACCTTCCCCACCGGGTACATACACGCGTTTGTGCTCGGCATCATAGTACAGATCATCTGTGTCTTCGGCGCTGGGCAACGCCACAATCAGGTGCCCTGACGTGGTGTCAAATACAGCTAGACGGGCGGGTTCGCGTATACCGACGAATAGCCGGTGATCAGCCTCGTCGAGAGCCATGGGAAAATTCAACCGTAATCCGGTAAGAGGCCAGCGCGTGATTTCCTTGGTGTTGCGATTAATCACGGCGATCTGTTTCAACTCCGGAATATTTACGTAAATATTAGGGCCTGAGGATTCCAACTGGAAGGATTCGGGTTCGCCACCGAGTTTGTATTCTTCGTCGAGGCGTTGATTGGTCGTCGCATCGATCGTCGCAATGGCCGCATTTTTCTCGTCATCACCGCAAGCAACGTATATTCGCTTGTTAGCGGCGTCGTAGCGCAAATTGTCGGCGCCGCCTTCAAAATCGACGCTAGAAATGAGGTCAAAGGACCCTGCGTCGTAGATGTACACTTTCCCTTTGGCGCTGGCGACGAAAAGTTTGTGGGTTTCCGCAGAGAAAGCCACACCCTGTGGATTTGGCACCCCGGTGATGGTGTGTTCAACGATGCCACCGAAGACGTTGATCACTTCAACGGTGTTATTGCCCAGCGCAGAAACGAATACGCGGCCTTGCCCGAAAGCAAAATGATCGAAGCGCCCCTTCACGCCTTCCAGGGGAACGGAGCCCGACAAAACGAGCGGTCTTTGACTTGCCGCGGTCGTACTCTTTTGTGTCCCCGACGAAGGTGTTTTCGTAGACGACTTCTTTTGCGCAGTCTGCTCAGCGCCTGGCGATGTCGCGAAGGAAATGACGGCAAAGGTAGCTAGAGCGGCCGCAGAAAACCTCATCATGATTCTCCTGGTCGCCCGTCTTCCCGCATGTGAATAGGATTTGGCCGCCCAATCGCAAGCGCAGCGAAGTAATCTCATACACCAACTCCTCTCAACGCCGTGAGTTAAGTTTTGACGAAAAAATCGCAAGGATTGATGGAAATTTGAAATTATCCGGTCCGAGGGCGAGAAACATTCCCGTAACGTTTCGACAAGTGTTCGATTCTTAACATAGGGATTCTATCGCTCCTCTGGCGGCTGAACAGCCGAAAATTCCTTGTAAAGCAAAAGATCGTAAACAATCTTCAGCGCCCCGGCGAGAAAGAAAGGCACATTGATCCAGGAATGCCGGGCAAACATGAGCCCCACGAATAACGGACTGATCGCGGCCCCCGTCGTTCGCGCAACGCCGGTTATTCCCGCCGCTGCTGATCGTTCTTCTTTACTGACCACCGCCATCACGTAGGACTGTCTCGCGGGGACATCCATTTGGCTGATGCTGAAACGGACGAGTAGAACTAGCACAGCCAACTTTAGAGTGGGCATCAGCGGCACTAGAATCAGCAGAATGTTGGAAGGCAGGTGCGTAAAGACCATGGTGTTGACGAGGCCCCATCTGGCAGCGAGCCGTGAGGCCACCAGGGCAGATATTCCGGCAAAGATATTTGCCCAAAAGAAAATGGCCCCGAGCGTTGCTGGGTTGACACCAAACCGAAGATAAAACCAATAAGCCGCGAAACTCTGAACTACAAATCCGCCCGCGAAGGAGTCCAATGCGAATAGGCTGGAAAGTTTGAGCACTACGCGGTGTGATCGGCCGACGCCGAAGAAACTCTTCATCGACAACGGCGCGGCCGATTCTTCCCGAGGCACATGCACTTCCGCAGCCGGCGACAGAGAAATGAACAGAGCGACCAGCAAAACTCCGATAGCCGCATAAAGAACAACCACCACACGGTATGTCCCAACTGGCGTCATTGCGGTTTTCTGCAGCGCATTTGTTATCAGTCCGGCAAAAAGGGCACCTATCGCCGTGGCTAGGGAGCCTGCCAAGGTGTACCAGGCGAAGACTTCAGTTCTCGATCGATCAGGAACAACATGCGCGAGCGCGGCTTGCTCGATGGACAAAAATGGGCCTACTTCGTTGCCGCTGGGACTTATTACGCCTATGGTCCCAGCGATAATCAGGAAAAACAGATTTCTTGTGCAAGCGAAAGCGAGACCCGCAGCCGCCATAAGAACGGCGCCCACAATCAACATCCGGCGGCGTCCGATGCGGTCAGCTCGCGTGGTGAGATAGAGAGAAATCACCGTGTCGCCGAGCAACGTCAACGTAAGCAGCAGGCCTGTTTGCGATTCATTAAGCCCCAGGCTGACCAGGTAGAAGACTAAAACGACAGACAGGGAGCCGTATGCGAATAAACGTAGGAATCTGGTCAGGAACAGTAGATACCCGTCGCGCGTCAAAACCCTCAGAGCGCCAGGGAGTAAGGCGGTCGTAGTCATGGTAATTGCGAACTTTAGCCTTCGCCTCTCAAACTAGTCACGAACCGCCTTAGGAAAGGATGCGGAAAGTTTAAAAGTTTTGGGGGTTGGGAATGGCCTCGTACAAAAAACCATATGCTTCCAGCAGGTCTCTCTGCATACATATCCGATGGGCATTGGTCAGAGGCGTGATCATTCATATCGCAATGCTTCAATGGGATCCAGCAGGGAAGCTTTTCGCGCGGGGTAATAGCCAAAAAATACGCCAACCGCGATGGAGAATGCCGCGGCGATGACAATCGATTCCAGTGACATTTCAATGGGCCAATTCAAGGTTTGGCCCACCAGGTACGAACCGAAAACACCAAACAGCACGCCAGCGGTGCCGCCGACGAGGCTGAGCATTATCGATTCGCCGAGAAACTGCAATTGAATGGCTTGTTCCGTCGCCCCTACCGCGACGCGCACTCCAATTTCTCGAGTCCGCTCAGTCACGGAGACGAGCATGACATTCATAATTCCGATCCCACCAACAATTAGCGAGATGGATGCGATGGCGATTAAGAGGATGGTGAGAGTTTTGCTGGCATCCAACTGTGCCTGGATAATGTCTTCGGGGTTGCGAATATTGAAATCATCCGGCTCTTCAGTTCGCAAATGATGGCGGTCGCGGAGGATGGCGGCGGCCTCCTGACCAGCGGCTTTCACAGTGTTCGCCGAGACAGCGGAACACAGAATGTCGTCCAACCAGTTGTTGCCCTTCATCTTTCTTTGTGCGGTGGTGTAGGGCAGGATGATGTTGTCGTCTTGATCCTGCCCGGACATAGAAAGACCTTTTGGATGCAGACCGCCGATGACCTTACATGGCAGGCCCTTTACACGAATTGTTTTTCCGAGCGGGTCTTCCGCGCCGAACAACTGCTCGCGCACAGTTCGTCCAATAATGCAGACGTTGGCGGCGCGATCCACGTCCTCTGTAGAGAAAACCGCACCGTAGTCCAGGTACCAGCGTTTGATCGCGAAATATTCCGGGGCCACCCCGCGGTAAGTAGTAAACCAGTTCTGATTTGCGTATATAGCCTGAACGTGATCATCCACGTTCGGAGTAACGCTTTTGATTAGACTTATCTGATTCCGGATGGCTGCGGCGTCGGCCACAGTGAGGGTTTTGGTCGCATGCGTACCGGTTTTTACGCCGTTCACAGCGCGGCCGCCCGCTTCAATCTGTACCAGGTTGTCGCCGAGATTATTCATGTGTTGTTCGACGCGCGATTGACCGGCTTTACCAATCGCGACCACACAAATGACGGCGGCGATGCCGATCGTGATTCCCATGACGGTCAACATGCTGCGCATTTTATTTCTGAGCAGGGCTATTAGAGACGATCGAAGTAAAGCTGCATAATCCAAAAAGTCCTCCTATAAGACGGGAACAGCGTGATAGAAATTATCGAATCTTGCACGGGTCTTGCATAAACTCCGGTTCATCAGTTTGCCGTAAAGATGGCCTTCGCGATCATCATGTGTACACCGTCATTGCCATCGACGACTTCGGTGATGTGTAAATCGGCGGCGACACTTGCCAGCATGTAGGCGTCTTCACGCGCCAGATGCTTCTCGATCATGAGAAAATTGATCATCTCGCGCACGGCGATTTTTGTCGCTTCGGTGAGGTCCGCATGCAATCCCATGGTGATGTAATGTGTTGGCGTTTCGGCGCGAGGCCAAAGCAGGTGCACATCTTTACGCACAACAAATTGGAAAGTTCCGATCAGTGAAGTCTCCAGCGCAGTGACATCCACTTCGCCATCGCCCTGACCGGCGTGGCCATCGCCGACCTCGAAGAGCGCTCCGCGGGCGTGAACAGGGATAAAAAGCGTCGACCCGGCGACCAACTCCTTATTGTCCAAGTTTCCCGCATGAACCCACGGCGGATTGCTGCTGATGCGCCCAGTGACATCTGGCGGGGCGACGCCCATGCTGCCGAAAAATGGGTGAAGAGGGATTTCAATTCCGGCAGCAAAATTGGCGATCATGCGTTTCGCATCCAGCGGGATGGCTCTCGCTCTCGCGTACGGGTAATCGTCTGGCAGGAACCCGCGGCCAGGTGCGAAGGCGTTCAACGCATACGGAATTGCCAGTTGGATCTTCTGGATTCGGACTTCCAGCACGTCACCTGGCTCGGCACCCTCGATATAAACCGGGCCGGTCAGAATGTGTACACCGGGCCCTTTGTCTTTGATCTCCCTAAAAATGTCGCGCAGTGGCTGTTCAATCTGGTCGGGTTGCACGCTTGCGCTTGCGAAACGTTCCGGGCTTGACGTGACCAGCGTCTGGATTTCGACCGTGTCCCCGGATTTGATCCGTAGTACCGGAGGGGTCTTCGCATCGTAATAACCCCACACCACCGTTTTTGGCGTGGACTTGAGCTGGTAAAACTGTCCTGTCGATTCGCTCGGTTGTTGGGCCGGCAACGAGGGGACAAAATACGCAAGCAGGAAAATCGCCGAAACCGCGGTGCGCGTCATAGACTGTTTCTCCAGTGGGATGAGAATTGCGGATACCTCACGAATCCTGCTGCTTCGGACTGAATGATTGGCCCATTTTCCGGAACAGCACGACCTTAACGTTCCGCATTATCAAATCTTCCACCGCTCTATTCAACGCGCGGGCCTACGGCGCGTAATCGAAGACCATGAGATGTGCCGGCTCGATCGTCAGGTTAGAAAGAATCGGAAGAACCGTGCCGTCCTTTTGATTTAATTCACTGCGCAGATCGGCCCTCACGTCTTTTGATCCATGGGGCGCAGTGAGAACGAAATGCTGGGGCACGGCTGCGTAGTAGCGCTTCCATTCCGCCACCCACAAGCCACTCTTCGCGACCGCTCCCGTCGGAACCCTGCCGACAAGTTTGAAATGGTCCGGATCAATCTCCTCAAACACGGCCACCGTACCAGTCGTCCCCGGGCAGTAGATGCGTTCCGTTGCTGCGTCATAATAAACGGAGTCATCGGCACCGCCAACATTGTCGAGTGATTGCACCACTTTTCCAGTTTCCGTATTAATCACCACCAGCTTCCCGGGTTCGTACTGGTGTCCGCCGCCAAATTCTCCGGTGTGCGGTTTGATACGGCGTTTACAAGCAGCCTGTTGTTCATTTCTTACGTTGTTCTGGCCTGTTCACATATTCAACGTGGCCCATGTGCGCACACTCTTTTTGCTGCTCTGGTGTGATCTGCGTGGGCGTTTCACCGGCTGGAACGGAATTGCATCGCATTGTTTCCTCGAACCCGGGCGCTGAGAAGAGGAAAGTCAGGCTAACCAGTTCGGTGCCAGTGTTCCTCAAACTTATCCAGGTGTTAGCCGGAATAAACGCCAGTCCCCCCACATGGACATCGCGCTCCTGGTCGCCGAGCCAAACGTGGGCAGTTCCGCTCTGGATCAGCAATATTTCATCTTGGTCTAAGTGCTTATGCTTCTGTATGGCGGCTCCTGGAGCGAGGTCCTCAGTACCTAGCACGAGGTGCCGCGAGCCGTTGTTTTTC
>Ga0209526_10002504_pt1 | contig 12384 bp, 14 predicted proteins | sample JacPinW_OM2H0_M1_FD_188566 | JGI IMG/M metagenome (GOLD analysis project Ga0209526, IMG submission 188566) | Forest soil microbial communities from Algoma, Ontario, Canada - Jack Pine, Ontario site 1_JW_OM2H0_M1 (SPAdes) (version 2) | ecosystem: Environmental > Terrestrial > Soil > Boreal...
CCGATGCCCATGTTGAAGACCGAGAACATTTCCGCATCCGCGGTGCCGTCCAGTCGCGCAATGATGGAGAAGATCGGGGGAGGAGGGGGCAAGGCATCGAGCACGAAGCCGACCTCGGATTTGACCCGAGTCAAATTGAGGAAGCCGTCGCCGGTGATGTGCATGAGCGCCCGCACGCTCGCCACGCGCGCGAGCAGCTCCAGCGCCTCTTTGACATAGATGTGCGTGGGACGCAGGAGCTCGCTGCCGAGATCGCAGCCGAGCTCGTCGAAACGATGCGAAGGCTTGTAGCTGTGCTTGTGAAAGAAAGCGCGCCGGGCGAGCGAGAGCCCGTTGCTGTGGATGCCGCTGCTCTCGATCCCGATCACCACGTCGCCCGCGCGGATGCCCTCGCCGACGATGATCCGCTCGAGCGGCACGTGACCGATGGCGGTGCCGGCGAGATCGAAGCCGTTGATCATGTCCTTGAGCTGCGCGGTCTCTCCGCCGGAGATCGAGATGCCGGCCATGCGCGCGCCTGCGCACAAGCCGACCGATATCGCATCGATGACCGCAGCCTCCGCTTTCTCGATGGCGAGATAGTCCACCATCGAGACCGGCGTGGCGCCGACGCAGATGAGATCGTTGACGTTCATCGCCACGCAATCGATGCCGACCGTATCGTATTTGCCGAGCATGCTCGCGATCATCGCCTTGGAGCCGATGCCGTCGGTGGTGATCGCGATCCCTTGGCCGCCGATGTCCACGACGTTGGCAAAATACCCGATGTCGAGCTTCACCGCCCCGAATGCGCCGGCCGGCGGCCAGGTCTGCACGATGCGCCGCGTGAGCCGCGCCAGCCCGGCGTCGGCCTCGTCGGTATCGACGCCGGCGTCCCGGTAATGGTCGTCGATGGCGGTCACCTTTGCTCTCGCCTCCGATCGCAGAGTTTGCGCCATCGGTCGTCCTCCGCAGGCACGGACTCGCCTGAGTCCTTGCGGCGCAATCTCCTTCGACCTGCGCGATTTTTCAACACGGCTGCTCCCTGCCGGCGCCTTGGTGCACAGCTGTTTTACCAACACACCGAATTTCGTAGGGGCGAGTCGGGGTCCCCAAAAACGCAAAGCGTTTTTGGGGTGCCCCCATGCCTCGCCCAGTCATGTTCACTTGTAGCCCGGATGAGCTCTTGCGACATCCGGGGAACAGGTTCCGTAGGCCATCATTCCGGGACCGCAAGCACTCGGATCGGCGCTATTCCAATCACACCAGCTGCATCCGCAGTTCGCGCCCCACGATCCGGGCGGCGCGCTGCAAGCTCTCTATGGTGGCGCTGCCGTTGTCCGGATCGAGCAGGCGATCCACTTGCGCGCGGCTTGTTTGCATGAGCTCGGCCATGCGCTGCTTTGTGATCTTCTTTTTCTGCATCTCAGCCGCAAGTTGGCGGGAAATCACGGCCTTGACGGCTGCGGCCGTAACTTCCGCCCGGATGCCTTCGGCATCGAGCCAGCTTTCGAAGCTCGATCCGATGTGCGGGTTCTTTCTCGTGTTTCTTGTCAGGTTTTTTGCCATGACTGCATCTCCTTCAATCGTTGGCGCGCGAGCGTCAGATCTTCTGCAGGCGTCCTTTGTGCCTTCTTGATGATGGCATGCAGGGCGATCATCATCCCGTCTTGAAAACCGAAAAACACGCGCGCTTGGCGTTTACTCGGCAGCGAGGCGCGCACCTCCCAAAGACCGCCTCCCAGCGCGCGGCACAGCGGCAGCCCCACCGGCCACCCGAACTGCACCTTCGCGATCTCGCGACCGATGGTTCGCTTGTCCTCGAGGGGCAGCTCTTTAAGCCACTCTCGTACCGGCTCCCGACCCGTTGCGGATTTCCAGAACGCCAGAGCGATCGGCTTTAGTGTCTCAGGCATTCAAAGCCCATGTATCAAAAAAGATACAGAAAAGCAAGATCTAACGCGAAACTTTGTAGCCTAGGTGAAGTTCTTCGCGACGGCCGGAGCTTCGTGACCCGCGCCGGCGTCCCGATCGGGGAGTAACACGGGCCTGCGTGCTTATGCCGCCGTCTCGACTTCGCGCGCCACGCGCGCGCCTACGTCGCGCATGGCCAGCGCGAGCTCGTACTGGCCTTGCAGGTTGATCCAGAACCGCGGATCGTTGCCGAAATAGCGGCCGAGGCGCAGCGCGGTCTCGGCGCTGATCGCCCGTTTTCCGTTGAGAATGTCGACGATGCGTCCCGACGGCACGCGCAGCCCGCGTGCAAGCGCGTTGGCAGAAAGGTCTCGTGCACGCAACTCGCGGCGCAGGATGCGGCCGGGGTGGATCGGGACCATGAGGTAGCTCCTTCAATGGTGCGGTTCATTGCGTTGCCAGACCGGCTTTCGTGGTCGACCGCGACGCGGATGCGATTTCGCATAGACCGCGGCTGCCGCAATCATCTCTCGCGTGAGGCGCGGATAATCTTCCCGAAGCTCGGCCTCGGTCGCTCCTTGCGCAATCAGATCGGCAATCTGGTGGACGAGAATACGCGTGCCCTTGAAAGTCGCGGCGCCGGCCTGGATGCTCGGGTCCTCGACGATCAATTTCATCGAGTTGCGATATTTTGCGAGATCTGCATCCATTTTATCGGCTGCTGCCTTCACGTCGACCACATAGTGCATGATGCCGTGCTTGCATTTTATCGCCCGTGACGGCGTTATGCCCCCGATCTGTGCGTACACCTGCCTCCTGATCGCGACTGGGACTTCCTTGGGCATTTCACGATCAATCACGACGCAGAGGGCGCCCCATCGCGTGAGCAGGGGCCGCTGCTTTCGCCGGATCACAAATCCGGCGGGTAAGCGCTGCTCGATCAATTTGTACACGGCCTTCACGGGGACACCCGTGACGGCTCCGATTTCCGCAGGTGAAAACAGCTCGGGCTGGGACATGAAAAAAATCAATCTCTCGCTGAGAGAATATTTACGCCTTGACCAGCCGGTTTTCAAGCGGCAACCCTCGTTCGCAGTCCAGCCTCAGGACTTCGATGCTGCGAACTAGGACGCCACCTGGAATCGTTGTCACCGTCATGCGCGGCAGGGCAAGCGGCCTCGCGATCAGGCCGCGCGCAGCATCACGTCCACTCGGATCGCATCAAAAGGGAAGGCGATCAGGCCATCGCGCGTTTTCTGCAGGATGCCGGCATCGAGCAGCGCATGGACATCGCCGTGCACTGCCTTCACGTCGCGGTTGACCCGGCGCGCCGCCTCCCGGATCGTGACCGGTCCTGCGGCGGCCAAAGCACGGAGCAGCTCCCACCGCTTGGCGGTGAGGAGTCGAAACAAGAGCTCTGCGCTGGCGAAAGTGATGCGCGAACCCTGCTTCTTGCCCTTGAAGGCCTCGCGTGCGCGCCGCTTGACCTCTTCGAGCTTCGCGACTTGCAGCGTTACCGTCTTCATCTCATCGTCTCCATTCCTCGACATCACGCCAGAAGTCCGCCAGCAGCGTGTCCGCGTCGGAGGTCGCCTTTGGGCCGCACAGGGAACGCAGGGCGTTTTTTTGGACCCACATGCCTTGCGCTCTCTCTCGATATGTGCCGCCGCCGCGGCAGGGCGACGCTAAGCACCGCGCCGGACGCATGTAGGGGCGGGTTTCAAACCCGCCCCTACGCGGCGCATGCGTTCGTAGCCCGGATGTCGCTCAAGCGACATCCGAGGGACGCTGCCTCGGATTGCGCTTCCGCAATCCGGGCTACGAAACCCTGTCCCACCTCACCGCAACGCGCTCCAGGACGAACCTTTTCTGCTCAGGGGTCTCGATCGCGCCTGGCCGTACCGCGCGCACACGTGCGATCGCTTCTGCCGGCTCCGTGCCGAGCTCGACCAGAAGCCGCGCCGCTATCATGCCGGCACGTCCGAGTCCTCCGCGGCAATGGACCAGCACGTCACGCCCACCGCGCAGGAGCCCGCGAACTTCTTCGCCGGCGATCTCCCACTCTTGTTCAAATCTTTGGTCCGGAATTGACGCATCAACGATCGGCAGATGGAACCACAACATGTTTCGGCGCAGGACCTCTTCGCCGAGACGTTCCACTTTCAGCAGCGTGAGCTCCTTGGGCTCGACAAGCGTGATGACCGCACTCGCTCCCCAGTCGCGAACCGCGTCGAGATCGACCGCGAGATCGCGTTCCCACTCGCCGCTCATCGCATGCCGGTCACATTTGCCAGGGCACAGGGTGATTCCTACCCGTCCGAAGCCGGCTCTGGCAGCTACGGCGGCGATCTGCAGCGGGTGGGTCAAGGATGTTCTTTTCAATTCACAAATCCAGGTTGCCGCCACCGGGGCGGACCCAGTCCGGACGACGTAGATTACAGCACGCTCCGGTGAGTTGTACTCATCACGCGCCGCAGACTCTGTCTGCTCCCTCCCCCCTTGTGGGGTCTTGTGGGGGAGGGTTGGGGACATAGGCGTTAGCATAGCAGCGTGTCCCGGGCGCAGTGCAGCATGAGCAGCGCATCTACGATCTATTCCGTCTGCGCACACTCTGACTGCGCTGCTCATGATGCGCTGCAGAACCGGGACCGCACAAGCTCTGGCGCTTTCCCGCTCAAAGCTTGTGGCGGTCCCGGATCAGCGGCGCACCGCAGCGCAGACAAGTTTACGCAGTCTGCGCGAGCTTGACTGCGTTGTCTCCGCGCCCGCAGATTATGAAAGGGCCGGTGTATGCGCTCGCGCTGCGCCGCATCCGGGACACGGGCCGCGCTATGTTAACGCTTATGATCGCACAGGGCCGGCTCCGCCTCCCTCGCGGCGCGCTCGCCGCGCTCGGCGTGCCGCTTCCTCTCGGCCGCGTGCCGTTCGACCGCGTCGAAGGCATGTTGCTTGGCTTGGCGATTGGCGACTCGCTCGGCAACACGACCGAAGGTTAGCTTCCGAGCAGCCGAGGTCACATCCGCTACTACGAGCCGAACAGACATGCTGGCGGTCGTGCGATTGGCGTTCTGTCCGCATGTAGGGGCGGGTTTCAAACCCGCCCCTACGCGGCGCATCCCTTCGTAGCCCCGATGTCGCTCTTGGCGACATTCGGGAAACGCAAGCACAATCCGGGCTACGCAACTGCGGCCACATCCAATGCGGGCCGTATTTTCCTGCCCGCGGATCTTATTCCACGATCCACGTGCCGCGCGCCTTGATGGCGCGATGCATGGCATCTGGGGCAAGGTCGAGGTCACCTGGCCAAGTGACCGCGCCGCATTCGATCCTGGCTTGGGCGAACTGGTTTGCATCCCGCAGCGCCGCGAAAACGCCGGCGGATCCCGAGTTGAGGAAGCCTGCAAGCTCGAGGTCGCCTTCCGTCCCGTCATTGAAGCCCACGCGCAGGCAAAAGCCGGCCAGCACCTCAACATGCGTGATGCGCCAAGGGGCCACCGGTTGCACCGGGGGCGTGAGCCCAGCGGCCTCTGCCGAGGTATTTTTTGTCATCTCATGCGCCGTTTTATGCGACCTGCGCCGAAGCGCCTCGTGCAGCATATCCCAGCTCTACGAAATCGGTCTGATCTCCTTGCCGCTGAAGTTGAATGCAACCGCTCTTTCTCAGAGCTGCGGCGTTCACCTGAATGTCAAACGGAAATAGAGCGGGGTGTCTGATCAAATGAGATAGCGGCATTCCCTGACCGTGGCTGACGAGTACCGCTTGCAAAAGCAATTCGCCGATTGCGTCCGGAACCTGGATCCCTTTCGCCGGCGCAATGAAAGTTCCTTTGGAGGTATCGCGAAGGACGCCCCATTGCACCATCGAACGCAAGACACGTCGTATTGCTCGCGATAACGTGGATCGGTCACCCCAGGATTCAGTCATGCGGCGCTCAACCTGGGATAAGCTCACTCGCTCGTTGAGAGCCAACATCCGCCCTAGGTTGCCGGCAACGTCACAGAAGAACGGATATTTTCCGACCGCCATTGCCCAGTGAATTGCGACCCTTTGCTCCGCCGTCGCGGACACTATGCAGCGCAAGGCAGCGTCTCGTAGAGGCTTGGCCCGCTCAGGTACCACCACCCAGATTCTGGATAAGACGGTGAGCGTCTTGCCGCGCCCGCTGTGCACCGAATCGCCGGCCACTACCCCTTCAAGGAAGTTCCACAGAAAGTTTCGCACTTCATCGGAGGTATCGCCGGCCGCAACGCGGCCGGCTACCGCGTCGAGCCACTCGATATCGATTTTGCGGTCAAACCCGATTGTTTTGCTGGCGATCATGCATGTCTCGCGATGGTGACGAAGGGCACAATTGCTTCCTCGATGCAAATGCCGCCATGCGACACAGTGCGCCTCCCCTCACCAATGAAAGCGCGAAGTGGAGGAGCTATCAACGGGAGATAGTCATCAGGCAACCCAATATTTGGCCACTCTATTGATCCCGGATAATCGGCGGCGATATTTTTTCGCAATAGACCATCCGAGAATACATGGACTCGCTGGCCCCTTACTTCCGCTGTTGCCCCGACGTTCGGCTTGCCGATTCCCACACCCTCGACATTCCCATGGTCCGCGGTCAGGAGTACCTCAAAGTTTCGGTCCACGAGAGCATCTAATAACCGCCAGAGTGATCCCCTCTCGGCCCAGTGTCGGACACTCGCGTGCATGCCATCGGTTCCCGTGACGATTCCGTGCAGCATCTGATCGATCGTGGTGACGACTATTCCGGCAATTCTGCAACGCGGCTGGGCAATTTTTTCTTCGACCCGGGTGATAAAGATATCGTCGTCCTCCATATTGCCCTGACAAGCATAGACAACTTCACCAGCCCGGAAGCCGCGATCTTCCCAGAAGCGGTTCCAATGCTGCTCCTCCTTTCGAGTACTGTCCAAGCTGGCAGCGAAAAAGAACGGCGGGTCCCCGGCAAAAACGGATTGACGGGAGATGGATGTTAGGGTCGGTACCCACGCAAACAAGCCAAACTCTTCGGTTATCCACTTACTTGAGCGCATTCCCTGCTGGACTACTGCCCATTGGTCCATGGCCAAGCCATCAATGACCAGTATAGCCAATTTTGTGCTCTCTCCGACTGAAAGCCGGTGAGCCATGTACCTCGGCAGTTGATGCAACATCACCGGGCGGGGGAGGAAGGAAACGCTGTGCAAGGTGGCATAATGTTCTGCCATCCATTGGTGAAAGCCGTGCTCGATGAGTTGGCGAGCGGCCGTAAATTGGTCCTTCTCCTCGGCACCGATTTCTCCTGGTATCGACCATCGTAGCGCTACCACTTCCGCCCACCGGATTGCCGCTTGCATCCACTCTTGATGGGTGTTCCTCGATGATAGTTTGTCGGCCGCCAGCAGCTCCAACAACTTTCGCAATCGGATAAGATGGTCGGCAGCTCCCGAGCTTTTCACTCCGACTGCTATCCACGTTCCGTCCACCAGCGGCATTGCAACGCCGCCGATAGGAATCAGCAGCCCGTCCGTGAATAAGTTGTCGATGTATACTCGAACGTCATCATGGTCGAACGGCAGCTCACTCGGTCCAGAATATTTCAATTCGAACGGCTCCGGCGCCTCTTCGGCACCCCCTGCTTGCGCGTTCAAAATTTGGCGTACAAAGATAGGCCAGCGTTCCTGCAGGAATTCCAGGAAATTGACGCGATTCGATACGATCTGATCCAGCGGCCAGTCGCTCCAACGTCCCGTGCATCGCAGCAGATAGATGAAGCGATCGTCCAGCGACTTCGGGATCACTTGGCCGCTGTAGTGCCTCCGCAGAAGTGCGCGGAGTAAATCCGCATCGCTTTGGATCTGTGCTGGGTCGAGCCGAAATATGTTGCGTAGGAGAAAATCTCGCGTGGCATTCTCTCCGAGAGGCTCGGGCTTAAAGAGCTGCTGCGCAGCAAACACCAAGTCGAGCTCGGCGCGGTCGAGCACAGATAGGACGTGAGGCGCTAGAGCAGGGAACATCTCCGCAAGGCGAAATGAAAGTAATCTTCCGTCCCGTTGTGCATGGTCTAAAAGGTCGAATGGCAGCTCACTGATGTCTGATCGGGGCGCACGCAGGACAACGACGAGATTGGTGGCGCTGCCGCAGTCCCAGGCTTGCCGGAAACGCCGCTCGAAGGCATAGCGGAACGCGACGTGGTCTTCGAAGGGAACGACCTCAAATCCACGCTGACGAATACCGTCAACAATACCTTGCTCGGTAAGAAGACCGTCCGGATCGGCCACCACAGTCAGCCGCGCGACTGTCGCGATATCGAGCGTAAACTGCGCCAGTATGGGGTCCCGCCACGTGCCTTGCACCGATGAGTTGGTCATCGGCCATTCGCCATCGCAGCCACCCGAATTATCAGCACAGCGGCCAGATCAGGAAGAGCAGCCTCCCGCGCCGCAATCTCCGTTTCCCAAGCGCGCTCTTCGTCTGCCAGTTGACGGAGGCGATGAACTCGAACTTGAGGCAAACCCAGCCGTTCAATAGCCCGTCGTCGGGATGCGAATGCGTGAATACCCTTCTTGCGCTCCCGAACGATGCTCTGATGGTGGGCGGCAGCCAGCTCTTGAAAAACTGTGGCACCCTGCGCTTCGGCGGCCCGACGGCTTGCTTCATAAGCATCTACTGCCAATGCCCCCGAAAGGCCATCACTTGCCTGGCTCAGACCCTGCGGCAGGTCGATCAAGCGATCCCAGATCGTTCGGGCCGTTGGCCCTAACACCCGTCCATCTTCAGCAACAAACAGCGCGTGATAGCGCTGTTCTCTCCCTCCGATGCTTTGCAGGCTGATTCGCCAGAGGGACCAGATACCGCTCGTTTTGTCTGAAACGTCGGGGATTGTGATGCACGGAATGGGCTGGCCAGGCGCGAAGATGGGCAGATTGGTTGTCAGCCCGCGGACCCTCTCATTCTCCAGCGAGATCAGCGTCGCCCCCGACCGATCCGCCTCATCTCGACTAAAGACGGCGCCCAGGCATGCTTCACCGTTTGGCCAGTGCAGGTCATATCCGGCAGACGTGCGCTTTACGGAAGCTCCATCGGATTCCTGACAGTGGAGGTATCCGAGCGTTAGCCGCTCCGTCCAGTAAGGCATCTGATGATTTGCGATCTTTTGCGCATCGGATGGATCAAGTCCCTCCGTCGGGCTTAGCAAAACGGAACCAGCCCGTGCGTCCCCGGCACGTCGTCGAATTTCGTCAGCCAAGGCGGAAGCTCGCTGCTCTGCCTCCTCAGGCGCTACAATGGCCTGTGCGAATAGCTCTTCGAAGGCGATGCCTCCTTCTTCAGAGTCGAGCACATCGGCGAGCTTGTCTACTCCGAACTCTTCGAGAATGCGCGCGAGCTTTTCCTCCAGAACGTCTCTGACGCGGAGCTCAACGGTCCCTTCAAGAGCGAAGTTCAGCGCACGAACGATGTGCTTCTGACCGATGCGATCGACACGACCGATTCGCTGCTCGATCTTCATCGGGTTCCACGGCAGGTCGTAATTCACGATGACATGGCAGAACTGAAGATTAAGACCCTCGCCGCCGGCGTCGGTTGAAATGAGAATCTGAGCCTCGCCTGCGAATCGTCGCTGCGCCTGCCGACGCTCCTCTAAGTCCATGGACCCATTGAGGGACACGACGGTGAACCCGCGCCTCCCAAGAAAGTCCGCGAGCATCGCTTGTGTGGGCACAAACTCGGTAAATATAAGCACCTTGAGGGTCGGATTGTTATCATCGCGCTGCTGTTGCTGAATCCGGTCGAGCAAAGCCTCGGCCTTCACGTCCGGTCCGTGAGCTTCACAACGGCGCGCGGCTGAGAGAAGAAGCTCGACCTCCTTGCGCTCATCTTTGAGACCCTTGAGGCGGGTCTTCAGGATGGTGTCGAGCTGTTCTTGACCGTCCAGAGATGACCACTCCTCCCCCGCATCTTCGGGAAACAGTGAGAGTTGGCCCTGCGGCAATTCGAGTACGGTGAGCCGACGCTCCAAAGCAGTCCTGATCGCTGCCGTGCTCGAGGTGATCAGCCTCTGCATCAGGATCATTAGGAATCCGACGGCGGTCTGCTTTTCCTTGATGGCGCGGTTGTACCCGTCGCGAACATATTCGGTGACCGCGTCGTAAAGCGCGCGCTGCTCCGCATGTGCCGTGCCCCACTCGATTGGCATCAACTGAGTGAAGCGAGGCTTGAAGAGCGGATTGCCGTCGGCGTTGATCGCCCGTCGTTTCTCGGTGCGGATAACAAGGGGCGCCACCGCCTCCCGCGAGATGGGGTCGTCCCCAGGCAAGGCATCGGAGTCGAGAAACCCGATCAGCCGCCGGAAGGCGTCGGATTTGCCTTGATGCGGCGTTGCCGAAAGCAGCAGCAGATAGGGTGCCGCCTGCGCCAGACCATCGCCCAGTTTAAAGCGGGCTACTTGCTCGGTGCTGCCGCCCAGCCGATGCGCCTCGTCGATGATGATCAGGTCCCATCCGGCCGAGACGAGGTCTTCGAACCGTTCGCGGTTGTAACGAGCGAGCTGCTCCTGGCTCCAGCCACGGCGGGAGTCCACTGGCTTGACGGAATCGAGGGGACAGATGACTTGGTCGTGCATCCGCCAGAGATTCTCGCCATCATCAATCGCCCCGGCCTGTCGCAGAGCGGTCAACGTACCGCCGAAAGAACAGTTTGATGGAGTGGTGGTCACCGGCAGCGGAGCTCCGCTGCCGAGGTTGTCCGGCGGTGTCAATCCGCGGGTATTCGATGGCCATTCCTTTTGGCTGAACCTGCCTCAAATCTTGTCGCTTTTGCAAAATGATCCGGCGCCATCGGTTGCGATCATCGGTGCGGGCGGTACCGCCGCCGCCATCGCCCACTGGTTCGTCCGCGAGCAGATCACGGATATACCGGTCACGGTGATCGGCCGCGAGGCAACGCTCTTCATCCGCACGTCGACGCCCTTCGAAGACAGGCTGTTCAGCGATGAGGCAGCTTGGGCCGCCTTGGCGCCCCATGTGCGCGAGGCATTCGTTGCCAGGCTGACGCGCGGGGTGGTCTGGGACTATGTCCTGCACCGTCTGGGAGGCGCAAACAACATCCAGTACCGCTCGGCCGATGTGCGCCATTTCGCGCCGACGGGGGCGCCGACGCCTTCTTCGACACCTCCGGCGATCATGGCGGTGCTCGATCATCCGCCCGACCCGAAAGCACCTGCTCCGGCCACTCCACCCGCTCCGGTGGGCTTTCTGAGCGCGGCGGTCTTCGTTGACGCCCGAGGGTTCGACGCGTGGGGGTTCACAAGGCTCTTGCCGACAGCTCTGGCTGGACAGTTGGCGAACCGTGCAACCGTGATGGGGAATATCGATTACCATCTTTGCGTGGGCGCGCCTTTTCCCGGCGGGCTTCACGTCCCGATGTTGGCAAGCATCCAGGGCCCCGCGGCGCCCAACCTGATGGCGCTGGGTTGGATGTCAGACCGCATCCTCCGCCGCTACGTCACGCCGATCGTGGCCAAGTGGCGCCCGGCCGGATAGTGTACATATATGAGTATGGGTATAAGTAATAAGAAGCGTGGAGCGGCTAGGTCAAGCGTGCCAAATTCACCTACATCTCCTGAGAAGGAGGAGAAACATGGCTGACGAAACGAGGCCGATGGTCCTGCAGTCGATCAGTTTGCCGCCGGAACTCGACGACCAGCTGAGAGCGGTTGCATTTGCGCTGAGCGTTCGAAAGTCTGACCTCATCCGCTTATTCATCAGTAAGAGTTTGCACGGCCTCGTGAAGCATTTGAGCTCAGTAAGTGAAAGTGAAGAAGAGATCCAGAATATACGGAAAGAGTTTTTGGCCCGACTCGCGGAGATTGATCGCTCGTATCCAGAGAGTGAGCGTCAAAAACTTCGGGAGGATTTCTCCAGAATCCAACGCTTCCTTGATCATCACCAAAAAGGAGCGGCAGGGGGAATCACAGAACCGCAGTTTCTGGCAGGGAAAGCTGCTGGGACTCAAAATTAAATGAGATTGGCGCAGCCCCATCGTCAGCGCGAATGAAGTCCACGAAATGCAACTTGTGACTTCTGGACCTGGAAACGGGACTCATGTAGAAACAGATATCCTTCAGGAGTGCATCCAAGCCCGGCCGGATTACCGCACCGGGCTTTGTTTTGGTACGATCAGCGGGTGTGTTCACGGCAGCTTAGGCCGACCCTTCGGGCCAGATGGCAGCTCCATAGCAGATGGTCGGCGCGCGGCATTATTTGCTGGTTCAACCTGCGGCTGAGAAATCATTGTAAATTTTCCTGTTGTTTACAATGAGCGCCGAATCGCACTCCCCCTGGTTGTGGGACGAGCTATCGCGTGGCGTTTTGGCCAAACGAACCCAAGGCGGCTGAAAGCTGCGCCCGTTATCCTGGCCGAACGAACCCGAGCCGGGGCAAGCTGCACGCGTACGCATCAGGAGACAACCTTTTTGTAGGGGCGGGTTTGAA
>Ga0209526_10002505_pt1 | contig 12383 bp, 9 predicted proteins | sample JacPinW_OM2H0_M1_FD_188566 | JGI IMG/M metagenome (GOLD analysis project Ga0209526, IMG submission 188566) | Forest soil microbial communities from Algoma, Ontario, Canada - Jack Pine, Ontario site 1_JW_OM2H0_M1 (SPAdes) (version 2) | ecosystem: Environmental > Terrestrial > Soil > Boreal...
GCCATGCAACTCGGGCTGCGGGAGCGCAAGAAGCTCGACACCCGCAGGGCGCTCAGCGACGCCGCGCTGGAGCTGGCGTTCGAGCGCGGCTTGGAGAACATCACCAGGGACGACATCGCGGACAGGGCCGGGGTGTCACTGCGCACCTTCAGCAATTACTTCACCGGAAAGTACGAGGCGCTGGCGTACCGCCAGACCGAGCGCATCCGCCGCAGTCTGGCCGCCTTGAGGGAACGGCCGAGCGACGAACCGCTGTGGGCGGCGATCACCGCGGCGGTGCTGGAGCCGCTGGTAAGCGAGGGCGCCGACGCGATGGTGCCCACCCGGAAGCAGCTGGCAGAGGTGCGAAAGCTCGTCCTGGCGCCGGAGGCCCGTGCGGCGATCTCGAAGGACGTCTTCGCCGACTGGGTCAGCGTCATCGCGGAACGCACGGGAACCGACCCGGTTCACGACCTGTACCCGCGGCTGGTGGCCGCAGTCGTACGCGCGGTCGTCGAGGCGGCGATGGATGCCTACGTGGTAGCCGATCCGCCGGTGCCTATCACGTCGATGCTTCGGCGCGGGTTGGCCGACGTCGCAACGGGTTTCCCCGAAGGAGGACATCATGAGTGAAAACCGAGTCGACGTCGTCGTTTCGGGTGCCGGCCCCAACGGGCTGATGGTGGCGTGTGAGCTCGCGCTGGCCGGCCTGCGGCCCGTGGTCCTGGAGCGCCTACCACAGCCAAGCGCCGAACCGAAGGCCAATGGCCTTGTCGGACAGGTGATTCGGACGCTCGACATCCGTGGGCTCTACCACGAGCTTGGCGGCGCGCCCGGCCCGCCGCAGTCGATGTACGCGTGGCTGTTCGCAGGCATGCAGGTGCCCTTCACCGGCGTGACGGACAATCCCATGTTCGGGCTCCCGATCTCCCAGCCGCGGCTGGTACGGCTGCTCAACGACAGGGCTCGTCGCCTCGGAGTGGACGTCCGCTGGGGGCACGAGCTGGCCGGGATGGACGTTCGGTCCGACGGCGCACTGCTGACCGTGACGTCCCCCGGCGGGACCTACGACCTTGAGACCGGGTATCTCGTAGGCGCCGACGGAGGCCGCAGTGAGGTCCGCAAGAACGTGGGCATCGGGTTTCCCGGCACCACGTCTGCGACGGTGGCGCGGATTGCCCATGTGTATGTGCCGGACGACATGCGAACCGGAGACGGCGCCATCGATGTTCCCGGCTTCGGCCGACTTCCGTTCGGGCACAACAGGCTTGACAACGGCGGCGTGATCGTCTTCGAACTGGAGCCAGGTCGCCCGTTGATCGGGACGATCGAGTTCGGCGACGCGCCCGCGGATGACGCGGATGACGGCGGCCCGATGTCATTGCCGGAGTTGCGGGACAGCCTCAAGCGGGTCCTCGGCGTCGACGTGCCGTTCGCGCCGCCACGGGGGCCGGGCCCGCACGCGTTGCGCCGCATCGACGGCCAGAACACCCGGCAGGCCGATCGCTACCGCGCCGGCAACGTCTTCCTCGTCGGGGACGCGGCACACGTGCATTCCGCGATGGGCGGACCGGGCCTGAACCTGGGCCTGGCGGACGCGATGAACCTCGGCTGGAAGCTGGCCGCACAGGTGAACGGGTGGGCGCCGGCCGGGCTTCTCGACAGCTATCAGGGCGAGCGTTATCCGGTCGGTGAACGAGTCATGATGCAGTCGTTGTCCCAAACGGCGCTCATGCGACCCGGCCCAGAGATCGCGGCACTGCGAACGCTTTTCGGAGAGTTACTCAAGAGGCCCGACGTCGTCGAATACATGGCACATCTGCTGGCCGGGTCCGATGTGCGTTACGACGTCGGCGACGACCACCCGCTGGCGGGACGATTCGTCCCAGACTTGGTGCTGGCCGACGGCCGTCGCGCCGCCGACCTGCTGCACGCGGCCCGGCCGGTGCTGCTGGACCTTTCGGGCGGAAAGGTGGCCGATGCCGCAAGCGGATGGCGTCACCGGGTGGACGTCGTGGCCGCGACGGTGCCTGACAACCCGTTGTGCGCGGTGCTGATTCGGCCGGACGGCTATGTCGCCTGGGCCGCCGACACCTTCGAGTCCGCCGAGCAGGAGCGACTGCGCTCCGCTCTGCAGCGGTGGTTCGGCGCGGCCGATGACGGCAAAACCCGTCAGCCGCCGAGCGTCGCGCGGATGCAGACGGTGACGTAGGGCAGTGCCAGGCCGGTCGAATTGGCCAGCGCCGAATGGGTGGCCAGCAGTTCGCGCACCTCGTCCAGCGTCTGCGACCGGACTTTCGCCGGTGAGGTGATGCAGTAGCTGCGCGACGCCACGAGGTCGATGAGCGCTTGCGGCGTCAGGTAACTCGTCCACTCGACCTGGTGACGCTCCGATTCGGCGAACGGCCCAGGCAGCGTCACCCTGTTGCTGAGCGGGTCGTCTTGGTGGCCGATGATGCGGCCGAGGTCGCGCACCCAGCCCATCCGCTCGTCGCGGGTGTTCCACACCAATCCCAGCCGGCCGCCGGAACGCAGCACCCGGGCCACCTCGGGGATCGCGCGGGTGGGGTCGAACCAGTGCCAGGCCTGCGCGACGAGCACCGCGTCGACGCTGTCGTCGGGCAGTGGAATCTCCTCGGCCGTGCCCAGCAGCGCGGGGGTGTCGGGTAGCGAATTGCTCAGCACCTCAAGCATTTCCGGGATCGGGTCGACCGCCACCACCGACAGCCCGCGTTCGACCAGGCGGGTGGTGAGCTTTCCTGTTCCCGCGCCGAGGTCCAGCACATCGCGGGCCTTGCGGGGTAGCAGCCAATCGATCGCCTCGGGCGGATACGACGGCCTGCCGCGCTCGTATGCGGCGGCCTCCTCCCCGAAGGACAGGGATCGCCGCTGGCGTGTCAGGTCGGTCACCGGGGGAGCTTCAGCGTCTGCCGGATCAGGTCGCCGACGGCCTCGGACTCGATCAGGAACCCGTCGTGGCCGTAGCTCGAGTCGACGACGGTCAGGCCGGCGCAACCGGGCAGCAGTTCGGCCAGCTCCTCCTGCAGGCGTAGCGGATACAGCCGATCGGAGGTGATGCCGCCGACGACCACGGGCACCTTGCAGTGGCGCAACGCCGACGGCACCCCGCCCCTGCCCCGCCCGACGTCGTAACTCGACAGTGCGTCCGTGAGCGCCACATAGCTGCCCGCGTCGAACCGGTCGACCAGCTTGGCGCCCTGATGTTCGAGGTAGCTCTGCACCGCGTACCGGCCGCCGTTCAGCGGGTCTTCGGCGGCCTGCCCCTGGTTCGCGAATCGCCTGTCGAGTTCGACCTCCCCGCGGTAGGTCAGGTGCGCGAACCGGCGCGCGATGTCCATGCCGTCGATGGGTTCTGAGCCCGTGCCGTAGTAGTCGCCACCCTGCCAGTTCGGGTCGGCCTTGATCGCGGCGACCTGTGCGCACTGTGTGCCGATCTGGTCGGCGGTCGCCCTTGCGCCGACGGCCAGCACCAGCGCGGCCCCGACGGTGTCGGGATGGCCCACGATCCACTCCAGCGCCCGCGCACCACCCATCGAGCCGCCGATCACGGCTGCTACCTCGCCGATGCCCACCGCCGCCAGCGCCGCGACGTCGGCCTCCACTTGATCCCGCACCGTAATGATCGGAAACCTTGAGCCCCAGGGCTTTCCGTCGGGTGCCTGTGAGCTGGGTCCAGTCGAGCCGCCACAGCCGCCGAGCACGTTGGTGGCCACCGCGCACCAGCGGCCAGTGTCGATCGGTGCGCCCGGGCCGACCACGCTGTCCCACCAGCCCGGTGTCGGGTGGTCCGGCCCGGCAGGGCCCGTCACGTGCGAGTCGCCGGTCAGCGCATGCAGCACCACCACGACGTTGTCGCGGGTCGGCGACAGCTCCCCCCAGCGCTGCACCGCGATCGAGACGTCGTCGATGACCCCGCCGTTCTCCAGCCGCAGACGGCCGATGCCGACGACGCCCACCTCACCTTCGGCGGGCAGTTCGGTCGTGGATACCTCGAAAACGGTCACAGGGACGCTGCCATCTGCGCTGCCGCCGTGAACGGCTTCGCCGCCGCGAAGCCCTGGTCCAGGTCGGCGAGGATGTCGTCGATGCCCTCGATCCCGACGGCCAGCCGCACCAGGCCGGGCGTGACGCCGGTGGCGAGTTGCTCGTCGGGGCTGAGTTGGCTGTGGGTGGTGGACGCCGGGTGGATCACCAGCGATCGCACGTCACCGATGTTCGCGACGTGGCTGTGCAGCGTCAGCGCATTGACGAAGGCCTTGCCGGCGTCGATGCCGCCGGCCAGTTCGAACGCCAGTACCGCGCCGGTTCCCTTGGGCGCCAGCTTCTTTCCGAGTTCGTACCACGGCGAGCTCGGCAGCCCGGCGTAATTCACCGAGATCACGTTCCGATGACCGTCGAGGTACGCGGCGACCCGCTGCGCGTTGGCGACGTGGCGCTCGACCCGAAGGCTCAACGTCTCCAAGCCCTGGGCGACAAGGAACGCGTTGAACGGCGAGGCCGCGGAGCCGAGGTCACGCAGCAACTGCACCCGGGCCTTCACCGCGAACGCCGGCGCGCCGAGGTCGGCGAACACGACACCGTGATAGCTCGGATCGGGTGTGGTGAAACCCGGAAACTTCCCGTTGGTCCAGTCGAAGTTGCCGCCGTCGACGATGACACCGGCGATCGCCGCGCCGTGGCCGCCGAGGTACTTCGTCGCCGAGTGCACGACGATGTCGGCGCCGTGACCGATCGGCTGGATCAGGTACGGGGTGGCCACCGTGTTGTCGACGATCAGCGGCACCCCGACGTCGTGCGCGACCGCGGCGACACCGGGAATGTCGAGGATGTCGTTCTGCGGGTTGGAGATCGTCTCGCCGAAGAACGCCTTGGTGTTCGGCCGCGCGGCTGCCCGCCACGACTCCAGATCGTCAGGGTCCTCGACGAAGCTGACGTCGATGCCCAGCTTCGGCAGCGAGTAGTGGAACAGGTTGTACGTGCCGCCGTACAGCCGTGGGCTGGACACGATGTGGTCGCCCGTGCCTGCGACGTTGAGGATCGCGATCGTCTCGGCGGCCTGGCCGGACGACAGGAACAGCGCCGCGACGCCGTTCTCAAGCGCGGCAATGCGCTGCTCGACCACGGCGGTGGTCGGGTTGCCGATCCGGGTATAGATGTTGCCCTCGACTTCGAGCCCGAACAGCGCGGCGGCGTGGGCGGTGTCGTTGAACGTGTAGGACGTCGTCTGGTAGATCGGCAGCGCCCGCGCGTTGGTCGCGGCATCCGGGACCTGGCCGACGTGAATCTGCTTGGTCTCGAACGCCCAGTGGGCGCTGGGATCAGTCTCGTGTTCGTTGCTCACGGTTGATGTTCTCCTGTGGTGACCGGGGGGCCCGTCATCACGGACCCGCGCTTGCCGTGTAGCCGGTGGCGGCTACTCAACCTGGTCATCACCCGGGGCACCCCACCGCGGTTGGAGGGTTGCCGGCCAGCGAGCCGGGGCTTGACGCTGGCACTCTTGACCGATCAGAAGCGTATCGCAAAACGCCGACCGGCTGCCACCGGGTACTCATGCCGCTGAGAACGGAGAGCCGTTTGGAACCCATGCCTGACGCAAACGCCGGGTCCCACGCAATACTGATAGCCGCCAATTCAATGCGGAACCGGTCGACATCTGAGCGGAACCGATCGATATCTGACCGACAGCAAGGCCGGGAGAACAACCATGAGCGCCCAGCAGCAGACCATCATCTACACGCTGACCGACGAGGCGCCGCTGCTTGCGACCTACGCGTTTTTGCCGATCATCCGCGCTTTCACCGGACCGGCGGGCATCGACATCAAGACCAGCGACATCTCTGTGGCGTCGCGCATCCTGGCCGAGTTTCCCGATTTTCTGACCGAAGACCAGCGTGGGCCCGACAACCTGGCCGAGCTGGGCCGGCTGACGCAGCTGCCGGACACCAACATCATCAAGTTGCCCAACATCAGCGCATCAGTGCCACAGCTCGTTGCCGCCATCAAGGAACTGCAAGACAAGGGCTACGCGATTCCCGAGTACCCGTCACACCCCAAGAACGGTGAGGAAAAGGCCATCAAGGAGCGTTACACCAAAGTCCTGGGCAGCGCGGTGAACCCGGTGCTCCGCGAAGGCAACTCGGACCGTCGCGCACCCAACGCGGTCAAGGAGTACGCGAAAAGGCACCCGCACAGCATGGGCGAGTGGTCGATGGCCTCGCGCACTCATGTGGCGACCATGAAGCACGGCGACTTCTACCACGGCGAAAAAACCATGACGCTCGACCGTGCGCGCAACGTGAAGATGGAGCTGGTGGCCAACGGCGGCGAGACGATCGTGCTCAAGCCCGAGGTGTCCTTGAGGGACGGCGACGTCATCGACAGCATGTTCATGAGCAAGAAGGCTTTGTGCGAGTTCTATGAAGCTCAGATGGAGGATGCGTACGAGACCGGCGTCATGTTCTCACTGCACGTCAAGGCCACGATGATGAAGGTGTCGCACCCGATCGTCTTCGGACACGCGGTGAAGGTTTTCTACAAGGACGCTTTCGCCAAGCACCAGAAGCTGTTCGACGAACTCGGTGTGAACGTCAACAACGGGTTGGTCGATCTCTACACCAAGATCGAGTCGCTGCCGGCATCGCAACGCGACGAGGTCATCCAAGACCTGCACGCCTGCCACGAGCACCGTCCCGAGCTGGCGATGGTGGATTCGGCCAGGGGTATCTCGAACTTCCATTCGCCCAGTGACGTCATCGTGGACGCCTCGATGCCGGCGATGATCCGGCTGGGCGGCAAGATGTACGGCGCCGACGGACGGACCAAGGACACCAAGGCCGTGAACCCCGAGTCCACCTTCTCGCGCATCTACCAGGAGATCATTAACTTCTGCAAGACGAACGGCCAGTTCGACCCGACGACGATGGGCACCGTCCCCAACGTCGGCCTGATGGCGCAGAAGGCCGAGGAGTACGGCTCGCATGACAAGACGTTCGAGATCCCCGAGGACGGCGTTGCCAACATCGTGGACATCGAAACCGGCGAGGTGCTGCTGACACAGGACGTGGAAGCCGGTGACATCTGGCGCATGCCCATCGTCAAGGACGCACCGATCCGCGACTGGGTGAAGCTTGCCGTCACCCGTGCGCGTGCCTCGGGCATGCCGGTGGTGTTCTGGCTGGACCCGTACCGTCCGCACGAGAACGAGTTGATCAAGAAGGTCAAGACTTACCTGAAGGATCAGGATACGGAAGGTCTCGACATCCAGATCATGTCGCAGGTGCGCGCCATGCGGTACACGCTGGAGCGCGTGGTCCGCGGGATGGACACCATCGCCGCGACCGGCAACATCCTGCGCGACTACCTGACCGACCTGTTCCCGATCTTGGAGCTCGGGACCAGCGCGAAGATGTTGTCCGTCGTGCCGCTGATGGCCGGCGGCGGCTTGTACGAAACGGGCGCGGGCGGTTCGGCACCCAAGCACGTCAAGCAGCTGGTGGAGGAGAACCACCTGCGCTGGGATTCGCTCGGTGAGTTCCTCGCACTCGGTGCCAGCCTGGAAGACCTGGGCGCCAAGACCGGCAACAAACAGGCCACCATCCTCGCCAAGGCGCTGGATGCGGCAACCGGCAAGTTGCTGGAGAACGACAAGTGTCCGTCGCGCAAGACCGGTGAGCTCGATAACCGTGGAAGCCAGTTCTACCTCGCCATGTACTGGGCACAAGAACTCGTCGCGCAGACCGAGGACAAGGCCCTGCGGGAACGCTTCGCCGCGCTAGCCGATGCGTTGACCGAGAACGAAGACACGATCGTGCACGAACTCGACGAGGTTCAGGGCAAGGCAGTGGACATCGGGGGCTACTACGCGCCGGACGTGAACATGACCACGGCGGTGATGCGGCCGAGCAAGACGTTCAATGCGACGCTGGCGGCTGGCCAAGGCTGACGCCGGACGCATTCTGCGTACAAAACTGCTGTCGAGTATTCCGCCGTAGCGGGGGCGTGTCGGCTCGCAGCGCGAGACGCAAAGCTACTGTTCAGTAGCCAAAGCTGACGCCTCGCTTGGCCACCGCGGCCTTGTAGTGTGGCCCGCGAGACACATTCGGAGGAATGCTCATACGGCTGCCCACAAGGCGGCTATCCCGGGTAGGAGGAATCGGACTCCCATGTCCAAGATCAAGGTCGAAGGCACGGTCGTGGAACTCGACGGCGACGAGATGACCCGGATCATCTGGAAGTTCATCAAGGAAACGCTGATCCTGCCCTACCTGGACATCAACCTCGATTACTACGACCTCGGCATCGAGCACCGCGACGCCACCGACGACCAGGTGACCACCGACGCCGCGTATGCGATCCAGAACCACGGGGTCGGCGTCAAGTGCGCCACCATCACGCCCGACGAAGCGCGCGTCAAAGAGTTCAACCTCAAGAAGATGTGGCTGTCGCCGAACGGCACCATCCGAAACATCCTGGGCGGCACCATCTTCCGTGCGCCGATCATCATCAACAACGTGCCGCGCCTGGTGCCAACATGGACGAAGCCGATCATCATCGGCCGTCACGCGTTCGGGGACCAGTACCGCGCAGACAATTTCAAGGTGGACCGGCCGGGCACCGTCACAGTGACTTTCACTCCCGATGACGGCAGTGAGCCGATTCAGCACGACGTCGTCCACATCCCAGAGGACGGCGGGGTGGTGATGACGATGTACAACTTCAAGAAGTCGATCCAGGAGTTCGCGCGCGCCTGCCTCTCGTACGGGCTGAAGGAGAAGTACCCGGTCTACCTGTCGACCAAGAACACGATCCTCAAGGCCTACGACGGGATGTTCAAGGACGAGTTCCAGCGCATCTACGAGGAGGAGTACAAGGCGGACTTCGACGCGTTCGGCCTGACCTACGAACACCGGTTGATCGACGACATGGTGGCGTCGAGCCTGAAGTGGGAGGGCGGCTACGTCTGGGCCTGCAAGAACTACGACGGCGACGTGCAGTCCGACACCGTCGCACAGGGCTACGGGTCGCTGGGCCTGATGACGTCGGTGCTGATGACGCCCGACGGCAAGATCGTCGAGGCCGAGGCTGCACACGGCACCGTGACGCGGCACTACCGTCAGCACCAGGCCGGCAAGCCCACGTCGACGAACCCGATTGCGTCGATCTTCGCGTGGACCCGCGGCCTCGACCACCGCGGCAAGCTGGACAACACCCCCGAGGTCGTCGACTTCGCGCGCAAGCTCGAGCACGTGGTCATCGACACCGTCGAGGCCGGGCAGATGACCAAGGACCTCGCGCTGCTGATCGGGCCCGACCAGAAGTGGTTGACCACCGAGGAGTTCATGGGCGCCCTTGACGACAACCTCAAGAAGGCGCTGGCCGAGGCTTAACCGGCCGATTGGGCCCGCTCGTTGCCCGCGTAGCCGTCGACGAAGTCGAGGATCACCCGGCTGACCCGGTCGGGCGCCTCGAACATCGGAATGTGGCCCACGCCGTCGAGCCGGGTGACCTGGGTGAGCTGGGGAATGTGATCGGTGAAGTGCCGCGTGTACCGCGGATGCGGCAAGACCCGATCCTTCTCGCAGATCACCAGATGCGTCGGGACGCGGGTATCGGTGAGGTCCAGCAAGCCCGGCAGCAGCAGTGACTTCACCAGCAGCTGGTAATACGCGGGGCAGTGCCTGACGTCGTCGATGATGGCGAGCAGGTCGGTGTCGGTCAGGTTCTCGGGTGCCGCGCTGATCGGGAAATGGGCCAGGTACCGGCTGAACGGCAGCCGCAGCACGCGGGCGCCGAGCAGCTTGACCAGCACGTACGCCGGTGCCCCCGCGAGGAACTTCGCGACGATCTCGAACTTGACCGGCGAATAGTGCCGCCAGCCGCCGGCCGGCGCGATCGCGGTCAGGGTGCGCGCCCGGCCGCGCCGCTCCAGCTCGAACGCCACCCAGCCGCCGAGCGAGTTGCCCACGATGTGGGCGGTGGGCCAGCCGAGTGCGTCCATCTGCTGCTCGACGTGGTCGGCGAGTGTCGGTGTGTCGAGGAACCACTTGGCTTTGGGGCCGCCGTTGTGGCCCGGCATGGTCGGCGCGAACACCTCGTAGCGGCCGGTTTCGGCAATCTGCGGCGCGACTTTCGTCCAGACGTTCTGCGACATCATGAAGGGGTGCAGCAGAAGCATCGGCTCGCCGGAGCCAGCCGGGGGGCGCAGGTGGATGGGTGCACGCTCGGTCATGGTGGCGACCATAAATCCGGTACCGCCGGTACTGCAAGTGCGCCTGGGGTGCCCTGGCGGGGCCGCGTGAAAAGATTGATCCATCATGACGAGCCAGAAACGCGTCTTCTCCGGCGTTCAGCCGACCTCGGATTCACTGCACCTCGGCAATGCGCTCGGCGCGGTGGCGCAGTGGGTGGGGTTGCAGGACGAGTTCGACGCGTTCTTCTGCGTCGTCGACCTGCACGCGATCACCCTGCCGCAGGACCCCGACGTGCTGCGCCGTCGCACGCTGCTGACGGCCGCGCAGTACTTGGCGCTGGGCATCGACCCTGCCCGCAGCACCGTCTTCGTCCAGAGCCACGTTCCGGCGCACGCCGAATTAGCTTGGGTGCTGGGCTGTTTCACCGGGTTCGGCCAGGCGTCGCGGATGACGCAGTTCAAGGACAAGGCGCAGCGACAGGGTAGCGAGTCCACCACGGTCGGACTGTTTACCTATCCGGTTCTGCAGGCCGCCGACGTGCTGCTCTACGACACCGACCTGGTGCCGGTGGGTGAAGATCAGCGTCAGCACCTCGAGCTCGCCCGCGACGTTGCGCAGCGGTTCAACGGCCGGTTCCCCGGCACGTTCGTCATTCCGGAGGTGCTGATAACCAAGGCGACGGCCAAGATCTACGACCTCTCAGACCCGACGGCGAAGATGAGCAAGTCGGCGCTGACCGAGGCCGGGCTGATCAATCTGCTCGACGATCTCACGGTCACGGCCAAGAAGATCCGGTCGGCGGTCACCGACAGCGAGCGGGAGGTGCGCTACGACCCGGACGCCAAGCCGGGCGTCTCCAACCTGCTGACCATCCAGTCGGCGGTCACCGGCACCGACGTCGACAAACTGGTCGAGGCGTACGCGGGCCGGGGCTACGGCGATCTCAAGGCGGACACGGCGGACGCCGTAGTCGAGTTCGTCACACCGGTCAAGGCGCGGGTGGACGAATTGGTAGGCGACCCAACCGAGTTGGAAGCCCTCTTGAAGAGCGGTGCAGAACGGGCTCGCGAGGTGTCGGCAAAGACGATCGCGAACGTGTATGAGCGGCTAGGGTTTCTGCAGATCAGCTAGCTGGCTCGGGGGAGGCGGGCAGTGGCCCAGAAGAACAAGTCCGCGTCGGACAAGCCGGGAATCCTCGACCGGCTGCGGGCACGATACCCCTGGTTCGACCACGTGATGCGGGCGCAGCAGCGCTACCGCGATGCCAAGGGCGACTTTTTCGCCGCCGGCATCACCTACTTCACGGTCTTCGCGCTATTCCCGCTGCTGATGGTCACTTTCGCGATCGGCGGATTCGTGCTGTCGCGCCAGCCCCATCTCCTTTCCGAAATCGACAACCGGATCAGGCAGACCGTGTCGGCGGACTTCGGGCGGCAAATCGTCGAATTGATCGACCGCGCAATCGAGGCCAGGACGTCGGTCGGCATCATCGGCTTGGCAACCGCGCTGTGGGCGGGGCTGGGCTGGATGGCGAACCTGCGAGAGGCGTTGAGCGCCATGTGGGAGCAGCACCAGGACCGTGGTGGTTTCCTGCGCACCAAGCTGTCGGACCTCGTGGCGCTGTTGTCGACGTTCGTGGCGCTCGTCGTTACGATCGCGCTCACCGCGCTGTCCGGCAGTGCCGTGATGCGAGAAGTACTGGGCTGGTTGGGCCTTGAGCACGCCCCAGGTGTCAGTGTGGCACTGCAGGTCGTGTCGCTGCTGGCGTCGCTGCTCATCTCCTGGCTGCTGTTCACCTGGATGATCGCCCGGCTGCCGCGTCATTCGCTGAGCTTTCGAAGTTCGGCGCGGGCCGGCCTGTTGGCGGCCGTCGGCTTCGAGGTGTTCAAGCAGGTGGCGTCGCTGTACCTAGGAGTGATCATGCACGGCCCGGCCGGCGCGACGTTCGGGTCGGTGCTGGGCCTACTGGTGTTCGCGTACATCATCGCCCGGCTGATCCTGTTCGCGACGGCGTGGGCCGCGACGTCGTCGGAAAACCTTGCCGAGGCGCCGGTCGCGCCGCCGGAGGCCGCGATCATCGCGCCGCGGGACCTGGGCTCCGAGGGCATCGGCGTGCGGGGGGCGTTTTTGGCGGGTGCGGCGGGTGCGCTCGGTGCGCTCGGGCTGTCCTGGCTCGCGCGAAAGCACTAGCTG
>Ga0209526_10002506_pt1 | contig 12378 bp, 13 predicted proteins | sample JacPinW_OM2H0_M1_FD_188566 | JGI IMG/M metagenome (GOLD analysis project Ga0209526, IMG submission 188566) | Forest soil microbial communities from Algoma, Ontario, Canada - Jack Pine, Ontario site 1_JW_OM2H0_M1 (SPAdes) (version 2) | ecosystem: Environmental > Terrestrial > Soil > Boreal...
ATGCCGGCTCCATCTCCCACCTGCAGCGAGCCGTGCGTTCGCTGCCCAATCTGGACCTCACGGTTCTGATGCGCGATGGCGACGCGCTGATCACCCGCGCGCGCGCCAACCTGGTGACGCTCTTCCTCGACGATCCCTCGGCGACGCACCTGCTGTTCGTGGATGCGGATATCGGCTTCGTGCCCGACCAGGTATTCCGGCTGATTGAATCCGGCGCCGACGTGGTGGCCGGCGTCTATCCGATCAAGCGGGTCAACTGGGACAAGGCCAAGCGAATGCTGGAGTCGGACCGGCCGATGCCGTCGGCTGCACTCGACTACGTGCTGGAGATCGACGATCCGGATCACGTCGTCGCCGTCGATGGATTTACCCGCGTGCGCTTTGCCGGCACCGGGTTCCTGATGATCCGGCGTCAGGTGCTCGAAACGATGTGCCGGCATCCGGCCTACGCCGCGCTGCAGTTCTCCGGCGAGCATTCCCACGACGCGCTGGCCGGAAGTCCCAACCGCTTCGCATTGTTCGAGTGCATGATCGATCCGAACACCCGGACCTATCTCAGCGAGGATTTTGCGTTCTGCAAACGCTGGACCGATATCGGCGGCGAGATCTGGGCCGATCTTCAGAGCCGGCTCGATCATGTCGGTCCGTCGGTGTTTCACGGCGATATCTCCTCGCAGTTTGCCGCGCCGGCAAGCGCGTCCGCAAGAGCAGCGAACGCGGCGTGAAAACATGCCGACGTCGAGCGCCAGGCTTCGGTTGAATGCGGCTGACCTCGTCTCAAAGATCGAATGGCTGGTCGCGCATATGAATGATTTACCTCTCACGGAGCCCTGCGATGAAACTTGAATGTAGCGACGCGGCAGCGCTCGTCCGCTATCCCTGCGCGGATCGGATCGGATTTGCCAGGCTCACGACGATGGCGTTTGGCGGCATCGATCTGCGTCCGTTGCGCGACGAATTGCTCGCGAAGGTCGCCGATGGAACCGCCGGCGCCGGCGAGGGGCTCGATCTGTCGCTGATCACGCAGCTGCTGGGCGACAAGCCGCTGGGGCTTGCTATCCAGGCGGAAGTGCTGGCCTTTCATCGGTTGTTTCGCTCGCCTTGCGCGGCGGCAACGCCGAAGCTGCGCGTTCTCGCGCTGGCGGCGGCGATCGACATGGGCGGCAATACGCCGATCGAGTTCTTGCTGGAAGATTCCGGAATCGAACTGCTGACGCTTTATGTCGTTGCCGGAATGGAGTTGCCGGTGCCGTTGCCCGACCATGACGTTGCGATCGTGATCGCTTCCGACTCCGAAGAATGCCGCGAAGCGCTCGGCGTCATCGATGCCGTGGCGACTCGCTGGCCACGGCCGCTGCTGAATGCGCCGCGCCTGGTCTGCAACCTGGATCGCGACAAGCTGTTTCGCCTGCTCAGCGGGATCGAGGGACTGGATATCCCCGCGACCATCTGCGTGACGCGGGAGCAATTATCCGGCGTGGCCCGCTCGAGCCTCTCGTTCGCCGACATCGCCGCCGAGCTGCAGTCTGCGGTCATCGTCCGTCCGCGCGGCTCGCATGCGGGCGTCGGACTCGCCAAGCTCGATGATCGCGCCGCGATCGACCGCTATCTTGCGGAACGCACCGAGCAGGAATTCTTCGTCTCGCGCTTCGTCGATTACGCCGACGAGGACGGTCTGTTTCGCAAATATCGCGTCGTCTTCGTCGATGGCCGGCCGTACGCCTGCCATATGGCGATCGCCGCCCGGTGGGACATCTGGTATCTCAATGCGGGAATGGCCGACAGCGCGCCGAAGCGCCTGGAGGAAGAAACCTTCATGCGCACCTTCGACATCGGCTTCGGGCGCCGCCATCGGACCGCGCTGGCCGGTTTGGCCGAGCGGATCGGCCTCGACTATTTCACGATCGATTGCGCGCAAAACAGGCGCGGCGAATTGCTGATATTCGAGGCGGACAATACCGCGGTGGTCCACAATATGGATTCGCCCGTGCTGTATCCCTACAAGCCGCCGCAAATGCGCGCGATTTTCGAGGCGTTCGCCGCGATGCTCGACCGTCACGCGAGACAGGGCCGGGAGCGCGCGGCGTGACCGAAGTGCTGCGCGAGGCGCCGCTGCATTCCGAAGCGAGCGAGACGCTCGATCCGCAGAATTGGGACGAGATCCGTGCCCAGGGTCATCGCATGCTCGATGACATGCTGGACTATGCCGCCAACGTCAGGGATCGCCCGGTCTGGCAACCGATACCGGATGAGGTTCGCGCGCGTTTTCGCGGCGCGCTGCCGCGCCGGAGCGCCGATCTCGGCGAGGTCTATCGGGAATTCACCGATTTCGTCGTGCCCTATGCGACCGGCAATGTTCACCCGGGCTTCATGGGGTGGGTGCACGGCGGCGGCACCGCCGTCGGCATGCTGGCGGAAATGCTGGCGGCCGGCCTCAACGCCAACCTCGGCGGCCGCGATCACATTCCGATCGAGGTCGAACGTCAGATCGTCGAATGGACCCGCCAGATGTTCGGTTTTCCGAGCGGGGCGAGCGGGATTTTCGTCACCGGAACCTCGATGGCCAATCTGATGGCGGTGCTGGTGGCGCGAACCGCCGCACTCGGACGATCGGTTCGCCGGCACGGCGTCGGCGAGGAAGGCGCACAGCTGACGGCCTATACCTCGACTGCGGCGCATGGCTGCATTTCGAAGGCGATGGACATCGCGGGCTTCGGCAGCGACGCGCTGCGCTGCATCGAGGCCGATCGATTGCATCGCATCGATGTCGCGGCCTTGCGCGAGCGGATCGTGCAGGATCGCAAGGCCGGCCTAAAACCTTTCCTCGTCGTCGGCTCGGCCGGAACGGTCGATATCGGCGCCATCGACGATCTTGAGGCGCTGAGCGCGTTGTGCCGCGAACAGCAGCTCTGGTTTCACGTCGACGGCGCCTATGGCGCGCTCGGAATTCTGTCGCCGGCGCTGGCGCCGCGGCTCGCCGGGCTTGAACATGCCGATTCAATCGCGCTCGATTTCCATAAATGGGGACAGGTGCCTTATGACGCCGGCTTCCTGATGGTGCGCGACGGCGAACGGCATCGCGACACCTTTGCGTCGCCGGCGGCCTATCTGCGCCGCGAGACACGCGGGCTCGCCGCGGGCTCATCCTGGCCGTGCGACCTCGGCCCCGATCTGTCGCGGAGTTTCAGGGCGCTGAAGACCTGGTTCACGTTGAAGACCTATGGGACCGAAAAGCTCGGCGCCGTCATCACCCGCACCTGTGCGCTCGCCGGCTATCTGGAAACGCGAATTCTGGCCGAGCCGAGGCTGGAGCTGTTGGCGCCGGTCCAGCTCAATATCGTCTGCTTCCGCTATCGCGCGGCCGATGCCGACAAGGTGAACGGCGATATCGTCGTCGACCTTCAGGAATCCGGCATCGCGGCACCCTCGACCACGGTACTTGACGGAAAGCTGGCGATCCGCGCGGCCATCGTCAATCACCGCACCGATGCTTGCGACATCGACGCACTGGTCGCGGCGGTGCTGGAGTTCGGTGCGCGGCGATCGTCCAACCACGAAGGCCTGGTGCTCGATGTCGAGCAGTCGCCGCCGCTGGCGATGTAGGCGAGCGCCGAAGGGCGCACTCCGGTTCGCGTCAAGAAAACGCGTCAAAGAATCTGGAGCCCCGCTTCGATTCGATCGAAGCGGAAAGGCTCTAGGCGGAACGGCGGGCTTCCGCGCCGGAATCCCGTTCGCCCTGGACCGCTTTATTGTGATCCAGAAGCTTTCGCTCGTAGGCCACGAGCTTCTTGGTTTCTTTCAGGGCGTGATACAGGTCGCCGTTCAAGATGTGATTGTTGATGCCCTCGATGATCGGCCACGCGCTCGGCACCGCGGTGACGATGTCACGCAGCAGATTGAAGTAAGTGCCGTGACTGACCTGCGGGTCCGGCGAAATATACATCAGCTGTACCGCCAGATAGACCAGCTTGGCCGGCGTGTCGGCAGTCTCCGGCGTCATGATGTCCTTCTCGCGCAGGATCGGAATGTTGTTGCCGTCGATCAACAGCCGGGCGCGCTGATCGGTGTTGGTGATCACGCAGGAGCCGATGATGATGCGTTCGTTCGGCTTGAGCTCGACTTTCAGGGCCATGCCTGTTCTCCGTTGCCGCTTTTCGCAAGCTGCGATCGTTGCCGCCGGTGCGAATGAGTGCCGGCCTTGGTTACGCCCAATGGGCGCGGATGCCTGTTTGCCGATGTGGCCACAATCCTTTCCTATTGCGGTTAACGCTTGGTAAACGAAGCGGACGGCGCGAAAATCTGCAGCGTTATCAACGCCATTTTAAAATCGCGCGACGGTAGAACGACTGACCGGGGCGCCGGCGGCGTGGCCGGGAAAGCAGTAGTGCAGTACCGATTCATGTTTTCTTAGAGGCTTGGTTCCACCGTCCACCGGTCGCCCGATCAAAAATGATGGGGATGTTCGCACTCGAATTTCACACCAGAAAGGTATGAAAAATGACCGGTATTGTTCTTTCGGCATCGGTTCGCCAGAACCTGCTCTCGCTTCAGTCGACCGCCGACCTGCTGTCGACCACCCAGAACCGCTTGGCCACGGGTAACAAGGTCAACTCGGCTCTCGACAACCCGACCAACTACTTCACGGCGCAGTCCCTCAACAACCGCGCCAGCGACATCACCAATCTGCTCGACAGCATCGGCAACGGCGTGCAGGTTCTCCAATCCGCCAATACCGGCATCACCTCGCTGCAGAAGCTGGTCGACAGCGCCAAGTCGGTGGCGAACCAGGCGCTGCAGACGACGGTCGGCTATTCCTCGAAATCGAGCTTCTCGGTGTCTCTCGGCGCCGGCGCGAGCGCCGGCAACCTGTTCGGCGGCAGCTCCTACACCGCGGCGACGCTGACCGGTCTGACCACCAAGAACAACCTGACGGCTGCCGCCAACATCACCGGTGCGACCTCGCTGACGCTAGCGGCCAACACGGACACCATCACCTCAACGATCGCCAATGGCGACACGCTGACGGTTGACGGCCACACCATCACCTTCAAGACCGGTGCGCCCCCGGCTGCGGCTTCGGTGACCGCCGGTTCCGGCGTCCTCGGCAACATCGTCACCGACGGCTCCGGCAACTCGTCCGTGTACCTCAATTCCGGTGCCGGCAACGTTAGCGATCTGTTGACCGCGATTGACCTCGCCACCGGCGTGAAGACCGCCTCGAACTCCGCGGGGGGCGTCGCCACCATCGCCGTCGCAACCGGCGCGACCGCTGCCACGGTCAGCTCCGGCCAGCTCGTGATCTCGACCGGTACGGCCGCTGATCTCAGCATCAGCGCGAGCAACGCAGCGCTGCTCGGCTCACTCGGCATCGGCGCCGGCAGTGCCACCACGTCCGTGGCGCGTACGCCATCGACGAACTCGAACCTCGCCATCGGCACGGTTCTGGACGTTGCGGCCGTCGGCACGGGTACGGCGACCTCCATCACCTTCGGCCAGAATGCCGGCCAGATTCACGACCTCAACGGTCTGAACACGGCGCTTGCGGCCAACAACCTGCAGGCCACCCTGGACGCCTCCGGCACGCTGACCATCCAGACCAACAACGACAACGCCTCGCAGCAGATCGGTGCGCTCACGGGCAGCACCAACCTGTTCGCCGGCAAGTCGGCTAGCGCCCCGGTCGTCGATCCGGCGGCGCAGGCTACCCGCGCCGGCTTGGTTACGCAGTACAACAACATCCTGTCGCAGATCACCACGACCGCGCAGGATGCTTCGTTCAACGGTGTCAACCTGCTGAACGGCGACTCCCTCAAGCTGGTGTTCAACGAGACCGGCAGGTCCACCCTGAACATCACCGGTGCGACCTTCAACTCGGCAGGTCTCGGCCTTTCCAACCTGGCGGTCGGCACCGACTTCATCGACAACGCCGCCACCAACAAGGTGCTGACGTCGCTGGGCGCCGCCTCCAACTCGCTGCGCTCGGAAGCATCTTCGCTGGGTTCGAACCTGTCGATCGTGCAGATCCGCCAGGATTTCTCCAAGAACCTGATCAACGTGCTGCAGACCGGTTCGTCCAACCTGACGCTGGCCGATACCAACGAGGAAGCGGCCAACAGCCAGGCGCTGTCGACCCGGCAGTCGATCGCGGTCTCCGCGCTGGCGCTGGCCAACCAGTCGCAGGCGAGCGTGCTGCAGCTGCTGCGCTGATCCCGGCGGCAAAAACATAAGCGAAACGGCGGGGCAAACCCCCGCCGTTTTCGTCAGCTGACCGCGCTCCGGCGTGGTCAGCGACGGCCGTGCGATTTGCCCAGCTTCCGACGCATTTGGTAACCGTTGCTAACCATATTTTAAAGGCAACGGACGTACAAAAACTGGGCAGCACCGAAGTTCGCATTCTGTGTAGAAATCCTATCGAGGTCATGAATGTCTCACGCCGCTCAAGCCTATGCACGCACGTCACAAACGACGGCACCCCCTCGGGAAATCGAGGCCCAGGCCTTGCTGAAAGCGGCGCGACAGTTGCAGGACGTCCAGGCCAACTGGACCGGTCCGGACAAGAACATGCATCACGCCTTGCTGTTCAATCGCCGGCTGTGGTCGATTTTCATGAGCGCGGCGGAGACCAACGACAATCCGCAGCCGCTGGAAATTCGTCAGAACATCGCCAATATCGGGGTGTTCGTCATGAAGCAGACCATCGAAATGCAGATGAATCCGGATCCGGCGAAGCTGAAATCGCTGATCGACATCAACTGCAATCTTGCGGCCGGCCTGTCAGGCCGGGTCTGATGCCCTTCGGCCGGTCAAGGGAGGATTATCGTGGCTGACGTCATGAGCATCTTGTCGGCCAACTACAAGTCGGTCGGGGCGGCCACCGCGGTGCCGTCCAAGACCAAGTATGTGCCGGTCGATCCCACGCTCTATCAGGGAATCTGGTCGGGCACCTACGCCAACAAACAATCCTTCACCATCAACGTTTCGAATGTCAGCGGCTTTCGCGCCCAGGTGAAGTACCAGAGCGGCAGCACGGTCAAGTTCCAGAACGTCCTGATCAAGGATCTGTCGTTTCGGGTCGGCGATACCAAGTTTACGTTGACCAAGGTTGGGACGGCGACGGTCAAAAACGCCGTCACCGATCCCGCGACCGGCTCGACCTTTCTCGACACCGCCACAGCTACCCTGAAATAGCCGTCGGAACCGTCACTCAGGCCGTGCGGTCGGTGGCGAGCGGACGCGTCGGCGTGCCTTTGGTCAGATCGAGGGCGTGAAAATAGGCGCGACGGCGCAGGATGGCCTCATCGGGGTACTGTTCCACCACCGTATTGGTTCGGTTATCGACGATTTGATAGACGATCGAGGCCGCCGCGAGATCGATGAACGCTTGATGCGATATCGTGTCACTCGCGGTGCCGGGATCGTTGCGCACGCTAGCGCTGGCGTCCGCTGCCGTGACGCTTTGGCTCGCAGGCAATTCAGTCGCGACCGCATTGTGGACGGCGTCGCTCGCGGGCGACTGGACGACGATTGTAGCAGCCGGCGCCCCCACCGGTCTGATGCTGAAATCCGTACTCATGGCAGCCTCCTGGCCTTCCTCGAGTCAAATCCCAACCCCTCTCGATCGGCAACTATGCGCCGCGACCTCTCAACGCTTTGTTAGAGAATGCACTGAACGGCGCGCTGAAATGGGCGCGCGAATTTTAGGAAAAATGTCGGCAATTCGAGCCGCGCCGAATGCTCAGAGCGAGCGGCTGAACGCCAACGGCGTCATGTGCCGCGATCCCGGCGTCGTGCGCCGCCCGGCCGCGGTGTAGGTGTTTGGAATGTTGCGGCTCTGCATTTCGGTATTGACGCCGCGCACGATGCTTTCGGACACCGCATGCGCGGTTGCCAGCACCGTCAGATTGATCTGCAGCATGGCGCGAAACACGTCGTGATGACGATGCAGCGTGGTCAGGAGTTCTGGCGCGGTTTGCGACAGAGATTTCTGGTTCACCTTCAGTTGCCCGACCGCGTTGACATAGCGGCGCGACAAATCGGTCTTCTGCGCCTCGAACGCCATCGCCTCGGCGAGCTTGCCGGCGCGAACCAGTTCGGTTTCGCGCTCGATGACGCCGAGCAGTGCGGTCATGACATCCATCAGGTTCTCGGCGAGCTTGCGGGCATCGGTGGCGGTTGCAGTAGAGGCGGTCGCTGCGGGGGCCGCTCGCCGTTGATGTGCATTCATGTGTGTTTTCCTGAAAGATCTAGCTGGAGCGGCCGGCTTGCTGCAGAATCAGCGTGCGATAGACATCGTTGGAGATTCCGACGCCGCCGGCCTTGGCGAAGTTTTTCGAATATTGTTCGGTCAGCATCGAGCGCCACGCCCCGGTGCCGACGGTATCGCCGAACGGGCCTTCGCCCTTGACGCCTGAGGTCATCTGCGAAAACATCGAGTTGAGAAACATCGCCTCGAAATCGGTCGCCGTTCCCTTGGCCTTGGCCTGCGCCTGCGGCGAGACCTTGGTCAGAGCCTCCGACAGCTGATAATCCGGCCGGCCGTGCAGCATCGGCATCACGGATTTGGCGGGCATGCTGCCGGCGGTGGAGTTGATCAGGCTTGACTGCATCACATCACCTCGATGTCGGCCTGGATGGCGCCGGCGGCCTTGATCGCCTGCAGAATGCTGATCAGGTCGCGCGGACCGATGCCGAGGCCGTTGAGGCCGTCGACCAGCTGCTGCAGCGAGACGCTGTCTTTCACCAGCGCGAATTTCTTGCCGTCTTCGGTCACCTTGACGCTCGAGCTCGGCGTCACCACGGTTCGTCCGCGCGACAGCGGGTTGGGCTGGCTGACTTGCGGACTTTCCGAAATCGAGACGGTGAGATTGCCTTGCGCCACCGCAACCGTGGCGACGCGGACGTCGCGACCCATCACGATGATACCGGAGCGTTCGTCGATCACGATCTTGGCCGCCAGGTCAGGCTCGACCTGCAATTGCTCGATCTCGGTCAGGAAGGCGACGACGTTGCCCTTGAATTCCGAGGGAATCGAGAGCTGCACGGTGGAGGGATCGATCGGCTCGGCACTCTTGGCGCCGAGGAAGTCATTGACGGCCGCGGCAATGCGCTTGGCCGTGGTGAAATCGGCATTGCGCAGCGCCAGCCGCACATTGGGCAGGCGATTGAGCGCAAACTCGATCTCACGTTCGATGATGGCGCCGTTGGCGATGCGGCCGACCGTCGGTACGCCGCGGACGACACTGGCGGCTGCACCTTCGGCCGAAAAACCGGCGACCGCCACCGAACCCTGCGCCACCGCATAGACATTGCCGTCGGCGCCGAGCAGGGGGGTGACGAGCAGGGTGCCGCCCTGCAGATTCTTCGAATCGCCGAGCGCCGACACCGTGACGTCCATCCGGGTGCCCTGGGTGCCGAATGCCGGCAGATTGCCGGTGACCATCACGGCGGCGACGTTGCCGGTGCGGATGGTGGCGCCGCGGATATTGACGCCCATGCGCTCGAGCATCGCCTGCAGCGACTGCTTGGTGAAGGGAATGTTGTTCAGGGTGTCGCCGGTGCCGTTGAGGCCGACGACGAGGCCGTAGCCGATCAATTGGTTCTGCCGCACGCCTTCGATATTGGCGAGGTCCTTGATCCGCGAGGTGGCGCCGGCGCCGACGGCAGACAGCGCCAGCGCCACAAGCGCGGCGCAGGCCGTCTGGAATAATCTCGCCGAAATCGCGCTAGGCATCCTCTGCTCCCCGCTGAGGTCTTAAGTCAGGACCTGCGCACCACTCCCATGACGGCGATCCACGATTATCTATGCGAGCGCCGTGCCAAGCCGCTTTTTACCTTCAAAATATTGATATCATTGATATATTTTTATGGAACCGGCCGTAGGGGAGGGCCGCCGCACCGCCAAAACTGCCCTGCGGCGGCAGATTTTGCCGGGCGGTTTACGCCCCGTTAACCATAACCGGACGATGCTCGGCTCACACGATCTGCGAACGGAACGCCCACCCCCGGATCTCGCTTTGCTGATCCGGGCTACGCAGGAAGCCATGACGATGCGCATCTACGGACCGAACGGCACCACCCTCGGCACTCCGGCGGGGAGCACAAGGCGGACCAGTTCGACCGGCTTTTCGCTGCTGCCGGACGCGGCTTCCACCCCCGAGGCGCGCGCCGTCAATGCGCCCAAGGCCGCCGCCAATATCGATGCGCTATTGGCCATGCAGGGCATCGAGGAGGATCCGACCGAGCGCCGCAAGCGGTCGGTCCAGCGCGGCAAGGGCGCGCTCGACGTGCTGGACGACCTCAAAATCGGGCTATTGTCCGGTACTTTCGATGCTTCCACGGTGAGCCGGTTGCGGGATGCCGCCGCCAACCTCAAATCCACCTCCGGCGACCCCGGCCTCGACGCGGTGTTGTCCGAGATCGAGCTGCGGGTCGAAGTCGAACTGGCCAAAGCCGGGCAGTTCTGAGACGCGGGCTGGCCCGACGCATTCGCTTTGCTCACAGGTTCCTGCCGGAAACCTCTGATCTGCACAGTTTCAAAGCTATAGCCGATATTGTCTGTGTCATAACGCCGCTATATAAGGCGCGCGCGGACCGACCCTTTTCGGCCCGCCTTGCAACCGAGATGGGCTGGCCTTGGAAAAGTTGAAGAACTATCGACCTACCGAAAAAGAGCCTTTCATGAACGATCGCCAGCGCGATTATTTTCGCGCCAAGCTGCTGGCGTGGAAGGACGAGATCCTGCGGGAATCCCGCGTCACGCTGCAGACGCTGCAGGAAGAGAACGTCAATCACCCGGATCTCGCCGACCGGGCCTCGTCGGAGACCGATCGCGCCATCGAGCTGCGCGCCCGCGACCGCCAGCGCAAGTTGATCTCCAAGATCGACGCGGCGCTGCAGCGCATCGAGGACAACACCTACGGCTATTGCGAGGAGACCGGCGAGCCGATCTCGCTGAAGCGGCTGGAGGCGCGTCCGATCGCAACCCTCTCGGTCGAGGCGCAGGAGCGCCACGAGAAACGCGAGAAAGTCTATCGCGACGAATAGGGTTTTGGCCGCCGTGTGCGGTCTTTTTGTTGAGTTCTTCCCTCATGGTGAGGAGCGCGGCATGCGCGTCTCGAACCAAGGGACCACGACGGGTGCTTGCGGCCATCCTTCGAGACGCGGCCAAGAGGCCGCTCCTCTCAGGATGAGGACTGGCAGACAGTGAAGGTCCGCCACATGACCAACATTCTCGCGGCCGCCAAAACCATCGCCACCGCTCGCCGCGACCGCACGCCGTTGCAGCCGCTTTCCGGCAAAGCTGCGCCGCGGACCGAGGCGGACGGCTATCGCATCCAGGACGCACTGCACGATCTGCTGGCGGCCGATTTCGGCAGCATGGTCGGCTACAAGATCGGCTGCACCAGCGCTGTGATGCAGCAGTATCTGAACATTCCGCACCCTTGCGGCGGCGGCGTGTACGCCAAGGGCGTGCATGAGAGCGGCGCGTCGCTGAACCATGCGGATTTCGTTCGCGTCGGCGTTGAATGCGAAATCGCCGCAAAACTCGCCCGCGATCTGTTGCCGACCGAGGCGCCGTTCACGGCGGAATGGGTGGCCGAGGCGATCGAGGCCTATCTGCCCGCGATCGAGATCGTCGATGACCGCTATGCCGACTGGCAAACCATCGGCGCGCCGACCCTGGTGGCGGATGATTTCTTCGCCGCCGGTTGCGTGCTGGGAAAGCCGGTGGCGCGATCCGCCGCGCCCGATCTGCTTGCCGTCATCGGCCGCGCGCTGATCAACGGCGTTGAAGTTGGCCGAGGCACCGGCGCCGATGTGCTCGGCCATCCCCATCATGCGCTGGCCTGGCTCGCCAATCATCTCGTCGCGGCCGGCAAAGGCCTGCGCGCAGGCGAGATCGTGCTGACCGGGAGCCTGGTGAAGACGGTGTGGCTCAACGCGGGCGATAGCGTGGTGATGGAGCTGGCGGGGCTGGGGAGGGTGGAAGTCGCGTTTAGCTGAACGGCGGCGTTGCATTGCATCGATTCATTTCAAACAGCCAAACCGTCATTGCGAGCGCAAGCGAAGCAATCCATCGCGCGGCGCAAAGAAAGAATGGATTGCTTCGCTGCGCTCGCAATGACGTTTAGACATAGTTTTGCATTCCCGCGGCGCGGATAGCGCCCGAAGTTTTGCACGAACATTATCCCTCGAGAAACGAGGGAGCAGGGAATACCGGGTGCGCACGCTGCACCCGCGGTCTCGTGTGCAAAACTGCACAAAAAAACGCACACGAGCATACAGGTTCAGCGGAGGCGATCCGGCATTCCCTGCGCAATGGTTTACGGCTTATTTCGTGCTCTCCCCGGCGATCGGGCTTTTTTGGCACTGTCGCTT
>Ga0209526_10002507_pt1 | contig 12376 bp, 12 predicted proteins | sample JacPinW_OM2H0_M1_FD_188566 | JGI IMG/M metagenome (GOLD analysis project Ga0209526, IMG submission 188566) | Forest soil microbial communities from Algoma, Ontario, Canada - Jack Pine, Ontario site 1_JW_OM2H0_M1 (SPAdes) (version 2) | ecosystem: Environmental > Terrestrial > Soil > Boreal...
GTTCTGGCCGTCACTTGCCGCACCCGTCCTGCTGCTGGCTTTGGGCAAGCCGCTGCTGTGGCTGTTCGGACCGCAATTCGTCACAGGCTACGACATCATGTTCGTCGCGGCCATTGGCCTCGTGGTGCGCTCGGCGATCGGCCCGGTCGAGCGGCTGCTCAACATGCTCGGCCATCAACATATCTGCGCGCTGGCCTATGCGCTGGCATTTGTCATGAACGTGGCGCTCTGCATCGCGCTCGTGCCGCGGTTCGGCGGCCATGGCGCTGCGGCTGCGACCTCGATCTCGCTTGTCTTCGAAACCGTGCTGCTGTTCTGGATCGTGCGGCGCCGGCTCGGCCTGCACGTGCTGGCGTTCGGGAAGCGGGGCTCCTAGAATTAGCCGTAGCGGTTGGAAAATAGGCGCTCGCGTGATATTATTTCGTTATGACAACGACCGACCTCAAAAACCTGTTGGAGCGTGTTCAGGCCTGGCCCGAAGAGGCGCAGGATGAACTTGTTGCCGTCGCAAACCAAATCGAAAGCGAATTGCAAGCCAGGGAATATCTCGCGACCCAAAAGGAATTGCGGATCTTAGATGATGCAATGGCCTCCATCGACAGCGGGGAAGTCGCAACCGATGTTGAAATCAAAGCAGCCTTTGCAAAATTTCGGTCTGCATGAAGCTCGTCTATTCGCGGCGAGCGCTGGCTGATATTGACGGGATTGCGAACTACTATGCAGCGAATGCCAGCCCCGCGATAGCTGAGTCGATCGAACGCCGGTTGAGCGATGTTATTGACCGCATTTGCCGCGTGCCCGAAGCGGCTCCGCGCGTCTCACAACGCTCTCAAGTCCGCGTAGCTGCGGTCGTTCGTTATCCATTCCGGATTTTTACCGGGTGCGCGACGACACAATCGATATTTTGCACATCCGGCACACGTCGAGGCGCCCTCCAGCGCCATCAACTGATACGGAGTAGCGAGATATCCCTCCTCCGCGCAAACAGCGCGGAGGAGGAGAAAGAAACGCCTACTCCGCGGTCCAGCCGCCGTCGATCGAGAGATTGGCGCCGGTGATTTGCGCCGCGTCGCCGCCGCAGAGAAACAACGCCAGCGCCGCGACCTGCTCCGAGGTGACAAATTCCTTGGTCGGCTGCGCCGCCAGCAGCACGTCGCGAATGACCTGCTCCTTGGTCATGTTACGTGCTTTCATGGTGTCGGGAATCTGCTTCTCGACCAGCGGCGTCCAGACATAACCCGGGCTGATGCAGTTGCAGGTGATCTTGAAGGTCGCAAGCTCCAGCGCCACGGTCTTGGTGAGGCCGGCGATGCCGTGCTTGGCCGACACATAGGCCGACTTGAACGGCGAGGCCACCAGCGAATGCGCCGAGGCGGTGTTGATGATGCGGCCCCAGCCGCGCTTCTTCATGCCGGGCACCACGGCGCGGATGCCGTGAAAGGCAGATGACAGGTTGATCGCGATGATGGCGTCCCATTTGTCGATCGGAAATTCCTCGATCGGCGACACGAACTGAATGCCGGCATTGTTGACGAGAACGTCCACCGAGCCGAACGTCTTTTCTCCCAGCGCAACCATGTCCGCGATTTCGGCCGGCTTGGTCATGTCGGCAGGCGAATGAACCGCCTTGACCTTGAAATCCGCCTCGATGCTGGACCGCTCCTTCTCGATGTCGGCGGGCGCGCCCATGCCGTTGAGAACGATATTGGCGCCGGCGCCCGCAAAGGCGCGCGCATATGCCAGCCCGATGCCGCTGGTCGAACCGGTCACAACAGCGGTCTTGCCTGTCAACGTACCCATTTTATTTACTCCTGTTTGCCGTCGAGGGTTTCGGTGCCGTCCCCCGTGAGGTCGTAAGTCACCATGGTTTCGCCGGATTGCGGCCGCTCGAGCCAATCCTTGTGACGCATCGAAAGATGAACGTCGCGCGCGCCCGAGCCCCAATGCTCGACCATGCCGATATGTGAAAAATCATAATCCTTGGAAGACGATTCGTAATTCTTGCTGCGGTAGATCAGGTGCACCACCGTGACCGTGTTTTCCCTGGCGGCTTTGCAAAGAATTTCAACCGACGGATCGTTCTTGAGATTATCGGGCAGCTTGCCCATCAGCTCGCGCAGCGCCATGCGGGCATCGTGAACCTGCTTGTTCTTGTCGGTGTTCATGCGGGTGCGGCTGGAAAAGCGGATGTCCTTCTCGCGCTCCGCGGCCTCGAGCAGCGAAATGGGCAGAGGACCGCGTGCGCTGAACAAATCGACCTGGAAGATCAGCAGGTCGTTGGTGACTTCTTCATCCAGCACATAATCGAGCGGCGTGTTGGAGGCGATGCCGCCGTCCCAGAAGTGCTCGCCTTCGATTTCGATGGAGGGGAAGCCCGGCGGCAACGCTCCGGACGCCATGATATGTTCCGGCCCGATCTTCTTGCCCAGCTTCTTGAACTCGAAATTATCGAAATATCTGAAGTTGCCGGTCGTCACACTCACCGCACCGACGCTAAGCCGGGTCTTGAGATCGTTGATCCGGTCGAAATCCACCAGACGCTCCAGCGTGGCGCGAAGCGGGGTGGTGTCGTAATAGCTCTGCGATTGCGGACTGCCCTGCGGCCAAAGCGGCGCCGGCGGGAAACGTGGTGTGAAAAAACCGGGAACGCCGAACGTCGCGATCAAGGCGGCGCTGGTCTCGTTGAAAAGCGAACGCCCGCGGTCTCCAGACGTGACGGGATTCCAGGGCACCGGCGCAGAAACCATCTCCCAGAATTCCTTGAGGCGCCCGACCCGCTTTTCGCGCGGGTTGCCGGCAATGATCGCGGCATTGATGGCGCCGATCGAGATGCCGGCAATCCATTCCGGCTCGAAATCGTGGTGACACAGCGCCTGATAGGCGCCGGCCTGATAGGAACCGAGCGCGCCGCCGCCCTGCAGAACGAGCACGCGTTGCGCCTTCGCAGGCGTCGTCGCGGGCGCTGGATTAGGAGTATCCATCATGACCGCCGATCAAATATCAAAAAACAACTGCACCGTGGCGTCAGTTCGCGATGGCGTCAATCGGCGAGGCTGGGAACGGGGATCACGCCGAGTTTATCGCGTCTCCGATGACGCAAGAATGAGCGTCCAGAACACCTTGTACTTGGTATTTGGAGCATAGCTCGCCGCGATGCCTAATTTTGTGACACCATTTTTCAGCATATTCGCCCGGTGCGGGGGCGAGTCGCGCCAGCCCGAAAATGCTTCCGCCAGGGTGTGATATCCGGCCGACACATTTTCCACGGCCAGGGTCGCGGGATATCCCGAAACGTTCAGGCGTTTCGCCAGTGGCGCCTTGACATCGTGGTCGAGCTTATTGTGGCTGGCCATCGTCTGCGACTGCGATTCGGCCAGCTTCATGAGCTCGGGATCGACCACCACACCGCCAAGCCCGTTGTTCTGCCGGTAGAGGGAAATCATCGAGGCCGCAGCCTGGGAATCAAGCCTGGCGCCGGCATTGGCCATGCTGAGATACATGGATGGCTGCTCGAGCGTGGGGACATCCCCCGCGCAGCCGCCCAGCGCCAAAAGCCCGATGATCGCGACCGCGGCGCGCATGATTCGAGATTCCCCCAAAATGAATTGTGGTTGTTGCATACCAACCATGGCTGAATGGTGAACGGCAGTCCCAATTTAAGGTGTCATTCCGGGGCGAGAGCGAAGCGAGCGAACCCGGAATCTCGAGATTCCCCGATGCGCAATTGCGTATCTGAGGTCTGGTCCTGCGGACCATCCCGGAATGACAGAGTCAGCCCTGCGCGGCGAAAATCCGGTAGCGCCGGGGCTGCAATCCGACGATATCGCCGGTCTGAAGCTCCCGGTCCCGGGGCGCGTCGATTTCAATCACGGTGACGCCCGCGTCCGCGGACAAGGCAACTTCGGCCCGCTGAATCGGCCCGAATGTCCGGACACGCCGCACCGCGCCCTCCAGCGTGCCGCTGCCGGCCGGTCCGACCTGCATGTCATGGCGGCGGACAAACAATTTCGATGCCCCGGAGGGTGCGCCGTCCGCGGCGATATTCAGCGCATTGCCGCCGAGCCGCACGCAGCCGTCACAAACCTCCACCGGCAACACGATCGATTCGCCGATGAAGCCGTGCACGAACGCGGTTGCGGGGTTGTCATAGACCTCGCCGGGCGTGCCGATCTGCTCGATGCGGCCCTTGTCCATCACCACCAGCCGGTTTGCGACTTCGAGCGCTTCTTCCTGATCATGGGTGACGAAGATCGAGGTCACGTGGATTTCGGAATGCAGCGAACGCAGCCATTGCCGCAGTTCCTTGCGCACCTTGGCGTCGAGCGCACCGAACGGCTCGTCGAGCAGCAAGATGCGCGGTTCGATCGCCAGCGCGCGGGCGAGCGCAATGCGCTGGCGCTGGCCGCCGGACAACTGGCTCGGGTAACGATTGGAAAGCCAGTCGAGTTGTACCAGATCCAGCAATTCCTTGACGCGCGCGCGGATGCCCGCTTCGTCCTTGCGAACCGCGCGCGGCTGCACCCGCAGGCCGAACGCGACATTTTCGAACACTGTCATGTGGCGGAACAACGCGTAGTGCTGGAATACGAATCCGACATGGCGCTCGCTGGCGCCGTGGGCGAGCGCATTTTCGCCGTCGAACGAGACCTCGCCGGTGTCAGGCCAGTCCAGCCCCGCGATGATCCGCAACAATGTCGTCTTGCCCGAGCCCGACGGCCCGAGCAGCGCCAGCAATTCGCCGTTGGCGACCTTCAGATCGACGCCGTCGAGCGCGGCAAATGCGCCGAATTTCTTCACGATATTTTTGACTTCAATCGTCACGCGGATGTTGCCCTTCGTCCAGTTGCCGCTCGAGAATGGTTTTCGCCAGCAAGGTGATCAATGCCAGCATGGCCAGAAGCGATGCGATCGCGAACGACGACACGAATTGATATTCATTGTAGAGGATTTCAACCAATAGCGGCATGGTGTTGGTTTCGCCGCGAATATGCCCCGAGACCACCGACACCGCGCCGAATTCACCCATCGCGCGCGCATTGCACAGCAGCACGCCGTAGAGCACACCCCATTTGATGTTCGGCAAGGTGACGCGGAAGAAGGTTTGCAAGCCCGACGCACCGAGCGAGATCGCGGCCTCCTCCTCCAGCGTACCCTGTTCCTGCATCAGCGGAATCAGCGCGCGCGCGACGAACGGAAACGTCACGAAAATGGTCGCCAGCGCAATGCCCGGCACCGCGAACAGCACATGGACATTATGGCTTTGCAGCCATGGCCCCCAATAGCCCTGCGCGCCGAACAGCAGCACGAAGACAAGACCCGAAATCACCGGGCTGACCGAGAACGGCAAATCGATCAGCGAGATCAGGAAGGTCTTGCCGCGAAAGTCGAACTTGGCGATCGCCCAGGCCGCGACCACTCCGAACACCAGATTGAGGCCAACGGAAATCGCCGCCACGCTCAGCGTCAGCCTTATCGCGGACAGCGCTTCCGGATCGGACAGCGCGGAAAAATACGCGCCAACCCCCTTGGAAAATGCCTGCGCAAACACGATGACGAGCGGCAGCACGACGAAGACGGTAAGGAAGATCACGGCAATGGTGATGATGACAATGCGAATAAGTCTGGGCTCGGTCCGCAGATCGTCCCGTGCCGAACTCAAGGAAGATTGTGGCGCGTTCATCCGCATCGCGAACGTCTCAACGGCGGCAGTGCGCTCCCTCTCCCATCCAACTCGGGTTTACCCGAGTTGGCCATCTTAACTTGCCGAAGTCGGATATATCCGACTTCGGTGGGAGAGGGTTGGGGAGAGGGGTTACGGTCTATCGTCAGGCCGTACTCCCTCACCCGGATCGCTAAAGCGATCCGACCTCTCCCCATGGGAGAGGTCAACCAGACTTGTTGCCGCGGCAGCTCCAAATTCATGGATCGATCTCTAGTGCGCGGGAATGCGGGTTTGCGCCCAGCGCTGGATTCGATTGACCGCGAAGATGATCAGGAATGACGCCACCAGCATGACCACGGCAATGGCCGTGGCATCGGCATAACGAAATTCCGAGAGCCGGATCACGATCAGGAGCGGCGCGATTTCAGACACATTCGGCAAATTGCCGGCAATGAAGATGACGGAACCGTACTCGCCGACCGCGCGCGCGAATGCCAGCGCAAATCCCGTCAGCATCGCCGGGGTCAGACTCGGCAGGATCACCTTGGAAACCGTGTGCCAGCGGTTGGCGCCGAGGCTGGCGGCGGCTTCCTCGATTTCGACGTCAAGGTCGATCAGCACCGGCTGAACCGTTCGCACCACGAACGGAATGCCGATGAAAATCATCGCGACGAAAATTCCAACCGGCGTGAACGCTACCTTGATACCGAGTTCGGCAAGCGGCGCGCCGAGCCAGCCTTTTTGCGCGAACAGCGAGGTCAGTGCAACGCCGGCGACCGCGGTCGGCAACGCAAATGGAATATCGACGATGGCGTCAAATATACGACGTCCCGGAAAGCGGTATCGCACCAGCGCCCAGACAATGATCATGCCCATCACCAGGTTGACGATGGCGGCGGCAAAGGCGAGGCCGAACGAAATCTTCAGCGCGTTGAGGGTGCGGCGGCTGGTGAGGATGCCCCAGAATTGATCGAGGCTCAGTTCGAAGGTCTTGAGGAACAGCCCTGCGAGCGGGATCAGGATGATGACGGAGAGCCACGTCAGCGTCAGTCCCATGGTAAGACCGAACCCCGGCAATGTACTGCGTCGTCCCGGCCCTCCGCTCACAATGCCCCCTGCTGCCGCTCGGCGAAATCAGTTCTTGTAAATCTGGTCGAAAACGCCGCCTTCGCCGAAGTGTTCCTTCTGGGCCTTGGTCCAGCCGCCGAAAACGTCGTCGATCGTGAACAAATCGATCTTTGCGAACGACGCCTCGTATTCCCTGGCGATCTCGGGATCGCGCGGACGATAGGAATTGCGTGCGGCAATTTCCTGACCTTCCTTGGTATACCAGTATCTCAGGTAAGCGTCAGCAACCGCGCGCGTGCCTTTCTTGTCGGCGACCGCATCGACGACCGACAACGGGGGCTCCGCAAGGATCGACAGCGGCGGCGATACGATCTCGAACTTATCCTTGCCAAATTCCCGCTGGGCAAGGAATGCCTCATTCTCCCAGGCCAGCAGCACGTCGCCCACGCCACGCTCGACGAAGGTGACGGTCGAGCCGCGCGCACCGGTGTCCAGCACCGGCACGTTTTTGTAGAGGTCGCCGACGAATTGCTTCGCCTTGTCGGCGGAGCCGAATTTCTTCAGCGCGTAACCCCAGGCGGCCAAATAATTCCAGCGCGCGCCGCCTGAGGTCTTTGGATTCGGCGTGATGACGCTGACGCCGGATTTAATCAAATCGTTCCAATCCTTGATGCCCTTCGGATTGCCCTTGCGCACCAGAAATACGATCGTCGATGTATAGGGCGAGGCATTTAGCGGCAGGCGCTTCTGCCAGTCCGCCGGGATCAAACCCTTAGCCGCGACGGCGTCGATATCATAAGCGAGCGCCAGCGTGACGACATCGGCCTGCAGGCCGTCGATCACGGCGCGTGCCTGCGAGCCGGAGCCGCCATGCGACTGCTTGATCTCGACGCTCTTGCCGGTCTCCTTTTGATAGGCGGCTGCGAACGCCTTGTTGAATTCCACATAGAGTTCGCGGGTCGGATCGTACGACACGTTGAGCAGCGTTACGTCGGCGGCAAATGCAGAACCTGCCCAGAGCAGACCCGCGAGGATGGGCAGAATACGGCGGACCATCTCAATCTCCATTCGGCCTGACGACAGCATTGTCATTCAAAGCACGCGGACATAACTCGGGACGAAACCGCTCTAAGTCAACGGAACCGCATTTTATTGTTTGCGGTGTGGCAGCGTCATTGTCCTATGAAGTCTTGACCGTATGGATGCCGCATTCCATCTTGGGTCTGCCGCGCCAGCGGCCGGCTCGCGCATCCTCATCGGGCGAGGTCCTGCTGGTGCAGGGCATGCACCCCACCGACAGATAACCTGAGGCCGCGAGCGGATGCGGCGGCAGTTTTGCCAGCGCATAGATCGCCTCGATTTCCTCGCGCGAGATGTTTGCGAATGGATTGAATTTCAACCTGACGCCGTCATCCTCGACGACAGGAATCGCGGCGCGCAGGCCACCTTGAAAGCGCTTGCGCCCGTTGATCCAGGCGCTGAACGGCGCCAACGCCCGCGCCAGGGGCTCGACCTTCCGGATCCGGCAGCATGCATCGGGATCGGAGAACCACAATTCGCGATTCGGATCCTCGCGCGACAGCGTCTCCTCGAGCGGTTTGATCGAACGAACATCGCCCAGCCCCAACGTCGCGATCAGGGTGTCGCGATAGGCAAGCGTCTCCTCGAACAGCCATCTGGTGTCGAGAAAGATCACAGGGATAGCGGGATCAACGTCGGCCATTACCTTGAGCAGCGCCGCCGATTCGGCGCCGAACGACGAGACCACGGCGAGATGCTCGCGGCCGACGGTCTGCAAGGCCGTTGCGATCACTTCCGCCGGCGAGGCGTTACGAAGCGCGCGATCGAGCCCCTCGGCTGACGGCAAATCCGGTGCTGTCCGCTCCAATAATACCTGATGTGGAAGACCATTCATTGGCCGGCACTTTCCGAATGACGTAGCTGCATCCGCCGGTGCAGCGCCGTGATACGGCCATCGCCGGTCGGCTGGTAGAACACCGAATAATGCTTCACCGTCGTGGCAAACGCTTCCGCGTCGCTGTCCTTTTTCACTTCGAAGGCGTCGAAGCCGGCACGCAGCATGAAGACGAACTGGTCGCGCAGTACCTGCCCGGTGGCGCGCAACTCGCCCTTGAAACCATGGCGTTCCCGCAGCAACCGCGCCTGGCTATAGGCGCGGCCATCGCGGAAGGTCGGAAATACCAGGGCGACCACCGCGAGCCGGTCGAGATAACGCACGAGATCGTCGACGTCGCGGTTGTTCGGCCAGATCACGCCGGTCCGTCCGACGCGGCCCGACAGCCCTTCCGCATCTTCGAGAAATCGCGCCGCCGAAATCAGGATGGCGCCGTCGCCCGGAATCTCCGCATCGTCCGCCACATGGACGAACGTGTCGGTTGTAACTTTTCCGTGCTTAACGAGTGGCATAGACCCGCTCCCTGAAAGGTTCGACGCCAAGCCGCTTCACGGTATCGATGAAAAGCTCGTCGGGACGCGCGCGCAACGCGAGGTAGGCTTCGACAATATCCTCGATCACGTCAGCGACTTCGGCGTACGGCACCGCAGGGCCGATCAACGTTCCGACCTCGGCTTTTTCGTCGGCACGGCCGCCGATCGTGATCTGATAAAACTCCTCGCCGTTCTTCTCGACGCCGAGAATGCCGATATGGCCGACGTGATGGTGGCCGCAGGCATTGATGCAGCCGGAGATATTGATGTGCAGCCGCCCGATCAGATTGGCGGTCTCGTGATTGGCGAAGCGCCGGGTCAATTCCTGCGCGATCGGGATCGAGCGCGCATTGGCAAGCGAGCAATAATCCAGTCCCGGACAGGCAATGATGTCGGACACCAGATTGACGTTCGGCGTCGCGACACCGATCTTGTCGAGCGCTTTCCACAGCACGGGCAGGTCGCGCCTCGCGACATGGGGCAGCGCGAGGTTTTGCTCGTGACCGACGCGGATTTCGCCGAAGGAATATTTGTCGGCAAGATCGGCGATCGCGTCCATCTGGTCGGCGGTGGCATCGCCGGGCGGGCCGCCCACCGGCTTCAGCGACAATGTCACGATCGCATAGCCCGGCACCTTGTGAGGGAAGACCGAGTTCTTCCGCCACGCCTCGAAATGCGGGTCATGCGCGGCCTTCTTCAGTTCGTCCGGCATATGCGGCAGTTTTTCGTAGGCCGGATAGCTGAAGCGCGAACGGAGGTCCTCGATGACGGAATCATCGATGGCCAGCGCGCTGTCGCGCATCTGCAGCCACTCTTCCTCGACTTCCTGCGCGAACTTCTCGATTCCGAGCTCGTGCACCAGGATCTTGATGCGCGCCTTGTAGATGTTGTCGCGGCGGCCGTACTGGTTGTAGACCCGCAGAATCGACTCGACGTAGCTCAGGAGATCGTGGCCGTGCACGAACGGCTTGATGGTCTTGCCGATGAACGGCGTGCGTCCGAGCCCGCCGCCGACCAGCACTTCGAAACCGGTTTCGCCAGCTGCGTTCCTGTGCAGGCGCAGACCAATGTCGTGCACCTTGATCGCGGCACGATCGTGCTCGGATGCGGTGATGGCGAATTTGAACTTGCGCGGCAGGAAGGAGAATTCCGGATGCAGCGTCGTGTACTGCCGCAACAGCTCGGACCAGATACGGGGATCCTCGATCTCGCCCGGTGCCACACCGGCCCATTGATCCGACGTAACGTTGCGTGTGTTATTGCCTGAGGTCTGCATGGCGTGAATGCCGACCTCGGCGAGATCGGCCAGCGCATCCGGCAATTCGGCGAGCTTGATCCAGTTGAACTGGATGTTTTGCCGGGTGGTGAAGTGGCCGTAGCCGCGGTCGTAGCGCCGCGCCACATGCGCCAGCCGCCGCAATTGCTCCGACGACAAGGTGCCGTAGGGAATCGCCACGCGGAACATATAGGCGTGCAGTTGCAGATAGACGCCGTTTTGCAGCCGCAGCATCTTGAATTCGTCCTCGGTGAGTTCGCCGGACAGCCGGCGCTTCACCTGATCGCGAAATTCTGAAACACGTTCGTTGATGAGCGTGCGGTCGAGTTCGTCATATGCGTACATGATAGATTGGCCTTATGCCGGAACCGGAAGGTCGATGGTGACGCCTTCAGACCGGATGTGTTCACGCAGATTGCCGGGCCTGATCTCGCCGGCTTCCTTGATTTCCACCGGTGCGATATAGGCGCCGATCGCGCCGACGTCGTCGGCAATCGATTCCGTAAGCAGCGCGCGGGCCTCATCAGAGGTGCGTACGATCGCGGCGTCCGACAGGTCCGCCGACCAGCCGTGCTTGGAGGTGCGGTAGATCACCACACCGTCCCAGGTGCGATTGGCGGTCACCATCGACGGCCCGGTGATTCTGATTTTTTTCTGTTCAAGCGGAGAGGTCATTCGGCAGCTTCCAGCAGTTCTGAGATCACATGGTTGAGGTTCTGATAGCGCCATGGCGCGGAATGCGCGACCACGTCGCCGATAATAAGGATGGCGGGACCGCCGTCGATCTTTTCGATCAGCGCCGGTAATTCGCCCAAGGTTCCGACAACGGCTTGCGCCTCCGGCCGCGTCACGCGCGCGAACACGCCGACCGGGGTTTGCGGCGAGCGTCCTGCGGCCAACAGGCCGGCGCGGACCGAAGGCGCCGCGGTCATTCCCATGTAGACCACCACCGTCATCTTCTCGTCCGTTAGCGTCGACCAGTCAACGCTCTCGGCGTCCTTGGCCTTGTGTGCGGTGAGAAAAGTGATGCGCAGCGCCTCGTGCCGGAAGGTGAGCGGCACTTCAAATTGCGCGGCGGCGCCAAGGCCCGCAGTAATTCCCGGCACCACCGAATAGGCGACGCCGGCCTCACGCAGCGCTTCGATTTCCTCGCCGCCGCGGCCGAACACGAAGGGATCGCCGCCCTTGAGGCGCACCGCGCGCTGCCCTGACTTCGCCGCCTCGATCAGCAATTTGTTGATCGCGTCCTGGCCGATGCCGGGCTTTCCAACGCGGCGACCCACCGGCACGCGCGAGGCGTCGCGGCGCGCGCGATCGAGAATTTCTGGTGAGACCAGTTCATCGTAAAACACAATGTCGGCGTCCTGCAGGGCGCGCAACGCCTTGATGGTGAGTAAGTCCGGATCGCCCGGACCCGCACCGACCAGCGTCACCCTGCCTTCCGCCTGACCTGACGCCAACGCGCCGGCAAAAGCTGTGGGATCGGGAATTTCTTTCAGAGCCGCTTCAGCTTCGTTCCCGCGTCCAGCAAGAACCAGCGCGCCGATCGGGCCATCGACCACGCGCTCCCAAAAACGGCGGCGTAGCGGAAATTCAGGAATGCGGCCATGGATCGTCTTGCGCCAGCGGCCGATAAAACTGGCGAGATCGCCGATTCTAGCGGGCAGAACGGCCTCGATGCGCTCGCGCACGCGGCGCGCCACCACCGGCGAGGCTCCGCCGGTGCCGATGGCAACAACCACGTCGCCGCGATCGACAATCGCCGGAAAAATAAAGGTCGAATGCGCCAGGTCGTCCATCACATTCACGGGCAGGCCGACCGCCTTCGCCCGCGCCGACATCGCGGTCCCGATGTCGCCCGCGCCCGCGCACAGGATCGCAATCACCCCGCGGAGATCGGCAGCCAACGGGTCGCCTCTCAC
>Ga0209526_10002508_pt1 | contig 12374 bp, 11 predicted proteins | sample JacPinW_OM2H0_M1_FD_188566 | JGI IMG/M metagenome (GOLD analysis project Ga0209526, IMG submission 188566) | Forest soil microbial communities from Algoma, Ontario, Canada - Jack Pine, Ontario site 1_JW_OM2H0_M1 (SPAdes) (version 2) | ecosystem: Environmental > Terrestrial > Soil > Boreal...
GTGAGCGCGCGGGCGCCTTAGTTGGCAACTGAGTTGGCACCTGAGCTCGCACCTGAGTTTGCAACTGAGTCGGCAACAGAGTGGGCGCACCATGAGCATCGTCGAAAACAAAAAAGCCTATCACGACTACTTCGTCGAGGAGAGATTCGAGGCTGGGGTGGCGCTCGAAGGTTGGGAAGTGAAGGCAATCCGAGCCGGACGAGCGCAATTGAAGGAAGCCTACGTGGTCGTGAAAAGCGGCGAGATCGTGCTTCTCGGCGCCCACATCACCCCGCTGGCGACGGCGTCAACCCACATCAAGCCCGATCCGACACGCACGCGCAAGCTATTGATGCATCGACTGGAGATCAACCGGCTGATCGGCAAGGTTCAGCGCGCGGGCTACACGCTGACTCCGCTGAATCTACATTTCAGCAAGGGACGCATCAAGCTGGAGATCGGCCTCGCGCGTGGGAAGAAGCAATACGACAAGCGGGAGACCGAAAAGCTGCGCGACTGGACGCGCGAAAAACAGCGGCTGCTGCGCAATCGATCGGGGGCGCCTCGCGCCTCGCGCCCAGGATGAGCCGGGCAGGCGCCGTTCCGGTCGTGATTCGCGCCGCGGCGGATGCGGATCTGCCGGCGATTGCGAAGCTCTACGCGCATCATGTTCTCACTGGCACTGCGTCGTTCGAGGTCGCGCCACCCACGGTGGGCGAAATGCGCCGCCGCCACGGCGACGTTGTCGCGCATGGATTGCCTTACTTCGTCGCGTCGCTGTCGGACAACGGAACGGATATCGCGGGCTATGCGTATGCCACCGCGTACCGCTCCCGAGTTGCCTACCGGCACACGGTCGAGGATTCGGTGTACATCGATCCCTGCTGCGTCCGGCGCGGTGCGGGCCGCGCATTGCTCGCCGCGGTGATTGCCTCCTGCGAGACGCTTGGCTACCGCCAGATGGTCGCGGTGATCGGCGGCTCCGACAACGAAGCGTCGATTTCTCTGCACGCAGCGCTAGGCTTCCGGCACGCCGGATTATTGCCGGCGGTCGGGAATAAGTTCGACCGCTGGATCGACACCGTGTTGATGCAGCGCGCTCTCGGTCCCGGCGCGTCGACGCCTGCGCCGTGACGCAGCATAGGCCGATGGCGCCCTCCGAGCTTTCCGCCGGGCTCGACCGCAATACGGCGAACTACGTTCCGCTGTCGCCTATCCAGTTCCTTGAGCGCAGCGCGCTCGTCTATCCCGACAAGGTGGCGGTGCGACACGGCGAGCGCGCGATTAGCTATCGGGAGTTCGAGTCGCGTTGTCGGCGATTCGCTTCGGCGCTGGCTCAACGCGGCATACAGCGTGGCGATACGGTGGCGATGATTGCGCCAAACGTCCCGGCGCTGCTCGAGGCTCACTACGCGGTGCCCGCGCTTGGCGCGGTGCTCAATGCGCTGAATTATCGGCTCGACGCACGCGGAATCGCGTTCTGTCTCGAGCACGGGCAGGCAAAGGCTTTGATCACCGATTCCGAATTTGCACCTGCGGTCGGCGAAGCGCTGCGGATCTTAGGACGCGAGCTCATGGTGATCGATATCGACGATCCGCTCGCCGCGGACCCCCGCACGCGTCTTGGCAAGGTGACACACGAGGAGCTGCTGGCCGAAGGCGACCCCTCATTTGCGTGGCCCGGTCCGCGCGATGAATGGGATTCGATGTGCCTGCTCTACACCTCAGGGACTACCGGCGATCCGAAGGGTGTCGTCTACCATCATCGCGGCGCGTATCTCAACGCGCTGGGCAACGCGCTGGCGTTCGGACTGCGGCCTGACAGCGTGTATCTTTGGACGCTGCCGATGTTCCATTGCAGCGGCTGGACGTACACCTGGGCAGTGACTGCGGTCGGCGGCACGCATATCTGCCTGCGCCGGATCGATCCCGCGTCGATCTTTCAGGCGATACGCGATCACCACGTGACGCACCTCTGCGCTGCCCCGATCGTGCTCAATTTGCTGGTGCATGCGCCCGCGGACGCGCGCCTGGCGCTCGACCACGTCGTCGAAGTCGCGACCGGAGGCGCGGCACCTCCGTCGGCGGTCATCGAGGGCATGGAGCGCATGGGGTTCAGCGTCACGCACCTGTATGGGCTTACCGAATCCTACGGTCCCGCGACGCTATGTGCCTGGCAGGAAGCATGGTCCGGGATGCCGCTGACCGAGCGCGCCCGGATGATGTCGCGCCAAGGCGTGCCGATGCCGACCATGGCGCGGGTGATGGTGGCCGATCCCGACACGCAGGTTCCGGTAGCGCGGGATGGCAGATCGATGGGCGAGGTCATGCTGCGCGGCAACACGCTGATGAAGGGTTATCTGCGCAACGAGAACGCGACTGCGGCGGCGTTTCGCGGCGGGTGGTACCACACCGGCGATCTCGGCGTCTGGCACGCCGACGGCTACGTGGAGATCAAGGACCGCTCGAAGGATGTCATCATTTCGGGCGGCGAGAACATCAGCTCGCTGGAAGTCGAAGAATGTCTCTATCGTCATCCACAGGTGATGGAGGCTGCGGTCGTCGCCCGGCCGGACGCGAAGTGGGGCGAGACGCCGTGTGCATTTGTGACGCTCAAGCCGGATGCAGCGGTCACGACTGCCGACGACATCACCGCCTGGTGCCGCGAACATCTGGCGCACTTCAAGGTTCCGCGCAGCGTGGTGTTCGGACCATTGCCGAAGACCTCGACTGGAAAGATTCAGAAATTCCTGCTGCGGGAAAAAGCCAGGGCGCTTTGAGCGTGAGCAATCGCCTGTCTCGTTCCGGAAAAACTCAGGCCGACGCCTGAAGCAGGGCCCGCGCGGCCGTAACGCCGCTTCGCGTTGCCGCCTCCAGTGTTGCCGGGAAGTCCGGATCGGTGTAGTCGCCGGCGAGCCAAAGGCGCGGCGCGATCTTTCCTGGCGCCGGACGCCCCAGCCCTGCGATGCATGCGTATGTCGCGCGACGCTCGGCGATGACTTGCATCCAGGTCGGCGCCGGCAGCGACGGTTGCAGGCGGTGCAGCTGCGCGTCGATGGATCGCGCAAGAGCATTGTGGCCGATCCGCGTGCTCGGTAGATCGGTACTGATCACCACCGCGGCGAGCCCCTTGGGGCCGCCGAGCTGGCCGCGATCAAAAACCCATTGTCCGGGTGCCCCGTCCAGCTTCTGCATCGGGTGCGCAAGCTCCAAAGGTGTCGAATACTGAAGATAAGCGGTGACGATCGGCTCATAAGCGAAAGCCGCGACCTGATTCAATGCCTGGGTCGCTCTGGGATCGCCCTCGCCGTCGAACAGTAAGTGCGTGAGCTGATGCGGACCCACCGCCAGCACCGCGGCGTCGAACCGCTCTTCGCGGTATCCGATCCTGAGGATCACGCCATCAGCCCGTGCCCCAAGGCCGTTGACCATCGTGCGCTTGCGGATCTCACCGCCGCGGTCCACGACATAGGCTGCCGCCGGATCGGGAAACAGGCTCGACAGATCGACGCGCGGCAGCAGCAAGTCCGAGTCGCGCGCTCGAGCGCCAAAGGCCGCCGCAAGAACATTGAGAAACACGGTTGCGGATGCCACCGTGATGGGTGTGTTCAATGCCGCGAGACAAAGCGGCTCCCACAAGCCGCGAACGACTGCCGCCGGTTGCCCGCCGAGCAACAAGCCGACGGTAAGCGAGGAATCACAGCGGAAATGCTCGCGCCGAAGGCCGCGTACGAAAGCGATCGTGGCCTGCCTTTCGGCCCACGACCATCCCCGCGCAAGTAGCAGCGCCACCGCGAGATGCAGCGGGGCGGGCAGGGCGGGGGTCGAAAGCCGGAACACGCCGGGCTCCTCCAGGCACAGCCGCCGCCGATCCAGCAATTCCGGCTCAGCACCGGCTCCGTGCACGGTGCGTATCAGCGCCAGTGTTTGCGCATACGCACCCAACAGGATGTGCTGGCCGTTGTCAACGGTAATCCTGTAGGCTTCAACGCGACGCGCGCGGCCACCGAGGGTGCGCGCGGATTCGAATACAGTGACGGCGCACCCCGCCGTGGCGAGCGTCACCGCAGCGGCGAAGCCAGCGTAGCCGCCGCCGATGACGGCGACCCGGTCGGCGATCATGTCGGACTAGACACTAATAATTCCACGACGTCTTCCACGCGAGCCAGGCTTTACGCAGCGGAGTGAGCGAGAAGCGGCGATCGAGGACGTGAAAACCATCGTGCTCGATCTCGTCGAGCAGCGCGCGATAGATTGCAGCCATGATCAAGCCGGGACGTTGCGACCGGCGATCGACCGCAGGCAGTGCGGCGAAAGCCCGGTCGTAGAATTCGCGAGCACGCTGCACCTGAAACACCATCAGTAGCTTGAACCCCGGACCGACGCGATGCTGCAACAGCTCGGCGCTGGTAACCCCGAATCGTTCCATTTCGTCCTGCGGCAGATAGATGCGGCCGCGACGCGCGTCCTCGCCGACATCGCGGATGATGTTGGTGAGCTGAAAGGCGATTCCAAGATCGCGTGCGTAGACGCGCGTGGAGAGGTTGGAATAGCCAAAGATTTGTGCCGACATCAGCCCCACCACGCCGGCGACACGATCGCAATAACGCTCAAGCAGAGCGAAGTCCGGATATCGGTCCAGATCGAGATCCATACCCATGCCGTCGATCACCGCGAGTAAGTGCTCCTGCGGCAGCTCGAACGTTTTGACGACCGGCTTCAGCGCCTGTGCGACCGGGTGCTGCGGCGCACCGCCGTAGATCGCCGCGACTTCCGCGCGCCACCACTCGAGCTTGATCCGTGCTACCGCGGCATCGATGGTTTCGTCGACCGCGTCGTCGACCTCGCGGCAGAACGCATAGAGCGCAATAATCGCCCGCCGTCGATCGGGTGGTAAAAAACGAAAGCTGTGATAGAAGCTCGAGCCGCTCGCAGCGGCCTTTTGTTCGCAATAGGCGTCGGGGCTCACGTGAGGTCAGCGAAACAGCGCCGAGGCGGACATTGCCGCCCAATCGCGGCGCGAGAGCACCGGCCGGTGACGAAACACGTCGCCATCGACCGCGTCGATCGACCGAAGAATGCGTAATCCACCTGCGACGACCATCCTGAGCTCGAGCTTGAGCCGCAGTGGCAACGCCTCCGCCAGCACCCGGCCGGATTGCAACATTGCGCGCGTGCGCTGCACTTCGAACGCGATCAAGGCGCGCCAGTGCTCGTCGCTACGCCCATCGGCGATCTGTTCTTCCGCGACGTGGAAGCGATTCATGTCGTCTTCCGGAAGGTAGATGCGACCCTTGTTCCAGTCGATCGCCACGTCCTGCCAGAAGTTGGCGAGCTGCAAGCCGCTGCATATGGCGTCGGCTTGGCGCTGCCTTTCGCCGTCGTCGATGCGATACAGATGCAAGAGCAGCCGTCCGATTGGATTGGCGGAGCGTGAGCAGTAGTCGAGCAATTCCGCGAAATCGGCGTAACGGGTTTTGAGCACGTCCTGTCGGAACGCGGAGAGCAGATCGCGGAAGAGAGCCAGCGGCAGCGCGTGCTCGCGCACAGCGTCGCTCAGCGACGCGAAAGGAGGCTCCTGCGGCCGATCCCCTTTGGCGATGCGATCGAGCATCGCCTCGTAGTGGTCGAGTTGCGAAAGACGCTCTGTCGCTTCCGCGTCGCCCTCGTCGGCGATATCGTCGGCGGCACGGGCGAAATGATAGATCGCGACGATGGCTGGCCGCAGCGCGGCCGGCGCGAGCCACGAGGCGACGGGAAAGTTTTCGTAGTGAGCGACCGGCACGAAAGTGTCCACTTGTCGGAGCGTTGATAGAGACCGGTCACGTAGCGGGGAAAAGTCGTTTCCGCTATACTGACCCGTTTCGCGAAATCGGCTGCGAAAGTGGCGGAATTGGTAGACGCACCGGCCTTAGGAGCCGGAGCCGAAAGGCGTGAGAGTTCGAGTCTCTCCTTTCGCACCACCGGAAATCTAGCAAGGAATCATCGGGTATGCAAATGACACTGGAGACTCTGGGTCAGCTCGAGCGACGGCTGCATGTCGCCGTGCCGATCGAGCAGATCGAGGGCGAGATCCAGAAGCGGCTGGCACGACTGGCGAAGACGGTCAAGATCGCCGGCTTCCGTCCGGGTAAGGTCCCGTTGAAGATGGTCACTCAGCAGTACGGGCCGCAGGTGCGCTCCGATGTGATTTCCGACACCGTGCAATCGAGTCTCAACGACGCGATTCGTGCGCAGAACCTGCGCGTCGCGGGCTATCCGCGTATCGAGCCCAAGCAGGCGGCGGCCGAAGATCAGTTCGAATTCTCCGCCGTGTTCGAGGTTTATCCGGAGATCACGCTCGGCGACCTGTCTGGTGTCAAGATCATGCGGCCGGTTGCGGACGTTACCGCCGTCGATGTCGAGCATACCCTCGACGTTCTGCGCAAACAAAATGTGCGTTACGAGCCCGTTGAACGTTCCGCACACAACGAAGACCGCGTCATGGTCGATTTCAGCGGCAGGATCGACGGCGTCGCGTTTCCCGGGGGCCAGGCCAAAGACTTTGCGATCACGCTGGGCGAGGGCCGCATGCTGCCGGAGTTCGACACCGCGCTCGCCGGCATGAGCGCGGGCGAAACGAAAACCTTCAAGCTTGTCTTCCCGCCGGGATACCACGGTCGCGAAGTAGCGGGCAAGACTGCGGAGTTCTCGTTGACGGTGCACTCGGTTGCACAGCCGATTCTGCCGGAGATCGATGCCGAATTCGCCCGCAAGTTTGGGATCGCCAGCGGCAGCGTCGACGAGCTGCGCTCCGAGGTTGCCGCCAATCTGAGACTCGAGCTGAAGCGAAAGATCGAAGCCGCTCTCAAGCAGCAGGTGATTCAGGCGCTGAGATCGACATCCCAGCTGGTCGTGCCGAAGTCACTGGTCGAGCTGGAAGCAGAAAACCTTCTACGTCGCACCAGCGAGGAGATGAAGCAGCGCGGAGCCAGGGAATCCAATCTGCCGACAACGGCAGACATCTTTCGTCCGCAGGCCGAGGAGCGCGTTGCGTTCGGGCTGATCCTGAACGAGATCGTGCGCGTGAATCAGCTCCAGCCCAAGCCGGAGCAGGTGCGGGCGCTGGTCGCCGAAGCTGCGCAGACCTATGAGCAACCTGACGCGGTGATCCGCTGGCATTACGAGAAGCCTGAGCGCCTGAACGATTTCGAGACTGCTGCGGTCGAACACAACGTTGTCGAGTGGGCACTCGGGCGGGCACAGGTCGAGGATCAGCCGACCACCTTTTCCGAATTGATGGAGCCGGCACCTGCGTCAGCCGGAGCAAACGAAGTGACGCAAATGACGCGTGATAAGGCTGAATCATGAACACAGGCACATTCAATGAACCGCGGGGTCTGGGCTTGATCCCGATGGTTATCGAGCAAAGTGGACGAGGCGAGCGCGCCTACGACATCTATTCGCGCTTGCTCAAGGAGCGCGTGATTTTCCTGGTCGGGCCCGTCGACGACAGCACGGCCAACCTCGTCATCGCGCAGATGTTGTTCCTGGAGTCCGAGAATCCGGACAAGGACATCAACTTCTACATCAATTCCCCGGGCGGCTCGGTTCCCGCCGGGATGGCGATCTACGACACCATGAAATTCATCAAATGCGACGTCTCGACGCTGTGCGTGGGCATGGCGGCGAGCATGGGCGCGTTTCTGCTGGCGGCGGGCACCAAGGGAAAGCGCTTCGCGCTGCCCAATTCAACGGTAATGATCCACCAGCCCTCCGGAGGCTTTCAGGGGCAGGTTTCCGACATCGAGCGCCATGCGCAATACGCCATTGACATCAAGCGCCGTTTCATCGAGCTGATGGTCAAGATGACCGGCCGCACCTCCGAGCAAGTCGAGCTCGACCACGACCGTGACCGATTTCTGACATCGGAACAGGCAGTTTCGTACGGAATCGTGGACAAAGTCTTGCAGAGCCGGGCCCTAGCCGAGTAAAGTAGACTGGAGGCAAGACGAGATAGCATCGACTAATCCGACCCCGAGGCAGGTGAATGGCCGAGAAAACAACCGGCGACAAGCTTCTTTACTGTTCCTTCTGCGGCAAAAGCCAGCACGAGGTGAGGAAGCTCATTGCCGGGCCATCGGTATTCATCTGCGATGAATGCATCGAGCTTTGTAACGACATCATTCGGGAAGAAGGTGCGACCGCCGACGCCGCCCGCGCCGATAAGAACAAGCTTCCGACGCCGCACGAAATTCGTCAGATCCTGGACCAATACGTCATTGGTCAGGAATTGGCCAAAAAGATACTGTCTGTTGCAGTCTACAACCATTACAAACGGCTCGAAACCAGCGTCAAAGAGGACGATGTCGAGCTGGCCAAGAGCAACATCCTGCTGATCGGGCCTACCGGCTCCGGGAAGACGTTGCTGGCCCAAACGCTGGCACGCCTGCTCGACGTCCCCTTCGTGATTGCCGATGCCACGACCTTGACCGAGGCGGGTTACGTCGGCGAGGACGTCGAAAATATCATCCAGAAGCTCTTGCAGAAGTGCGATTACGACATCGACAAGGCTCAGCGCGGGATCGTCTATATCGACGAAATCGACAAGATTTCGCGCAAGAGCGACAATCCTTCGATCACCCGTGACGTATCCGGCGAGGGCGTGCAGCAGGCGCTGCTCAAGCTGATCGAAGGCACGATCGCGTCGGTGCCCCCGCAAGGGGGGCGCAAGCATCCGAACCAGGAGTTCGTCCAGGTCGACACTACCAACATCCTTTTCGTCTGCGGTGGGGCGTTTGATGGACTGGAGAAGATCATTCGCCAGCGCACCGCGAAAACGGGGATCGGCTTCGGCGCCGAGGTGTTGAGCCCCGACGACCGCAAGGACTTAAGCCGGCTGCTGCGCGAGACCGAGCCTGAGGATCTCATCAAGTTCGGTCTGATTCCCGAGTTCGTCGGCCGCCTGCCGGTCGTCGCGACGCTGGAAGAGCTCGACGATGCCGCGCTGATTCAGATCCTGGTCGAACCCAAGAATGCGCTGATCAAGCAGTATCACAAGATGTTTCGCATGGAAGGCGTCGAGCTCGAGGTCCGGGAACCGGCGTTGCGCGCCATCGCCAGCAAGGCGCTCGCACGCAAGACCGGTGCGCGGGGCCTGCGCTCGATCCTGGAACAGGTATTGCTCGACGTCATGTACGACCTGCCGTCGCAGACCAACCTTTCGCGTGTCGTCGTCGACGAAGCGACAATTGCCAACGACGGCAAGCCATTGCTGATGTTCGCCGAGTCGCCCAAGGTCGCGGCGGCTCATTCCTAATCTGTCACGGTCGGCGCGAGATTGGCGCGCCGAGACTACACAAGAAGGGGTATTCCCGCGCGCTAGTCGCGTGGCCGGACGGCTTGAAGAGGCCGTTGGTCGACCCCACCTTCCCTTAGCCGCGTCCATCCTTTAGTGGTAGATGAGCGTAAATGAAGGACAATGAGGAACTTTGAGGGATACTGAACCGCTATGGGCAACGATCTACCTACGCTAAGCTCCGCGCTGACGCCTTTCCCGCTGCTGCCGTTGCGGGATGTCGTCGTGTTTCCACATATGGTGATTCCGCTGTTCGTCGGACGTCCGAAGTCGATCAAGGCGCTCGACGTCGCGATGGAAACGGGGAAGCACATTCTGCTCGTCGCACAGAAGTCTGCCGCCAAGGACGAGCCGTCTGCGGAAGATCTCTACGACATCGGCAGTGTCGCGACCGTGCTGCAAATGCTGAAGCTCCCCGACGGTACCGTGAAGGTGCTGGTCGAAGGCACCCAGCGGGCGCGTATCGTGAGCATCGATGACGTCGGCGACTACCTTTCCGCCGACGCGACGCTGCTGGCCGCGTCTGAAAGTGGCGCCAACGAGATCGAAGCGATGCGTCGTGCGCTGCTCGGTCAGTTCGACCAATACGTCAAGCTGAACAAGAAAATCCCGCCGGAGATCCTGACTTCGATGTCGGGCATCGACGATGGCGGCCGCCTTGCCGATGCGATCGCTGCGCATCTGCCGCTGAAGCTCGAGCAGAAGCAGGAGATCCTCGAGATGCAGGACGTCGGCAAGCGACTCGAGCACTTGCTGGGCCTCCTCGAAGGCGAGGTCGACATCCTTCAGGTGGAGAAGCGGATTCGGGGGCGCGTCAAGCGGCAGATGGAAAAGAGCCAGCGCGAGTACTACCTGAACGAGCAGGTCAAGGCGATTCAGAAGGAGCTCGGCGAGGGCGACGACAACGCCGATCTCGACGAAATGGAAAAGAAGGTCAAGGCCGCCAAGATGTCGAAGGAGGCCGAAGCCAAGGCCATGACCGAGCTCAAAAAGCTGAAGATGATGTCGCCCATGTCTGCCGAAGCGACGGTCGTGCGCAACTTCATCGACACGCTGCTTGGCCTGCCTTGGAAGAAGAAAAGCAAGATCAACAAGGACCTGTCGAACGCGGTCAAGGTCCTCGATGCGGACCACTACGGGCTGGAGAAGGTCAAGGAACGTATCGTCGAGTACCTCGCGGTGCAGCAGCGCGTCGACAAGCTCAAGGCGCCGATCCTTTGCCTGGTCGGCGCGCCGGGCGTCGGCAAGACTTCGCTCGGACAGTCGATCGCGCGGGCGACCAACCGCAAGTTCGTGCGCATGTCATTAGGCGGCGTGCGCGACGAGGCCGAGATCCGCGGCCACCGTCGCACCTATATCGGCTCGATGCCCGGCAAGATCCTGCAGAACATGACCAAGGTCGGGGTCCGGAATCCGCTGTTCCTGCTCGACGAAGTCGACAAGATGGGCATGGATTTTCGCGGCGATCCGTCTTCGGCGCTGCTGGAAGTGCTCGATCCGGAGCAGAACAACACCTTCGTCGATCACTACGTCGAGGTCGAATTCGATCTCTCGGACGTGATGTTCGTCGCCACCGCCAACACCCTCAATATCCCGGCGCCGCTGCTCGACCGGATGGAAGTCATTCGCCTCTCGGGGTACACCGAGGATGAGAAAGTTGCCATTGCGAAGCAGTATCTGGTTCCGAAGCAGATGAAGAACAACGGGCTCAAGACCAACGAGCTGCACATCGCCGACTCGGCGCTGCGCGACATCACGCGCTACTACACGCGCGAAGCGGGTGTCCGGGCGCTCGAGCGCGACGTGTCCAAGATCTGCCGCAAGGTGGTCAAGGCGCTGCTGCTCAAGGCGAGCGAGGGCAAGACCCGCGCCGCCAAAAGCCCGGTCGAGGTCAGCGCCAAGAATCTCGACAAATATCTCGGTGTGCGCCGCTACACCTACGGTATTGCCGAGAAAAAGAACCAGGTCGGACAGGTTACCGGACTCGCCTGGACCGAGGTCGGCGGCGATCTGCTGACCATCGAAGCGGTGGCGCTGCCGGGCAAGGGCAAGACCACCACCACCGGCAAGCTCGGCGAAGTCATGAACGAGTCGATCGCGGCCGCGCTGTCGGTGGTGCGCCATCGTTCCAAACAACTCGGTGTCGCGGCGGACTTCTACCAGAAGACCGACCTGCACATTCACCTGCCCGAGGGTGCCACGCCCAAGGACGGGCCTAGCGCCGGCACGGCCATCTGTACGGCGATCGTGTCGATACTGACCGGCATTCCGGTGCGCGCGGACGTCGCGATGACAGGCGAAATAACGCTGCGCGGCGAAGTGCTCCCGATCGGCGGTCTCAAGGAGAAATTGCTCGCGGCGGGACGCGGTGGCATCAGGCAGGTGCTGATCCCCGAGGAGAACGTCAAGGACTTGGTCGAGATCGGCGACGAAATCAAGAACCGCCTCGAAATACATCCGGTGCGCTGGATCGAGCAGGTGCTTCAGTACGCTCTCGAGCGGCAGCCTGCGCCCATCGAGGACGCTCCCGCAGAAACTGCCGCGGTGCCTGCTGCTGCGCCACCGGTCGACGCGCCTGCCCTGGTCATCAAGCACTAGGCGCGTTATCTCGAGCGCCGCCAACGGGCGTTGCATATCGCCGGGCTTTCTTGCTATAAAATATCTCCGGAGATCGAATCCGTCGCGCGTCTCACGCACGTGAGTGCCACGTCTCCATCCAGTATCCAAAGGGGCCATTCGTGAACAAATCGGAACTGATCGATGCTATCGCCAAGCACGCGGACATTTCAAAGGCTGCAGCGGGGCGGGCACTCGATGCGACGGTGAACTCGATCAAGAATTCGCTGAAGAAAGGCGACATCGTCACGCTGGTCGGTTTCGGTTCGTTCTACGTCGGCAAGCGCACGGCGCGACAGGGCCGCAATCCACGCACCGGTGCTGCGATCAAGATCAAGGCGGCCAAGGTGCCGAAGTTCCGTGCTGGCAAAGCGCTCAAGGATTCGGTAAACTAATCGGTTTTCCGCATGCAGGCTCGCTCACTTGGATCGGCCACAACGCG
>Ga0209526_10002509_pt1 | contig 12374 bp, 11 predicted proteins | sample JacPinW_OM2H0_M1_FD_188566 | JGI IMG/M metagenome (GOLD analysis project Ga0209526, IMG submission 188566) | Forest soil microbial communities from Algoma, Ontario, Canada - Jack Pine, Ontario site 1_JW_OM2H0_M1 (SPAdes) (version 2) | ecosystem: Environmental > Terrestrial > Soil > Boreal...
CCCTGCGCATCGTCGACCCGGAAACACGCCAGCCGCTACCGGTCGGCACTCCCGGCCTCCTGCTCGTTCGCGGGCCGAATGTTATGGCGGGCTATCTGGGACGGCCCGAAAGGACGGCGGAGGTCTTTCAGGATGGCTGGTACGTCACCGGCGACATTGCCGCCGAAGATGAAGACGGTTTCCTCACGATCACGGACCGGCTGAGCCGGTTCAGCAAGATCGGCGGCGAGATGGTGCCGCACACCAAGGTCGAAGAGCATTTGCACGAGCTGGCGCGAGCAACTGAACAGGAGTTTGTTGTGACCGGCGTTCCCGATGGGAACGAAGGCGAACGGCTCGTGGTGTTGCACACGCTTTCGCCGGAACAGTTGAAGGCGACGATCGAGAAGCTGGCCCAAGCCGGCCTGCCGAATTTCTGGACCCCGCGCCCAAGCCAGTTTTTCCGTGTCGATGAGTTGCCCCACCTCGGCGGCAAGCTGGACTTGCGCCGCGTCCGCGACCTCGCAATCGAATTCTCCGGTGCGCAAAAAGAAAAAGAATAGGTCCCGCGCGCTAGCCACCGCGACCGGGTCGTCTAAGCACTCTGACCGCGCTTGGAGTGGCCGCTATGTTTTTGGCAGGCGCTGCAACTCCATTCGACGGGAGGTTTCAACTGGTCACTTTTTTTCTGTTGCAGTAAGTCAAATCTCTCGCATGGAATTGAAAACGCTCGGAGAGCTCGCCGTGCACATGAACAGGCACAACCCGTTCGAAAGGCAAGCGACACTGCCGCTGCGCCCGGATGGCGGCCGAGCATGCTGTAGTTCCTTACGGTAGTCACTCCGTTCGAATCCGGCCGTTTGTCAACTAGCAGCTATGGCCTTGTTCTTTTCAAACCGGTGGCATTTTTCGGCGGCGCCGAGGCTGCTCCGGCAAAGCGGATCCTGCACGAAAGGAGGCGTTAAGACCGAGAAAGACGGCTGCGGGTGCGGGCTAATATCGGAAGCCGCATGCAGGGGAACGGTGACTCGCTCTGCGAAACTTGCGTACACGCGCGGATCGACAGGGTGACCGCGAAAGCGAGCGACTCATGGTCTGTCATACCAGGTATCGCCGACGCTGTGTGCAGTCCGGCCTGCGTGACGGGCCCGATTACACCGCGAAGAAGGATCTGACGCTCGAGCAAATGCAAGAAATCACTTAGGTGCTAGATGCCAAGGGCCCCACCTATAAGCTCGGCTTCGTGCCTGCTGAAGAAGGCCCGAAACAACAGATCAAACGAAGTTGATACCCTGCAATCGACGGCGGTCGTAGGCTGTAAGCGGACAACAGATGGGCTTGTCGAGGGTGCCTCGGTGGCAACCGGTTCGCGATGCGCGACGCTGTTGATGCTAGCCAGTCGCGCACGCGACCTGTCTCGGCAAGGCGCCACTCTAGAAGATGCCCAGTTTGATATGGAGAAATTTCTTCGGGTTTTGACGGAAGTCGCTGACCATCAGGCGGAGATCACCGGAAAGCCCCACCATGTTGTCGTAGAATGCCGGATCGGTGAAGAATTTCCCTACCGTGCTCTGATTCGCATTCATCTTCGCCGAGGCGTCGCGCACGTTCGCCGATGCATCGCGCAGGTTGGCAAAAACGGCATCGTCGGTAGCGAGCTTGCCGAGAGTGCCCTTTCCGGCGCGCACATCTCCTAGAAGCGCATTGCCGTTGTCGACAAACCCCTTGGTACTTTCGTACACGCTCGGGTCATAAATCAGTTTTCCCAGCGCGCCCTTCTGGTCCCGAACAGCAGCGAAAACCTCATCGACGCGAGCGATGGCGGAGTCCGTCTTGTTGTAGAGATCGTCGGAAGAGACGAGTTTTCCCACCGTGCCCTGTCCTCGCTGGACCGATCCCATCACGGCGTCGAATTTGGCAGCCGTGTCGTTCAGGTGGTTATAGAGCGAAGGGTCATTCATAAGCTTGCCGAGGGTCCCACTGCCCTTCTGCACTTGATCGACGATGTCGCGCAAGTCATCGCTGAGCGCACCTAGGTTCTGCATCAGATCTGCGCCGCGTTCAACCATCTGTTTCATGGCCTTCTCCTCTTTGCCCGGCAAGATCCCGTTCGGCGGAATGACCGCTCCCGTCAGGCCGCGGGATATCGTCACATAGCGGTTTCCGAGCAACCCCTCTGTGAAGAGGCTTGCGGTTGAGTCGGTGCGAATATCATTCTGGTACCTCTTGTCGATGCGCAGAACCAGAGTTATGTTATGCAGCTGATCCTGAGGGTGCGGCGTCAGCGCAATGGACTGCACGTTGCCGATCTCGACGCCGTCGAGGCGAACGGGTGCGCCCGTTACGAGTCCTTCGACCTCGGGTAAATAAGTTATCAGCCGGTATTTCGGGCCCAGAATCCCCGCGCCAGTGACGTAGAATATTGCTACGGCGAGGATGAACAGGCCCACTAACACGAATATCCCCACTCGTAACTCTGCCCACGTCAGTTGTTTACGTTGCGCCATGGTATTCCCTCCTCGACACTGCTAAATCCGGACTCTACTCCGCGGATACCAGAAACCTTTTCAGATAATCATCTGCTGAGTGCAACACCTCGTCGGCTGAACCCTGGAAATAGAATCGTCCCTCGCGCAAGACGAGTATCTTCGTGGGCGGCGCTGCCTCTGCGTGATCGGCGGGGCGCGCACCGTTGCCGTCCACACGCACAACTCGATCGGTTCCCGTTTCGAGGCGAAATTTTGCCAGTCCGAATGCATCTTGCACACGATGTGTTACAAGTAGGGACGTTACCCCCTGGGAATCGCGTCCGCGTAGAATCAGCATGATGATCGTCTGCGATGTCACCGGATCGAGGCCGGCGGTCGGCGAGTCGTACAAGACGACGCGCGGTCGATCGACCAGAGCGCGAGCGATCGAAACGCGCCGGCGCATGCCGCCTGAAAGCTCGGCGGGATATTTGTCGACCGCAGACTCCATTTCAACGAACCGTAATGTCTCGCGCACGCGCTCATCGATCTCTTCGTCGGCAACGCCTTCTTCACGCAACCGGAAACAGACATTCTCGGCGACCGTGAGCGAATCAAAAAGAGCGCCTTCTTGAAAGACGAAACCCAAATGACGACGGAAATCGAGAAGTTCCTTTTCCGGCATTTCGGCGAGATCACGCCCCATCACCGAAATGCGCCCGGCGTCAGCATGAATCAGCCCCGCAGCCAATTTCAGGATGAGTGTTTTGCCCGAACCACTCTCGCCCAGAAGAACTGTAGTTTCCCCGCGCTGGACTTCGAAGGAAATTCCGCGCAGAACGTCGCCGTGATCGAAACCGATGCGAACGTCCTGGAAGGCGATCAGCGGTTCGCCCGGGATGTTTGGCACCTGTTTTGGCGGCGCCGGGCGCGACTGGCGCGTCATCGTTCAATTATAGATGGAAATGACGATGATCCGCACCAGAGGATTGGGCCACGCGCGCTGTTTTTGGTCCATGCGGAGGCGAAGGCTACCCCGGATTGACCGCCATAGCCCACACTCGTTTTACCGATGTTGGAACAGGAACAGCAGCAGACGTGCTAGAAAGAAATCGACAACCAACACGAGTACCGAGGATATAACCACAGCAGAAGTCGTAGCCCGGCCGACGCCCTGCGTCCCGCCCTTCACACGAAGCCCTTCAAAGCAGCCAATCGTCCCGATGATGAAGGCGAATATGACCGGCTTCGCAACGCCTTGCACCAGGTCCCCGAAGTCGAGCGCGTCAATCGCACGAGTCCAGAACTGCACTGCGCCAAGACGCAGCGTGAAATAGGCTACAACGAACCCGCCGCTTAGGCCGACGAAGTCAGCGACAGCCACGAGTAAGGGCAGCATCGTCACCATCGCGATGACGCGCGGCGTCACGAGCTTTCGGATCGGATCGGTCCCGAGCGCGCGCATTGCGTCGACCTGCTCGGTGACCACCATCGACCCTAGCTCGGAGGCTATGCCCGAAGCGTTGCGCCCGGCGACGAGAAGCGCCGTAATCGCGGGGCCAAGTTCCCGAACCAGTGCGAGCGAGACGGCGTCGCCCGTCAGCGCGGTTTCTCCAAAGCGCTCAAATTGCGCGGCGGTCTGCAGCACCAACACGCCGCCGATGAATACCGCGGAGATCACGACGATTGGGAGCGAGCCGACGCCGATCAAATCCATTTGCTCGAGCGTGTCGGTCCAGTAATGCGGTGGTGTCAAGACGTTCGCCACCGACTGGATGGCCAGCAACGAATAATCCTGCACGGCAAGAATCTGGCGCTTCAGTGCGTTCCCTAACACCAAAGGGACAGATGGAGTTCCGCTGTCTTCGGGCATCGTCTGAGACGCCGGCTGGCGAGCCTCAGCCGAGTCTGCAAAAGCGTATCGTCCGCTGCCGCCCGCGTCAAGCAAACATCACGACCTGGCAAACATCACGACCTGAATCCAAGTTGAACTAACCAGCTTGGCTGTGCCTGTCGCTGGGATAGCTGTGTCTCGATGGACCTTCCAGGCCGAAGCATGTCCATGGCAGCTTTACGACCGCGATTGCGCACGGTAGAATCTTTCGTTTGTCCAAGAAGGCGAGCGACGACTGAACATGCTGCGATACGTCACTGCCGGGGAATCTCACGGGCAGGCGCTGATGACCTGGATTTCCGGTCTGCCCGCCGGCATTCCTGTCGATGTCGGGTTTGTCGGACGCGAGTTGCACCGGCGTCAATTGGGATACGGTCGCGGCGGGCGCCAACGCATCGAAAAGGACCAGGCGGACATTCTCGCCGGCGTGCGCCACGGGAAAACGATCGGCGCGCCCATTGCAATCCGGATCGAGAACCGCGACTGGAAGAATTGGGCAGAGGCGCTACCGGTCGAGGACAGCGAAGGAGCGGAGGATCTCGAGCGCCATCTGACGGCACCGCGACCGGGTCACGCCGACCTCGCTGGAGCGCAGAAATTCAATTTTCACGACGCGCGGTACGTGCTCGAGCGCGCCTCCGCACGCGAGACGGCTGCGCGCGTGGCAGCCGGCGCATTTGCCAAATCGCTGTTGCGCGAGTTCGGCGCCGCCGTGTTGAGTCATACGATCGCCGTCGGACACGCGCGGCTCGAACGCGAGGCGACATGGGATGAAATCACAGCCGTGTGCCAGAACCTCGAATCGCCACTGCGATGTATAGACGCCGCCACCGAAGCTAAAATGAAAGCGGAAGTCGATCACGTGCTGCGAGCGGGTGACTCGGTCGGCGGAATTTTCGAAGTCGTCGCACGCGGGATTCCCCCCGGGCTTGGAAGCCATGCGCAATGGGACGAAAAGCTGGATGCGCGGCTCGCCCGAGCGGTCATGTCGATTCAGGCGGTGAAGGCCGTCGAGATCGGCACGGGCGTCGCAAATTCCAGAAGCTATGGCTCCGAAGTGCAGGACGAAATCGGCTATGACAAAGCGCGGAAAAGGTTCCATCGCTCGTCGAATCGCGCCGGCGGTCTCGAAGGAGGGATAACAAACGGCCAAGACATTGTGGTGCGCGGGTATTTGAAACCCATTTCCACGCTGCGCCGCCCGCTAACTACCGCCGACTTGAACACGAAGGAATCAGTCAGGGCTGCATACGAGCGATCAGACGTGTGTGTCGTACCGGCCGGCGGAGTCGCGGGCGAGGCGATGGTCGCGCTCGAACTCGCCGGAGCACTTCTTGAGAAATTTGGTGGAGATTCGCTCGAGGAGACGAGAAGGAATTTCGACGGATATCAAACACAGTTGGACAATTTCTAGGACCCAGACAAGCAATGATTCATCCGATAGTGAAATACGGTGACCCGGTGCTCGAAACGCCGGCAAAAACGATAGCTAAATTTGACGACGAATTCCAGTTGCTTGTGGGGGACATGTTCGAGTCAATGTACGCGGCTCAGGGCGTTGGATTGGCCGCTCCGCAAATCGGGATCGGCTTGCGCGTCGCCGTGATTGACGTTACTAACGGGAAAAATCCGGAAGCCAAGATCGTCTGCGCTAATCCGGAAATTATTCACGCGGAGGGTGAGCAGCGCGAGGAGGAAGGATGCCTCTCGGTCCCGGGTTTCCGCGGATATGTCGTCCGGCCCCAATACGTCACCGTGCGAGCGCAAGATGGCGCCGGAAAGGAATTTGAAATGCGCAGTGAAAGCCTTCTCGCACGCGCCTTCTGCCACGAAATTGACCACCTCAACGGACTCCTCTTTATCACCCACCTTAGCATGCTGAAGCGCGACATGATCAAGCGCAAAATCCGCAAACTGAAGAAAGCTGGTGAGTGGTAGGCCTGCCGTGTCGCTGCGAATTGTCTTCTGTGGTACCCCGGTCTTTGCCGTGCCTACATTGCGGCACCTGATCGCGCAGCCCGGTTTTCATATTGAAAGCGTCATCACGCAGCCGGATCGCCCCCGCGGACGGAACCAGGAGATTTCGGTTTCTCCAGTTAAGGCTGCCGCGATCGAAGCCGGCATTCCCGTTTATCAGCCGGAGAAAATCAAATCCGAGGATGCCCAAGTGTTTTTGAAGCGCGTGACGCCGGACATCGTCGTGATCATCGCGTACGGCCAGATCATTTCGAGGCCCCTGATCGAAATCCCGCGGCTCGGCTGGATCAATCTGCACGGATCACTCTTGCCGCGTTATCGCGGCGCGGCGCCCATTAACTGGGCAATCGCAAATGGCGAGACGCACACCGGACTGACGACGATGCAGGTCGATGCAGGTCTCGACACGGGGCCGATACTGCTGAAGCATGAAATCGATATCGGTCCGGATGAAACCGCGCCCGAGCTAGCCGCCCGGCTTGCCGAATCGGGTGCCCCCCTGGTGACAGAAACGCTACACAAACTGGCGAGAGAAGGGATTACGGCCACTCCGCAGGACGATTCACAGGCGACATTCGCGCCGTTGCTGACGAAAGAAGATGGAAAAATCGACTGGTCGCTTGCGGCGCAAAAAATCTACAACCGCATTCGAGGGCTACAGCCGTGGCCTGGAGCATTCACGTCATTTCGCGGGAAGAATTGTCACGTCTGGGGGAGGCCGGTCACGCAACAGCCGCTATACGCAGAGCCTGGAACGCTCTCGGCGCAGGGCCAGGACTTTCTGGTGGCGTGCGGGGAGACAACGGCACTACGTTTGGAATCTGTGCAACTCGAAGGTCGCAAGCGGGTCAGCGCCCGGGAATTCGCAAATGGCGCGCGCCTGGTGCCCGGCGAGCGCTTCCTCTACTAGGGCAATGCGGTCCCCAGCATCGCGATGTGGCCCGAGCGAAAATGCGGCCATAGCTCAGGCCTTGCCTTGCACGCGGCGACAACCCGGTTTTTCGTTTCGCGCCGGGCTTCGAGGTATCCTGATCGATCCGAATATGGCCGTAACAGCCGCCAGACACATAGCGTTCCGGGTATTGCGCCGCGTCGAGGCAGAGGGCGCCTTCGCGAGTGACCTGCTGCATGCCGAACTGGGCACGGACGTAAAGCCTGCAGATGCTGCCCTTGCAACCCAGCTCACGATGGGTGTGCTGCGCTGGCGGCGCATGCTCGATTTTCTGCTCGAGCGGCAGACCAAGAAGCCCGTTGCGCAACTCGACTTGCCCGTGGCCCTCGCACTGCGAATGGGGCTATACCAACTTCGGTTTCTGAGCCGCATTCCGCCGCGAGCAGCCGTAAACGAATCAGTGGAACTGGTCAAGCTCGCACGGAAGGCTTCGGCTTCCTCGCTGGTGAATGCGCTTCTGCGGCGAGCTGCCGCAGAGCCCAGCACGCCTGCCGAGAATTTCCTGCCTGCGAATATTTCGACGGCCGAACGACTGGGAATCTTGCACTCGCATCCGACCTGGATGGTCGAGCGGTGGATTTCACGCCTCGGCGAGGGCCGAGTGCTCCGGTTGCTCGAAGCAAACAATCAGACACCGCGACTGACGTGCGCCCTGCATCACCTCGATCGCCGCCGCGAAGTCATCAGCGAGATCGAGGGAGCCGGCTTGCGCGTGGAGCCGGGCCGTTTGCTCAAGACGGCCTTCGCCGTGAGCGGCGGAAGCCCAGTCCGAACCGGCGCGTTTCGTGTGGGAAGTATTTCGATTCAGGACGAAGCGGCTCAGATGGTACCGCTTTTGCTCGGCGTGCAAGCCGGCGACCGCGTGCTCGATCTATGCGCCGCGCCGGGAGGAAAAACCCCGGCTCTCGTGCGGGCCTCGGGAAGCAAGGGACTCGTCGTCGCCGCAGACCTGCATGCCCATCGACTGCGGGCCATGTATGCACAACTGCAACGGCTCGGTCTGCGTGGGGCACATCTGGTTGAGCTCGATGCAACCAAGGCCCTTCCCTTTCGAGCGGATTTTGAAGGAATTCTTCTCGACGCCCCGTGCTCTGGCACGGGCACGCTCGCGCGTCACCCGGAAATTCGCTGGAGGCTCCGGCCCGAACAGCTCGCCGAACTTCATCGCCTACAGACCGAGCTGCTCATGACCGCGATCGGGCATCTCGCGCCCGGGGGAACGCTTGTATATTCCACTTGCTCGATCGAGCCGGAGGAAAATGACGCGGTCCTGACCGAAGCGCTGCGCATCGACCGAACCGTCCGGCGAGTGGCGGCGAGCGAAGCAGCCAAAGTGTTAGGGCCCTATCTGCTGCCGGGAATCGAAGTGACAGAATTGTTTGATCCGATCGGGCAATTCAGGACACTTCCGGGTGAGCAACCAACGGATGGATTCTTCGCGGCGATCTTAAAGAAGAGCAAATGATGGACGAGGGGTAAGATTTCAGATTCGTTCCGTGCAGCTGAAGCAGGCGGCGAACCAGAGATCATCGATCACGACCAGTGATCTTATAAATATCTCCAGACGATTACCGTACAAGTACAAGCGCATGGAACTCCCATCGGAGACGCTCGCGCACCGGTTGAACCAGCGGATCGCCGTCGCAGTCTTTGTCGCCGATCTGTCGCTCTGGCGTTTCGCGGAGGAATCGCTCCTGAGGCGTGGGTTCAACCCGGCGGCTAGATCCGGCATTCGCAGGCCAGGCGCAAGGCGAGAGTAAGCCCGGGAGGTTCTGCGATGGTCACAAGAGAGCTCGGCCAGCTTTTGCAGCAGCCGCGTGAGCGCCCGGAACGCCGCCACGCGCTAAAAACGACAAGGACAGGTTTGATAGCGCGAATAATGAGGAGGAAGGGAGGTGTCAAGCAGCGCCGGTGGGTTAGATCGAAAACACACCGTTCCGCGCCGCACCTGCATCCGGTCAACTTGGCACCGTCAGCGGACCTAGGTGAGGTCTGCGCATCGGGTTGACTCTGTTTCGCACGGCTTCTAACCAAGATGCGGCTTACGCGTTTCTGAGACACCCTGCCGTCGTCAGCCACTCCTCACGGTGCACGAGTCAGGAATCTCGTGCTACGCTGTTTGACGGAGAAGCGAGACTATGACCCTGCGGGAGCGCCTGAACTGGATTCTCCGGATGGCGCTCGTGCTGTTCATATTGGCGTCGGTGGCGTTTCTGAGCGCGCTGACGGCGATGCGTTTTGCGGTCCAGGGCCGGGAGGTGGTCATTCCAGACCTGGTCGGGAAGGTGGCCGGCGAAGCGCAGCAGATGCTCCAACTACGCGGCGTGGGAATGAAGGTCGAGGGCCGTATTTATAGCGCCCTGTCGGTTGACACCGTGGTGCGCCAGAGTCCGCCGCCCAATATGAGCGTAAAACGGGGCCAATTCGCGCACGTCGTATTAAGCCTCGGCCCGCAAAAGCAGACGATTCCGCAGCTTGAGCAGAAGAGTTTGCGAGCCGCACGAATTGAGCTGCTGCAGAGCGCCATGCAAGTGGGAGAAGTCTCCAGCCTCTACTTGTCCGGCTGGCCGATCGACACAGTCATCGAGCAAGCCCCGGCAGCAGGGACAACCGACGTGACAAGTCCGCATGTCGACCTGCTCGTTTCGCTCGGAGCCAGGCCCCCTGCATTCCTGATGCCGGAACTTACCGGCCTTTCGGTCAACGAAGCGGAGTCGAGGCTCAGCGCCGCCGGGTTGAAAGTCTTAAAGCTTACGCCTTCTTCCGTTCCAGGGACGCCGCACAACGTCGTCGTCGCGCAAACGCCGCCCCGAGGAAAGAAGCTCGACGCGAGCACCGCGATCGAACTGCAGTTCGCCGAGTAGGCTCGTGAGGGCGAAGGCCAAACAGAGCTGCTGGCCACATCTCGCCAGGCGCGTGTGCTAGAATCGCCGAGGATGTCATGAGTCACGCACGGATCGAAATCGCGCCGTCTATCCTGGCCTCAAACTTCGCCCGACTGGGCGAGGAGGTCGGCAAGGTCGAAGACGGCGGCGCGGACCTGATCCACGTCGATGTGATGGACGGTCACTTTGTGCCGAATATCTCTATCGGAATTCCCGTGGTTGAGGCACTGCGCAAGGCAACCCGCTTGCCCCTCGACGTGCATCTCATGATCGAGCAGCCGGAGCAGTACATCGAAGACTTCGTTCGGGCCGGTGCAGGTCGCGTGCTGGTGCATCAGGAAGCGACGGTGCACCTGGACCGGGCGCTCGCGATGATTCGCGAGGCCGGTGCGCAGGCGGGCGCGGCGATCAATCCGGCGACGCCGGTGTTGATGTTGACAGACGTCCTTGACAAGGTGGACACGGTACTCGTGATGTCGGTAAACCCCGGATTCGGGGGACAGAGATTTATCTCCAATGCGATTGAAAAAATACGCCAGCTGAATCAGTGGCGTACACGTTATAATGCTGGCTTCCGGATCGAGGTCGATGGGGGAGTCGATCTGGAAAACGCGGCTGAATTGGCGCACGCCGGTGCTAACACGTTCGTTGCAGGGACTTCGATCTTTCACACGTCCGATCCGGCCGAAGCGACGCGTCAGATGCGGAGACTCGCAACGGAAGCTATAAGTCAAAAAGTCTGATGCCCAGTCCAATGGCAGGGATCCCTTGAAAAATCGCCGTTTCCTAACAGCAATGCTGGGCCTCTCGCTCGCTGGATCGGTCTGCGTGAACGCCTCCGGCCAGCAGAAGAACTCGAACAAGTCGAAGAAAGGCCATACCGCCGATCTCAACGCGTCAGCCGAGCCTGACAAGGTGCTCTATGACCGCGCGATGAGCGACATAAAGCGCGGCAGGTATACCGAAGGGCGACTGAGCCTGCAAACCCTGATCAACACCTACCCGGACAGCGAGTACCTCGCCAAGGCGAAACTCGGAGTCGCCGACTCTTTCTACAAGGAGGGTGGCACGTCGAGCATGACGCAGGCTGTCCAGGAGTACAAAGACTTTATCACTTTCTTCCCTTTTCTCGACGAAGCCGCTTACGCCCAGATGCAGGTCGGCATGGCCCACTACCGGATGATGGAGAAGACCGACCGGGACAAAAGCCAAGCCGCGGCCGCCGAGGACGAGTTCCAGGCCTTTCTGTTGAAATATCCGCAGAGCCCACTGTTACCGAAAGCGGAACAGTCGCTGCGCGATGTGCAGGAGGTTTTGGCCGACGGCCAGTACAAGGTCGCGCGATTTTATTACCTCAAGCAGGACTACCGCGCCTCGGCGGCACGTCTGGTGGAGCTAACCGAGCGTTACCCTCTCTATAGCCAGAGCGATGAAGCGTTGTGGATTCTGGGAGATGTGTATTCCCGGGCAAAGCAGGCATCGAAAAATGAAGACGACAAGAACCACTGGGCGGATCTGGCGGCGCAGTGCTATGCCCGGATTGTTCGGGACTATCCGTTGTCGAAACTGGCGGGCGGTGCGAAGTCCCGCTTGACCGCAATGGGAATGCCCGCTCCCGCGGCCGATCCCAGTGCGCTCGCGCGGCTGCAGAAAGAGCAGCTATACCGCAGGGATAATCGCCAGCACGCCATGCTGAGAATGCCGTTGCGGTTAGTCAAGTCCTCTCCCGACGTCTCTGCGGCAGCACATAGCGGAGAACCGAACCTGAAGCCGCCTGACGATGCCATTTCGGCGACCGAGATTCTGAAGCCCGGTGCGGCAGGGCCTTCTTTTAACGTCGCAGCACGGCCGGCGGCAGCCGGAGAAGACAGCAGCGGCGACACGACGGCAGTCCTGGCAGTCCCAGCAGAATCGTCCAGCTCTCTCCCGACAACGGACACCGCGGTTCAAATCCTCGATGCACCGACGGCCCCCTCTGGCGGATCGCCGGCGAGTTCTGCAACCGGGCCGCCGGGAGATCCTCCACCGGCGAATGCGCCTGCTTCTAATTCCGTTGCACCCTCTGCATCATCGTCAGATACCACCGCCCAAAGCGGGGCGGCTGTCACTGCCCAGTCGATATCGGGCACCACCGGAGTTGCTGGCGGTCAACCTGAGAAATCCAAAAACGACCCCAAGACCGAGTCAACCAGCAAGAAGAAAAAGGGCGTGCATAAGCT
>Ga0209526_10002510_pt1 | contig 12373 bp, 11 predicted proteins | sample JacPinW_OM2H0_M1_FD_188566 | JGI IMG/M metagenome (GOLD analysis project Ga0209526, IMG submission 188566) | Forest soil microbial communities from Algoma, Ontario, Canada - Jack Pine, Ontario site 1_JW_OM2H0_M1 (SPAdes) (version 2) | ecosystem: Environmental > Terrestrial > Soil > Boreal...
GGCGCTGTGGGCACCCTTCGTTGTGGTCGGAGAAGGGGCGGCGAGGTGAGCGGCGGGGCCAAGCGCATTTAAAACCGAACTAACCCCGTCGGGGGCGGCAAATGAGCATAGATGAGGCCAAGGGGGTTTTACTCTCTGGACGATGATGGCCGGAACCGCGCGGTAGGGGCGCGCGCATTTCCGCGAAATTCGGAAAACTTTTTTTGTTTGGGCCCTCGCCCTCAAAAATCACCGCGGAATTCATGGGGGCGGGGCTCCGATGAGGATTTTGGGTTCGATAAGAACGATTATCGGACGTAATCGCCTGGCGGGTCAGAACCCGTCGCACTCGCGGCATAAACGATAGATGTTGAATTGCGCGACCCAATAAGCGCCGTAAGCCATTCCAGCCCGATGCCAGTTGGCCTGCGGCGCCTTGATGCTGCACCGACGCGCGTCGCATAATTCGCATCGGTGGTCGGCACCGCCTATCGCCTGATTCAGCGCGGAACGTATGCCGCATGCCCGCAATGCCGATGAGCCGTAGCATCCCCGGCCTGCTCGACGAGCTGGCGGCACGCTTCCCAAAGCGAGAGGCGCTGGTGGGGGGCGGGCGACGCTACACCTATGCAGCGCTGCGCGAGGAGGTCCGCGCCTTCGCGAAAGGGCTGCACGCGCTAGGAGTCCGAAAGGGTGACACGGTCGCGATCCTGATGGGCAACAAGCCCGAATGGATCATCGCGGACCTCGCGATCTGCTCGCTCGGCGGCATCATGGTCGCGGTCAATACCTGGGTCACACCCCGCGAGCTCGGCTACGTCCTCGCACATTCCGACGCGACCACGCTGATCGCAAGCGACCATTTTCTCAAATACGATTACTTCGCAATGCTCGAGGACCTCGAGCCGCTTGCGCATTCGACGCCACGGCTTGAACTGATCATCCATGTGGGCGCGCGCTCGTACCATAGTTCCATTTCGTTCGACGATGTCTACGCGCGCGGCGGCACGGTGCCGGATACTGAGATCGAGCGCGCTACGCGCGCCATCGACCCGAAGGACGTCGCCTATCTTCTTTACACTTCAGGCTCGACCTCGACGCCGAAGGGTGTGCTGCTTCAGCATTTCGCGCTGATCGAAAACATGTGGCACATCGGCGAGCGCATGCATGTCACCGAGCACGACCGGCTCTGGCTGGCCGTATCGCTGTTCTGGGGGCTCGGCTGCGAGAACGCATTGTTCAATCTGCTGACCCACGGTGGCTGCGTGGTGCTGCAGGAAAGCTTCGAGGCGGGCGAGGCGTTGCGCATCATCGGTGCGGAGGGCTGCACGCTGTTCTATGGGACTCCAAACATGGCGCAGGCGCTCAGCGAGCACCCCGACCGGCATGAGCACGATCTATCGAGCCTGCGTTCGGGCGGCACGGTCGGCACGCCCGAACAGATCAAGCGCATCGTCGATCTTGGCGCCCGCGAAATCTGCAATATCTACGGCCTGACCGAAACCTATGGGAACTGCACCGTCACGGACGCGGCGGAGTCGCTGGACATTCGGCTCGCCAGCGTCGGCTGTCCGCTTCCCGGTGTTGATCTGCGCATCGTGGATCCCGAGACCGGCAAAGCGCTGCCGCAAGGCGAGGTCGGCGAGATTCGCGTCAAGGGCTATGTGACCGTCGGCTATTACAAGGATACGGACAAGAATCGCGCGTCCTTCGATGCGGGCGGCTATTTCATCACCGGCGATCTTGGCTTCCTCGATGCCGAGGGGCGACTGTATTTTCGCGGGCGCATCAAGGAAATGATCAAGACTGGCGGCATCAATGTTGCTCCGGTCGAGGTCGAAGAGACGTTGATGGCGCATCCGGCCGTCAAGCTGGCATGCGTTACCGGCGTTCCGGACCCGCGGCGCGACGAGGTGATCGCCGCGGTCATCGTGTGCCGGTCGGGGCAGAGCGTCGAGGAAGCCGACCTTCTGGCGCATTGCCGCCGCCTGCTTGCGGCCTACAAGATTCCTCGCCTGGTGAAGTTCGTCAGCGAAGCGGAGTTGCCCCTGACGGTCACTGGCAAGCTCCAGAAGAATCGCCTGGTGGAGTTCTTCACACGCGGCACGTGAGATCAATCGGTGGAGAGGTTATGGTCGAAATTGCATGCGTCGCGCACACCCAGGACGTTCTCGGCGAGGTCCCGCGCTGGCATGTGATTGAGCGTGCGCTCTATTGGATCGACGCATTCAAGCCGGCCATTCATCGTCTGGACCCCACAAGTGGAGGGCTCGAAAGCTGGACGCCACCGGAAAAGCTCGGCTCGTTTGCGCCGCGCGTGGGCGGAGGATTATTGATTGCCGGGCGGGGAGGCCTCGCTCACTACGATCCGGCGAGCGGAAGGCTCGATCGGATCGTCGATCCAGAGGCCGGCGGCGCGGTCAACATCTTGAATGACGGCCGCTGTGACGGGCACGGACGATTTTGGGTCGGCTCCATGAGCAAGACGATGGAGCGCGCGAGCGGCCTTCTCTATCGACTTGAGTGTGGACATTTGGACGCCGTCGACGACGGCATCTGGGTCGCGAACGGTGTGTGCTGGAGTCCGGACAATCGCCGGATGTATCTCGCCGACAGCCATGTGAAGACCATCTTCGTCTACGACTTCGATCTCGCTGCGGGAATGATCGGTCCGCGCCGCGTGTTCACGACCATGGACGATCGACCCGGCGTGCCCGACGGCTCGTCGGTCGATGCCGAAGGCTTTATCTGGAACGCGGTATTCGACGGCGGCTGCGTGGTGCGCTATGCGCCGGACGGACGAATTAGCCGGACGGTGCAATTGCCGGTCAGCCGACCAACTGCTTGCACGTTCGGGGGCGCCGACCTTGCGACGCTTTACGTTACGACGGCGCGGTTCCGCATTGCGCCGGACAAGCTCGCTGCCGAAGCCCATGCCGGTGGTCTGCTGGCGCTGGATGTCGGGGTGAAAGGTCTGCCGGAGCCGCTTTATTCCGGCTGACGTCTCATGGCGCGACGATGTGAAAACCGTGCAGTGTCAGTTCCTCGTCGATGTCGGCGAACACGACTTCGACCCGTTGCCCGATTTGAATCTTTCGGTCGCCGGCGCCGACGATGTGCGAGGTGAGCCTTGGTCCCTCGTCTAGCTCGACCTGCACGACGTTGTACGGCGTTTCATCCTTGAACGCCGGGAACCACGCCTTGTGAACAATCGTCCATGTGCTGATGCGCCCGCGGCCGGACGCTGCCTGCCACACGAGCTCGTCGGAGAAGCAGAACGGGCAGACGGGTCCAGGCGGCAGATGCGGCTTGCCGCACGCACGGCAGGTAGGCAGCATCAGGCGATGCGCGCGGCAGCCCTGCCAGAACGGCTCGTTGTCCGGGCCGATACGTGGCCGTGGCTTTTTATAAGATGTCATCGGTGCGGTTTCCTTACGCAGTGAGGATAACCGAATCGCCCCATGCGGTGCCCCATTGCAGCACGGCAGCGTTAGCGATCTGGCTCGCCCCAGCGGTGCCGCGCAATTGCCTGACCATTTCGCAAATCGAGTTCCATCCGGCGACATGGGCTTCCGACAGGAGGCCGCCCGATGTGTTGACAGGCAGCGCGCCGCCGAGCTCGATCCGTCCGCCCTGGATCCACGCCGCAGCCTCGCCCGCTCCGCAATAGCCGAACCTTTCCAGCGCGAACATGACCAGCGGCGAGAACGCATCATAAGTGTAGAAGCCCTGCACGTTCTCGCGCGCCACGCCGGCTTGCGCGAACACTTCAAGGTCGAACGGCCGTGCCGCCGAGCGGCGGGCGGACTGCTGATTGATGCCGAGACTGCGCGGCGCAAATATGAACTCGTCCCGGCCGGAACGGGTTCCTTGCATGCCGATGATGCGTACCGGCTTCTGGCGCAAATCACGCGCGCGGTCGCTGCGCGCGATGAGGACTACCGCCGCGCCGTCGCTGATCAGGCAGCAATCGAAGAGCCGAAGCGGATCGACCACCATCCGTGCTGACTGATGCGCCGCAAGGGTGAGCGGCTCCCTCATGATCGCACGCGGATTTCTCAGTGCATGGTTGCGCATCGCAATCGGCACCGCGGCAAGCTGGCTGCTCGTTGCGCCGTAGAGATGCATGTAGCGCTGCATGGCGATCGCGGCGCCGCCCGCCGGCGCGGTGAGGCCATAGGGCGGCGCCTCACCATGGGTGCCCCCTTCTTCGCGGTTACCTTCGATGTCACTGGGACCGCCGAGGAACCCGCGCTCGCGCGTGAAGCTCACGGCGGTCACGCACGCGATAACGTCGGCAAGGCCGGCGGAAACCGCAAGCGCCGCGTGCTGGAGTGCGTTGGTGACGAAACGCCCGTGCAGCCATGATTGGTTGACGTAGCGGATCTCGAGCCCGAATCCTTCGGCGATGCGGTCGTAGTCGGGCCCCAGCGGCCAGCCGAGATGGATCGAGAGGCCATCCACGTCGCTTCGTTGCAGCCCGGCATCGGCAAGGGCGTTCTTGAACGCCGTCGCGGCAAGGCGCAGCTGGCTGTCGGCAAGGCCACGCCCGAATGTGCTGCAGCCGATGCCGACGATGGCCGCGTCGATGTTCATGTCGTCACCCGTTCGGGCGCAACACGATCCGCCCGGCGGCCTTGCCCGCCTCGACCAGGGCATGCGCCTTGGCGGCTTCCTCGAGCGGCAGCGCCATGGAAATGATCGGCTTGACCGCGCCGCGCGCGACCAGCGCAAGGCAATCTTCGAGCTGCTTGCGCGTGGTGCTGGTCGCGCTCAGCATCGACACGCTCTTGAGGAACAACTGTGCCGGATTGAACGGCACGAACTGGCCTGTCAATTGACCGATCATGATCCAGCGGCCGCCAATCCCCAAGCTGCGGCGGATCGGATCAAACAGCTGGCTTCCGACATTGTCGATCGCGACATCGACGCCTTGGCCGCCTGTCGCGTTCTTCACCGCGCCGGAGAAATCCTCGCCGCGTCCGTGCACGATCACCTCGTGAGCGCCGAGCGCGCGGATCCGATCGGCCTTCTCTGGAGAGGTGGTCTGCGCGACGACATAAGCTCCAACGAGACGGGCGAGCTGCACCGCGTGCATGCCGAGCCCGCCGCCGGCGCCGGTCACCAGCGCGCTTTCTCCGGCCGCCAGCCGGCCGACCTCGCGGATGGCATTGAGGATGGTACCGACGGCGCAGGCCACGATCGACGCCTCCTGCAGCGCCACCCCCTCAGGCACGAGCGCAACGTTGTCATCCTCGATCGCGACATATTCCGCATAGCCGCCGACGAGACCCCAGTCGCCGGTGAACTTGCGGTCCGGACACAACGGCTCTCGCCCGCTCCGGCAGTGACGGCAGGTGCCGCAGATGTGATAGCGTTGGACAGTCGCCACGCGATCGTTCTTGCGGAAAGCACGCACGTCACGGCCGACCTCGATCACGGTCCCGGAGATTTCGTGCCCAAGGATGCACGGCATCTGCACGCCAAATTTCAGCGTGCCGTTGCGCGTGACGACGTCGTGAAAGCACACGCCGCACGCATCGACTTTGATGACCACATCTTTCGACCCAGGCGTCGGATCGGGAATCTGTTCGATCTTGAGGACATCGGTGCCGCCCGGAACGCGCACCACCATCGCTTTCATTGATGTGCCTTCCGCGGCTTGAATTTCAACAGGGTTACATCCGACGTGATGTCCTCGAACACGGCCTCGACCGGGAGCCCGATGCGAAGCGCGGCGGCCTCAACGCCGACCGGATTGGAGAACAGCCGGACGCCGCAGTCGAGCCGCACCTGGATCACCGTGTACGGCACGTCGAGACCATCGAAGTAGGCTCGGTGAAAAATACACCACGTCTCGATGATGCCGGTCGGTGCGACCGCATGCCACTCGGATGTCTCCGAGCGGCATTGCGGGCAGAACCGCGTGGCGGGAAAACGACATGCGCCGCAATTCCCGCAGCGCTGGACGCGCACCTCGCCATGGCGAAGCGCCCGCCAGAAAGGCTGGTCCGGTCCATCGACGGTCGGCAAAAGCCTCACGATGGATCCCTGCCATAGATGATCGAGGTCACGACCGGTGCAGCCGCCATGTAGTGGGCGAACGCGCAGTCCTTCACCTGGCGCTCGCCGCACGTGCCCCGAATTTGCAGCACCGCCTCGAGATTGAGTGCCCAGCCTTGCATGTAGGACTCGGACAAATGGCCGCCCGATGTATTTGTCGGATAGCGCGCGCCGAGCGCAAGATGACCTTCCGCGGCGAATGACCCGCTCTCGCCCTCGCCGCAATAACCGAAGCCCTCGAGCGAGAAGAGCACGGTCGGCGTGAAGTTGTCGTAGATCATGAGCGCCGACATGTCATTGCGACTTACTCCGGCCGCGCGGAAGCTCGTGGCCGCCGCCTTGCGCATGGGCTCGCGCCAGAAATCGTCAGGTGGAAAACTCGAGGCCGCCAGCGCCGTGGCCATGCCGCAACCGCGTACATGGACGGGTGGTTGGGCGAGGTCACGCGCGCGCTCGCCGGAGGTGAGGATCAGCGCTACGCCGCCGTCGTTGATGAGACAATAGTCGAGCAGACGCAGCGGCTCGCAGATGTAGCGCGATGCATGATAGTCGGCGAGGGTGAAGGGGTTGCGCATCACTGCCGACGGATTGAGCGCCGCGTGGTCGCGAAATGTCTTCGACACGGTGCCGAGTTGATCCGCAGTCGTGCCGTAAAGCTCCATATGGCGGCGGGCCATCATCGCATGGAATGCGCCGGGCGAGGTCATGCCGTAGGGAAACCATTGCCCGCTGCCGCCGCTGCCGTAGGTGTCGCTCGCCCCGCCATAGCGATCTCCCCCCGAGCGGCCGTTGTTGCCGTAGACGAGAGCGACAATTGTCGCGAGGCCGTCGCGGATAAGTGCGGCGCCTGTCGCGATGCAAATGCCGCAGAAGCGACCTTGACCTGGAGTGATGCTCACATAGGAGGGGTTCAGTCCCGCGATCTCGCAGAAGCGCTGATAATCGGGAATGCGGTTGACAATCAGGCCGTCGATATCCTCGAAACGAAGGCAGGAATCGGCGAGCGCCTCCTTCAGCGCCCAAAAGCCGAGCTCATAGGCATCGTATTCCGGCAGCTTGCCGTAGCGTGTGTGCCCCACACCGACGACCGCGACGGATCCTGAGCGGGCCATTGGTTTCCTTCCCTTGAGGGGCGGCAGCGCGCCGAGCATCGATCATGTCCACCCGGCTTGCCAAGGGGAGGGGTGGATGATGACTTGCCATCGCCGTCGTCACCCCCGCATAGTTACGCTCTCATGGGTTTCGTTCCTGCTGCCGCAATTCGCTCATGTCCAAGGCGATTCCGGCGTCGGTGACGCTGCGCCAATGGAATGCTTGCGTGCCGTTTCGCCTTTGTTTCGGATTTTCCCGACGGGCTGACCGGGAGCGCATGAAATGACATCGCTCGGCACTTTCATCGAGATTTTTCTCCAAGCGCTCATCGCCGGCATCCTGATTGGAGCCATCTACGGCCTGATGTGCGTCGGGCTTGGAATCATCTTCGGCGTGATGCGCGTCATCAATTTCGCTCAGGGCGAGTTCCTGATGCTCGGCATGTACTTCACCTTCTACCTCGTCGTCGGTTTCAACATGCTGTCGTTTCTGGGACCGGTCGTCGGGCCCTATACCGGCGCGTTGCTTGCGGGCCCGGCGCTGTTCGCCGTCGGCTACGTGCTTCACCGCTTCCTGATTTCGCGCGTGACCGGCGTCAGCGTCGCCGGAACCGAGGGCGAAGGGCATTACGCGCAGCTCATTCTCACCCTCGGCCTCGCGCTCGTCCTGCAGAACGGCGGCCTCATCCTGTTCGGCTCGACGCCGCAATCGGTACGCACGCCCTTGTCCGCGCGCGCCTGGGAAATCCCGCTGCTCTACGATGCGAATGCCTCGCTTTTCCTCAACAAGGCACGGGCCGTCGCCGGCGTTGTGTCGGTCGTGGTCGCGGTCGCGCTCTATTGGCTGATCAATCGCTCGCGGCTCGGCAAGACGCTTCGCGCGGCGGCCGACAATGCTGCGGCCGCCATTTACATGGGCATCGACGTCGATCGCGCCTACCGCATCGCGTTCGGCATCGGCATCGGCATTACTGCCATCGCAGGCGGCCTGGTCGCCACCTACAATCCGTTCCAGCCCTATATCGGTCTCGACTTCGTCATCATCATGTACGCGGGCGTGGTGCTCGGCGGGATGGGCAGCATTCTCGGCGCGTTCTGGGGCGGAATGACGATCGGGCTGGTCCAGCAGCTCTCCACGCTCGTGCTGCCCACCCAGCTGCAGAACGCCGCCATCTTCGTGGTCTTCCTGCTGATCGTAATGGTTCGCCCGCAGGGCCTGTTCGGCCGTGCCACGGAGCGCGTTTGAGCATGCGGGCACGCCGAAAGCTGATCGCGCCCCTGCTCGTGATCGCGATCGTGGCAATGGCCTGGATCGGCCTCGGCATGATCGTGACCAATTCCTATTACCAGCTGATGCTCACCCTGGTGCCGATCTGGGCGGTGATGGGCCTCTCCTGGAACCTGCTCAGCGGCTATACCGGCCTCATCTCGTTCGGGCACGCGGCTTTCTTCGGGCTCGGCGCCTATACGGTGACGATTGCACTGGTGCAGTTCGACATCACGCCGTGGATCGGCATTCCGCTCGGCATGGTCGTTGGGACGGTCGCCGGTATCGTAATCGGCTATCCGACCTTCCGACTGCGCGGCCATTACTTCGCTCTCTCCATGCTCGCCTATCCGATGGCGTTGCTCTACGTATTCGTGTGGCTCGGGTACCAGGAAGTCCCGCTGCCGATGAAGCGCGAGGCGCCGGGCTTCTACATGCAGTTCTCCGACTATCGGGTGTACATCGCGCTCGCCGTCGGCCTTCTCGTCGTGTCGCTCCTGATCTCGCTTGCAGTCGAGCGGTCGCGCTTCGGCATGTCGCTTACCGCCATCAAGCAGAACGAGCCGGCCGCGGAAGCCGCCGGCATCGACACGCTCGCCTGGAAGATGCGCGCAATCATGCTCAGCGGTGCAGTCGCAGCGGCGGCGGGCGGGCTCTACGCGGTGGTTCTCCTCGTCGTAACGCCGGACAGCGTGTTCGGGATGCTCACGTCGGCGCAGGCGCTGATCGTCGCCCTGTTCGGTGGCGTCGGCACCCTCTGGGGGCCGCTGATCGGCGCTGCGATCTTGATTCCATTGAGCGAGACGCTCCAGGCGCAGCTCGGCGACGTAATCCCGGGCATTCAGGGGGTCGTCTACGGCATCGCGATCATCCTCGTCGTGCTGCTCGCCCCCGAAGGGATTTTCTGGCGCGTGCGCGATCGGCTCCAGCGTTCACAGGCAGCCGGCGCAGCGCCCATGACACCGGTTGCACCGCCCATTGCGGCGCTGGCGCCGGGGCAGGCTTCGTCGCGCAACCGCAGACCGATCCTGGCCGTGAGCGGGATATCGAAATCGTTCGGGGGCTTGCGGGCGGTTGTGAACGCGAGCTTCGAGGTTGCTGACGGCGAGATTGTCGGCATCATCGGGCCGAACGGTGCCGGCAAGACGACGCTGTTCAACCTCCTCAACGGGTTCCTGGCGGCGGACGGCGGCAAGGTCGTGTTCGCCGGCCGCGAGCTCATCGGCCTTAAGCCGAACCGCATCTGCCGGCTTGGGATCGGTCGCACCTTCCAGGTCGTGCGCGCCTTTCCGCGGCTCTCGGTGCTCAACAACGTCGTGGTCGGCGCCTACGCGACGACGACAAACGATCCGGACGCATTCGCGGCGGCGAGTGCGGCACTGGCGCAGGTGGGGCTGATCGGGCGCTCCGACGCCATCGCGGGTGGGCTCACCAACAAGGAGTTGCGGCTGATGGAGCTCGCCAGGGCGCTGGCGGGACGGCCGCGCCTTCTCCTCATGGACGAGCCGCTCGCCGGTCTCGCCAGCCAGGAGATCGAGGATATGCTCGTGGTGATCCGCGCGCTCGCGGCGCAGGGCATGACCGTCGTGATCATCGAGCATACGATGCGCGCCATGGTGCGGCTCGCCGAGCGCTTCGTTGTGCTCGACCATGGCGCCATCTTGGCAGTCGGCCAGCCGAGTGAGATCATCAACGACGAGGGCGTCATCGAGGCCTACCTCGGCAAGAAATGGGCGGCGATCCGTGCTCGCGGTTGAATCCCTCTCCGTCGCGTATGGCGGCTTGACCGCGCTCTGCGAAATTTCGCTCGCGGTGCGCGCGGGCCAGTTCGTGTCCATCGTCGGTCCCAACGGCGCCGGCAAGACGACGCTGTTCAAAGCCATTTCCGGCACGGTGTGCCCGAGCGGCGGCTGCATCCGCTTCGAGGAGCGCGATCTGCTCGCCGTCGCTCCGTCGCAGCGTGCCCATCTCGGCATCGCGCACGTTGCCGAAGGCCGCCAAATCTTCGGCTCGATGACGGTCATGGAAAATCTCGAAATGGGCGCCTATCCGCAAACCGGCCGGCGCGACTGGGGGCGCAATCTCGAGCGCATCTTCGCGATGTTTCCGATCCTCGCCGAGCGCCGCGGCCAGGCCGCCGGTACGCTTTCGGGTGGCGAGCAGCAGATGCTGGCGATCGGCCGCGGGATCGCGTCCTCGCCGCGGCTCTTGATGTTGGATGAGCCGTCGATGGGGCTCGCCCCGGTCGTCGCCGACCTGATCTTCGAGCGGATCAGCGACCTGCATCGCGACGGTCTCACCATCCTGCTGGTGGAGCAAAGGGTCGCCGAGGCGGTGCAATCGTGCGATTTCGGCTATGTTCTGGAGACCGGCCGCGTGGTGCTCGAAGGAACACACCAGACCTTGCTGTCGGATAACCGGATCAGAAGCTTCTATCTCGGCATGTGAAGAACCCCAAACCGTGGAGGAAAGCGATGTCGCAAAGACACAGATGGCTCACCGTATCCATGCTGAACATCGCGGCCGCCATTGCCGCGGCCGTGACGCCTGCCCCCGTTGCGGCGCAGCAGCCGAAGGAGGTCGAAGTTGCGCTGATCGTTCCGCTCTCCGGGCCGTGGGCGCGGCAGGGGGTGCTCGAGCGCATGGGCGCCGAAATGGCGATCGACGACATCAACAAGTCGGGCGGGATCAAGTCCCTCGGCGGGGCGAAGATGAAGCTCATCGTCCTTGACACCGGCGATTCCGCCGAGAAAGCCAAGAACGCGGCTCAGCGCCTCGTCGCCCAGAATCCGAGCGTCGTTGGCGGCATCGGGGCCTGGCTCAGCTCCTTCACGCTCGCGGTGACCGAAGTCACCGAACGCGCGGAGCTGCCATGGATCACCCTGTCCTATTCCGACGTGATCACCGGCCGCGGCTTCCGCTACGTGTTCCAGACCTCGGCGACCGGCGACCGCCAGTCCGAGCTCGCATTGCCGACGATCATGGAGCTGGCTGAGAAGTCAACCGGCAAGAAGCCGACCACGACCGGGGTCATCCAGGACAATACGGCCGCGCCGGTGAGCTTCATGAAGCCGATGCGCGCGGGCGGATTCGAGAAGGCCGGGCTCAAGGTCCTGGTCGACGAGATCTATACGCCGCCGCTGTCCGATGCGACGCCGCTCGTCTCTAAGGTACGCACGTCGCGTCCCGACTTCGTGTGGGTAATCTCCACCAGCATTCCCGACGATTCACTGCTAATGCAGAAGTTCGCCGAGATGGGAATCGGCGCCAACAAGCTGCCGATCGTCGGCAACGGCGCGCATTTCGGCGCTCCGGAGCTGCTCAAGGTCGCAGGCGCCGACGTGCTCGAAGGCGCCCTCATCACCGTCGCGAATTGGAGCAATGACAGCCAACGGGCGCTCATCGACGAGTTCAAGAAGCGCACCAGTGAGCCTTGGCTCACGCAGGACAGCCTGTGCGCCTATGGGCACGTGTGGATCCTGAAGGAGGCCGTCGAAAAGGCGGGCGTCGCCGACCGCAAGAAGGTCGCCGAGGCGATCCGGGCCATGGACACAAGCGAGGGCGCGGCGCGCTACTTTGCCGGCAACCACATCAAGTTCGACGACAAGGGCCGCCGGGTCGACGCGCCGCTGGTGATCTTCCAATGGCAGCAGGGCGTGCCGGTCACGGTCTACCCGCAGGGGCCGGGCACCGCCCAGCCGCGGTGGGCGTTGAAGTAGCGGCCGCGGCGGCAATTGCGCGTCATCGGGGTCCGGCCTCCGGCCGGCCCGAGCGCAAAGCGTATTCACGCGAGCATCCGTTCGAGCTCCGGCAGCAGATAACGTCGGAACTCGGGATAATTCTCCACCATCGGGAAATGGCCCATGCCGGTCATGACCGTGAAACGGGCGCCCGCGATGGCTTGGGCGACGGCGGCGGTCATCGCTGGGGTGCATGAATAGTCGTATTCGCCGGTGAGCAACGCGACGCGGCA
>Ga0209526_10002511_pt1 | contig 12370 bp, 10 predicted proteins | sample JacPinW_OM2H0_M1_FD_188566 | JGI IMG/M metagenome (GOLD analysis project Ga0209526, IMG submission 188566) | Forest soil microbial communities from Algoma, Ontario, Canada - Jack Pine, Ontario site 1_JW_OM2H0_M1 (SPAdes) (version 2) | ecosystem: Environmental > Terrestrial > Soil > Boreal...
TCTGGGCCTTCAGCCCGGCCTGCGCATATTGGTTGAGGAATTGCACGCCGGCGGCACCCGGATAGAACACGAAGATCGATTCCGCACCCGAAGCGCGCGCCTTGGAGAGTTCGGCCGAGAAATCGAGCTGGGTCGGCCACACCGTATATTCCTCGCCCTTGACCTCGCCCTTGAACGTGCTCTTGACGCCGGCCAGCATGTCCTTGCCGGCGGCATAGTTCGGGCCGATCAAGAATACCGATTTGACGCCCTTCTGGTTCATGTAGAGGCCCATGGCCTGCGGGGTCTGGTCGTTCTGCCAGGAGGTCGAAAACACGTAAGGCGAGCACAATTCGCCGGCGAGCTGCGAGGGCCCGGCATTGGCCGAGATCAGGAAGGTCTGGGTATCGACCGCGGTCTTCAGCGAGGCCAGCAGCACGTTCGACCAGATGTAGCCGGCGATGAAGTCGACCTTGTCGGACTGCACCAGTTTTTCGGTTTTCTGCTTGCCGACATCAGGCTTCTGCTGATCGTCCTCGTAGATCACTTCGACCGGCTTGCCGCCCATCTTGCGGCCGAGATGATCGAGCGCGAGCTCGAACGAGTTGCGCATGTCGTTGCCGATCACGGCGGTCGGGCCGCTGAAGGTCGAGACAAAGCCGATCTTGATGGAATCCCCGGCAAAAGCGGGTGATGTCAGTGCCAGCGCGGTCGCGCCAGCGAGCCAGAATGCCGTTCTCATACTCGATCCCCCTCCTCGTCTTTTCGAATGTCCCGCCAGCCAAGGTGACGCTGTTTTGTGCGCGAAATCGCTCGGCGGCAGCAAGCGCGAACCGCCGGCTCCCTCCTAGAACCTTCGGCTCATGCCTCCGCGGCCTGCACCATAGTTCGCAGCTGATACGGATGGCAAGAATTATAGTGCTGGTTGGGGGGCGGCACTTCGTAGGATACGGCCGGCCGGCCCTGGGATCAGATCAGATATTCGGCCCCATCGATGATGTAGGGCGCGTGCCGAAAATCGCGGATGGTCGCGACCTTGTCGGCGGACCACTGCAGCAGCACAAAATATTTGGGCCCCGCGCCGGGCTCGTTCGGATCGAACACCAGGATCGCGGGACGCTGTTCCACCAACCCCGGCACCAGGTGCCAGTCGGAGATCTGCGAATAGTTGCCAAAATACCTGGAAACCTCGGCCTTGCCGTTCAGGCGCGTCTTGTTCACGAGCTCGAGCCGCACATCGTCCGATATCATGGCGCGGATCGCGTCGAAATCGCGCGCGTTGAAATGCGCGACATATTTGCCGAGGCGATCACGATCGGCCTCCGACATCTTTGGCTGTGGCAGATCGTCCGGCTCATCCGCCAATTCGCGAAGCTGCGCGCGGCCGCGGTGCAGCGCCGCCTTCACCGCGGGCAGGCTGTAGTCCATCACCTCGCAGACTTCCTTGAGCGAGCAACCGAGCACGTCCATCAGGATGACGCTGGAGCGCTGGGCGACCGGAAGCCGCATGAAGGTGCGCAGGCTTGTGCTGGCAAACTCGTGAGCTGCGATGGTGTCGGCCGGATCGGCAATCATGTCCACCTCCTCGCCCGATTGCAGAGCTTGCTGCCGGTTGCGGCGCCGCAAAAAGTCCAACGCGGTGTTGTGAGCGATCCGGAACAGCCAGGCTTGCGGATTTTGCAGCGGGCCGGCGGATGCAAACGCCTCCACCGCCTTGATCATGGCATCCTGCAGCACGTCCTCGCCATCGATCACCGAGCCTGTCATGCGCGCGCAATAGCGATGCAGCTTTGGGCGCATCGCAACCAGCAAGCGGTCGATACTGTCGGTGGCCGACACTTCCGGGACCGGTCTCATTCTGCCTCAGGGTTCACCCAGCATGCGATAGTTGCCGACAATTGCAACGGCCCGGACCAGCGGCGGTTCGGCGCAGCGTTCGCGAACGCCGCTCTGGAACGCTTGAAACGCCGGCAGTTTTGTCAACCCACTGGTGCCGTCATCGGTCGTGGTCTCGACGAAATGGATGAACGTATCGTCCTCCAGACGCAGTGAAAGATAGCGGATGCCTTCCGGATGGGCGGCCTTCAACTCCGCAAACACCGCCGAGATCAGTTCGGCATTCTTCTCCGTCATGTCCGGCTTGGTCTTATACCTGATCAAGGTCTGTTTCATTATTTTCTCCATGATTGATTTCTCCGCGATTCAAGCGTCGAGCGAGATGATGCCGAGGTCGCCCTTCATGCCGAATGCCACGCCGGTCGCGTAGCGCGGATCGGTGAGGATCGACACGACGTGGTCGCCGACCTTGCGCGGCGGCATCGGCGCGCCGAAACCGGCGAGGAAGGCTTCGAGGCTGACGCCCTTGCTCCTCGCATAAGCCTCGGCCGCTTTGCGCCCGAGCTCGGTGTCGCCGATGATCTGTTGGGGGAGGATCGCCTGGAAACGGATGCCGAGATCGAGCCGTTGGGCCACATCGTTCGCGTAGTGCGCCATCAGCCACAACATCCGCTTGGCGCCGGCGTAGCTGCCGGAAAGTGGCGAGCCGTTCAGCGCCGCCCCGCTCGATGCGATGATCACGCGGCTGCCGCGCGGCAGGGGAAGGCGTAGCGCTTGCTGCACCCAGTGAAACCCGCCCCTGACGTCGACGTCCCACGCCCGGCTGAAGTCTTCCCAGCTGAGCTCGTGAAGCGGGCCCATCGGCGGCGTCGCGCCGGCGTTGAGCACCAGCACCGACGGTCGAACGTCCGAGAGAACGCCCCGCGCCAGCTCTTCATCGGTGACGTCGCCGCGAGCCACCTTCACGCCGAGCCGTCTCGAGACCTCAGTGAGACGTTCCGGATCGCGCGCGACGACGGTCACCTGCGCCTTCTTCGCCACCAGCGCCTCGACGATGCCGAGCCCGAGCCCGCGGCTTCCTCCGGTGACGACGACCTTCTGTGCTTCAAGATTTACCATGGCGATCGGCTCCTTTGCTCTCGGTCCCAAGACGTTCCAGCACGGCAAAAGGATTCGGCAGAAAAATAAATTTTCGACCGCACCTTTTCCGCGGTTCCCGTTCGTCTGGTCCACGAGGCGCCGCATCAAGCGGCCCCGCGAATTGGGCGGAGAGAGACGATGCAGGAATCGAATGTAACAAGCGGAAAGAACTGGGTGCTGGGCGTGACCGCGCTGGCCTCCTTCATGATGGCGCTGGATGCGATGGTCATCACCACGGCCTTTGCCGCCATCCGCGCCGACCTCGGCGCCTCGGTCGAAACGCTGCAATGGACGGTCAGCGCCTATAATCTGACCTTTGCGGTGCTGCTTTTGACCGGCGCGGCCTTGGGCGACCGTTTTGGACGACGGCGGATGTTTGCCGCTGGCATCGCCGTGTTCACCCTCGCATCCGTAGCCTGCGCGCTGTCGGGAAGCGTGGCATCACTGATCGCGGCGCGATCCGCGCAAGGCGCCGGCGCCGCATTGGTGATGCCGCTCGCGATGGCGATCCTGAGCGGCGCTTTTGCGAAGGAAGAGCGCGCGCGAGCACTCGGGATTTTCAGCGGCGTCACCGGCTTTGCCCTCATCGTCGGCCCCGCGATCGGCGGCTTCATCACCGCAAGCTTCGGCTGGCGATGGATTTTCTGGATCAATCTGCCGATCGGCTTGATCGCGATCGCTCTCGTGCTGGCGCGCTTGCGCGAAAGTTTTGGGCCAAAAGCCACGCTGGATATTTGGGGGCTGATCATTGTCGCAGCTGCCGCACTGGCGCTGGTATGGGGCCTGCTGCGCGGCAATGTTGCGGGATGGGCAAGCCCTGAAGTCGTGAGCGCGCTTGTTGCGGGCGCGTTGCTCGCAGCCATCTTCGTGATGTGGGAGCTCCGGGCACAGGCGCCGATGGTGCCGATGCGGCTTTTCAAGCCGCGGGCTTTTTCCGCCGGCATGATCGCGAGTTTTGCATTTTATGCGGCGATGTATGGCGTCTTGTTTCTCTTGCCGCAATTCCTGCAAACCACGCTCGGCTTTGGGCCGCTCAGTGCGGGCTTGCGGCTATTGCCCTGGACGGCGACGCTGTTCGTGACCGCGCCGATCGCGGGCGCCATGGTCAACAAATCAGGCGAACGGCCGCTGGTGGTGACGGGATTATTGATGCAGGCGATCGGCCTCGGCTGGATCGCGATAACAGCCTCGCCTGAAATTGCCTATTCCAGCCTGGTTGCGCCATTGGTGCTCGCAGGCGTCGGCGTCTCGATGGCGATGCCGGCTGCGCAAAATGCGATTCTAAGCTCGGTCGCGGTGACCGAGATGGGCAAAGCGTCCGGCGTCTTCAACATGGGACGCTTTCTCGGCGGCGCCTTCGGCATTGCCGCATTGGTCGCGGTATTTTCCGGCAACGGGTCGGTCCATTCGCCCGCGGCATTCAGCTCAGGCTTTGCAGCGGCGATGATGCTGGCGGCGGCGCTTTCGCTGCTCGGGGCCATTGCCGGCTTGTGGTTGCCGGCGCGCGACCGCGTGGCCCTTGCACAGGTCCCGCGGAGCGCATGACGGTTCCCTTCTCCCTCGCCCCGCTCTTCGCGGGGAGAGGGTTGGGGTGAGGGGGCCGGCTCCGCAAATTCCGAAGATAACGTATGCGGAGAGTCCCCCTCACCCGGATCGCTTCGCGATCCGACCTCTCCCCGCAAGCGGGGCGAGGTTAAGGAAAGTCGGCCTTGGAGCTAGACCTCCAAACGCTTACATGAACCGAAGCTGAGGATCTGAAACCGAAGGCTTCGACATGACGACCGAACCCACGCGACCAGCCGAGCCCCATCGCGTGGTGATCGTCGGCGCCGGTTTTGGTGGATTGGAAGCAACCTTTGGGCTCGCGGGCGCGCCGGTCGCAATCACGCTGGTCGACCGGCGCAATCATCACCTGTTCCAGCCGCTATTGTATCAGGTTGCGACTGCATCGCTGGCCACGTCAGAGATCGCCTGGCCGATCCGCTATCTCTTGCGCGACCGTCCGGAGGTGACGACCTTGTTCGCCACCGTCAGTGGCGTCGATGCGCAAGCCAAGTGCGTGCTGCTCGATGATGGCGACGCGATACCGTACGACACGCTGGTTCTCGCCACCGGCGCGCGCCACGCCTATTTCGGCCATGACGAATGGGAGCCGTTCGCGCCGGGCCTGAAAACGCTGGAAGACGCCACCACGCTGCGGCGGCGCATCCTGGTCGCGTTCGAGCGCGCCGAGCGCGAGACCGATCCAGAGCGGCGCGCGGCGCTTTTGACGTTTGTCATCGTCGGCGCGGGACCTACTGGCGTCGAACTCGCCGGCACCATCGCCGAACTCGCGCACGACACGCTGGCGCCCGACTTCCGCAACATCGATACCCACAAGGCACGCGTCGTTCTCATCGAGGCGGGGCCGCGAGTGCTGGCGGGCTTTGCCGACGAGCTTTCCGCATATGCGCAGCGTTCGCTGGAAAGCTTCGGCGTGGAAGTCGTATTGGGAAAGGCCGTTACCGACTGCAACGCCGACGGCGTCGTCTACGGCGGCGAGCGGCTGCAAGCCAAAACCCTGATCTGGGCCGCCGGCGTGCGCGCTTCGCCCGCCGCCGAATGGTTGTCAGCCGCGGCCGACCGCGCCGGCCGCCTGCAAGTCGAGCCCGATCTCAGCATTCCCGGTCATCCCGAGATTTTCGCGATCGGCGATACCATTGTGATCGCGGGCCCGGATGGCAAGCCGGTGCCGGGCATTGCGCCTGCGGCCAAGCAACAAGGCCGCTATGTCGCCGACTTGATAAAGGCGCGGTTGCGCGGCGGTGTCTCCGCGCCGTTCCGCTACAAGCATGCCGGCAGCCTGGCGCAGATCGGCAAGCGCAAGGCGGTGATCGATTTCGGGCGCGTCAGACTGCGCGGCGCGATTGCATGGTGGATATGGGGCATCGCCCACATCTATTTCCTGATCGGCCTGCGCAACCGGCTTAGCGTCGCCTTGAGCTGGCTCTGGGTCTATGCGCGCGATCAGCGCGCGGCGCGGCTGATCACGCAGGGCAGCAGCAAGGTGGTCGGCTGAGCAGGCCTGCCCCGCACGATGGCCCTGCTCATAAAATGAGCAAACGTGATTGACGCGGCCCAATCACGCCAGCAAAATAGCGATCAAGCGCTTGATAATACGAGTTGATTTTCTTAAATCCCTCCTGCAATTCCGTTGTACACATGGCACACCGCTTGCTTCGATCATGAGAGAAATCCGCCTCCCCGGAGCACAATCAAACATGGCGACCCTCGGCCGCTCCTTCCGTTTCGCACCCGGAGACGCTGCTTTGCCGCACCTATCGATGCAGCCCATGTCTGATCGGGCAATCTTTGATCGGGGCTGCGCGTGACTGAAACCGTCGCAGCGATTGTCGCCGCCCATCGCGCCGGCACCGTGTCGCCCGCCGAAACCGTCGCGCGCAGTTTTAAGCGCATTCGCGATCACAACGATCCCGCGATCTTCATTAGCCTGCGCGATGAAAAACAGGCGATCGCGGAAGCCGAGGCGCTGAGCGCGAAAGATCCTGCCCAACTACCGCTGTATGGCGTGCCCATCGGCGTGAAGGACAACATTGACGCCTTGGGTTTGCCGACCACCGCCGCCTGCCCGGCGTTTTCCTATGTGCCATCGCATGATGCGACCGCGGTGGCGCGGCTGCGCGCGGCCGGCGCCGTCGTGATCGGCAAGACCAATCTCGACCAATTCGCCACCGGCCTGGTCGGCGTGCGCTCGCCCTACGGCATCCCCAAAAATCCCCTGCGCGGCGATTTGCTTCCGGGCGGGTCGAGTTCGGGATCGGGGATCGCGGTTTCGGCCGGGCTGGTGCCGCTGGCGCTCGGCACCGACACCGCGGGCTCCGGCCGCGTGCCGGCGATGCTCAACAACATCGTCGGGCTGAAGCCGAGCCTGGGGCTGATCTCGACCGCGGGCCTGGTGCCGGCATGCCGGACGCTCGATTGCGTGTCGGTGTTTTCGTTGACCGTCGACGACGCCATGACGGCGCTGGCCGCGATGGCCGGTCCCGACGGCGCCGATCCCTATTCGCGCAACCGGCCGCTTAAGGAGCTGACGCCGTTTCCGGCCAATCTCAGGCTCGGCATTCCCCGCAGCGGGCAATTGATCTTCTTCGGCGACAAGGCGTCGGAGAAGGCCTACGGCGAAGCGCTCAAGCGCTGGACCGCGCTCGGCGCCACGCTGGTCGAGTTCGATCTCGAACCGTATTATGAGACGGCGCGGCTGCTCTATGAGGGGCCATGGGTCGCGGAGCGATATCTCGTGATCCGCAACCTCTTGGCATCATCGCCGGAGGCGATCCATCCGGTGACCCGCGAGATCATCATCGCGGGACAGCGGCTTTCCGCCGCGGACACGTTTGCCGCGCTTTATCGATTGCAGGCGTTGCGCAAGATAGCCGAGCGTACCTTCGCTCATATCGACGCGCTTGTGCTGCCGACCGCGCCGACCGTGTACACAACCGCGCAGGTGCTCGCCAATCCGCTCGAGCTCAACTCCAGGCTCGGCACCTACACCAATTTTGTCAATCTGCTCGACCTCTGCGGCCTCGCGTTGCCGGCGTCGATGCGCTCCGATGGCATTCCATTCGGCATCACGCTATTGGCGCCCGCCGGCTATGACGCGCAACTCGCCAGCATCGGCCGGGTCTTTCATGCCGACACCAAGCTGACGATGGGCGCGAAGGGCCTCGCGCAGCCACAGCTTGCGGCCTTGCCGATCAACACGAACTCTGAGGAGATCCCAATCGCCGTGGTCGGCGCGCATCTTTCGGGCATGGCGCTCAACGGCGAATTGAGGGAGTTCGGCGGCCGCTTGCTGGAGGCAGCCGCAACCGCGCCGGACTACAAGCTCTATGCGCTGGACACCACACCGCCAAAGCCCGGCATGCTGCGCGTGCAGTCGGGCACGGGATCGTCGATCGAACTGGAAATCTGGGCGTTGCCGGCGGCAGCGTTCGGAAAATTCGTTGCCGCGATCCCGCCCCCGCTGTCGATCGGCACCATCCGTCTTGCCGACGGCCGCGGCGTCAAAGGTTTTCTGGTCGAAGCCGCCGACGTCAACGGCGCCCGCGACATCTCCGCCTTCTCAGGCTGGCGCGCGTTTGTGGCCGAAGCCGCGGCGGGGTAGCTCCACCCCGTCGTCCCTGCGAAAGCAGGGACCCATAACCACCGATCTTCATTTTGCGAAGAGCTGGGGCGCCAGCGTCCAACCACGAACATTTGTGGCTATGGGTCCCCGCCTGCGCGGGGACGACGGCCGTAGGCATCAAGGCGCTTCGTGGCCCACCGCGTAGATCTCGTATTCGTCGCGCACCAGTTCGATATGCGCGCGCATCGCGTTGGCCGCGCCGGCCTTGTCGCCGCGCAAAATCGCCACCACCACGCGGTCGTGCTCGGCGTGGGATTTTGCCAGCCGGCCGAGATTGCGGAATTGGGCGCGGCGGAACGGCTGTACCCGCACCCGCGTCGCCAGCGTAATTTCGGCGATATAGGTGTTTTGCGAGCCGGCATAAATCGTGTTGTGAAAGCGTTCATTGACCTCGTGAAAGCGGTCCGGATTGCCGGCATAGCTCAAGACGCGGAGTTCTTCATGAACCGCTTCCAGCCGATGGCGGTCCGCGGGCATCATTCGCTCCGCGGCAAGGCTTGCGCATAACGCTTCCAACTCCCCCATGGCCTCGAACATCCCGGTCAATCGTTCGATCGAGGGCCGCGCCACTACCGCGCCGCGATGCGCCCGCGCATCGACCAGGCCCGAGGCCACGAGCTGGCGCAGCGCCTCGCGGACCGGCGTGCGCGAAACGTTAAAGCGCCGTGCGACGTCGGTCTCGTCGAGCGCAGAGCCCGGCGGCAGCGCGCCGCGCACGATTTCGTCGGCGAGTTGCAAACGCAATTCTTCGGCCCGCGTGATCTTGTCCGGATAGGGTGAGGCGCGGTCTACCCGGCGAACCACCGGCTCAGCCTTGGCGGCTGGGGGTTGGGGAGCGCCGGTCGGAAGATCGTCAAGACTCATGTCTTCTGACCCGTCTTATTATCCGCTGACTCGGCGATGATGCTGACATGGGCGGCGACGATCCTCCAGCCCTCGGGAAAGCGCACCCATGTCTGCATCTGCCGCCCCACTTTGCCGGGCAGCGTGTCGCGATAAAAAAGTGTCGAGGCGACCGCGGTGTCGCGGCCATAGGTCGTGATCACGGTCTTTTCAGTGGTGCGGTTCAACCCGATCGGCGAGCGCGCCGCGCGAAACGCCATGATCGCCTCGTAGCCGTAGAGATTTTCGCCGACGCCATAACGCAGCGTGCGCGGATCGGCACGAAACAATTCATCGAGCACGGCGACGTCATTGCTCACCAGCGCCTTCTCGTAGCGCGCGAACTGCGCGGTCACCTCCGTGAGCACTTCGGGCAGATCGACCTGCATCTTTTAAAATCCCCTCGGCGACGGCGCGGAAGCGACGCCGGCGCGCTCGAGCGCGAACGCAACCCGCAGCGCGATATCTTCCCGCCAGGGTGCGGCGATGATCTGCACGCCGATCGGCATCGGCTGCAGCGGAACGGGAACGGCAACCACCGGCAGCCCGATGAAGGAAATCGGCTGGGTGTGGATGCCGATATTGGCGCGTACCGGCTGTTCGACGCCGTCGAGCACGAAGGTCGCCTGCCCGAGCTTTGGTGCGACGCCGGGCGTTGCCGGCGCGATGATGACGTCGACCGACTTGAACAGCTCCAGCATCTGCGCGCGATACCAGCGGCGGAATTTTTGCGCGCGGTCGACCAGCGGCGCCGGCACCATCGCGCCCGCCAGCAGGCGGTCGCGCACCGCCGGATCGAAATCGTTCGGCCGCCGGCGCAGGCGGTCAAGATGCAGCGAGGCGCCTTCTGAAGTGGTGATGACGTAAGCCGCGGCTCGGGCGCGCGCGGCCTCCGGGATTTCGACCGTTCGCGCGGCGTCGAGCGCTTTCGCAACGCGCGCCACGGCCTCAATGGCTTCGGGGAAAACGTTCTTCTGGAAATATCCGCCGGCGATCGCGATCCGCAGGCCATCGATATCCTGCGCTAATAGCGCGCTCACAGGCTCGGCCGGCCGCGTTGTGCATGCCGCATCGTCCGGGTCGGACCCCTGCATGGCGTCATAGGCCAGCGCCAGATCTTCGACGTTGCGCGCGAACGGGCCGAGATGATCAAAGCTAAAGACAAACGGAAACGATCTCGCGCGCGACAGGCGGCCATAGGTCGGCTTCAGCCCAAAGATGCCGCAAAACGATGACGGCACCCGGATCGAGCCGTTGGTGTCCGAGCCCAGCGCTATTGGCACCAGGCCGCCGCCGACCGCGCCGCCGGAGCCGCCCGACGAGCCGCCGGTCATCCGCGTCACATCATGCGGATTGCGCGAGGGGCCGTCATGCACGTTCTCGCCGGTGAAGTCGTAGGCGTATTCGCCCATGTTGAGCGCGCCGACCAGCACCGCGCCGGCGGCCTCTAGGCGCTCGATCAGGGTGGCGTCGCGCGTTGCCGGTTTCAGTTCGCGGTTGATCTTCGAGCCGGCACGGGTCGGGAGCCCCTGCACGTCAAACAGGTTTTTGACCGCGAACGGCACGCCGGCGAGCGGGCCGGGATTTTTGCCGGCCGCGACCGCAGCATCGACCGCGCGCGCTTTCGCGCGCGCCCGCTCCGTGGTGACGTCGGTAAAGGAATTCAGGATCGGATCATGTTTGGCAATCCGCGCCAGCGCAGCTTCCGTCACGCTCAGGGCCGACAGCTTCCGGCCCTTCACGGCTTCTGCAATTTCCGAGGCTGACAGCCCGTCGCGCTCAACCGTCATGGCAAGATCAGGCTGCAAAGACACTGGCCGGCTCGGTTTCGTCTGACAGCGCGAATTCGTCGACCAGCCGCGCCAACCTCAGCGACACCTCGAGATTGGCCTTGACCGCCGGCTTCCAGGCCTGCTCGACCGGCAGGCCCAAGGCATTGGCGACGGCGTTGATGTACTCGTCAAGCGGGTCAGCAGCCATTCTTCTCTCATCGGTAGCAGCGTTCAGTGAACCGGCAGCGGCGGGTGTGGGATCGCCGTCAGCAGCTCCTTTGTATAGGCATCCTGCGGATCACCCAAGACCCGTTCGGACGGCCCCTGCTCCACTATACGACCCGTCCGCATCACAATGACACGATCGCACAACAAGCGCACCACATTCAAATCGTGCGACACGAACAAATAGCTCATGCCCATCGACGTCTTGAGGTCTTGCAGCAGATTTAGCACCACCGCCTGCACCGACACGTCGAGCGCCGCGGTCGGCTCGTCCAAAATCACCAGCTTGGGGTGCAGCGCGATGGCGCGGGCAATACCGACGCGAGCCTTCTGGCCACCCGACAATTGATGCGGGAAACGATCGAGCAGGTTGACCGGCAGGCCGACCAGGCCGGCCAATTCCTCGCAGCGGGCGCGGAGCGCGTCCCGACCCCTGATATCGCCGAGCTGCAGAAGCGGATCGGCGATGGCGCGCACCGCCGTGAAGCGCGGATTGAGGCTGTCGGTCGGGTCTTGAAACACCATCTGGATGCTCTTGCGCAGCGGCAGCCGCGCAAACGCATTGGGCAGGATGTTTCCGATCTCGTCGCCGTCGAAACTGATGCGGCCCGAGGTCTGGTCCAATAGCCGCATCACCATCATCGAGGTGGTGGATTTGCCACAGCCGGACTCACCAACCAGGCCAACGCTTTCGCCGTGGCCAACGCTAAAACTGATGCCGTCGACCGCGCGGAAGTTTTCGAGTTCGACCGGGGGCTTGCGCCCAAACAATTTACCGAGCGTGGCTGTCGCGCCCTGGCGCGGATATTCCTTTACGAGTTTTTCGACGAGGAGGAGGGGCGTCTTCTCCCTCTCCCCGCCCTTCGCGGGGAGAGGGTCGGGGTGAGGGGCTCCATCCGCGAGCGCGGTCCGCGGAGAGTCCCCCTCACCCGACGCGCTTCGCACGTCGACCTCTCCCCGCAAGCGGGGCGAGGTTGAAGAAGGTGAGATCGGAGGAAGCGCGGCAGCCTCCTCCTCCGGCAACAGATCGCGCAAGGAGACGCCGAGCCGCGGCGTCGCGCGCATCAGCTTTTTGGTGTAGGCGTGTTCGGGTTTTGCAAAGATATCCGCCGATAAAGCGGTTTCGACGACGCGACCCTTCTCCATCACCACCACGCGATCGCAATAGGCGGCGGCCAATCCAAGATCATGCGTGATCAGGATGGTCGACATGCCCCGGCGCTTTGTCAGTTCGACGATCAAATCCATCACGGCTTTTTGCGTGGTGACGTCGAGGCCGGTGGTCGGCTCGTCCGCGATCAGAAGCTGCGGATTGCAGGCCAGCGCCAGCGCGATCACCACGCGCTGGCAC